>Ga0315296_10000716_pt1 | contig 29878 bp, 17 predicted proteins | sample YL17G14_18_MG_FD_203921 | JGI IMG/M metagenome (GOLD analysis project Ga0315296, IMG submission 203921) | Sediment microbial communities from Yellowstone Lake, YNP, Wyoming, USA - YL17G14_18 | ecosystem: Environmental > Aquatic > Freshwater > Lake > Sediment | place: USA: Wyoming | collected... | reverse complement strand
ATGAACGGGCAGTTGGGGACGGCGGCCGCCAGGTGGGCGTTGGCCATGAGGCCGATGCCGTTGGTCCAGGTGTGCGGGCTGAACATGAGGCCGCGGGCCTCGGCCATGGCGGCGACTTTGCGGGCGGTGGTGATACCCCCGGCGAAGGTAGCGTCGGGCTGGTAAACGTCGAGGCAGCCCTTCTCCATGTACACCTGGAACTCCTCCAGGCCGCGGTTCAGCTCGCCGCCGGCGATGCGCACGTTGACCTCTCGTCGCAGGCTCGCCAGCTCGTCGTAGGCGTACGCGTAGAGGGGCTCCTCCAGCCAGTAGACCCCGTGCTCCTCCATCGCCCGCGCCATGTAGATGGCCGTGCGCAGGTCCCAGCGCTGCTCCACGATGTCACCGGGGTAGGCCCAGGCCTGGTTAGCGTCCACCATGATGTCCATACTATCGCCGACGGCCTTGCGCGCAGCGGCCAGGGTTGGCAGGTCATCCTTAGGGCAGGGGCTGTGGAAGCGGAGCTTGACAGCCGAGAAGCCCTCCTCCCGCAGGCGTTGCACGTCCTCGACGCGGCGTTCGGCTGGCCGCAGCTCGCCGGTGGAGGCGTAGGCGCGCAGGCGGTCGCGGGCGCCGCCCAGCAGCCGGTAGAGGGGCTGGCCCGCCGCCTTGCCCACGATGTCCCAGAGCGCCACCTCGATGGCCCAGATCCGACCCACAAAGTAGGCGATGTTGCGGATCGTGGGGAAGATGCGCTCGATGGCCAGGGGGTCCTGCCCCACCAGGAAGAGCCGGGCGGCGCTCGCGTACGACATGAGCACGCCGCCGGAGCCGATGCCCGTGATCCCCTCGTCGGTGTCGATCTCAACGATGGTGATGCGGTGGGCGGTCGTGGCAGCCGGCTGCCAGGTGGGGTCGAAGGCGGGCTCGTGGCTGAAGTCGAAGGCGCGGATGCGCAGGTCTGTGATCTTCACGGCAGTCTCCTCCTGGGGCTGGGTCTGGGCCTGCGCGCTGGGGCCCGTCGTAAGGGGCTTGGGGCCCGGCGCGCCTCGGGCTGGATGCGAAGCGTGTAGACGCGAATGGCACCTTTGTCGCGGCGGCGCCATCATATCGCCGGACTTCAGCCCACGCAACCGCGATTACGGCCTGTCTGCCGTTGACACCCCTTGAACAGCGCGTATCATGGCTCTGGGCGGCGAGACGGCGCCGCCCTTTGCGCGACCGGGAGGTGCTGCCGTGACCTCACCATCTTCCCTCGATCAGGAACTGGAGAAGGCTGCCCGCATCATCCACGCCTCGGCCTACGCCATCGCCCTGGTGGGGGCGGGCATCTCGGTGGAGAGCGGCGTGCCGCCCTTCCGGGGCCCCGGCGGCCTCTGGACCAGGCACGGCGAGCCGCCCATGGACGGCTACCAGCGCTTCCTGGCCGACCCCCGCGCCTGGTGGGCCGACATCCTGTCGCGCCAGGGCGAGCACTCCGAGTTCATAAAGGCCCTGAGCGAGGCCAAGCCTAATGCCGCCCACCGCGCCATGGCCGACCTGGAGAAGCTAGGCTTTCTCAAACACATCATCACCCAGAACATCGACAACCTGCACCAGGAGGCGGGCAGCGTCGCCATCACCGAGATCCACGGCAACCGCCTGAAGCTGCGCTGCATCGCCTGCAACGCCCGCTGGCCCCTGGGCGAGTTCCCCACCGACGAGATACCGCCCCGCTGCCCCCACTGCGGCGGCATCGTCAAGACCGACACCGTCATGTTCGGGGAGCCCATCCCCCTGGACGCCCTGGAGTCCTGTCAGCGGGAGTCGCGCCTCTGCGACTGCATGCTGCTGGTGGGCACCTCGGCGGTGGTCTATCCGGCCGCCGAGTTCCCCGTCATCGCCTTCCGGCGGGGCGCGAAGCTCATCGAGATCAACCCTATGGAGACGCCCCTCTCCGACGTGTCCGCCGCCGTCCTGCGCGCCCCCGCCGGGGAGGTCATGCCGAAGCTGGTGGAGCGGCTGAAGGGGCTGTCTGGGGCCGGGGCTGGCTGACTTCCGCGGCCCTCTCCGTTTCCTGCTCCACCTCTCCTGGGCGATAATGGGCTGTGAGCGCTCGTAGGAGGGCCAGCAGTGACATGCCGGGTGTAACCATCGTCGGACTGGGGCCGGGCGACCCCAACCTGCTGACCGTAGAAGCGCGACAGGTCCTCGCCGCCGCCGCTCAGGTCCACACGCGCACGGCGCGCCACCCGGCTCTGACCACGCTCCCACCCTCGACACCCGTCACTGCCGTCGAGGCGCCGGGGGCGGCGCTGGTCCAGACCCTCCTGACCCTGGCACGCCAGCCGCAGGGCGTCGTCTACGCCGTGCCCGGCCACCCTCTGGTCGGCGACGCCGCTGCCGCGGCGCTGATCGACGCCTGCCGCCGGGAGGGCTTGCCCTGCCGGGTCGTGGCCGGCGTCGGCCTTCTGGAGACCGCCTGCGAGGCCCTGAATATCGACGCCGTCGCTGCCAGCGTGCAGCTCATCGACCCGCTGGACCCGCGGCCGGACCCCGGTCGGCCTGCACTGCTCGCCCCTCTGCCGGGGGCGCCACTCCTGCCCACCCTGCGCGATGCGCTCCTGGACATCTACCCGCCGGACCACGCCGCCATCGTCGTCAGCACCGCCGTTTCGCCGCCGCAACGATGGGAGGTGTCGCTGGCCGACCTGGCGGACGCCGCACCGCCAGACGAGCCCGCCCGCCTGCCGGACGGGCAGGCCTGCCTCTACTTGCCGGCTCTCCCGCCGGAGCGCAACTTCCGCACCTTCGACGGGCTGGAGGCCATCGTCCACCGCCTGCGGGCGCCCGGCGGCTGCCCCTGGGACCGCGCCCAGACCCACGAGAGCCTGAGGCGCTTCCTGCTGGAGGAGGCCTACGAGACCCTGGCCGCCCTCGACGAGGGCGACCCCAAGAAGCTGCGGGAGGAGCTGGGCGACCTCCTCTTGCAGGTCCTCCTCCACACCGAGATCGCCAGCGAGAGCGGTGAGTTCCGCCTCGCCGACGTGGTGGAGAGCATCGGCCGCAAGCTGGTCCGGCGCCACCCCCACGTCTTCGGCGACGTCCAGGTCGAGACGCCGGAGCAGGTGGTCGACAACTGGGAGGCCATCAAGCGCGACGAGCGCGGCGACGGCCGCCCCCTCCTGGCCGACGTGCCGCCCGCCATGCCCGCCCTGGCCTACAGCCAGGCCCTCCAGAGTCGGGCCAGCACGGTGGGCTTCCAGTGGCCGGATGTCGAGAGGGTGCTGGAGAAGCTGGTCGAGGAGCTGGAGGAGCTGTCGAAGGTGGAGGACACCACGGCGCGCCGCGACGAGATGGGCGATGTGCTCTTCGTCCTCACCAGCGTCGCCCGCCACCTGGGCGTCGACGCCGAGGAGGCCCTGCGCCTCGCAGCCCGCAAGTTCCGGGAGCGCTTCACACGCATGGAAGCGCTGGCCCAGGAGCGGGGCCACGACCTGGCCCAGCTCTCGCTCCCGGAGATGGAGGCCCTCTGGCAGGAGGCGAAGGCAGCCGGCGGTTCAAACGTAGGCCCTGCATCTTGAGAGGAAGAGTTCGAGGATGCACATGCGACGCCCTGTCCTGATACTGACGCTGGCCTTCCTCGCCACTGCGTGCTCTCAGACTTCCACGCCTGGGCCCGCGACCACGAACACGCCTGGGAAGGTATCGTCGCCTGTCGCCACGGCCACTGTGGGGCAGCGGCTGCCGGAGACACCTGCCGTCCCGGAGGAGTATCAGGCGCTGTATGCAAGCCTGGAAGAAAGCCTTAAGAGCTTCCAGGACTACCTCAGCGAGCACTGGGATGGCACCACAGGCAGCACGGTGTTCGCCGCCGAGCTTCTAGTTGCCAACGGCAACCGGGGCGACGTGTTGCTTCAGCCTGCAACGATGGTCGGGGTTAACCTTTACCTGGATCGCTTTCAAGAGCTGGGTGTGCAAGGGGTGACGGTGGCAATCTCTTTCCCCCTCTTGAGCCCCGACTTCCCACGCTCCGCCGAGTACCTCCGGTTCTTCCAGGGAGTTGCTGAGGAAGTCCATCGCAGAGGGCTGAAGCTGCTGGTCGAAAGCGGTCCTGTCTTTCCAGACCCCGAGTACTCCCGACTCCAGGTTGACTTCTCCGGCTTCACAACCGAGACATTCTTCCAGGCCAAGAGGGAGCAGTTGCTGCTCATCGCACGTGAGGTGCGGCCAGACTACCTTTCTATCAGCGGCGAACCCACCACCGAGAAGATGTTGACCGGCCTTTCGCTCTCGCCTGCTGAATACGCGGCCTTCGCGCAAGAAACGGCGGACGCTATCGACCGCTCAAGCGGCATCCTGGTGGGGGCCGGCGCCGGTACCTGGGAAGACCCGGAGTACATACGCGGCTTTGTCGCAGATACGTCCCTGGACTTCATCAACATGCATGTCTACCCGCTCAAGAGCCCCTACGATGACTACCTCCAGCGCGCCGTCGAAACGGCGGAGCTTGCCAGGGCGAGCGGCAAGAAGCTGGTTATCGGGGAGTCCTGGCTCTACAAGGCGTCACCCGCGGAAGTAGGTAAGCCGTACCAGGAGATCTTCCCGCGGGACGTTTTCAGCTTCTGGGAGCCTCTGGACACACGGTTCATTGAGGCCATGGCGGGTCTCGCTCACTATCAGGGCTTCGAGTACGTCTCGCTGTTCTGGGCCAACTACCTCTTCGCCTACCTCGACTACGACGAGACCTCCAAGAACCTCTCCTACGTCGAATTAATGAACCTGGCGAACCAGGCCGCGTCCGACAGCATTCTCGCTGGCACCTTCTCCGGAACGGGACAAGCTTTGCAGCGACTGTTGAGTATATCCTCAAAGCACTGACGAATGACGTGGTCAGGTGCTGCCGACTAGTGATGAGGCCGGGTCCCAACGCTTGAACTGTGCTGACCTTGCCTCGCCAACCAAGGTAGGAGGAGGACCACTATGGGGGCCCAACAAGAGAGCGTCGTGACGCCGGAGCGCTTCGCGCAGGGGCTCACCTACGACCAGTGGGTGGCCGCCATCGACCGCAACCAGGAGCGCTTCCAGGAGAACTACGAGGCTACCGAGCTTTCCGACGAGGACGTGCGCGCCTTCCGCGAGCTGGTCGCCGGGCCGGACGGCCCCGCCAGGTGCCTCGCCCTCGGCGAGGCCTGGTGCCCCGACGTCTTCCGGGGCCTGCCCGTCATGGCCCGCATCGCCGAGGCCTGCGGCATGGAGCTGCGCGTCTTCTTCCGCGACCAGAACAAGGACATCATGGCCGAGTTCCTGAAGCAGGGCGAGCACGAGTCCATACCCACCTTCGTCTTCTACACCCGCGACCACCGCTACCTCTGCCACTGGATCGAGCGGCCGGCCCTGGCCGACGAGGAGATGCACCTGCTGCTCAAGATCTTCGAAGGCCGCCCCCGCGAGGAGGCCCTGGCCGACTACCTCGCCTTTCAGAAGGGGCCCGTCTGGGCCAAATGGCGTCGGGAGACGGTGCGCGAGATCCGCGACCTCCTCACCAAGCACTGCTCGTGACCGGGAGGGCGTAGTAGCCCTCCTCTCGGGCCGACCGCGGCCGCCCTGGTATTTTTCTTATCGGTGCCTGGCCCTCCCTGCGATCCGTCCTCCGTCCACCCTATAATGATCACGCAGGCGAGACGATGGCGAAGCGAAGTGCACCAGCACGGGCCCGTCGACGGCGGGCGCCCTATCGCATCCTGGACCACACGGCGGACGTGGGCCTGGAGGCGGAGGGCGCCACCCTGGCCGAAGCCTTCGCCAACGCCGCCACCGGCATGTACTCCATCATGGTGCACCTGGACCGCGTGTCGGAGCGGGTGCAGCGGCCGGTGAAGGTGGAGGCGGAGGATGCTGAAGGACTGCTGACGGCCTGGTTGCTGGAGCTCCTCTTCATCACCGAGGTGGAGGGTCTGGTGTTCCGGCGATTCGATGTCCAGGAGGCATCGCCCCGGCACCTGACCGCCATCGCCCACGGCGAGCCCCTGGACCCGCAGCGCCACCCGAAGGGAGCCGTCGTCAAGGCGGTCACCCGCCACGGCCTGGAGGTGGGACCCATCGAGGGCGGGTACAGGGTGCGAGTCATACTGGACATCTGATGGGGAACTAGGAACTGGGGGCTGGGAAGTAGGAACTGGGAAATGGAAGAGAAAGCAGCGCGGGTGAGCGAGGAGAGAGGCTACAAGAAGCTTCGGGCCTGGCAGAAAGCCGACGAGCTGGCTTGCGCCGTGTTCCTAGAAATGGGCAAACCCCCGGCAAAGCCCTCGTGGATCGTTTCCCAGGTGAGTCGCGCCGCCGTCTCGATCCCTGCGAACCTCGCAGAGGGGTACGGCCGCGGCTCGCTCGGTGACTATCTACGGTTCCTAGATATCGCGCTGGGCTCACTGGCCGAACTCGAGTACTATCTCCATTTCATGGCGCGGACCAGTCTCCTCACGCCCGCGAACCACGAGCGGTTGAGTTCTCTACATTCTCAAGTGGCCGGACTCCTGGTCGGTCTGAGCAAGTCGCTGAAGGCGAAAGCCCGGGAAGGCTCCTGGGATCACAGCCGATTGGTCAGAGAGGAAACGCCAGTCTATGAGCCTGACTTCGACCCCTAGCTCCAAGTTCCTAGTTCCCACTTCCCAGTTCCCCAGGGAGGGATGAGGCGTGGCCAAGAACTGGCGCCAAATCCTGAAGAAGGTCGACGACTACCGCTGGGAGCTGCCGCAGGACTACAAGCCCGGCATGCGCGTCCCCGGCCTCATCTTCGCCGACGAGGCGATGCTCAACCTGATGGCCGAAGACCAGGCCATCGAGCAGGTGGCTAACGTGGCCTTCCTGCCCGGCATCGTCGGCCACTCCCTGGCCATGCCGGACATTCACTGGGGCTACGGCTTCCCCATCGGGGGCGTGGCCGCCATGCGCCTCAAGGACGGCGTCGTCTCGCCGGGCGGCGTCGGCTTCGACATCAACTGCGGCGCCCGCCTGCTGCGCACCGACCTGCGCGAGGGCGACGTGCGCCCCGTCCTCCGCGAGCTGGTGAACCAGCTCTTCCGCGATGTGCCCGCCGGCCTGGGCGGCCACGGCCCCCTGCGCCTCTCCCACGCCGAGCTGGACGACCTCATGGTGCGCGGCGCCCGCTGGATGGTGGACCGCGGCTACGGCCTGCCCGAAGACCTAGAGGTCACCGAGTCCCAGGGCTGCCTGCCCGGCGCCGACCCCGGCGTCGTCAGCCAGCGGGCGCGCCAGAGGGGCCTGGCCCAGCTAGGCACCCTCGGCTCCGGCAACCACTTCCTGGAGGTGCAGGCCCTCGACACCATCTACGACCGGGAGGCCGCAGACGTCTTCGGGCTGGAGGAGCCGGGGCAGGTGGTGGTCTTCTTCCACTGCGGGTCGCGGGGCTTCGGCCACCAGGTCTGCCAGGACTACCTCGATGTCATGGAGAGGGCCGCCAAGCGCTACGACATCCACCTGCCGGACCGCCAGCTCGCCTGCGCCCCCATCGAGTCGCGCGAGGGCCGGGACTACATGGCAGCCATGACGGCCGCCGCCAACTTCGCCTGGGCCAACCGCCAGTGCATCGCCCACTGGGTGCGCCAGTCCTTCGCCCGCGTCTTCCAGAAGCAACCGGAGGAGCTGGGGATGCGGCCCATCTACGACGTGGCCCACAACATCGCCAAGGTGGAGAGGCACCGCTTCAACGGCCGAGACGTGACCGTGTGCGTCCACCGCAAGGGGGCCACTCGCGCCTTCCCCGCCGGCCACCCTGAGATACCGGCCGCCTACCGCCAGGTCGGGCAGCCGGTGCTGGTGCCGGGCGACATGGGCCGCTACTCCTACCTGGCGGTGGGCACCGAGCGGGCCATGGCCGAGACCTGGGGCTCTACCTGCCACGGCGCCGGCCGGTTGCAGAGCCGGGGCGCGGCCAAACGCTCCCTGAAAGGGGTCGATATCGCCGCCCGGCTGGCCGAGCAGGGGATCGTCGTCCGGGCCCAGGACCGCTCCGCCCTGGCCGAGGAGGCCAGCGAGGCCTACAAGGACGTGGCCGACGTGGTGGAGGTGCTGGAGAAGGCCGGCATCTCCCGCAAGGTGGCCAAGATGCGGCCGCTGGGGGTGATCAAGGGGTAAGGTCGGCTCGGCCTGTAGCGGCGACCTTTAGGTCGCCACGAGCTTCACCCACGGGAGGCCCATGGCGAGCTTCCGCCAGAGGCGGACCCGCCTGCGGCGGGGAAGCTCGCCCCTACGGTCTAGCTCTCCGACAGGCCCGCTGCTGCGGCTTTGTTGAGGGGCCAGCGCGACCTACAAGGACGTGGCCGACGTGGTGGAGGTGCTGGAGAAGGGCGGCATCTCCCGCAAGGTGGCCAAGATGCGGCCGATGGGTGTGATCAAGGGGTAGGGAACAAAGGCCTAGCCACCTCCTCGTATCTCAATCCCCTCTCCGTCGAAGGCCTTCTTGAGGCGCTTGCGCATCTCGCCGGTGACGTCCCACTGGCGCATGGGCTGCGTCTCTGCCAGAATCTTCATCTGCACGCCGAGTTCGTCGGAGCCGTCCACCCGCAGGGCGTGGGGAGCCGCAAGGATCATCGGCCCAAAGTTGGGGTCTCCCGCTAGCCCCTGTCCCACGCGGTCGATGACGGCCATCACCCGGTCGAGGTCCTCCCCATAGGCGACGCGAACGTTCATGTTGACCCGCGACCAGCCCCGCGTCTGGTTGCTGCTGACCGCCACCTGCCCGTTGGGGATGCTGTGCACCGTTCCGTTGAGGTCGCGCAGCACCGTGCGCCGCAGGCTGACGTCCTCCACCAGGCCGCCGATGCCGGCGATGGTCACCACGTCGCCCTTGCCGTACTGGTTCTCCACCAGAATGAAGAGGCCGTTGACGGTGTCCCTCACCAGGCTCTGAGCGCCGAGGGCCACGGCCAGGCCGGCGATGCCAGCGCCAGCCAGCAGCGGCCCGATATTGATCCCCACCTCGGGCAGGACGGTGAGCACGGCGATGGCAAAACCCACTGCCCAGGCCGTCCGGTAGACCACGTGGGTCAGGGTGTCGGCCCGCTTCGCGATCTCTGCCTCAGGCTGGCCTTCCATCTGCCGGGCGACGGCGGCGCGCACCGGCCGGTCGAGGGCGCGGCGCAACAGGCGCAAACCCAGATAAGCGACGACCAGCACCAGGATGACGCGCAGGCCGTGGGTCCAGATCGTCTCCGACCAGCGGTCCCAGTCGATATCCGCGAAGAAGTTTCGCATGGTACTGCCTCCTCTCACTGCGCAGGGGTCTTGGGGCCGGATCGCCCCCATGATACTCAAGAGGCCTCTGAAGGGGCATTAGGAGAATATTGCGGCATGTTTCTTAGACGAAAAGAGGCCCGCCCATGGTTCGACAGGCTCACCATGAGCGGGTCACTTCCGCCCATCCTGAGCCTGTCGAAGGACGAGCCCGTCGAAGGACGAGCGTTGTCGAAGGACCGGCCTCGTCGAAGGACCGGCCTCGTCGAAACGGAATGCCAATGGCCTGAAGGGGACCTCCCTGCACGCGAGAGGGCACCACCACCCTAGCCTCAGGCAGGAGCCCGCGAGGGGCCTAGGGGATCCCTGCCCGCCGCTTCCAGTGGTCGACCCAGCGGCGGGCGGCCACGAAGTCCTCCTCACCCGCCCACGATTGGGGTCGGGTGCGGGCGTACTCCAAGTCCTGGAGCCGGGTCGCGCCCGCCCAGGCCATGAGGAGCGCCAGGTCCCCCAGCGGCCCGGCCTCGGAGACGTAGCCCCGCCGCCAGGCCAGGTAGAACAGCCGGCGCGCGGCGCCGATGGGCAATCGAGCCGGACCCGGTGGCGCAGACGCCGTCAAGAGCAGGGTAGCCGTCCGGGCGAAGTCGGCGCGCGGGTCTCCAGCGGCAGCATTCGACCAGTCGAGGATGCCGGTGATGCGCCCCATGTCCATGAGGACGTTGAGAGGGTGATAGTCAAGGTGAATGAGGCTGGCGGTCGAGAGGGCCATTCTCCGTACCCGGGCAAAGACCTCGGGACACTGAAGGGCGCCTTTGGCCAGCCAGTACTCTGGCGCGCCCTCGAGGAGGACGGAGGGCGGCGGCACGCGATGGATGCGCGCCTGCTGCCGACCCAGGGAGAGGCCGAGCCGCCATATCGACCAGGGGCGTCGCAGCATGGCGGCCAGGCACGTCCTCCCCGGACACCAGCTCAACACCAGCACCGGCCGTCCCTCCCACTGCCCAGTCGCCTCGACGGCGGGCGCGGGCACACCGGCCGCCACGCAGGCGCGGAGAGCTGTCTCCTCGTTTCTGGCCCCGAGGGCGTGTTCGGGCCCTGGGTGGACTCGCAGGGCATGGAGCTGACCATCCGGGGTGGCAAAGCGCCACAGGCTGGTCTCCCAGCCGCCGGGCACGCGCGCCAGCGACTCCACCTCGGGATAGCCAAGGGAGCGGAGAACGGCACGGGGATCGATTTCGCTGGTCACGGCGGTGGCACACGCATGCGGGGGGCGCTCACTCCGAGACCCTCTCCAGGTTGGCGAAGCTGAGGAGCAGCTTCTTGATCCCCGCCTCACCCTTGAAGACCACCGTCACCTCCTGGTCCGAGCCCTTGACCTCGCAACTGACCACGACGCCCTCGCCGAACTTGCTGTGGCGGACGCGGTCGCCGGCGGCAAAGGCAGCCTCCGTTTGAGGATCTGGGGGTTCGGAACTGGGAACCAGGGCCCTCCTCCGCCCTCTAGTTCCCACTTCCCAGTCCCGAGTTCCTCCCTCGGCGGCGGCGGGGGCCGCGATCAGCTCCGACGGGATGTCCTTCAGGAAGCGAGAAGCCGGGTTGTGGGCGCTGAGCCCCATGTAGTGGCGGCGGAAGGCCCGCAGCAGGTAGAGACGCTCCTTGCAGCGGGTGATACCCACGTAGCAGAGGCGGCGCTCCTCCTCCATCTGGGCCGGGTCGTCGTAGGAGCGGATGTGAGGCAGGATCCCCTCTTCCATGCCCACGATGAAGACGACGGGGAACTCCAGGCCCTTGGCGGCGTGGAGGGTGATGAGGGTAACGGCGTCCATCTTCTCGTCGTACTCGTCGGTGTCGGCGACCAGGGCCACGTCCTCCAAGAAGGTGGGCAGGGCCGACGCCGACTCCAGTTCATCGTACTGGGCCGCCACGTTGACCAGCTCCTGCACGTTCTCCCAGCGCTCCTCGCCGTCGTCGAAGTCCTCCAGCAGGTGCCGACGGTAGCCGGTCCTCTCCAGCACCAGCGTGAGGAGCTGCGACGGTGTCCGGCGCGGGGCCTCCCCTATGAGCTCGTTGAGCAGGTCGAGGAAAGTCAGCAGGGCGCCGGTGCTGCGGGGCCCGAAGGGATGGGCCTGGCCTTCAACGGGCAGCCCCTCCTTCTTCGACCGCTCCTGGTCGGCCACCATCTGGAGGGTGGCGTAGGGCGGTACCCTCAGCGCCGAGGACCAGCGGGTCAGCTCCTCGACCGTCTTCTGGCCGATGGCCCGCGGCGGCACGTTGATCACCCGGCCCAGGCTCACGCTGTCGAAGGGGTTGTGCACCAGCCGCAGGTAGGCCAAGGCGTCCTTGATCTCGCGCCGCTCGTAGAAACGGGTGCCCCCCACCAGTCGATAGCGGATGCCTGCCTGCACGAAGGCCTCCTCCAGCGGCCGCGACTGGGCGTTCGTGCGGTACATGACAGCGATGTCGCCCGCCCGGTGGCGGCCGTCGGAGAGGAGGGAACGCACCTCCAGGGCCACCAGGGCGGCCTCCTCCTCCTCGTCGTACGCTTCGTAGGAGATCACCGGCGAGCCCTGGCCCTTGTCCGTCCAGAGCTTCTTCTCCTTGCGCTGCGGGTTGACGCTGATGACCGAGTGGGCGGAATCAAGGATGGTCTGAGTGGAGCGGTAGTTCTGCTCAAGAAGAACCACCCGCGCCCCGGGGTAGTCGCGCTCGAAGTTGAGGATGTTGCGCAGGTCCGCCGAGCGCCAGGAGTAGATGGACTGGTCAGGGTCGCCGACGACGCAGATGTTGCCGTGGCCGCCCGCGAGCTGGCGGGCGAGCACGTACTGGGCAACGTTGGTGTCTTGGAACTCGTCGATGAGGACGTGGAGGTAGCGCTCTTGGTAGCGCCGGAGCACGTCCTCGCTCTCGCGGAAGAGGACCACCGTCCGCATCAACAGGTCATCGAAGTCGAGGGCGTTGCACTCGCCCAGGAGCGCCTGGTAGCGCTCGTAGACGCGGGACACCACCTCCTCGAAGTAGCTGCGGACGCCCTGGGCGTAGGCGGCGGGCCCCGCCAGCTCACTCTTGGCCCGCGAGATGACGGAAAGGAGGGCCCGGGGCTGGAATCGCTTCTGGTCCAGCTCCAGGCCGGTCATGGCGCGGCGGATCAGAGCCACCTGATCGGCCTCGTCGTAGATGACGAAGCCGCGGCCGATACCGATCTTCTCGCCGTCGACGCGCAGGAAGCGGGCGCAGACGGCGTGGAAGGTGCCCATCGTGATGGACAGGGCCGGCTCGCCGAGGAGGGCGACGACGCGGTCGCGCATCTCGCGTGCCGCCTTGTTGGTGAAGGTGACGGCCAGCATGCGGTAGGGGTGGACGCCGCGTTCGGCCACCAGGTAGGCGATGCGGTGGGCGATGACGCGCGTCTTCCCGCTGCCGGGCCCCGCCAGGATGAGGAGGGGCCCGCCTTCCACCTGCACCGCTTCCCGCTGGGCTGGATTGAGGGGGCCGAGAATGTCCATTTGAAGGCAAGGTCATTCTAGCATCGGAGCTCTGGGGCCAGCAAAGAGGTGCCATCTCTATGACTGACTGGGTGGTGGGTGGGGTTCAGGGATAGAAGAAGGGCTGCGTGAACCTGCCTCAACCTGCGACCAAGGGCTTATGAGTCCCCTGCTTCAATATCGGGTACGAACTTGTCTGCCCGAATCTCCCCAGGCAACTCAGAAACCCTAGGATGTGAACGAATCCCCTAGTCGCCTTGCCCAACTGGCTGACGAGGGGATTCTATCTTGACCGACCGGCAGTCTGCAAGCGGAAGAGCGCCCTCTGCCTGGGAAGCTTAGTGGAGCTCCGTTGGATCTCTCTGAACCTATCTTCCTCGTGTTGCATGATCGGGGAGAGCCCTTTCGCCTATTCCAACGCTGCTTTCTCATCCTAGCACTAACCTCTTCGGCCAAGCTTCTGAAGAAAGGGTGCCCCACATTCCATCAAGAAAGTCCAGCGAATAGCCCTGTTCCACCAAGTGAAAGAGGAAGCCACCATTGTCAGTCAGCCGGTACTCGGTGCCCTCCTCCTTTAGAATCCCCAAGTATTGGAGCGTCTTCAGATAGAGCCTAAACTCGCCATTTAGCTCGCGATTGAAAACACGTTTGAACTCTTGCTTGCCAATGGACATCCTGTAGGCAGCCCAAAACAGCCACCAGGCTATCTGGTCCTTTTCGTCCAGGGAGGTGCAAAGAGCGATTGGCAGCTTTCCAGTGTCAACGGCCTTTACATACTCGCTCACCGAACAGGTGTTGGAATAGAAAACGTTGCTGAAGCGGCTAGCCGCTCCAGCCCCGAAGCCCACGAAGTTCTGCCTGGTAACTGAGGTATACTGTGCTTTCTCCTTCCTCGTCCATGTCCAGATCGAGGTTCTTTCATAGCCGTAGGTTTTCGAAAGCTCCTCGATGATCTGAAGCATCTTCCTCTCTTGCCACCAGCTTGGCTTCGGAGTGCTACTTCTGGCCAGGACCTCCGCCATCTTCGTAAATGAGAATACAATCAAAGGATACGCCGACAACTGCCCAATGCCCGCTTTGAAGGCGTACTCCACATCATGCTCAAGCTGGTCCTCGGTCTCGCCGGGTAGGCCAAACATAAGGTCCACATCGACCGAGTCGAAGTCAGCACTCATCGCATTGGCCAAGGCCTCTTTGGCGTTCTCTGCGTCATATGGTCGGGAGATTCTTTGCAGGAGATCGTCTTGGAAGCTTTGCACGCCAAGGCTTAAGAGATTGACGCCACTCCTTCTAAGAGTTGAGAGGTTTTCCACACTGGCATCACTCGGGTGAACCTCCACTCCAATTTCTGGGCCAATTCGGAAAGAGCACGTCAAGAAAGCAATCAGGTCCAGAAGTTGCCTTGGGGAGGCCAATGGAGTGCCTCCCCCAATATATAGTGAAGTGATCGTTGAGGCTTCCAGCCTCTCCCGGTGCATTTCGACTTCTTTCTTGACTGCTTCTGCGTATGCGTCCACATCCTGACCGTAGAGCAAGACCTTATTATAAGGACAGAATGGGCAGATCTGTTTGCAGAAAGGGATGTGGAGATAGAGTCCGATGTCACCGAGACTATTTGGAAGGTCTGGGATAGCTTCCTCGAAAACATAGGGTTGATACTTACCGGCAATGAGAAGACGGTAAAGCCTTCTCATCCGCAAGAAGGAAGGTTTCATGGGCAAGACTCCTATTACGGATTGACGAAGTCGATGAGATAGCAGCGGCCGGCGCGGAACCAGACCATGTGGACATCCTTCGCTTCGGGCGGCAGCAAGTCCGTCGGTGGGTTGTGCTCATGGAGGGGGCTCAGGCGCGAAATCAGCCGATTTCGAAGTGAAGCGGGCTTGTCGGGGTTCACGCCCTCATCGCCGATGACGATCTTGGCGCCAGGCTTGGCCACCCGCATCATCTCCTGGATCGTCCGCTGCTTGTCGCGGGATTCGTTGATGGCGCCGAACTGGAGCGCTGCGTCGAACGCGTCATCAGCAAAGGGCAGGTGCGCCGCCTCGCCTTCGGTCAGATTGGCGTTCAGACGGTGGCGCTGGACCTTCTTCTCGCACTGCCGGAGCATTCCGACGGAGATGTCCAGCCCTAGCAGCGTCCCGCCTGGGCCTACGCACTCTGCCATCAGCGGCAGATTGCTCCCGGTGCCCACGCCCACCTCCAGCACGCGCTGCCCCGGTTTCAGCTCCAGGCGGCTGACCATCTTCCACCGCTCGTTCGCGTCCGAGAAGCCCGCCAGCAGCGCCCAGATCCGTAGGGCCCAGTCGTACCGTGGGGCCCACCGGTCGTAGAAGTCGCGCCAGTGGAGGTCGCTCTCGTGCGTGTCCCTACACCTCGCCATACTCGCCTTTGGGCTGTTGCGAAACGTCATCAAGCAGCGGGCGTGTCGTAGTACTCCGCCACTCGACACCCCAGGCCTCGAATCTTGCGACGATGGAAGGGCCACCAAAGTAGCGCGACACGCAGGAGGAGCACCATCAGCGGCCATGCCCACCACGGGAAGCGCGCCAGCTCTCGTCGCACGGTAACTCGGGTACCGCCGCTGGCCGGTTCCGGTTCAAGGTGGATGGAAGAGGTCCAATGTGGACATCTTTCAGATGTCTAAAGCTGGCTATGCGCACTTCCGCGACGTGCATTTTCCTTGCCCCGGGCGGACTGTTTCGGTCGGCACCAATTATATGCGGCCACCATCCGATAGCGCACTCCTTGTGGTGTTTCAGGACATGTGAGACAGAGAGGGGGTGAACGAAGGCCGGGCCCGCTGTAGGGTAGGCAGACAGAAGACCAACCTAGCACTACAGGAGGCCCGACCATGCACAAGCCTGGCACACCTTGGCCCGTAGCGACAAGAGTCTGCTACATCGTCGCCTTCGAGGAGTTGCGTCGCCAGCATCCTCAGCTCAGCGCCCGCCGCTTCTGTGAAGCCGCGGAGGTCCCTTACGCGACCTTCGCCCGCTGGTGGGCAGTCTGGCGCCGGCAGGGGAAGCGAGGCCTCCTCGACCGCCCCAAACGTCCGCGGCGCCGCCCTACCGCTTTGCAGGGCCGGGTACTGGACATCATCCGCCACGTTCACCACCAGCTCGGCCTGGGCGTCCGCCGTCTCCACGCCTACCTCACCCAGGCCGGCCTCGTCTCCTGCAGCCTGAGCAGCGTCTACCGCGTCCTCAAGCGGGCCGGCGCCCTCGTCCTCCATCCCCGCAAGCCCAAGCCGGTCTGGACCCGCTATGCCAAGGCCCTCCCCGGGGAGCGGGGCCAGATGGACCTCATGTACCTGCCTGAAGGTCGCTACCAGCTCACCCTGGTCGATGACTGTAGCCGCCTTCTGGCCGCCACTGTGCTAACCCAACGCACCACCGCCGCCGTCTGCCTTGCTCTGCCACGCCTCCTCCGCTCCTTTCCCTTCCCCTTCTCCTGCATCCAGACCGACAACGGCTCCGAGTTTGGTCGTGCCCTCACCTTCCTCCTCCACCGCCTGGGCATCCGTCATGCCCGCATCCGACCCCGCTCGCCACACCTGAACGGCAAGGTGGAGCGGGTGCAGCGCACAGTGCGGGAGGAGTACTGGGATGGTGTCGGCCCAGGGGCAGTGGAGGAGTGGGAGCGGGGCTTGCAGGACTACCTGCGCTTCTACAACCGCAGACGGCTACACAGCGCTCTGGGCTACACGGCGCCGATGACGTATTCTCTGCAGCGCCTGCCCCGAGCCCGGATCTCTCACGTGTCTTGAAACACTACACGATAGCGCACTCCTCGCCGCTCTATGGGCTAGTGGATCCTTCGAGTGCACGTTCCCGTGGCTAGTTGACCGCGTATAATCAGGCTTATACGCACACCCAGATTCCGCCGGGCGTTTTGGTGACTGATGGTCTTCCCCGGCTGGGGGGTCGTCCGTCTTGGTACCGAATCTATGGAAGATATCACCTGGCCCCACTGAGGGCTTGGCCAACGACAGTCCCCCGGTCAGCACACGCCCGCTTCACGATGGCAACGAAGAGGGCGCTCCGGACTTGGGGTACCGGCGGGGGATTCGCTCGGACGGGGCCGAACGGGCCCCCGGCAGGCGTCCCTGCCTGTGACAGGCCGGATACGCCCATGCTATAATCGCCCGTAGCCAGGCGGGGGGCTTGGGCCGTCGCGAGCGGCCAGGGAGGAAGCTCATGCTGGCAGCTTGGCCCGGGGGAAGCTGGCAGGACACCGTGTGGCTGGTGGCGGCCCTGGTAGTGGCCTACGGCGTGGTTCTCTGGTTGAGCGCCCTGGTCTGGGTGTACCGCGACGCCAAGAGCCGCACCAACGACTCTGTCTCCCAATTCGTGTCCGTCTTCCTGGTGCTCATCTTCAACCTGCCCGGTCTCTTCCTGTACCTAGTCCTCCGACCTGGAGAGACCCTGACCGAAGCCTACGAGCGAACCCTGGAAACGGAAGCCATGCTCCAGGAGGTGGAACGCCTGGGGACCTGCCCCTCCTGCCGGCGGCGCATCGAGGAAGACTACCTGCTCTGCCCCTACTGTCGCACCAGCCTGCGAAAGCCCTGTGCCCAGTGCGGCCGCGCCCTGAGCTTCGGGTGGGTGGCCTGCCCCTACTGCGGCACCGACCGAGTACCCCTGACGGCAGCCGAGGCCGGCGGGACCCAGCCCCAGGCAGCGTCCTCGGCGGCGGGAGGCCCGGCCCCAGCGCGGCAGCTCCACGCCTCGGCCAGCGGCCCGCCTGCCGGACGGGCTGGCCTCCCGGCAAACACGGAACGTGTGCCTTAGCCACCCCAACTGACACGACAAGCAGAGCGAGAGGCTCGAGGGCTTTCGGTAGAGACGAAGGCCGGGCTTGTCTGCCGAAGGCGGATGCGCCTCTTTCGCCAAAGGCGAATTCACCTCAGGCGAAGGCGCAAGCCCGGCACCTCGCCCTGCCAGCCTAAAGGCTGGCCTTCTGGTTGTGTGAGACGCTGTGTGAGACGCTAGAGGCCCCGATTAACGGGGCCTCCAAGCGTTTGCCACGGTAGCCTCTATCAGGCTGTTGAGAAAAGCTCGGGTTCCGCTCGTGGTTCGACAGGCTCACCATGAACGGAACCCGAGACCGCCACCCTGAGCCTGTCGAAGGGAGCCTGTCGAAGGGCGAGCAGCGACTTTTTCAGGAGCCTGCTAGGCGAGCAACGTCTCCAGCACCGCCGCGTCCAAGTGCTCCGCGAAGAGCTCGCGCAGCCGCTCCAGCTTTCGCGCCCCCCCGAAGCGGGCTCCGACGTAGGCCTCCCCCAGGGCCTCCATTGCGTCGACCGTGTTGCGCGCTGTCAGCAGCACAGGCACCCCGAGGCTCTGCGCCCGGTCGAAGAGGTAAGGGCTGGGCTGCTGTCCGCCCGTCAGCAGCAGGCAGAGCAGGGACGTGCTAAGGGCGGCGAGCTGCACGTCCGTCTTGTCGAAGCGGGTGAGGACGGCCTTGCGTTCGTGCATCGAGAAGTAGGGCACGCCGGGGTCATGCCCCACGGAGCCGATCATGATGCGCTCGATGACCCCATCCTCGTCGGCCCCGTTGCAGAGGAAGGAGGCCTCCAGGGCCCGGGCCAGCTCTCCCAGGCGCGGGGCGGCCAGGGTCCGGTCCTCCGGAAGCACCAGCAAGGGAGGCAAGCCCTGGGCCACTTGCGCAGCGTGCACCCTCGAGAGGTCCGACGCTGCCACCGCGGTGACGGCCACCGCTGTCTTCCCAACCGCGGTGCCCAGGGTCGCCGCTGCGCCCTGAGCCTGTCGAAGGGCCGCCTCCGTCGCCGCCGCGCGTCGCACCACGACGGCGCCAGCGCCCCAGGTGGAGGCGGCCTCGCGCGCCTCCGCCGGTTCCGCCTCCACTACCGCCACGCCGTCGCCGGCCGCCGCCTTCACAGCGTCGCCTGCCTCCGACAGGGACAGGGCCCGGCCCGGCGAGCCCGCCGTCGGCGGGCCAGGTACGGCGGCCAGGAGCTTGGCGTCTCGCTCGGCGGAGGCGGCGTCACTTCCCTGCACACGCAGGACGTGCACGCGGCGTCCGCTGGCCAGCAGGTGCAGAGCGAGGCCGGCAGCTATGGTCGACTTGCCGTCGCCGGCCTGGGCTGAGGTCACGATGAGAGCGTTCATGGCATTATGGGGTGACACGTCGCGGTCTGGCTGACGGCTGAGATTATAGCAGGAGCCATGCTTGCGCGCAGCGGTGGGCGGCCTCCGATCCCTGTCCCGACTCGCCTTGACCATCGAAGGGGCGAGACCTAGAATGAACCTGCGCCGAGGTAGCTCAGTCGGTAGAGCACGCGGCTGAAAACCGCGGTGTCGGCAGTTCGATTCTGCCCCTCGGCACCACGATTCCGATTCGAAACCCACTCATACGAGTGGGTTTCTTGTTGGCTCACGCCAGGCCGAGTCGCCTCATGATGCACCTCCTGACGGAACACTAGCGGGGACAGCTGCACTGTACACCGGCGAGTCAACGGGCCGGGCCTACCACGCGCACCAGAGTCGGGCGGTGATGTCGGCCTACGGCGGCCCGCTGCAGTCCAGCCCCACCTGCTTCAGCACCGCCACCACGTCCTGAAGGTTGACGGCACCGCTGGGCGGGCCGGCGTCGTAGGGCGGGTTGGGCAAGGGACCCGGCGAGCGGTCGTAGTCCCTCCCGTCCTTCACCGTATCGCCGTCCTTGTCGCTGTCGTAGTCCACGCGGCCGTTGGAGGGGCCGTTGCCGGACGTGCCCACGTACTTCAGAACCCCCACCACGTCCTGGAGGTTCACGCTCCCGTTCGGGGAACCATTGGGGGTCGGGTCGTTGTTGGCAGGAATGGGCACATCGTAGAAGTCCCACCAGGCGGTGGGGTTGTAGGCGCCGGTGGAGCCCGGCTTAGGCGCGGGCGCGCCGACCTGCTCCTCGATGTCACTGCAGCCGTCATTGTCGTCGTTCGGGTCGCACGCGTCGCCGAGGTCGTCGCCCTCAGCATCCTCCTGCAGTGGGTTGAGGACGGCCGCGCAGTTGTCACACAGGTCGCCTGATCCGTCGCCGTCGGTGTCGGTCTGGTCGGGGTCGTCCTTCCCCGGACAGTTGTCGCAGGAATCGCCCAGGCCATCGAGGTCGGCGTCGGCCTGGCCGCGGTTCCAAGAGCTGGCACAGTTATCGCAGGCGTTGCCGATGCCGTCGCCGTCACTATCCGTGGGGTCGCAGTTGTCGCAAACGTCGCCGATGCCATCGAGGTCGCTGTCCGCCTGGTCGGGGTTGCCTGTGGCGGGGCAGTTGTCTACATCATCTGCTATTCCATCCCCATCCGTGTCGACGAAGATCCTGAGGGCAACCGGGTACTCCTGCTCAGGCACCACCTCCTCTGAAGGATAGATCTCCAGGAAGTACTGGCTCCCCTGGTAGGCGTCGCCCTCGCCTGATTGAAGAGCAGCGACCTCACCGAGAGAACCGCCTCCCCCCAGGAGCGGCGGCCGGTAGGAGAAATCCGCACTGGGACTGAAGCTCAGCGTCTTGTCGAGCCCCGGCTCCAACTGCGGGTCTGACGAGTCAAGCACAGTCCCCCGATCGTCCACGATCCGCACTTGCATCTCGAAGGGCAAGGATAGGCTAACCGTTGTCAGGTGATCCTCCAATAGCCAGTCTGGACAAGAGTAGAATTCGCCGCCCAGGCCTTCCTTGTCCCAGCAGGGTGGTAGCGGTATCACCAGGGGCTCCGTGACGTAGTCGAAAATGAGCTGACCCAGCGAGAGGTGCTCAAAAGGATCCTGCGGTGCGGCTTCGGGGTCGCACTCCGCGGGCGCCCATCCAAATTGCGCCCTGTAGAGTTCATTCAGATCCATTCCCCCGACCATGATCGTGTTCGGCTCGGCCGCGACACACCGGCATGTATCCTCGTCATCCAGAGTGCCATCGTTGTCGTCGTCGGCGTCACAGGGGTTGCCGCCCCAGGTAGCACCGGGAGGCGGCTGGGTGCCAGGTATGGCGTCGCCATCGCAATCGAGCTGGTTCGCGTCAGGTGTGATGGGGCAGTTGTCGCAGGCGTCCCCCACACCATCGCCGCCGCCTTGGTCCGTGTCCTCCTGATTGGGGTTGGGCGTATAGTCGCAGTTGTCAACGTTATCAAGGACTTGGTCCTTGTCGTCGTCGGCGTCACAGGCGTCGCCGCCCCAGGTAGCGCCGGGAGGAGGCCGGAAGCCGGGTATGCCATCGTTGTCGTTGTCGTCCTGGGACTTGTTCTTGGTCTCGGGGCAGTTGTCTAGCGCGGCAACCACCTGGTCCAAGTCCATGTCCTCACATACCTCGCCCCAGCGATCGCCGTCAGTGTCGGCCTGATTCGGGTTGGCTACACTGTGGCAGTTGTCATCGCAGTTTGTTTTATTGCCGCCCTGGCAGCGATTGTCCCCCTCTACACCCGAGCCATCGCCGTCATCAAGGATGCCGTCGTTGTCGTCGTCGGGGTCGCATGCGTCGCCCCAGCCGTCGCCGTCGGTGTTGGTCTGCTGGGGGTTCTTCACGAAGTCACAGTTGTCCTCGTCGTCAGGGACCGCGTCGTTATCGCTATCCGGGTCTTCCGAATCGAGGATCCCGTCGCAATCCACGTCCGCATCTCCCAGCCCCACGGAGGCGAAGGCGTTGATGACCTGGCACACCTCCCAGTAAGTGAAGGGATCTTGATCCCAGTGCTCCATCTCCTTCGCCACCGTGATCGTCACGTCCTTGGCGTCTTCAAAGTCTGAATTGCTAGGCAGGTGCCAGGCCAGCACATGAAAGTAAAGGGGCGTCATCCTGTCACGTCCAATGCCCCCTATCACCAGGCCGTTGTGGGTGCCGCCCTCTGCGATGAGCTTCGCCACCTTGTTGGGAATGGCGTCGTAGTAGTGAACGCCGCCGTGGTCGTTCGACTCGGGCCACTGCTGATACTGGTTCATGTGGTCGGGCCAGGGGTAAGAATGGTTCACGCCCGGCCAGGAGGTGACGGGGTTGGGGTTGTCGTGATTGGCCACCAGCGCACCAAAGACGTCGGAATAGCTTTCGTTGAGCGCTCCCGACTGCCACTTGTAATCGAGGGTATGCCCGAACTTCTCGGTCACGCCGTGAGTGAACTCATGTGCGACGATGTCGAGGGAAGTCTGGCCAGCCGCGAACTTGATGTGATCGCAGGTGGGCTGGTAGGCGGCGGCGGTGCCCGAGGGGGCCAGCCAATAGATGATGGTGTCGACCTCCTTTCCCACGCCGTCCCAGCCTTCGAGGCCGAAGTGTCCGAAGAAGTAGTGGTAGGTCGTGTGGGCGTTGGCCATGATGGGCGTCATGTCCGGATTACAGTGAGTGAGGTCCCCCGAAGCCGTGTTCTTGTCGGGTGCTTCGAAACTCGCGCACCAATCGTCAGCCTTCCGGAACCACCAACAACTATCCGAGGTAGTATTCTTCACCGACGTGACCTTGATTTTCTCATCGGGCGGGTGCTGCTGCTGGTCGTCCAGACTGTAAAGAACCTCGCCGCTATGGGCATCGACGAAGTTCACCCAGCGCAGCCCGGCGCCATCGGAGATACGCAGGCCGGTCACCATGACGCGCCACGCCAGGTGGGTCTCATCCGGCTGGCCGGAAGTCAGACCTTCGTTGTAGTACATCAGGCTGACCTCGCCGACCCGTTCAAGCTGTTGGGCCGAGGCTGACAGGTGTTGCAGGGCAACGCCCTCAGCCTGAGCGGCGTCAAGGGCCGCCGGCGGGAATGACGGGATCTCCGGTAGGTGGTTTCCCCCCGTGCCGACGACCTCGTCTCCCTCAAGATGGACTGCCAGTTCGGCCGCGTATACCGGAATGCCGTCCTGCTGCTGCCCGAAGAACACATGCTCGCCGTGTTCCTCTGTCCCCATGCGCTTCAGGTAGAGCTGGGAGCGGGGATCATCGAGGCGATAGAGCTCCCGGTAGCGTTCCAGGTAGTCCAAGGCCCGCACAACGGGGTCATCCGGCAGGCCCTCCGGCACAGGTACCCGAACGCCCACGAAGCGCGGTATCCCGTCTTCGATGCGGATGTCCGGCGGGACCAACGACTCCTGCCTGAGCAAGAGTAGGGCTTCCACTCCGGGAGCCGGGGTCGGGGTTACCGTGGTTGTGGGCGTAGGCGTGATTGTCGGCGTGGGCGTGGCTGTCGGCGTCGACGTGGCTGTCGGCGTCACCGTGGGGGCGAGCGGCGTGCAGTTCGGGCCGTCGCAGTGCAGCACCTTCAGGTCATAGTTGGTGTTATCGAAGTAGCTCACCACCGGGTAGCCGCTGGCGTCCAGTGCCAACGAGCCGTACCGGCCGACATCGCCCGCCGTGTCGGGGGAGGTGAGGCTCTCGTCGCCGCCGGCGCAGTTGGCGTCGTTGCAGTGCAGCACCTTGATGTCGTAGTTGCTGCCGTCGAAGTAGCTGACCACGGGCTTCCAGGCCCCGTCCATGGCCACCGAGCTGAACCGTCCTACGTCGCCCTCCGTATCGGGAGACGCGATACTCTCGTCGCCACCCGCGCAGTTGGCGTCGTTGCAATGCATCACCTTCAGATCGTCATTGGTCGAGTCGTAGTAGCCGACCACGGGGTTGCCGCTGCCATCCAGGGCCAGCGACGTCGAATAGCCAGCGATGGCGCCGAGCCCGAGCCCAATATCGGGTGAGGTGATATGGGTGCTCTCATCCCCGGCACAGTCCGAGTCGTCGCAGTGCAGCACCTTCAGCTCCCCGCTGCCGCCAGCATAGCTGATTACGGGGAAGCCGCTGTCGTCCAAGGCTAGTGAGCTGACCCCGCCCACAACACCAACCGTGTCGGGAGAGGTGATGCTCTCGTCGCCATCTGCGCAGTTGGGGTCATTGCAGTGCACCACCCTCAGGTCATTACTGGCGGAACCCATGGAGCTGACCACGGGGTAGCCGCTGCTGTCCAGCGCCAGCGAGGTGCCACCAAAGACCGTGCTGGGGCTGTCTACGGTGTGGATGGTGTTGCCCGCCGTGCAGTCGACGTTGCCGCAGTGCAGCACCTTCAGGTCGCCGTTGCTGCAATTCCGATAGCTGACTACGGGGAAGCCGCTACCGTCCAGGGCCAGGGATGTGTCACAGCCCACATCGCCGTCTGTGTCAGGGGAGGCGATGCTCTCGCCACCGCCGGCGCAGTTGGGGTCGTTGCAGTGCATCACCCTTAGGTCCCGGTTGACGGTGTTGAAAGAATAGCTCACCACGGGATTCCCGCTGGCATCTAGGGCCAGGGACGTATACAGGCCCACGGTACCCGCCGTATCAGGTGAGGTGATGCTGTTGGCCGCGAGCGCGGTCCTCGTGCTGCTCGAGAAGACGAGCGCCACCGCTACCAGTAGCGCCGGCGCTGCCAGCGCTGCCCCCGCGAGCACCCACTTCGGCAGATGTGCCTTCATCGGTCTTCCTCCTCGGGCTACGGCGGGCTCACCAAACAGATAGGCCCCGACCCTTCCGCGGTCGGGCCGTATCTCGCTAGACTAGATAGGCCGACCCTGGCCGCGTCGGGGCTCGGCATCCGAACCGCCGGTGGTGCGATCACCGGCGGTCCCTTGTGTGTGCGGACGCAAACTACTCCCATGCTAGCAGCTTGTCAAGGGGGGAATGCGGCCATCTACCGGCTAGCCCCTTCGACAAGCGCGAGTAAGCGTCGCGTTAGACCCGAGATGCCCGAGCCCACGCGAGTTGCCCGATGCGTCCTACGGCACCCCGGTGCAGCTCAGCCCCACTTGTCCTAGGACTGCCACCACGTCCTGTAGGTTCACGGCGCCACTGGGCGGTCCAGCGTCCTTCGGCGGGTTAGGCGCCGGGCTTGGACTCCGGTCATAGTCCCGCCCATCCTTCACCGTATCGCCGTCCTTGTCGCTGTCGTAGTCCACGCGGCCGTTGGAGCCGCCGTTGTCGGAAGTGCCGACGTACTTCAGGACCCCGACCACGTCCTGCAAGTTGATGGCCCCATTCGGCGAGCCGTTAGGGGTGGGGTCGTTGTTGGCAGGAATAGGCACGTCGTAGAAGTCCCACCAGGCGGTGGGGTCGTAGGCGCCGGTGGAGCCAGGCTTAGGCGCGGGAGCGCCGGCCTGCTCCTCTAGGTCGGCGCAGCCGTCATTGTCGTCGTCGGCGTCGCAGGCATCGCCCTGACCATCGCTGTCGGTATCGGTCTGGTCGGGGTCGTCATCCATCGGACAGTTGTCGCAGGAGTCGCCCAGACCGTCGAGGTCATCGTCTGCCTGGTCCCGGTTCCACGCGGAGGCGCAGTTGTCGCAGGCGTCGCCGACGCCGTCACCGTCGCTGTCCGTGGGGTCGCAGTTGTCGCAAACGTCGCCTATGCCGTCCGCATCGGTGTCTGCCTGGGCGGGGTTGGCCGCAGCGGGACAGTTGTCTACATCATCCCATACCTCGTCTCCATCGGTGTCGACGCCAACCCTGAGGGCTATCGGGTACTCCTGGTCGGGGACTACCTCCTCCGAAGGATAGATCTCCAGGAAGTACTGAGTCCCCCGGTAGGCATCGCCCTCGCCATCTTGAAGAGCAGCCACCTCTCTAGACATGACACCAATAGAAGCGCCACCCCCTTCGGCTGGCGGCCGGTAGTAGAAGTCCGGGCTGGCCCTGAAGCTGAGCGTTCTCTCAAGCCCCGGTTCCAGCTGCGGCTCCGACCGGGCAACGACCTTCCCTTCGTCGTCCACGATCTGGACATACTGCGACTCAAAGGGCAGGGTCAGGCTGATCTCTGTCTCGTGGTCCTCCGATAGACAGTTCGGACACTCGTAGTATTCGCCCGGGTCTGCCACGCCCACACACGGATCGATGGGCATTACCGCGGGGCGGGTAACGTCGTTGTATTTGACAACCAGGTCGATTCCCATGAAGGGCAAATGAGGCTGTTCGTTGAGACAGTAGTTGGGTTCGGGACACCCAGGCAGGTAGATCTTATTGGATGGGTCGGGCCTGCAATCGCAACAGTCGTCCTCGTCGAGGATGCCGTCGTTGTCGTCGTCGGGGTCACAGGCGTTGCCGAGGCCATCGTCATCGCAGTTGCCTTGGTCCTGGTTTGATGTGGTGAGACAATTGTCGCAGGCCTGGCCCACGCCATCGCCGTCGTTGTCGGCCTGATCGGGATTGGGCGTGGACCAACAGTTGTCATCGCAGTCTGAGGTAGCGCCACCGGTACAGGGGTTGTCGTTCTGTGATCCTGAGCCATCCCCATCATCAAGGATGCCATCGTTGTCGTCGTCGGCATCACAGGCGTCACCGCCCCAGGTGGCCCCAGGAGGCGGCTGGGTGCCAGGTACGCCGTCGTGGTCATTGTCGTCCTGGTCCTCGTTCCACACCGAGGGGCAGTTGTCTTGCGAGTTGATCCACCCGTCCTCATCGTCGTCGTCACAGACGTTGCCGATGCCGTCGCTGTCAGCATCCGCCTGATTGGCGTTGGGTATGGTCCGGCAGTTGTCATCGCAGTTTGTGGTACTGCCGCCGGTGCAGGGGTTGTCGCCTATCGTATCCGACCCGTCCCCGTTATCGAGGATGCCGTCGTTGTCGGCGTCTGGGTCACAGGCATCACCCTGCCCATCGGCATCGGTGTCCCACTGGTCCGGGTTGGGGATGGTCCGGCAGTTGTCGTCGCAGGGCCAGTTGGACCAGCCGCCCCAGCCGTTGTAGCAGGGATTGTCCCAGGTGAAGCCCGAGGCATCCCCGTCATCAAGGATCGTGTCATCGTCGTCATCCGTGTCGTCAAAGTCGAGGTCGCCATCGCAGTCACTGTCGGGCCATACGAGGCCCACGGAGGCGAAGGCGTTGCGGACCGTGCACACGTCGTTGTCGGTGAAGCCGTACTTCTTCGGACCCCCGCTCGGAGGGTGGGCGAACCAATTGGCCCTCCCAATGGTCATGTAGGCGGCGTCCTCGAAGCTTTCAGTTCCGGTCAGGCCGGAGGTGAGCACGCTGTAGTACAGGTGCTCGGTCTTGTAGCGTCCGATGCCGGTGACGGGGATCCCGTGGTGGGTGCCGCCCTCGACGATGAGGTAGGCGACTTTGTTCGGGATGCCCATGTTGAAGTATTTGCTCGCCTGGGCGTTGTAGTCGTCCCAGTGGTCGGGCTGGCCCTTCCTGGGCGGGTCGCTCAAGTCGCGGTCGAAGCACTGGGTGTCGGCGGCGTCGGCCCCATCGCCACCGCCGTTGTCAATACCGTCTTGACAGCTGCCTTCCCCGGCCCCGTCCTCTCCGTAGGCCGGGGTATCCTCAAACATCAACCAGTCATCGTCGTCCACCATGGCCGCGAACACATCCGGGTAGCTCTCGCTGAGCGCTGCCGTCTCGGGGGAGGTGCTTAGGAGGAGGTTGGCGGTGTAGTCATCGATGCCGTGGGTAAACTCGTGCACGAAAGCGTCTAGTGCAGTCTGGCCGTCACCGAACTCGATGCGGTTGCAGCCCCCACTCCACATGGCATTGTACCAACGAACGATTTGACCGGTCTTCTTGTTGAATACACGGCGATACAGCATCACGCTGACGGTCCTGTCAGCACCGTCGAAGGATCGTCGACCGAAGTTGTCGTAGAAGTAGTGGTAGGTGTCGTGGGCAAAACGGTAGGTTGCATCGCCTTCAGCGTCGCCTCCAGGGTAGGTCGACACCGGCCCCGCCTCGTCGAACCACTGGACATATGACGGATAGAAGCAACTGTCCGAGGCCGTGTGATTAGCCGACCCGATGTTGAAATCCTCACCAGGCCTGTCACCGGCTGAATCGCTGAGATCCCGGGCGAGAAGCACCTCTCCGCTGTGGGCATCGATGAGGTAGATCCAGAACGTGAAGGAGCCGTCGGAGGTGCGCACACCGTCGAGAGCCACCCGCCAGGCCAGGTGCGTCTCCTCCTGCTCGCCGGAGAACAGGCCCCCGTTGAAGTACATCAGCTTGGTTACACCGATGGGTTCAGGGTCGTCCGCCGAGGCTGACAGGTCTGCCAGAGCAGCGTCCACAGCCTGACCGGCGTCGAGGGCCGGCGGCGGCAACCAGGGGATCTCCTGGAGGTAGTTGCCGTTGGTGCCCATGACCTCGCCGCCGGCCAGATGCACGGCCAGTTCGGCGCCGAAGACGGAAGTTCCGTCCTGCTGCTGGCCGAAGAACAGGTGCTGTCCGATCTCATCTGTCACGGTGCGAATCAGGTAGAGCTGGGAGCGGGGGTCGTCCAAGCGATACAGGTCTCGGTAGCGCCCCAGGAAGTAGAGGGCCCGCACCACGGGATCGTCCGGCAGTTCCCCCGGAAGGGCGGTTCGAGTGTCGATGAAGCGCGGAACGCCCGCTTCTAAGCGAATCTGCGGCGGCTCCTGCGACTCCTCCTGCAGCAGGCGCAGGGCATCCACTTGGGGATCGGGCGGCGGAGCGGGGGTTACCGTGGTCGTAGGTGTGGGCGCGGGCGTGCTGGTTGCCGCGGGCGTTGGCGTGCCTGTGGGCTCCTCAGCCGTGCAGTTGGCGTCCCCGCAGTGCAGCAGCTTCAGGTCGTAGTTGGTCTCATCGTAGTAGCTGACCGCCGGGTTGCCGCTGGCGTTCAGGGCCAGCGAGGTGTACAAGCCGACAGTGCCGCCGGTGTCGGGGGAGGTGATGCTCTCGCCGCCCCCGGCGCAGTTGGGGTCGTTGCAGTGCAGCACCTTCAGGTCCTGGTTGGTGTAGTCGTAGTGGCTGACCACGGGGTTGCCGCTGGCGTCCAGGGCCAGCGAGGTGTACCAGCCGACATCGCCGCCGGTGTCGGGGGAGGTGATGCTCTCGCCCACACCATCGCAGTTGGGGTCGTTGCAGTGCAGCACCTTCAGGTCGCTGTTGTTGCCATCGTAGTAGCTGACGACCGGGTTGCCGCTGCCGTCCAGGGCCAGCGAGGTGTACCAGCCGACGGGACCCGCCGTGTCGGGGGAGGTGATGTTGCCGCTTTCGTCCCCTGCGCAGTTGGGGTCGTTGCAGTGCAGCACCTTCAGGTCCCAGTTGGTCCCATCGAAGTAGCTGACGACCGGGTTGCCTGAGCCGTCCAGGGCCAGCGAGGTGAACTCGCCGACATCGCCGCCGGTGTCGGGGGAGGTGATGCTCTCGCCGCCTCCGGCGCAGTTGGCGTCGTTGCAGTGCAGCACCTTCAGGTCGTAGTTGGTCAAATCGAAGTAGCTGACCACCGGGTTGCCGCTGCCGTCCAGGGCCAGCGAGGTGGACCGGCCGACATCACCGCCCGTGTCGGGGGAGGTGATGCTCTCATCGCCTCCGGCGCAGTTGGGGTCGTTGCAGTGCAGCACCTTCAGATCGCCGTTGGTCCCATCCCAGTAGCTGACCACAGGGTAGCCGCTGACGTCCAGGGCTAGCGAGGTGGACCAGCCGACAGCCCCGCCGGTGTCGGGGGAGGTGATGCTCTCGTCGCCTCCGGCGCAGTTGGGGTCGTTGCAGTGCAGCACCTTCAGGTCCCCGTTGCTGAAATCGAGGTAGCTGACGACGGGGTTGCCGGAGCCGTCCAGCGCCAGCGAGCTGTTTGAGCCCACATTGCCGCCGGTGTCGGGGGAGGTGATACTGTTCCCCGGCTCGGCCAGAGTCCGGTCAGGCCAGGCCGAGGCCAAGGTGCCCGCCACCAGGGCCACGGCCGCGAGGCTGAGTAGGAAGATCAGGCCTTTGCGCGTCATGAGACACCTCCTGTCAGGAGCCAATCGACGTTCCTGGGTCGCTTTGAGATGGCTTCTCTCTCCCTTGGTCTCCGCCTATCCGGGGGCCGGGCGCCTCTGGCCCAGGGGCAACCCGCCGCTCCCCCTCCGGGCTGGCTGCCCCTCTCGCGTTCTCCTATGCGTGCCTGCGGCCTGTCCGCCGAGCGGCCATGCCCACGCTCACCAGCAAGGCGCCACGCGCCCTCCACGTTAACAGGACTTGGCCGTCCAACCCTTCTGTATCGCGAGTCCACCCTAGCCTGCCCTGGCGAGGCTGCCATCACGGAAATCGGGGATTTTCGGCGGGGAAAAGACGCCCCCAAGAGGGCAGCTGAGGGCGAGGAATAACAAGAATCTGTTAGTGACCCACGCGGCAGACAGGGTGATGGGCGCAGGGTGGCCGCTGGCGACTCCGAGAGGACGCGAGCGGAATCACAGGACGAGCCCGCGCCGGGCGGCATACATGGCCGCCTCCGTGCGGTTGGCCGTGCCGGTCTTCTTGAGGATGCTGCTGAC
>Ga0315296_10000715_pt1 | contig 29879 bp, 22 predicted proteins | sample YL17G14_18_MG_FD_203921 | JGI IMG/M metagenome (GOLD analysis project Ga0315296, IMG submission 203921) | Sediment microbial communities from Yellowstone Lake, YNP, Wyoming, USA - YL17G14_18 | ecosystem: Environmental > Aquatic > Freshwater > Lake > Sediment | place: USA: Wyoming | collected... | reverse complement strand
GAGCAGCAATTCGATTCCAGTGGGCGTTGTCAACAAGCGCTGGATAAATTCTTTTCTTAATGATCAAGCCAATCTCTTTATCAGCTAGGATTATGCCGCCCTGAGGTCCAAAGAAGCTCTTGTGCGTGATCCGAACAGCACTGCAGCTCCTTCGCGAATCGGATCTTGAAACTGTTTTCCAGCGATTAAGCCAAGCACATGTGAACCATCGTACACTATTTGTGCGCCTGCTTCCCGCGCAGCTTCTGACAGCTTTTGGACTGGGTGTGGGAACAGAAATAGGCTGGCTCCGAAAATCACGATGCGAGGCTTTTTCCTTTCTATCATCTCCTCAGCCTTGCCCACATCAATGTTCACTTCATCTTCTAGGAAGGGGAATCCTTCAACTCTCAGCTGCAGAAAGCGTGGCAATCCCTGTTTTCATATGCCTGGATATCCGCCGTTGTCTGCGGAAACGCAAACTACGCTGTCGTTTGGTTTTGTTAATGAAGCCAGTACGATTAGGTCCGCGATGTGCCCTGAGAGCGGGCGAAGGTCAGCGGTTTCGGCGCCAAAAAGATGCTTTGCCAATTCTTCGCCGTGCAGTTCTATTTCGTCGAGAAATCGTGTGCCCATGTAGAATTTGTCTTGAGAGGTGTATCGTTGTCCGAAGTCAGAAGATAACGCAGCACGAACCATAGGACTCATTGCGTTTTCCGAGGGGATTAGGTTGATCGAGTTTTGTCCGCGCCATTTTTCATGCTCATCTAGCATAGCAATTAATTCGCTTATCGTATGTAGCACCTCCAATAACTAGGTTTTTAGTATTTCACAGTAGCTTATTTGGTAATAGATACAGTAAGGCATGTCGACGAGGTGTGGCGTCAGCGAGGAGTGCCTATTTTGCTTGGCGCTTTCTTAGAGCGTCTGCAGTGGCGGCTCCCGAAGTTAAAGCGAATATCAAGGACCATATTGCTATCGTTCTGATTATGATGTCTTGAATGCCGAGCATCCGAGAGAATAGATACCAAATGCCCATCATAATGGCTGGAACCAGCATGATCAACCAAAGCTCCCACCACGTGTATATTGAAAGCCAGTCTCTGAGCCACTGTAGAATAAGGACACCCTCCCATCTGTAAGTTTGTACAATGGCGTCGGTGATATTTTTGTCTTTCTACGTGTAACAATGCTGAATGCCGTGAAAAGCTTGCTATGTCTGCGTTCTTTTGAGCAGAGTCAAACCCTAGTTCCTTGGAATGAATTCAACATGAAGATATATTAACCTCTGTTAAGTTAGATTCTAACCTCTGGGAGAGAGAATCTGCGTGGCTGCGTGGCGGTATATTACTGTTCAGCCAAATCTTTACAGTCGTTTAGAAGGTCAGCTCCGCTGCTCGCATTGTGGTCAACAGTTGGTCTTGGGCGAAAGAGCTTGGGCTCACATGTGTCCAAGAAAGCGGGAATCATATACCGAGTACTTCTGTATTCTCTGCTTCAAGAAGCTATGGATCTGAGGTCCGCGTAACCAGCTCGCGCTGAAGTTTTGTGACCCAGCTATGAGCTCTGATGGACTTGGGCGATATTCCGCGCGGCCGTGGCTGCTGCAGTCTACTAGTTGCTAGGTCGGTCAGGCCCAAGTGCGCCAGAGATAGCGTCGCCTACGAAACATCCGATGAGCATTCCGAAGACTATGAACGAGACACCTATGATGAAGAGCCGAAGAACTGATGCTAGTGCCACAGTCAACGAAACGTCGACCGCTGTGGCACCGCCACCACTAATAGCAGAAGGGGCCGCAATCATAGCTGCAGCTAGAAGAATGCTGATTGCCGCTGACCCTAGAGTATAGTAGATTGACTTTGTGATATCTACAATAATCGCTCCAAACAGCAGGCTGACAAAAAAAAGCGACAAAATGTAAACATAGAGTTCAGAGTCCGGGTTAGGCCAATTCCAAATAATAGCATTTATGTAGGCAGCGGAGAAATTGAAGCCACACGCTATCATGCCAGCGATTTCCAGCAGTGTTCTCCTTTCCACCTATTTCACGACCCGCGAACAGTAAATGTAGTAAAGGACTTCCGAGACGCCTACACCAGACGCAAGACCCGCGATCAATATGAACCAGCCTTCAACGGGGAAAAACCTAACTATTAGGAAAAGCAAAAGGGGGGTTGCTAGGATTGCGGCCGTAGCCACCATCAGAAACAAAAATCTATTCTTACTTATCGATTTTCCAAGGTCAGCTGTCTCACCCTCTGGAGCTTCGGGCAACCTGAAAATCGGTCGAATCTTGAAAAAGAAAACTACCCCTGTGACAAGTGATGCTTCAATTACAAACAATGAAAAGAGGAGAGCATCTTTAAGAAGGGTGATGGCCATGAAACTGGATAGACCCGCAGTGACCGCATTCACGTAGACGCGACTCATGTTGAAAGGGTATTTTCTTTCTTTCTGGGAGTCATCGCTGTTCATGCGGAAACCTCTTGAAAAAGATCCAAATCGAATTTCCCTACAATCGGGCCCTCCAAAGCAGCATTGATGAAGAGATACCAGCTTTTCTTTGAGGACGAGTTCAGGAGCAACTCGATTATTTCAGGTGATAGAAAATCGAAGTACAGATTCAGTATGAGAGTACAGTTTGCGGTTGACTGCGGGGCCAAGCGCATCGGGTTGCTGGACGATAGGCTCTCTGCTCTTGCGGTTCCAGCATATAGTTCATTCAGGTATACCTGCTGTTCAACTAACGTCACGTAGAATTCATATGGCGATGCATTGCTCAAGTTCAGATTTGTCTTGGCTATTGCGTGAGTTTCATCTGTGATCTCAAAAGTGAAGTCGGACATGGATAGTTGAAGCATGCGTACCGCGTGGAATACGCCTATATAGTTAGTGACGGTATAGACAGACAAAGCGCTGAACACTATTGTAGCGCTCGTGAAGGCTACTAGAACGGCTTTTTGAGCAGTTGTTAACAGGCTGATCACCCAGTCATTTGGTTTAAGAAGAAAACCAATGGCGTGCGTTCAAGTCTTACTTGAACTTATGGCACGCAACTGATCTGTCCTCGCCGGTTCGTATCAGTTGTGGCTCTTCTTTCTTGCACAGATCCCAAGCGTAGGGACATCTTGTATTGAATCGGCATCCCGGTGGCGGATTGACTGCGCTAGGTACCTCTCCCTTTATGACAACCTCAGTTCGCCTAGCAGTCGGATCAGGAACTGGTACGGCTGCCAGCAGGGCTTCGGTGTATGGGTGTTGCGGCTTCTGAATAACCTCCTCTGCAGGTCCTTTTTCCACAATATTTCCCAAATACATCACTGCTACACGATTGCACATGTATCGCGCTAGCGCTATGTCATGGGTTATGTAAAGAAATGAACAGTGGAATTTCTTAACTATGCCAAGCAGTAGTCGGGCCACCTCACTACGTATTGATGCATCCAACATTGAAAGGGGCTCGTCGGCGACCATGAACTCTGGGTGGAGTATGAATGCTCTAGATATAGCGATTCTTTGTCTTTGCCCGCCACTCAATTCATGAGGGAATCGATAAATATACTCCTCGGGAGGAGTAAGATCCAAGTCCCTAAGTACCTCGACGACTCTCTCGTGAATATCGCTTTCGCTTTTTGCAATCTTCTGTATTCTTAACGGTTCAGCTACGATGTCAAAAACGCTCATTCTTGGATTCAACGATTCGTAAGGATCCTGGAATATAATCTGCATCTTACCTCTCACTCTTCGCATTTCATCGTGAGCCAGTTTCGTGATGTCGTTACCCTTGAAGAGGATTTGACCTTCAGTTGGCTCTACCAGTCTAAGAAGAAGCCTTCCAGTGGTTGTTTTTCCGCAGCCACTCTCACCCACGAGGCCGTAGATTTCCTCGTTCCTGATCGCCAGGTTCACCCTCTCGACGGCGTGGACCACTGGCTGGGACGATGAAAGCAAAGATTTGACAAAGCCCATCTTAAGCGGGTAGTACTTCCTGAGACTGCGTGCTTCTATCGCAACATTTTCCTCAGTTGGTTGTTCGTTTTCTTGTTTCACATTGTCACTTTCCTGTGAGGTGGCATGCAACGAAGTGGCTTGAGCTTTCTTCATGAGACAGAGGTTCTTTTTGCTTGCAGATTTCCATAGCGTAGGAGCACCTTGGATGGAATCTGCAGCCAGACGGGGGATCGAGCAGGTCAGGGGGGAACCCATGTATTGATTCGAGTTCTCTTTTTGGTCCGATTATGCTCGGAAAGGCGCCTAGCAATTTCTGTGTGTATGGGTGTAATGCTTCTTTGTAGATCGCCGTGGTGCTGCCATATTCCGCGATTTTCCCCGCATACATGATTGCGACTTTGTCACAGCTATCAGCGATCATTGATAGGTCGTGGGAAATCAATATGACTGAGAGGTTCAGTTTCTTCTGAAGTTCCTTCATCGCTTTCATCACCTGAGCTTCGATAATGACATCTAACGCAGTAGTTGGTTCGTCAGCTATGACTAATTCTGGATTACATGTCAACGCCATAGATATCATGGCTCGTTGCTTCAAGCCGCCGCTTAACTCATGTGGGTATCGGTCAAACCTGTTGGCGCCTATTCCGACAAGGTCCAAAAGGCGCGCAGCTCTTTCTCGCGCTTCTTCCTTGGTTACGTCCTCATGGACCAGTATGGGCTCAACGATTTGACTCCCGATGCTTTTAGTTGGGTGCAGAGCGTTCATAGCTCCTTGAAAGACTACGGAGATTTTTTTCCATCGTATGTCTTTGTTAAATCTCTCTTGGCTCAGCTGCAATATGTCTTGATCTTGGAAGAGGACTTTTCCGCCCTTTATTTCGCCGTTCCATGGGAGAAGCCTCAGAATGGCTAGGGCTGCGCTAGTTTTTCCGCAGCCTGATTCCCCGGCTAGTCCAAAGGAATCTCCCTTCTCGACTTCGAAGCTGACATCGTCTACTGCTTTGACCCACCCTCTCATGGTCTCGAAATGCATTTTCAGATTCTGGACTTCTAGAAGAACCAGTCTACCGTCTCCTCCTAAGTCTGGGGTTGACTATTTCGTCAATAGCAAATCCTATGAACACGAATGTTAGGCTCAGGAAAGTTATTGCAAGCCCAGGTGGCAGTGCCCACCACCAAGCAAAATTCTCAAAAGCGCCGTGCCCAAATGCGTAGTTGAGCATTTTTCCCCACGTCGGCACTCGCGGATCGCCGAAGCCGAGAAAGCTAAGTGCAGCCTCTGATAATACAGCACCAGGGACACTTAAGACCAGAGATGCTAATGCCACCGGGAAAATGTTGGGTACTAGGTGTTTCAGCATGATGTAGGGTTTGCTTGCTCCCGAGGCTACAGCACATTCCACGAACGCTGTTTCCCGTAGATATAGGATTTGAGATCTGATTACTCTTGCTAGTCCAAGCCATCCAAAGATAGCTATGAAGAGAACAATATAGAAAACGTTTTTTCCGAAGAGCTTCACCAAAGTTAGAAGTAGCGGTAGCGTTGGCAGGCACAGCATTATGTCGACAATGCGCATGGTTAACTCGTCAACTGCTCCGCCCAAGTATCCTGACGCAACTCCTATGAGAACTCCTAATGAAGTTGAGATCGCTGCCGCCATCAGTCCAATCGTTAACGAAATTCTTGAACCGTAGATTAGTTGGGAAAAGACGTCTGTTCCCAAGTAATCTGCGCCCAGTATGCCATGTACAAGTCCTGGAATGAAGAACTTGAAATTGTGAAGACTTATTTGCGCTGTCACTCCGGAGGCCTCCTCGGCTGGTCTGAAGTTCACGCGGAAGATAAGTTGGTAGTCTCCCGTTACTGGACCTGAGAAGACTATGTGGGCAAGGTTAGTGGCTTTTGGATCAGTGTAGCCAATCTTTTGCAGTAGAAAGTAGTCGTTTGAGTCACCTTCAACACCGAGATTAGTGTTCAGGTTTTGGTAGGGCTCATACCAAATTTTCGTAGAAGTTCCATTTGTGTTGATTATTTCGAGGCCTGCTGACCACCAAACATTGGTGAGATTGCCGACGATCCATGAGAATGAAGACACAAACCTCATTGGTGGCGCACGATAGGCATAATTGAATGTAGTAGAGAGGACGATGTCTACTGCCCTCACTTCTCTTGGACCTAAATTGATGTAGCCATCAACGTTCCTTCCGCCCACTAAAAATTCGGATCCTTGCATAACTTCCCATTCGGGTTGGATGTATGTCGTGTACGGTACATTTTGATATTGAGGAAAGACTTTCAGCCAACTCGGCGCCGCGAAACTCTCAGCTACCCTAGTGGACGCCAATGGATCATAGGGTGTTAGCCATGGGGCGAAAATGGCCATTCCAATGTAGGCAGATAGAAGTATTATACCTACAAACCCGATTCTGTTGTGGCTGAACTCCTCCCAGAAGCCCTTTAATCGCCTTGCGTATATTTTTCTTGTATCAGTTGAAATTAGAGGAGACATTGCTGTGGTTTCCTCCTATCTTCTTACTCCAACACGCACTCGCGGATCCAAGACTCCGTAGAGCAAGTCTGCAACAAGATTGGCTGCTATCATCAATACTGCATATATGAATAGAACTGCCTGCACAACAGGGTAGTCATCCGACTGTAAGGCTGTTATGTACCATGAGCCGATTCCTGGCCAAGTGAATATATATTCAGTTATGATAGCTCCTGTGACTATTCCGGGAACAGCTAGGGCTATCATTGTGGCAATAGGTGGCAGTGTGCTTCTAAATGCATGTCGGTACAGTACGGTTCTATCGCTCAGGCCCTTTGCTCGGGCTGTGAGCACATAATCTTGAGTGAGGGCGTCTATGATGAGGTTTCTGACGTACAAGGCGTAGCCTCCAAAGCCCACTATTATTAATGTTATTACAGGCATGGCCATGTGCCATGCTATATCTCCAACAAGGACTAAGGGCTGTGTAGGAGGAGGAACGCTGACCATTCCTCTATTTGGAAATAGTTGAAACCCGAACCATATCACGAAGAGATAGGAGAAGAAGAGCAGAAAAATCATCTGAACGAAGAAAGCTGGAACTCCGTCGGCAAACAGTCCAACTGCCATAGCAGTGAGGTCTGTTTTCGATCCTCTCTTTGATCCTGCAAGAATTCCAACGGGAGTACCGAGCAAGATGGATCCTATCAGAACTGTTCCCAAAAGCAGTACTGTATTGGGAAGCCGCCACGCCATCCCTTCAGAAACGGACTCTCGCGTTCTAAACGAATAACCAAAAGTCCATGTGAATGTGCTTTCGATATATTTGACATACCGGGTCGATAAAGGCTCGTTAAGTCCATACTGCGCAAATAGCATGCGCTTCATTTCGTCGGTGAACTTGGGATCGATGATGGTTCGTGTGGGATCACCTGCGTATATCACTTGGAATATGACAAAGTTCAATGTTGCGATGATGTACAAAGTGAGCAAACCGATTACTATCCTTTTTAATAGATAGCCTCGCATGCAATAACCCCCATTTCAAACTGTGCGCTGAGCAGATTTTCTGATATCCCAAAACCATTTAAAGTTATCTGCAAGCACTAGAATTGGCGTCTATGTGTCTGTTATATAGAACTTTATATAATAACTCTTATATTTGCCCTTGAAGTAGTTATCTATGCTGATAAAAAGAGAAAGGAGAAGGAAAAATACTTATGAACACCAAAATATTGAAGCGAGTTTGCTTGACAGCGATTTGCATAACGATCTTTGCTGCGATGTTTGCCGCACAACCAGCTGCATCATATCCTACAGATCAAAGAGGTCCATGGCTTGACTTGTTCCGTCGAAAAGTGACAAGATCGCCAGCTGCTCAATTGATCGAAATGACTACTGGCTCACCAACAGGTAGCGATGCGTGGTTGGGACTTATCAGGCCCTCAGACATCGAAGAGATGTCGCGCCAGGGCAAGACCGTCAGCTCTCGAGGAGGCTACCACTTCTGCAACGTTATTCTCAACTATAGGAAACCGCCGCTTGATGACGTCAACTACAGACATGCCTTGTTCCATCTGATTCCAAAAGACCGAATCATCGGCAACCTGTTCAAGTACGTCGTTGTGAAGGTTGACACCTTTGTGCCCCCGGCTCAGAACCTGTGGTACAATGACAAGGTTGACCCTCACCCATACAGCCCGCTTGAGGCAGATTCAATTCTAGCCGACGCAGGCTACCAGAAAGTCGCTGGCGTATGGAAGGGCAAAGACGGCTCTACTCTGCCTAACTTGAGGTTCTTCACGCCTCTGGAAGTTGTGGCACCAACCTCATTCACCATTGGTAGGATGATGGTTGAAGAAGCCCAAGCCATAGGCTTGATGAACATTGTGGCAGAGCCTATGGATTTCGCAACATACTTGGACTTGATGTTCAACCAATGGAACTTTGAGATGGCATGGTGCTGCCACAGTGGGCTAAACCCGCGTGGGTCAACCCACTTATGGTCGTTCTTCAGTTCTGAGGAAAACTACAAGGGAAGCAACAACCCAACCGGAATAGTCTACCCAGAGCTTGATGCTGAGTTGAGCACTTTGTGGAGAGGTCTAGACCACTCTGCAAAGGTTGCAGCCGCTAGGAAGGCCCAAGAGCTATTGATGGGTGGAAACACAACCAACCAGTTGCCTCACAATGTTCTACCTTCAGACCCTAGGCACGAGGCATTGCCCAGAATACCGGTTTACTCCAGAAACCTGTACGACATGCAAGACGCGCGCGTTAGAGGCGGAGTCAACATGTTCGGCGCCGGCTTAGACAACGGTTGGACCTACTTGACAATGCACTGGGCAGATGGCGTAAGACCAGGCACGACTGCGAACGAGATGGTTTGGGTTGAAGATGAATTCCCAGAGAAACTGAACCCACTTTGGGCAACTACCGCCTACGCTTGGGACTACTTGGGCCCAGTAGGTGATGGTTTGTTGGCAACCAACCCATACACAAGCAGAGACGAAAATTGGATGGCAAACGATTGGAGCTACGAGTCTAACGGAAAAGGCGGAACCTTTGTGAACTTTGACATAAAGCTAAAAGATTCACAAGGTGTGGATATCAAGTGGCAAGATGGCAAGGCAATCAGCGCTAACGACATCAAATTCAACTGGGAGTTCTTCAAGAAATGGGCAATTCCAAACTATTGGAATGTGTTCAAATTCTATGACAACCGCACTGACCCTATTGTTGACGCAGACACTCTCAGAGCTAACCTTACCACAACAAGTCAATGGCTTATCTACGATTTAGCGGGCACCGCTTTCACGCTGGCTCCACAGGTGTGGACCAAACACCCAACGTTAAACAGAGCGTGGGCGAGCACCACTGAAGTAATCGGCTTTGATCCATCCATGGTCCCGTACACTGCTGCTGCTGCTCCTGGACGAGTTAACCCAGGTCCAATAGATCTACCAACCTGTTACTTCAGCGTCGGCCCATACATACTGGCACACTCTACACAATACATTGGCCAAAACGCATACGGCGACCTCTTAGCCAACCGCAACTACTTCATGACTACCGATGAGATCAACGAATTCGTGGCTGACATGTTCCATGGGGCAGGAGACGTTGACCACAACAAGAAGATAGAAGTCAACGATCTGCAAGTCATTGGTGACAACTACGGCTATACCGTGCCGCCAGGAGTCCCAGATGCAGACATAACTGGTCCTGCAGGAACACCGCCCGACGGCAAGATCAATATCGACGACCTCGCAACCGCTGGCAAGTACTTCCTAGAAACGGAAGCAGTACCGTAAAACAAGGGGTGAATAGAGTGAGAGGAAAAAACATATTGTGGCTGATGTTGGTCGTACTGATGCTCGGAAGCCCACTAGCGGGCGTAAGAGCACAGGAACCAATGGCAACGATTTCAATTGACCCTCCATTCATCTACGGCCTTTATCCTGGAGACACATTCGACATCAACCTAGTGATAACTGATGCATCCAATGTTTATGCTTGGCAAACAGTGGTGAACTTCGCCTGGTACATGAGTACAATAGCCGTCGTCACAGTAGTTGAAGGCGGATTCATGAAGACAGGCGGCGACACTTTCATGAGCATACGCAATGATCCCTTCCACGGCTTTGTTGGAGTTGGAGTAACTCTAACCGAGCCCGATGTGGGAGGCGTCAGCGGCCCAGGAACGTTGGCAACAATAACGTTCACCGTGCTTGAAGCAGGCGAATGTCCCCTAGAATTCACAGAAACGAAGCTTCTTGACCCAACCGGCTTAGAGATGCCACACACAACTGTGGGTGGCTACTACCTGGGTTCAACGGCTGATCTGATTCCACCAGCAATCCCACCGAGACCTCATGGAGGCGGACACGCTCAAAGAGAGTGGCGCGCAACGGTGAGACACAAGCCAGGAGACGCTTTGCTGTTCACGGGCGACGTTGTTAACACTGGATACACAAACCTCGACGTGCGCTTGAAGTACACGTCGGTTCGTGAAAGCGACGGCAAGAAGTACGTCTTCTACAATGGACAGGCCTTCCAATCAGTGATAACCTACAGAACAGAATACTACTATGTGGACCAAGTTACATACCCATTTGGACCCAGCGACTGGACTGAAATCGGAACAGCACCATACCTCGACGCACCTGATGACGGCAACTATGTCCAAGGAACTACAATGGACCACTTGACCGGCGCATTCGGATTCCAAAACATAACTGGCCTAGGACCCTTAGACAAAATCTTTGAAGTAAGACTTGAAGGCTACACTAGATCTGCAAGCCTCGACATTGACTTCGACGCATATGACACGTCATTCCGATGGTTCGGTTCACTTTGGGGTACAGCGAGCTATGCTTGGCAGAATCCAAGATGGACCACTGATGCAGTATCCACAGTGTATTCTGGAATCAAGACTGTCTCGAACTTCAACAAGTTCAGAATGTTGTTTGCCTACTATACTCCAGATGGATCACCGATGGGCAACGCTGACCTCGACTGCGTAAGACTAAAAGTGACAATAGAAACTGGAGGCTTAATTCCAGTAACACCGAAGGTCTACATGGATCTAGCGCCAGGCGACATAATCACACCTGCAGCAGCAACATGGCTGCTCACAACGAACGACTATGGCCACTGGTTCACGACAATAGAAGCACAGTACCTAATGAACTACGATGCACGCTTCCCACAAGTTTGGCTATACGGGCTGACAACGTTCACGTATGAATGGTGGTGCAGCCCCTAAACAGGGGTGCTGTAAGCAACCATAAATGCGTGATATTCAAATCCCCCTCTTTTTTTTGTTTCGATAAATACAAGTAGTGAAGGAACCATAAATGAAAAATAGCTGGTTCTGGATTTTTTGCTTGATAATTTCATTATTGATGGCTTTTTCGCCTATTCAGCCTGCGTTCGCTCTTTCTTGGTCAGGTGAGACTCGTCTCACTCGTGCACCAGGCGCTGACATTCAGCCATCCATTATTCAAACAAGCGATGGCAAAATTTGGGTTTTATATGATGAAGATATACAGACTGGCACGGTGATCATGTATAAGACATCTTCTGACTATGGTATATCATGGTCCAACGCGGTAAACTTGACGACCTATCCATCTTCCAACATGGACCAAGACCCTTCAATCACTCAGCTCTCTAACGGCACAATATTGGTGGTTTGGACGGGAAACAGGACGCCGCCTCCGGAACCAAACTTCGTTCTAAGCGCAGTTCCCCCCAACCTCACCATTCCGCAAGGAGGGTCCAACACCTCAACTATAACAGTTACGTCTGTAGGCGGCTACAGCAGCCCAGTTAATCTGACGGTCAAAACAATCTTGCCGCCCAGCCTCTACATCCAGACAATTCTTGACCCTCGTCAAGTCACACCGCCCCCCAACGGCAATGCAAACTCAACCCTGAGAATCAACGTTGGCATGGCTACAGTCCCGCTGGACTACAAAATAAACGTGCAAGGATACAGCGCAAGCCTAAACAACACAAAAAGCACGGTCGTTAATCTGACGGTGACAGCGGCTTCCGGGGCGTCTGCCGACACTCTCATCTCGGAAGGTCCCGAGTCTCTTTCAGCCACTCCAGACCAAGAGCAAACCAACTACGAAATTTATTACAAAACCTCTAACGACAACGGGACTTCATGGTCAAGGGATGTAAAACTAACCGCTGATACACGCCACGACCTCGCGCCTGATGTCATGCAAGCTTCTAATGGTACAATATGGGTTGTGTGGTCCTCAGAACGAGACGGTAACAGCGAGATATATTACAAAACCTCTAACAATGGAATTACGTGGTCGAACGATACTCGGCTAACTATCAGCTCCAGCGTGGATGCACGCCCAGCCATAACCCAAACTATGGATGGACGAATTTGGGTAGTGTGGAATTCCAATAGAGACGGAAACCTGGAAATCTATTACAGGACCTATTCTTCGTCGTGGTCCCTTGATACTAGGCTGACAACCACTGCTTCGGAGATAGATGATACTAGTCCAACAATTCTGCAAACAAGCAACCAAACAATTTGGCTATTCTGGAAATCAGAAGGACTTACACAACCTCCCTACATCCTTTACAAGCAATCATTTGACAACGGCGCAAATTGGTCAAGCAACATTCAGTTGACAACAGGACTGTACAACGACGCTTATCCAAGCGCTACTCAATCCAGAGACACAAGAGTATGGGTAGTTTGGGCTTCCTTAAGGGATGGAAATTGGGAAATATACTATAAGGCTTCACTTGTTCACAACATAGCAGTCACAAGTATTAATCCAACTCCAACCAGAGTCTACCAAACAGAAAATGTGAAGATAACAGTCACGGTGCGAAACTTCGGAGACTACAATGAAACCTTCACCCTGTCTTGCTACGCCAACACAACGTTGATAGGCTCTCAAGCAGTTGCCCTAACTAACAAGACTACAAAAAACATAGTGTTCCTCTGGAACACTGCTGGTTTCGGCCGCGGCAACTACTCAATCAAGGCAGAAGCAAGCACAGTCACAGGCGAAGTCTACACAGAAGACAATATACTATTCCACGAGTTCGTTCGAGTCAAACTCCTAGGCGATGTTGATGACAATGGAATAGTCAACGCATATGACTTGGGCGCCTTGAAAGTGGCCTTCGGCTCTGTCCCTGGAAAACCTAATTGGAATGAAGAAGCCGACATGAATGGGAACAACAAAGTGGACATCTTCGACCTACATGCACTGGGACATAACTTCGGCGCAACTGGCTGAACGAACGGCAACCGTGCACCTAGATTTATTTCAAGCATGAGAAGGATAACTTTATATGGTTTGATCTCAACAATTCACGAATCCTTACAATACAGAGTCTTGCGTGAGAGAATGAAATCGAAATGCTTTATTCTGTTTGGTCTGCTGATGTTAAGCATCATTGCGATTACTTCTACCCCGTCTGCCTTGGCCGCTCCCAACATGTACATCTATCCTAGAGTCGTAGGTAAAGAGCCTGGAGAAACCTTCAGCGTCGAAGTTAGAGTCAAAGAGGCATCGAATGTTTTTGCATGGGAGTTCTATTTGGGCTGGAACTCCACGATTCTAAATGTGACACGCATTGCTGAAGGCAATTTCCTGAAGGGATTTGAACAGGCACCCACGTTCTTTGTCAACAAGACCTATCAGGATGAAGTTGGAACCGACTACATCCTTGTCGGAGACACCCGACTGGGGCCCCTTCCAGGAGTGGGCGGAAGCGGTGTCCTTGCCAACATGACTTTCTCCGTTCAAGTAAAAGGGGAAACCACGCTTGACCTCTATGACACAAAGCTGAGGGATAGCGTACCAAACCCAATTGAGCACTCGGCAACTGATGGATTGTTTACTAATGTTGCAGGCATTCCGACAGCTAGTTTTACGATTTCTTCGAGCAAAGCTAACGTGAACGAAACAATAACGTTCGACGCAAGCGCCAGCTCTGATCCCGATGGAACCATAGTAAACTACTTCTGGGAATTCGGCGACGGAGAGGCGGCAAACGAAACAGCACCAATAACGTACCATTCCTACACCGAAGGCGGCATATACTCTGTTACACTCATAGTCACCGACGATTTGGGCTATGAAGGCGTTCTAATAGAGGAAATTAAGATAAGGTTCACTCACGACATTCTAATCGTTTCAGTTTCTGCATCTCCATATGCAGCCACAGTAGGAGACGCGATCACAATACAAGTGACAGTGGGGAACGAGGGAACAGTGACTGAAAGCGGAATCGTAGTGACTTCCTATTACGACGGAACCGCTGTCGCCCCCGCTCAAACTGTAAGCTCTTTGGTATCAGGACAAAACAAAACCTTAACTTTCAACTGGAACACTGCAGACTTAGTCGCAGGAACTTATCGAATTAAGGCTGTGGCTCAGTCAGTTACTGGTGAAGAAAGTATAGTGGACAACACAAAGCTAGACGGCACAGTCGTTCTTACTGCTCCTCCCGAGTTTCCATGGACGTATGTGATAGCTGGCATCGCTGTAATAGTAGTAGTTCTGGTCGTCGCAGCATTCTTTTTCTTGAGACGCCGTCGGAAAAGCACGAAGCCGACCTGAAGCGCGCACGACCTAAGGCATAGTGGGCAGTAATTAGCGCGCGCTTTGCACACAAATGTGCGCAAGAGACCCTTTTAAAGGATCATTGGTTTCCTAGAAACTTTTAAATGTGCTTTTTATGTAAGTTCATCTTGTAGAGAGGGAAGGAAACGTGAGGAAAATGAAGGGTCGAAGTTACTGTCTTCTAAAGAGCGCTTCAGTCCTTATTCTGGTTCTGTCAACTCTGTTCGCTCCACTGGTTCCCTTAGGAGTATCACTGTCCCCCACAATATCGATGGATCCTCCATTCATTGGAGGCTTAGTGCCTGGAGACACATTTGACATCAACCTAGTGATAGTTGATGCTGAAAACGTGTATGCATGGCAAGCGGTCATAGCCTTCAAGCCTTTTAGTCAGGTGATCATAGCAACTGGAGCGACTGAGGGAGGTTTCCTCAAAATAGGCGGCGACACGTTCTTTCCGAACCCGGCGATAGACAACTCTAAGGGTTCGATCGGCGTAAGTTGCACTATATCTGAAGCTGGGGCAGGAGGCGTCAGCGGATCCGGGACGCTAGCAACAATAAGTTTTAAGGTTGTGGGAGGTGGCGACAGCCCCTTGGATTTGCAGGATACGAAACTCTTGGATCCAGACAATAATGAGATGCAGCACAATGTGGTTTCAGGCTACTTTCTGGGGAGCGCCCCTTATGCCTTCTTTAAGGAATCGCCTAATCCAGTTGATGATGGATATGAACCAGCTGTCAACAGCACGGTAACTTTTAATGCAACTGATAGCTACGATCCAGATGGCGGAAATATCGTAAGCTACTTCTGGGATTTCGGCGACGGAACAAGCACCACGGTGACCGAGCCCATTGTTCAACATGTCTACACTAAGCCGCAGGTAGACATTGTTGTCAACCTCACGATTACAGACAGCGACGATTCTCTTTCTGACAGCCACACCAAAACGGTTACAGTAGTGGTCAGAGACATCGCCGTCACGCGCATAGAGCTCTCCCCAAGTGGCAAAGTCAAGGCAGGAACCTCAGTTAGCATCAACGTCACTGTTGAGAATATTGGAACAGGCTCAGAGAACTTCGATGTCAAGGCGTACTACAACGACGTACCCATAGACACGCAATCTGTAACGAAGCTTAACCCTAGACCTCCAAGCCCTCCATGGCGTCACATAAAATCCCTAATTTTCAACTGGGATACTACAGGTCTTTCAGGTGAATACACGATTAAAGCTACAGCGTATACGAGTCCAGGCGAAAACAACATCACAAACAACGAGCTTGTCGATGGCAACATTACTGTCTCCATAACAAGCAAATTACTCTACACGGTAACAGCATACAGCGCAACCTTCTCCATAGTCGTTGAGACTGACTCAGACGTTGCTGACTTTGCGTTCAACTACGCCGCTAAAACAATCGGTTTCGAAGTCTCTGGCTCCCAAGGTACGCTTGGCTACTCAAATGTAACAATTCCAATGAGCTTATTGAATGCTTCTGATCCTACAGCTTGGATTGTAAGGCTTAACAGCACAGTGAGTGACTATTTTACGACTTCAAACGGGACTCATTATTTTGTGTACTTCAACTATACGTTCTCAAGCATCTACACTGCGACTATTGTTGGCACCGAAGTGGCAATCCCGCCTCAACCATCCTTCACCATGTCCAATAGCACCCCTTTTGTAGGTCAGCCTGTGACGTTGAATGGCTCCTCAACTATTGATCCAGATGGCTATGGGATTAGTGAATACTTCTGGCACGTCTATCGGCTTGATCCACTAGGCGGAAAAGCTAACATATGGAACACAACCACAACAACCCCGGTAACAACAGTTACATTTAACGAGTCTCGCTTTGGCTCTGAAGCGCCATACGTAACTCTGACAGCTACAAACAACCTAGGATTGAAAAACACTACTAGTGAACAGTCTATCAATATCATATGGCCGTATGATGTAGCAATCGTGAAAATCGCGGTGTCCAACAGCACCTTGAATGTAGGCGAAGGCTTACTTGTCAACATAACTGTAACAAGTAGGCTTAACACGCACGGAGACGGCGTGACTTTCAAGACAGATATATTCGGCAACGACACTGCGTTGACAACACAACTAACAAATCCACTTGTATCGCCGCCAGAAATATTGATGCCCCCATACGGTTCGAACAGGACCGTGACTTACAAGTGGGACACAACAGGTGTAACATTAGGCACATACAAGTTGAAGGCAACTGTTACTATAGTTCAATACGGGATAATTCGGAGCCTCCCGCCAGAACCTAATCTAGATGACAATACTCTTGTCTATGGCGATGTCCGAGTCAAGAAGTCTGATAGCATCATCATCGCGGTTGTGTCACCTTCAACTGTTACAGTTGGCTCCTTCACAAAGATAAGCGGGTCAGTATCTCCAAAACGCGCTGGTGCAAACGTCACCATCCAGTCTCGGCTTGGAACGACGGGCGCTTGGATCAACGTTGCAACTGTAACCATAGGCACTCAAGGCGTGTTCGTGTACACGTGGACTCCCCTGAGCGCCGGAGTCTATCAAGTCAGGGCAATATGGTCTGGAGACGCAACTACTTCTGCTAATACAAGTGCTCCAATGAACTTTGAGGTGAGACAGCTGATCAGCACGGTCTCCCTGGAAGTGGATTCAACATCAACAAGTATCGGGTCATCCGTGATAGTAAGTGGCGAAATCACGCCGGAAAGAGCCAGCACATCAGTCATAATCAGAGCGAGAAAGGATGGCGGCGAATGGACTAGCATTGCAACAGTGGCAACGGATTCGCAAGGTAGCTACTCTTATGAGTGGAAACCAACTGAGGCCGGAACATATGAAATCCAAGCTGTGTGGAATGGCGACGTAAACACTCTAGGAAGCGAAAGCGAAACCATAACAGTCACAGTGCAGCCGGGATTCCAGATTCCATATGTCTATATTGGTGTTGGAGTCGCAGTAGTCCTCGTAGTCGCAGTGGCTTTCTACTTGCTAAGAAAAAGAAGATCATAATTTGGGAGACCTCGAAGCAAACCCATCCTCTCTTGTCAACTGGTGTTCTCGCTTCTGGATATTCTCTTAGGGATGACAATTACACAAACGATTTATATTTGGCTGCAACATTATAACTTGTCATCAAACAGTTGAGGGAGAGGAAGATGAGAATACGCTTCTTATCATTAATACTATTGATAATTATCGGTCTAGGAATGATCAGAATAAGCAATGCAACAACAACCATCACAGTCAGTATTGACCCAGCGAAAGTCCCTGGAAGAATCGGCAAATACATAAGTTTCAACATTGCCATCAGCGGAATTGATCCACCGCTGGATCTTTATGCTTTCGACCTTAACCTAACGTGGACAGACATTGACTTCAATTTGGTGGGCGCATCCGAAGGTCCGTTCGTAAAACAAAGTGGCGTGACATTTTGGCTTACTAAAGATTACACTGAAGGCGCAAGTCAGGTTTTGAGACTGGTGTGCAGTCGGATGGGCGGAGGTCTCGGAAGCACAGGCAGCGGAGTTTTGGCCACTGTGACTCTCTATGTGTTGGGAGGCACAACGGGCTCTTTGTTCCAAATCAGAGACATCACGCTGCGCAATAGTGTGCTTGACCCTATCGAACCGCCGAAATATGACGTGAATATCGTGAAGCTATCGAGTCAATTCGCACGCGCAAGAGACTGGGATCTTGATCCAGAATTCGGAGTTATCGACATATACGACATGGCAGTTGTAGCCGTGAATTATGGAACCAACGTTGTTAAACCAACAAAAATACCAACCTCATGGACAGCAACTGCTGGAGGCGGCTGGGCAAACCCTGAGAGACTAGGAGCCTCCGATGACCTAAGAGCTTCTTCAGCCACTCAGAACCAGGCTACGAAGTGGGGTGACTTTAGATTCAACACCACAACCAACTGGGAACTCGTGAGCCAAGTGGAAGTCGGACTAGAAAGAATGATAGACGCGACACCCTCAAAGAACATCAAGATAGAACTTTCTAACGATAACGGTACAAGTTGGAGCGGAACGACTTTCACTCACACCGTGGCTGATACGGCTGAAACATTGGTGTGGGTTGACGTCACCACCGCATACAGTTGGACCCCGACTATGATAAAAAGCATTGCAGTGAAGCTAACATATGATACGACTGCCAGTGGTAACACAATAAGAATCGATTATCTAGCCATTAGAGTAACACCAACGCCAACATTGGCGCCGCCGGAAACCTTCGATCCCGATGCCGACGTCACCAATAACCGTGTAGTAAACATCGATGACTTAGTGAAGGTGGCGACCAATTATGGTGCCTACCAATTGTAGAAATGGAGGGAAAACTGAATGAACAAGAATCTAAAAGCCACAATAATCCTGCTCGGGCTTGTAGTTGCATTGATCTATGTTGCTCCTTACACGCCTCTTCTAGACATCGGCAAGCCAGCGGCAGCTTCTCCAACAATATACCAATATAGTTCAAGCCCCACAAACTATGCTTTCAGCAGCCTCGGAGTCAAAACTGCCTCAATCCCACAAAACTCCTACGACAAAAGCAACGCCACGAACACAGAGTGGGGATATACCCGCAGTACCTCATACGGTGGATCAGACGGATACTACGAGTTAAACACTTATGGTCCAACAGCTGGACCGCCACGCGGCTCACCCATAACTCAAGTTGACTTAAGCCTCAGCTACTACGTTCAGTCCGCAGCCTCAACAACCCCGTGGATAGCACCAATTAATGCGCTTTCCGCGAACAATGCGTATACATATACTGTGGTGACCTCAGCCACGTACAAATGGACGGACTATGGGTTTAGCACTGGCGGCTGGACAGGCGTGACGAAAGTGGAAGTTGGATTGGAAAGGAAAATCGCCACTGGAGGAGACGACAGGATAATAATCCGTGTCTCCGGCGACAACGGCACAACTTGGAGCGCAACAACATACACTGACACTCCTCCAACCACTGAGGCACTCGCCTACATAGATGTCACTTCAGCCTTCTCTTGGACCCCAACCATGGTTAGCAAAATCGCAGTGTGCATCACAAGTGAGCAAGTAGGCGGAGCCTTCAGTAGGATCGACGTTGATTGGCTTCCTGTTAGAGCCACTCCAACAGGTCAGGGGGCAATAACGAATTCGCCAACCAAATATGCTTCAATGACCGATGCTACACTGAAGCTTTCATATCTGGTGAATCCAAGTGGAACCGAAGGGACTTTGGTTTTGTGGACCCCTGCCAACTTGACAACATCAGGATGGCGCAACGCGACCTACACTAACAAGGCTGAGCCAAACGGCGGAGGCTGGTCTTGGGAAGACGTAACTAACCTGAAGTTCCGCTTCACAAGAAACGATCCACAACCATTCGTGGACGCCGGCGGAATAATCAGAATATATGAAGTCTGGGCTGTAGTCCACTACGACTATTCACAGCAAGTTCACATAAATCCAAGATCACAGTATCCCATTCCAACCACAGTCAAGATCAACGTCACCGGAATAGAGGAGCTTTATGGCTTCGAATTCAAACTCACCTACAACACGACAGCTGTGACGGCAACTGGCTTAACTCTAGGACCTTACTTGAACACCACTGTTGGCACAGCCAACACTTATGGCTATAAAGTCAAACTTGACGATGCAGCAGGAATAGTGTGGGCAACACAATCCATCAAAGGCGACCTCAGAGGCGGATCCGTAGCCATTGGAGCATGGGCAACACTCGCCAACGTAACCTTCACCGCAACCGACCCGAACGGCCCAACGAACCTGAACTTAGAGATGAAACTCGCTGGCCTCAACTACGTGCTCAAGAAAACCTATCCAATATCCTTCACGCTTGTTCAACCAGTACACAACGTTGAAGTAACCAGCGTCATCGCGGCTCCGACCTCAGTAACCCGAGGAGACAGCGTTACTATCGATGTAAACATCAAGAACAAAGGAGACTACCGAGAATACTTCTACGTCACCGACTACGCAAACACGTCTACATCGAAAACCGCCATTGAGACCAAGAATTCAGGATACGTCGGCATAGGTGCCACAGCACCATTATCCTTCACTTGGAGCACACGCGACTTCCAAGCCTCAAACTACACGACTAGTGCAACAGCAGCAGTTCACCCCGGCGTCACCGACGCGGACCTGATTGACAACACGAAGTACGGTACAAAAGTTGAGGTAAATCCGCTGTTCGGAGACATAAACGCAGACGGCTGGGTTGACGACAGCGACCTGTTTTCACTGAACGTGGCTTATGGAAGTCAACCAGGCGACCGCAATTATAGCTTAGACGCAGACCTAAACAAAGACAGCCTCATAGATGCCAAGGATCTACGACTTCTCGGCAAAGCTTGGCAACCACCACCATAGCGGCAAACCCCAAATCACCTCTTTTTTCTTAAACATATCCAAGCATAGAATAGTCCTTGTCCTTTAACAAACTACTATTGAAGAGGAGAAACGTTCTTAATAATCAAAGAAATGTTGCGGTATTAGCACACAATCGATAGCTGTCAACTAGCAATCTAGTTGCGTTGTTCCGTAATCTATAAAGATGTCGATGTACAATTCCAATTCACGCAATTCCTAGCAGACTGTATCACGTAAAAGAGGGAGAGAATGAGAAAGGAAAAGTTTGATCTCGTATTTTATGTCGGGGCACTTCTACTATTGGTGATGATGCCCAACATAGCATTGAATATTCCTCCAGTTAGTGCAAGTGAAACAATATACATCCGAGCTGATGGAAGTGTTGACCCAGCAACATCACCAATTTACACTCTGGACAATATCACTTACACTTTTACTGACAACATCAACGATTCGATCGTTGTTGAAAGAGACAGCATTCTTGTTGATGGAGCAAGCCATGTTGTACAGGGAACGGGACTTGGAAGAGGAATTGACCTGTCAAGGAGAAGCAACGTAACAATAAAGAACATGGTCATTAGATCTTTTGAAGCAGGCGTGTATTGCTTCCGCACACTGAACAGCAGCATAGTCGAAAGCAACATAACAGGCAACTCCTACGGCATCCGGTTCTTCTATTCCGCAAACTGCAACATTTCTATGAACAACATAACAAAAAACAGTCCGGGCATCTACCTCTATCGTTCTACGAGTAACATCATTTCAAGAAACTCGATAGTATCCAACAACGATTACGGCATTTACCTCTACTACTATTCGTTAAGCAACAACATTTTTGGAAACAACATCACAGGAAACAATATCGGCGTCTTTCTTTACTCTTCTTCAAGCAACATCATTTCTGGAAGCTACATAACAAAAAGCAACTACACAGGCGTCTGGCTCTATACTTCTTCAAATCACAACATCGTTTCTGGAAACAACATAACAAACAACGACTCTGGCCTCTACAGCGATTATTCCTCAAACAACACCATTTCCAGAAACAACATAACAGGAAACATAGACTCTGGCATCTACCTCTATTCTTCTTCAAACAATTCTCTTTACAGCAACAATTTCGTAGACAACCTAAACCACGTCAATACCACTGACTCAGCAAACATCTGGGACAACGGCTACCCTACTTGTGGAAACTATTGGGACAATTACACAGGCGTAGACTTCTATAGCGGCCCATACCAAAACGAAACTGGAAGCGATGGAATAGGCGACTCACCCTACGTCATAGATACCAACAACAGCGACCACTTTCCACTCATGCACCCATGGGTCGCAGTATCCCCAGTAGCAGACTTCAGTTATTCACCAGAGTTTCCATGGGTAGGCAAGACCGTGATCTTCAACGCCTTAGCCAGCAGTAATCCCAACACTTTCATCGCAGACTACAAGTGGGATTTCGGCGACGGCAACAATGTCAACATGACCACTCCAATCATAGGGCATGTCTACACGGCTCAGGGCACTTATGAAGTGAGCCTAACAGTTACAAATACATTTGGAATAAACCACACTGTCACAAAATCGATAGAAGTCATAATAGACAACATTCCCCCTACAACACTTGACAACTATGACGGTCTATGGCATAATGCAGACTTTACAGTAGACCTTACAGCAACCGACAGCATCCCTGGTAGCGGAGTACAAGAAACTTACTACAAGATCAATAATGGTCCTGAGCAAAACCTGAGCATTCGCGGAGAACCGCTCATCACTACAGAAAGGGCCAATAACACATTAGAATACTGGAGCTTAGACAAGGCTGGCAACGAAGAGAGCCATCATATCTTAACTGGAATCAAATTAGACAAGACAGCTCCCTCAGGCTCTATTACTATCAGCAACAACGCCATTTATGCGAATTCAAACTCTGTGACGCTGACTCTAACTGCAACAGACGCCACATCAGGCGCCGCCCAGATGCGCTTTCACTACGATGACAACGCCACATGGAGCGATTGGGAACCTTACGCCACTTCTAAATTATGGGCTCTATCAACAGGTGATGGAACAAAGACCATTTACGTTCAGTTCATGGACAAAGCCGGCTTAACCTCACCAACATATCAAGACACAATCACACTGGACACAACAAAACCAATAGCTGACGCCGGCATAGATCAAACAGTCAACGAAGGCATGCAAGTAACCTTTAACGCTTCAGCTTCAACAGACCAGAACGGCATAGCAAGCTACACTTGGGCCTTCACTGATGTAACACCCAAAACATTGACTGGCAAGAACCCTACATACACGTTTACAGCCCAAGGAACTTACACGGTAACCCTCACAGTAGCCGACCCAGCAGGCAACAGCGCCACAGATACAGTGGTGATAACCGTGACCCCGGTGGAGTCCTTTCCCTGGTGGATAGTAGGCGCGGCAATCGCGGTCATTGGTATAGCAGCGTCGCTTGCATTGTGGAGAAAGAGAAAAAGCCAGCCAATAAAACTTACGAGTTCAAAAACCGACAACTAAGCAATGTCAATCAACGTCATCTCTTGGCTCTGGCCTTCTTAGATTTGGTGAAGACTCCTAGAAGCAGAATGGCCACCCCACAGAATATCGCCAAGACTCCAAGTGCTTGGTAGGGATAAGAAACCTGTTCCTTCGCATCTGTTTGCTTAGCAGCCACAGTACTTCCAGGCAAGATGTCCACCACAGTTGATCCTTCGTTCTTAATGTCGATGTGGTATGTGCCTGTTTCAAGAATGCTCACCTTCTGAGTGAAAGCTGTTCCACTCTGATCAAAAATTGGCGTCATAGTCTGACTTTCACTTTCCAGCGCAGACACTGTGACCCTCAAAGAACCCGAGAAAGAAAGGTTCATCTCAAACCACCAACCTGTCCGCATTAATCTTCCCCAGAAAGTTCGGTTCTTAAGTCCTGTGGAAGGCGTTAACGTCGATGGAACAATCGAATCCCACGTATCCACAGTTTTTTCCTCATAAGAAGTCTCTTTAGTTGAATACAGAGCCGAAGGAATTCCCAAGATCAAGAGAATCAGACCGACTCCAACAAGCGCTTTCCTGATTCTGTTCTCCCCCTGTTCAGTGGCTGCCTATCACACTATGAGAAGTCAAAAGTGCATTTAAACCGTTTCATGGTTAGAAACACCGTCTCTCAGATAAGCGTGCAAAAGCGCTTCTATAGCTTCACTGTGCCTTGACGAAGTCCACTGCCCCTTACTTGCGATTTCCTTTTTCTCATGAAAACAAGAATGATCAAAGCTAAGGACAGAATGACAGCTAGGCTGAGGGTAGGAAGATTGAGCCACGAAGGCACAGGTTTGGGAGAAACCATGATTTCTCTCCTCCTCTGTCCGCTCCAGTAGCCTTCTTTAGTAGCATTCACCGAGATCACGACGACAGTTTCATTAGCCACAGAAGGAGCTGTGAACTCAACAACAAGGTCTCCTTCTGAACTGGTTCTTCCCTTTTGCGGGAATAGAACTCCCTTGTTGCTGGAATCTAATGTCACATCGACTTCCGAAACCGGGGCCTGTTCATCTTCAACATGAACGTGCATAGTCAAGTTTTCAGCAGAGTAGATGACTCCCGCGCTGATGCTCAATGTAATCTTCAGGGTAGGCTGAACTCTCACGTTCAGCTTTTCTGCGTTTTGGCTTTCATATGATAGATCGTCGGCAACAGTCAAAGACACGGGGTAGCTGCCTGCTAAAGCGTAGGCATGTGATACTATCGGGCTCAGAACCCAGCCGCTGCTGCTACCGTCACCGAAATCCACTAAATATCCCCTTATGCGACCGTCATCGCCTGACTCTGAAGCATTGAAGGTGGCGGTTTCATTGATCGCCAGCAAAGTTTTGTCTGCCTTAAGCCTAGCGGTTGGGTGATTATTCGCAGCGGGGGCCGAGAGAAATGGCTTGAAAACTAGGTTTACTCCGTCGCCATTAACTGGGTTTCCTGTCCCTTCGCTGTTCAAGCTTGTATGGAACGGCCCGTTAACAGTACCCCAAAAACTCCATGACGCGTTGACAGTTGCACCATTAGCAACATGCATTCCATAAGTATTGTTGTAAACATCGTTCAGGTGAGCAGTATTGTCTGTGTCTCCTTCGTAGAAAGCCCCGTATCTATTATAGGAGATGGAGTTGCGCGTAAGATTAGTCTTAATGCCCTGTTCTGTCGGTCTAAAAGCGCCTCCACAGACATGAAGTCCCTTGTCCGTGTTTCCAGTTATAGCGTTTCTACAGATCAGCACATCATGTTGACTGAATTCATAGTGAAGAATAGCGTAAAGGTATATTCCAACAGTATTCGATGAGATCATGTTTTGAAAGATAACGGTCTGATAAATGATTCCATACCATGGCCCCCCACTGTACAAATAGATTCCATATTGGTCATTTGAAGACACCGTGTTTTCGGAGATCTCCAAGTCCCGAATCAGACTCACATCTAGGTACTGCTGAGAGCCTGCCCATATGTAGAAGTAAATTCCGTTTGTGTTAAAACCAATTGTGTTGGATGAAATCGTTATGTTGGATATGATTGCTCCCTGCGGAACCGAAGACTGAAGGTGAATCCCCTTGCCATTGAACCTGATTATGTTGCCCAATATTCTGAGACCTGAGACCTCTTTCCCATTGGATGAAATTCCGTTTTCATTATGTTCGACGGTGTTCTCCTTTACTAAGAGATTGCTGTGGCCTTCGACATGTATGCCGCTGAATGAGTTGCTTCGAATCTCCGAGTTCCAGATGTCTGCCTTTCCAGCGCTTTGAACTGTTACTCCGATTCTGGCGTATTCGATAATGGAGTTCCTTATTGTGAAGGATTCATTGTTTGCCGCAGCGAAGATTAAGCTGTTCCAGTCGCCTGCATTGGGTTGAGGTTTGTTTGACGAGAAAACAATGTGGTCGCTGGTTGTTCCGACAGCCTCTAACGTTCCCTTCACGAGAATTGAATAGTTGCCTTCGAATCTTATTTCCACTCCAGGCTCAATGATCAGTTTTGCTCCGCTCTCCACTAGAACGTCGTCGGTTATCACATATGGACTGTTTGACAACGTCCATGTTGAGTTGCCCGATATGTTTTCTGCTACGTAGACCGTGTGCAGGCTCAGTGGGGTTGACTCCGCTGTGGCTCCAAGAAAAAAAGCGGCGACAACAATGCCCAAGAGGATTGGCGAAAGCATCCTAAGGCTGTCTCGAAGCAACGCCATCGACAAGACCCATGTATCTTCTCTAGAAGAATAGGGTTTGTGTGGATATTTTGTCTTTCGCATATGGGGCTAGGGCGCAGTGAGGAGATTTCTTTAAATGGTTTCTCTTAACGGAGTTATTAGGAGAAAGGATCATGAGATCTAAGTCAGTTCTAGCCGCATTTCTTATGGCTTCAGCTCTGATCTTTCATATGATAATTGCCGGAGAGGCAGTCACTACAAGCAGTATTTCTCAGGCGCAAGTTTCAGCTTTAGGAAGCGCAAGCGTTCTTGGAACCAATTCAACAAGCCTGATTGTACTAGTCTTTGTGAACTCCTCGGTTTACGAGGGTGTTGCGGCTTCTTTGGATCAGTATAGGAGCGACTTGGTAGATTTTGGTTTTGAAGACGTAGTAATCCTGAATTGGTCTGAGCCAAATCCGACACGGATTCGAGAGACCCTGTTGCAGTTTTACCTCAATGGCAACCTAGCTGGGGCTCTTTTCGTTGGAGACTTGCCTGCAGTGGAATATGAGATGTTTACAGAGTGGGACTATGAGAGGTTTCCTAGCGATTTATACTACATGGATTTAGATGGCAACTGGACTGACAGCGACAATGACGGAATATTGGATGGGCACGTTGGAAAGAAAGTGGCTCCAGAAATCTGGATCGGAAGAATCAAAACTTCAGATCTTGGAGGCGATGAAATCTCACTTATCAACAATTACTTCGACAAAAACCATCGATACAGAAATGGTTTGCTTTCAACTCCTAGACGAGCTCTACTCTACATTGATGATGACTGGGCCAATTATGAAAAAATGGATGCCTACTCCCTTGGGCTATTGTATAACGATATTACGGCTGTTGCAGACAAAGTGACAACCAATGCAGCCGATTTCAAGGCCAGATTGAATGAAGGTTACGAGTTTGTGCATCTTCGATCTCACGGCAGTTGGAACCAACACAACTTTCTGGTGCCTGGAGAAAGCGCCGACATGATATATTCGGAGGAATACTCACAGATAGATCCTCAAGCACTTTTCTATCAGCTCTTCGTGTGTTCAGCCGCTAGATTCACCAAGCCAAACTATCTGGCAGGTGAGATCGTGTTCAACACTAACTATGGTTTGCTGGCTATTGGCTCAACCAAGATGGGAGGCATGCAGATGTTCTGGACGCTTTACGAAGCTATTGCAAGCGGTCGAACTTTGGGCGACGCTTTCAAGGCGTGGTTCATCAAATGGGGCGAGGGTAGGACAAGCGTCTCTAGCCACTATCTTGGAAGAAAATGGGCATACGGCTTGACCATAATCGGCGATCCTACGCTTCGGTTAAGGTGGCTTGGTGCGCAGGAGATTGCGGAGTTGCAGAAGCGTGAGGAAGAGGTTGTTGATGACTTGCCAATGGTCATTGACTTGCAGCAGCAACTCAACGGTTCGCAGGTACGGTATTCTTTTCTGGAGAGCGATTTCAATGTCTTGAAGGGGGTTCACTCGAACCTGCTGGGCAACTATAACAGCCTATCAGAGCAATTGGCAGATATCAGAAACCTGCTGTATTTCTTCCTCTTGGTTACAACAGCGCTCGCAGTCGCAAATATCTACTTGATTAAGACGAAGCCTAAATCCACCCTTAAAATTTAGTGAGGAAAGGATAGTCTAGTTTTTATTGTGACGTATTCTCATTATTCACGAGGGTTGGTCAATAATGTCCTTTGCCATGACTTGGAGATCAGCGTTGACATGTTCAATTCTATGCTTTCTGTTATCGTTGACGATCTCAGCAACCTTTGTGAAACTTGCCGAAGCTGAACCCATTCAACGCAAGGCGGGAGTGAAAGCTGGCGATTTTGTGAAATATGGGAACTTTCTGGCCCTGTGGGACTCCATTAATCCCGGAGCCCAAATGCCCGAACAGTTAACAGAGCATAACAACACGCTTTGGACCACCAATACTGTTCTCAACGTCTCGGGGACTTCGGTGACCTATGAGACCAAGACTCATTACAGGAATGAAACCGAGAAATCCATTGTGGCTGAAGTGGATGTGAAGACAGGAATGGGTAGAGGCAACCTATCCTTCGTGTCCGCAGACCTTGTAGCAGGAGACAGAGTCTATACTATTGGAGATTTCTCGATTGCTCGGATAAATTCCACTCTGCCTCGAGCTTATGCAGGCATAACGAGACCTACAAACCTGTTGAATGTCACAAATATCGTAGTCGACTTACAGGAGGCTTATTGGAACGAGTTTTTCTGGGACAAGACAACCGGTATTCTGGTGGAGCAATTCTGGTCGTACGCAGCCATCGATGAAAACGGCTACTTGACCCAATACTCCTTTGAATACACAATGGTTGACAATAATATCTGGTTCAACGTTCCCGACGATGTCCCTCCAATTGCAGATGCGGGTTCAGATCAAACGGTTGAACTTGGCGTAGCCGTTACTTTCGATGCTGGCATGTCAAGTGACAACATTGGCATCGCTCGCTTTCTATGGAGTTTTGGAGACGGGGCCTCCGGGAATGGTATGAAGGTAACTCACACCTACGAAAGAGCCGGAGTCTTCAATGTAACCCTGACTGTAGAGGACGCGGAAGGAAACAGCTCAGTAGACGCTGTGATTGTGACTGTCAAAGAAGGGCCTTCTTCTCAACTGCCTCTATGGTTGACTGGAATCACTGTTTTTCTGGTAATATTGGCTATCTTATGGTTTTTGCTTAGGCGCAAATGAGTTGTGTATGCACGCGCTGCTTTTTTTTGAAACCCCATCAGAAAGAATCATGGGCGTCTTGGCGTCGAATTGGTGCCAAAATGCTGCCAAAATGACATCGTGACAACAGGGCGCCTATAGAGCGCACGTACGTCCATGTAATTTTCTCTTGAATAGATTCTCTTGTATCGAATGTAAGGTCGCAACAATCCCAAGGATCAACAGCGCCAAACTAACTGACTAAGATAACTTCTCTCGTCTTTTCTCTGCTTATGTAGCGGAGTTGGTTAAACCTGCAACTTGCTTGTCTACAAACTCCCAGAACAATCGCTCTAGCGTGTTTAGCGATTCCTGAAGCTTAACGTCTCTCAGCAGTAAGCCTCCTCCCCCAAAAAGCGATGCGATGTGCCCAAACATCATAGAAAGCGAGAATCCTTTGGATTTCTTGTCGGGTACAAACTCAACTGTGAAATCATTTGGCTTCCCATAGATGTTGACTCTAATCCTGTATAGAGCATTTACCGCTACGATCTTGAAGTCATCCTTCACTCCTTCGAATCTAGTTTCAAACTTATTGTCCGTGAAAAATCCAACTACGCTCTCGCTCAGAGTGGTCAGATCCAGATTGCTTCCAACCCACTGGTCTTTCAATCAAGGGTCCTCATGGAATTAGCCGAAACTGAAGCTTTAAATCGTTTCGGAGCAAATGGCCCAGTTTAGAACTGTTTTCTCTTGACTCCAAGAGGCAATAATGAGAGCGCGCACACGGCAATTCGTACTACCCCCCGCACATCAAATGATTTTGGGTACCTTCACGATGTCGAGCTTCAGATAAGAGGAACGATAGAAGCGCATATCACTAGCAATCTTCTAGAAAATAGCAGACTCTATTCTTATAACAGACCGCATTAATACTGCTGGTAGAGATGAGAGAAGGGGCAAGTCCTCATGCCTAATCCATTACCTAGAACAAATCGTGGAGGACGCAGAA
>Ga0315296_10000714_pt1 | contig 29901 bp, 27 predicted proteins | sample YL17G14_18_MG_FD_203921 | JGI IMG/M metagenome (GOLD analysis project Ga0315296, IMG submission 203921) | Sediment microbial communities from Yellowstone Lake, YNP, Wyoming, USA - YL17G14_18 | ecosystem: Environmental > Aquatic > Freshwater > Lake > Sediment | place: USA: Wyoming | collected... | reverse complement strand
AGGTGCAGAACATCGTCGCCTCAAGCGACCTCGGGGCGAAGATCAATCTCAACTCAATAGCCATCAGCCTTGGTCTTGAGAAGGTCGAGTACGAACCTGAGCAATTTCCTGGACTCGTGTACCGTCTAGACTCGCCGAAGGTGGTCGTGCTTCTGTTCGGCAGCGGGAAGCTGGTATGCACTGGCGCCCGAAAGCCAGAGGATGTCGAGATTGCCGTCGACAAGATCACACAAGAGCTAAGGGCCGCTGGCCTGCTTGCATGAACTGAGAGAGCAGGCCCGTACAGATCCCCCTTTTCGGACGGCAAAGCTCACGTGGACCTCTGCAAGGGGAGGAACATCGAGGAGTTCGTTCCCAAAAGCCGCACCCTAAGCCATCGCCTTCCCTTCGATGTTGTCTTCTCTTACGGAGAGCCGTGTGTGAACTAGAACGTCTGCAAATGCAAGGAGAAGACCGTATGGAAGGAAAGGCGATCCCATTTTCTACCGGCAAGAACCCCGGAAAGAATCGGCCATTTATTAGGGGGAGAGTTCCTGCTCGGGACATCATCATCAGCGGGACGGTTGACGCCTCGACTCGCATGCGAGACAGAGTTGCGCGGGCGCAATCAGGAGTCTGCCGCAGTCCTGGCAGAAGCAATCGCTCCTGAGCATCTGTGAACTGCTGCCCTCTTCCAACCTCCAGTGACCAGGGGGCAGCTTGCCTCTCTGTACTAGCATTGAGCACCTGCGGCACCCCGAGTAGTACTCTGGTGAGTGTCTCTCGTCAGGGTCCAGTCCGCACTTTGGGCACTTCAAGGCTATCGCCTACTCAAGTATGCCTATTAACACTGTTATATTAGATAAACCTTGTCCCTGGATTTCTCAGTAGAGAACCTCGATGTGGGGCAGAAAGAGTGACTCCAACCGCCTCGAGTTGTATGAGACCAGCTTTAATCACCGGCACATTCCGGGCAATTACACATTTTAATCTCTATGATTGGATTAATACTCAGATTGATGATCTAGATTGCCTTTGAACGGGATCTCTCGGTTGGGGCCATATGTGCCATGCTCAACTCAGACTGACCAATGCCAAGGGTTCCGCTCTGATTTGCCCACTCCTAGTCGACGAGGGCAGACCGTGGGTGCTTCTGGTCATCGTGCGATATCTTGGCGTTCAACTCTTCGGCAGCGCGTGTGTTGATGCACTGGTCTTGGCATTCGACCCGGTTGCGATCCTCCACTCATTCGAGTAGACGTTCATCCTTGATCCCCTGGCGAAACCCACAAGGGTGATGCCGAGCTTGCGCGCGAGCCTGACTGCCAAGTCCGTGGGAGCCGATTTGGATATGATGACAGGAATTCGTCCTCTCGCAGCCTTGATCAGAATGTCCGATGACACCCTCCCGCTTGTTATCAAGACGAGGTCGTTGCACTTGGTTCCCCTTAGAACGCACTCTCCAAGTATCTTGTCGATTGCATTGTGCCTTCCGATGTCCTCTTTGAAGGCGACAAAACCGCCGTCGTTGGCGAGCCCAGCGCTGTGAACCCCCCCGGTCTTCCTGAAAACCTGCGATTTTCTCTGGAACTCCTTCATCAGCGACGCAACTGTATTGGGTAGCATCTTGAGACCGGAGTCTATCCTGAGTCTCTTTCCGTCCTCTGCAGGGTCCGTGTATGACAGCCCTTTGCCACAACCAGTCGTTATGTAGCGTTTGGCAAGGATGTTATCGAGGGATTTCCTCTCCTTGTACGTCTCGACCCAGACAGCGCCATCCTTCTTGTCTGCGAACAGTCTCTTGATCTCCTTCTTGTCCTTGATGAGTCCTTCTCCAAACAGGAATCCGACCGCCAGATACTCCAGATCCATGGGAGAACACAGAAGCGTCACAAGGTCGACGTCGTTCAGGAATATCGTCACTGGGTATTCTCTGACGACGACATCGCGTCGTCTCGTCGTTGCTGACCCACTAACGTGCAGGATGTTCAGGCGGCGTGTTTCGTCCTTCATGTGGTCACAGCAGGTTGCGAATGGCCAGTCCATTCATTCAGAGGCCTTCTGAGAAGACCGGAGCGTGGAGGCCGGCTCTAAGGATCGAGTGCCGGACGGACAGATCTCCGGCCAGCTCCAGGATGGAAGAGACAGCGAGAAGCACCGATGCCACGGTCTCCGTGGTCGAGAACTCGTCATAGAGTGTAAGGCTCAGCGGAACGAAGAGGCCTGCCACAATCGCGACGCCAATGAACGCAAATGCCACTTTAGTCGTTGTCAACCTCCTGAGGGATTCTCTCGCAGTCGCATTCGATGTGGTCATGTTCAGGATGTATATCACGAGGAGCGCAAGCATGGAAGCGAGCAGAATCGCGTCGATCGTGGTCAAGGTATTCCGCTCGGGTATCTCTGCTCCCGCAGCGATGAGCGTCAAGTATGTCATTGCAGTCCCGCCCGCCACGGCGTATGTGAAGAACAGAGGAGGCATGAGCGCCGTGTTCCACGCAGTGATGGACTTGCACGATGCCAGGACAAAACCATCATAGACCATGACAAGGAATGCGCTCAGGATCGCGCCCAGCAGCAGCCCGTCGGAAACCGCCGACCCGGTCTCCCAGGGAACCCACTCGAAGCCTATGTCGGGTGCCAAGTAGGCGGCTCCGAATGCTACGAAGATCACCATGAATATGAGCCCTCTGCTTATCCACGAGGTCTTCGGTCTCAGGAAGAGTCTGTAGAACCTAGTGGGCTGGCCGAGATATACAAGGTGGGCCACGGTCTTGCCAACTCCTACCACCAGGAGCCCAACCAGGGCGCTAGTGACAGAATCGATGAGCCAGGTTGAGACAACGAACTGGCCCGCCCCGATGCCCCCCAGGAAGAGCGCCATGAGGAGCGCGCCGTCCCGCCATTTCCTTCTTCCGCCGAACCCCCATTCCATCTGGGTGCGTGCGCCCGGCTTGAAATCCTCCTGCTGCATCACGCTCATCTCATTCACCGCCTCGATTCGAAGACAGAGAGTGTGACATCTGTATCCTCACCTCGCAGGGAGATAGTACACGCACGCATCCGTGCCATATTCCGGATGCAGCTGCATTCCCCGCCTCTTCTTGATGAGCTGTGAAACCTCAGCCTCGGGATCGTCGAGGTCCCCGAAGGTCCTCGCCTCGCAAGGGCACGCGTCCACACACGCCGGCCTCTTGCCCTTCTCCAGCCTCTCCTCGCAGAAGTTGCACTTGCTGACGACTCCTTTGTCGCTCTCCTTGAGCCACATCCTCTTGGAGTATTCCGCATAGGGCGAGGACGGATTCCGATTACCTGTGAAGTAGTCCTTCCAGTCGGACGCGAAGTACCTCGCTCCATAAGGGCATGCGACCGCGCAGTACCTGCACCCCACGCAGAGCTTCGAGTCGACGACAATGATCCCGTCGGCCCGCTTCTTAGTCGCCCCCGTCGGGCAGACCTTCTCGCACTCGGGTTCCTTGCAGTGCATGCATAGTAGGGGCACCGCCTGTCTGATCACGGTCGGGTACTTGCCAGATTCGACCCTGACGACCTTGGCCCAGAACACTCCGGGCGGGGTGTGGTGCTCCGCCTTGCACGCGACGGTGCATGAATGGCAGCCTGTGCATCTCTTGAGGTCGATAACCATCCCCCATCTAGCCAGCGCCGCCACCCCCGTCCTTGTAGAGTTTTACCTTGACGCATATGTCCTGTCCCAGAGACACCGGGCACGTGTGTTCCTTGTCAATCTCGATCAGCTCGTTGAAGAACACTCCTTTGCCTTTCGCGATCGGGAGTCCCTTTCCCCAGTGGCCGGCATTCGCCGCGATGGCCACGTGGTCCGGCCTTATGCCTTCAGTAACGTGGACACGGCCCTTCGCTTTCGAGCCCTTGGGGTTCTCGAGCCAGACCATGTCCCCCTCCTTCACGCCCTTCCTCTTGGCTGTCTCCGTGTTCAGTTGTATCGTGTACGTGTACGGGTCGTTCTGAGAGACCTCGCTCAGCCAGGGGTTCTGCATCGTCATCGAGTAGGTGTGCAGCGCGGAGCGCCAGTAGAATGCCTCGAGGTCGTACTCCGGATTCTTCTCCGAGTGCGTCGGGCAGGGGCGCCAATCCGGGAGCGCATTGTGGGCGCTCCAGTCCACCAGGTCCGGGACACCGTACTTTTCCGCCACGGCCCTGCTCTTCCTGCCAGCCCTTATGATCCATTCGAGATACACTGGGACTCTGACATCGTTGAACGCTCTCCAGTATACCTCCTCGACCCGCTTGTCCCACTTGAGATATCCGTGCTCCTTGAAGAACTCCAGCCCCTTGTCTGGGCCGAACCTGTCCTTCATTATGATGTCCAAGATGCGCTCGAAGTTCAGCTTCTCATTGGACCCAAACGCCTTCTTGAGGTCGAGGTCGCCCCCGTAGGCCCGGTTGACCCATTCCCGGGCGGCCTCGAGGTATTTATCGCGCAGCCCCAGCCGTTCAGAAAGTTCCAGGATAACGTCGACCATCGCCCTGCGCTCGTACATCGGTTTGATGACCGGCTGTCTGATGGCCCATATCCATTCACCGAGCCCTGTCGCGTGACACGAGACACCCACAGTCGGGAAGGTGGTCGCGGAAGAGTATCTCTCGAGGAAGCACGCATCAGGGAGGACGAGGTCTGCGGCCGATTCCTCGAACTCGGTCGAGTAGATGTTGAATGACGCTATGAATCTGAACTTCTTCAGGAAGTTGTTCAGCAGGGTCTTGGGGTTCCCCACCGACATGATCTGGTTCGTGGCGAAGCTGATCATCACGTCCGGGCGGTAAGGGATCTTGAACTTCTGCCAGAGCTCCTCGTTATTGTCCCACCCCATGATTGTCGTGTATGTCGGAATGTAGAAAATGTCCTGGAGGTCGAGCCTCTCGGGCGGGTCCTTGGGCTCGGGCGGCGGGTAGGGCAGGTGGGCATAGGGCCAGTTCTTGGCGACCAGGAGTCCATCCTTGTCCGGTTCGACAGAGTACTTCAACCGTCCGGTGCCTGGATAGCCCAGATGTACGGGCGGGCCAAATGCGAGCGCCCCGCCGGGGACGTCAGCCGAGCCGACCAAATGGTTCAGCAGCACCAGGGACATGCAGTCCCAAGCTTGGTTATAGTGGCCCTGCGAGCCCCTGAAGTATATGGAGGCCACCGGCCTGTACGGCAGTGTCTTGCCCTCGATCGAGATGGTGCTGCCAATCTTCGCCTCTTCGCCGAAGTCCTTGGCAATCCTCCTGAGCGTGCCGGCGGATACACCGCATATCTCGGACGCGTGCTCCGGAGTGTACTTCTTGAGATGATCCTTCAGCAACTGGAAGGATGGAGTGCAGTCAACTCCGTCGACTTTGAACCGGCCCTGAAGGGCGGAGACATCGATGTTCTTGGTTGTGAACGGTTCGGCCTTCTTCTCGTCGGTGTTCCACACGAGCGGGAGACCAGACTGTTTATCGCGGTGATACAACCCATCTGGTCCGACGAGATAGGGCCCGTTCGTCTTCAGCTTCAGGTACACGGGATCGTAGGTCCCATATTCGTTGAGGAGCAGGTTGGCCATCGAGAGCGCGGCCGCAGCGTCGGTGCCTGCCTTGATCGGAACCCATTCCTCTGCGGTCGATGCCTGAGTGCTCAAGAAGGGGTCGAAGACGATGAGCCTCATCCCCCTTGCCTTGGCGTCGGCTGCTTGCTTCGCCGCGACGTTGGCAGCGTGTCCCGCGCCGTGCCCCTTGGAGCAGCCCCAGTACACCGCGAGATTGCAGTACTTGAAGTCCGGGATGACCGACCACGACGCGTGATAGATGCCTCCGATCATGTGGGCGCCGTTGCCGCAGTGCAACCCTCCCCCGCCCGTGTAGTAGTTCGGGGTGCCGAAGGCCTTCCTGAAGCACAGGACGTTGAATGCTCTCTCCGCGGGGAATGTGGGACTGCCCACCGTGTAGAGCCCTCGCGGATCTCTCTGCATGCATTCCTTCAACTTGGAGGTGAGGATGTCCATCGCTTCGTCCCAGCCGATCCGTTTCCAGCCCGGGTCCACGCCGATCCCCTTCTCCGGGTTCGTTCGTACCAACGGATAGTTGAGTCGGCTGGGGTCATAGAGCATCATGAGTGCCGAGAGGCCCTTCGCGCAGATGTTCCCGTATCCTTGAGGCGAGTCGGGAACGCCTTCGATGCCTACAACAACCCCGTCCTCCACCTTCACGTCCACAGTGCAAGTTCCGTAGCACATTCCGCAGCTCGTCGTTACCATCGTTCACCAGCTGTGTCGAGGCTAGAAAGCCACCAATATACTTAACCGTGACGTCTCACAGCTTGAAGGATTGCCCTGGGCTGAAATGGAATGGAACTTCCCACGCATGCCTGAGCTGAACCCCCTTTTGTCCTATTCAATTCCTCATGCGTCCATTCATTTGGGTGGGTTCTGGGTCGATTGGGAGGGAACACCTCTTAAACTGGTAGTCATTTTCGGGAGACTAGAGAGGAGAGAATGAGGGTTGTACAACTCGGGTGTGGCATTACTGGGCTCGTGTGCGCTGAGCACATGGTGAAGAACGCGAAAGTGGACGAGCTGGTCCTAGCTGACGCTAAGACAGATACTGCAGAGGCGTTGATTGCGCGCCTAAAGAACGACAAGTTGTCCAAGGTCAGGGTTGACGCAAATGACCCCAGGTCCGTGCAGAAGATCCTGAAGGGCTGCGACCTACTTGTGAGTTCCATCCCGAGCGAGTTGAACATGAAAGTCTTCACTCATGTTCTGGCTGCTGGTTCGGACTACCTGGACTTCTCGGTCGCCCACGAAGTCATCCGCGAGTTCGAGAAATATTCGAAAATGTGCAAGGACGCAGGCATCACCGCAATCACGGGCATGGGTGCGGACCCGGGTATCTCCGACGTTTTCGCAAGGTACGCGGCGAACAAGCTGGAATCGGTGTACGAGGCGCATGTCAGGGACGGTGACAACGGCAGCGCTGAGGGCGCGGACTTCTTCACTCTCTGGTCCCCTCTGGACATGATGGAGGAATCTACAACCCAAGCGGCAGTCTTTAGGGACGGTGAGATGACCTTTCTGCCTCCGCTCCACAAGAAGGAGACCTATGCATTCCCCAGTCCGATCGGTCCTCTTCCGGTCTACAACACGACCCACGAGGAGACCTATCTCATTCCCAAGTTCATCAAAGGCATCAAGAACGCTGACTTCAAGATAGCCATCGATGACAACTTCGCTGAGACCAGCAACATGCTCAGGAAGCTGGGGATGCACAGTCTCAAGGAGCTCGATGTGAAAGGCACAAAGGTCAGACCCCTCGACGTTGTCGTGTCTCTCATGCCTCGACCTGTCGACCTCATCGGCAAAGTGAAAGGGTCCGCAGGCATCGTGGTTGAGATCCTTGGACACAAGGACGGCAGGAAGGCCATGGTCAAGGTCTGGACAACGCTATCACATGAGAAGGCCTATGAGATGAGCAGAAGCAATGCGACCGGGTATCTGGTTGGCACAGGAGGAGCCGTGGGCGCGGAGATGCTCATCTCGGGCATGGTGAAGGGAAAGGGCATGTTCGCTGGGGAGCTGCTTCCGGCAGAGGAGTATGTTTCATTGCTCCCCGAAAAGGGTCTCAAGGTCAGAGAGGAACTATTGTACCTTTAGTGCGGTGGATGTCGAGTTGGCGGTGCGGTCATGCATCTTCGGCCAATACTGTCCAAGGGGTAGTACTTGCACTTCTCGGCGAACTCGTGTTTGTCAATGGCCAGAATCAAGATCTGGGCGCGGCGAAAGGGCTAATACTGAAATCGCAATCCCATATTCAGAGGACAGGAGGGTTTCTCACGGTCGACATGAGGAAGTGGGAAAGCAAGAAGATAGGCGTTGTCATCGAAGTAGACTATGATAGGTGCTCTGGGATTGGCCGGTGTGTCGAGGTCTGTCCATCCAGCGTCTATGAGATCGTCAATGGTAAGACGACCTGCCCGAACATCGATGACTGCATCCAGTGTTGCGCGTGCCAGGAAGCGTGCCCTGTAAGCGCGATCAAGCATCATTCTTGCCAGTAGTGTCTTCTGCATTCATCTGCAGACTGTCCTGCTCTGCTCTTGGAGGAACTGAAGCAGATAGTACGGGCCTCCCGCCCCCTTTCCGGTCACGCCGCTCGATTTCCACCCCACGAAAGACTGGGACCCCACCAAGGCACCTGTCGTGGCGCCCTGCGGTCGGTTTGCGTATGCGACTCCAGCCTTGATCTTTGAGAAGAACTCCTGGATCTCTCCTGCATCGTCGCTGAAGACTCCTGCAGTGAGACCATACTCGATCTTGTTCGCGATCGCCAAGGCCTCGTCGAGATCTCGGTAGGTCAAGATTATCAGTATGGGGAGGAAGAGCTCCTTCAGGGCGAGTTCGTGATTGCTGGCTACATGGACCACAATCGTGGGCTCAACGAAGAATCCGTTTCCAAACGCACCATCGTCCAGAACGTGTCCCCCCGTCAGGATCTGCCCCGTCTTTGAAGCCTCTCTGATGACTTCCTTGAACCTGTCCACCGCCGCCTGGTTTATCACCGGTCCTGAGAAAGTGGCCTTCTCCGATGGGTCTCCGATTCTCTTGCTCTCCACCCATGTCGCCAGTTTTTTGGTGAACTTGTCCGCAACAGCGCGGTTCACGATCACCCTCGAGGTCGCGCTGCACTTCTGTCCAGAATATCCGAATGCGGCCCTCCCAACACCCTCGACAGCCTTGTCGAGATCAGCCTTGTCAGAGACTATAGTCGGGTTCTTCCCGCCCATCTCCAGAATCGGCGGTCTCTTCCCATTCTCCACGCTCGTCCTGGCAATGGCCATGCCTATGTCCCGTGAGCCCGTGAACGCAATCGCCGATATCCCCCTGTTCTTCACGATCTCGGAGCCCACGGTGCTACCTGATCCGGCAGCGTAATGGAAGACCCCTGGTGGAATCCCGTTCTTGAGCAGACTCTCGTGAAGCATGTAGCCCATGAGCGGGGCGTCGCTCGGTGGCTTCAGTATCACAACATTCCCAGTGATTAGTGCTCCCGTGACCATCCCCGTGGTGATCGCTATCGGGAAGTTGAATGGCGAGATAACGCCGACGACGCCGAGCGGCCTGAGCACGCTCCTCGTCTCGTTGCAGGGTACCGGTCCGTCCAGCTTCAGAACGTATCCTTCGTGTTCCTGCAGAACCTTCGGATAGTAGCGCAGATAATCGATGGCCTCGTCGACTTCTGCGATCGCCTCGAACCTGTTCTTTCCGTTCTCGAGCGTCAACCAGGCAGAGAACTCGTACTTCCTTCTCGAAATGTCATCGGCGGCGTCGCGGAATATCGAGCACCTGTGTTCCACCGTCGTCTGCTCCCAAGACTCTAGAGAATCGATTGATGATTTCACCGCCTCGACGACGTCTTCTCGAGATCCCTTTTGGAAGATTCCGACGGTCATTCTCGTATCATATGGGCATATGTCCGGGAACTCGCCTTCTTTGGAGAACTTCTTTTCACCGTTGATCACATTCGGATATCTGTTCTTGAGTCCTCCAAGGGCCTTCTTGTATGCGCTCTCGTAGCCTTTGTGGAATTCCTCCTCATTGCCCTCGGCAACGAATCTCTCAAAGGTCAGCTCGTTCTCGAATTTGGTTTGTGCCATTTCCAGCACCTTAGCTCTCAGATGAACTTCTGCATCAGAGGTCCGATGTCTCTTTCCAAGGGTTGGCTCACAAGAGTACCCTCTTCGAGTGCGACTACTGATTTCTCGAATGGAGGCTTCTCCTCCTGGAATATCACGCCTATCGGGATTTTGTCGCCCCACTCCAACGCCTTTTCGAACGCCTTCGCCCTGTCCGTCGGGTCCCAGCCGCTCTCCTCGAGCTTGTAGATTCTCTCTCTGTACCAGGCAAATGTGTTCACCCTGTTGAAGGTCACGCATGGTTGGAGGACGTCCACAAGAGAGAGGCCTTTGTGCGCGATGGCCTTCTTCAGAAGCTCTTTCAGGTGTTTCGGGTCTCCTGCGAATCCTCTGGAGACGAATGTCCCTCCTGCGCTGAGCGCGAGAGCAAGCGGCATCACCGATCGTTCAATGGATCCTGCAGGAGTCGTTTTCGTCTTGAACCCCAGGTCGCTCGTGGGAGAAGTCTGGCCCGTCGTGAGACCGTAGATCTGATTGTTGTGGACGACGAGCGTGATATTCACGTTTCTCCTGACCGCGTGAATGAAATGGCCCATTCCAATTCCATAACAGTCGCCGTCCCCGCTATATACGATAACGTTCAGGTTGTGATTGCTCAACTTCGAGCCAGTAGCGACCGGGAGCGCTCTCCCATGAATCGCGTGGAACCCGTATGTCTTGACGTAGTGAGGAAGCTTCGCCGAGCATCCGATGCCGCTCACAAGCAGGACATTATGCGGTTCCAAGCCAAGCTCAGAGATGGCGGCCTTTGTCGACATCAGGATGGCGTGGTCTCCACAGCCGGGGCACCAGTCTGGTATGGTGGGAGCTCTGAGCTCATCGGCCGAAACCATCACATCACCTCCTGGATCTGGTCAGCGAGACTCTCGACGAAGAAGGGCCGGCCATCGTATTTCCTGATCTTCCTGTCGACGCCGACCTTGAGTTCTTCCCGCATGAGCCTGTCGAATTGCGAGGTCCTGTTGCATTCGACTCCTATCAACAACTTCGTTTTGTTCAGCTGCTCCTGGACAAGCTTCCTCGGGAACGGCTTCAGGTAGATGAAGTGAAGAAGATTCAACGATTTGCCCTTCTCCGACAGTATTCTCATCGCGTCCAAGCACGGTCCCTTTGTCGAGCCCCAGGTCACGATAGTGGCATCCGCGTCCTTCGGCCCGTACAAGATTGGGCCAGGGATGTCGTCGATTAGCTTTGCGAGTTTCTTGAACCGCTTGTCCATAAGCTTCATCCTTACGTCCGGGTCTTCATTCGTGACCCCGGACTCGTAGTGGTCGTCGCCGTTCGCGACGAACAATCCGTTCTTCATGCCAGGCAAAGCCCTTGGAGAGATCCCGTCGTCCGTGTCCTCGTATCTCCTGTAACCCTTCATGCCATTGAGCTGCTCCTCGCTGAGCAGTTTTCCTCTGTCGATAGTCATGCCGTTAAGGTCGAATGGAAGTGTGGTCCTGAAGCTCTCTGAGAGGTATCTGTCCGCCATAATGATGACCGGGATCTGGTACTTCTCTGCAAGGTTCAATGCCTTGAACGTGTGATAGAACGCTTCGTCTACATCTCCTGGGGCGAGTACGACTCTCACGAAATCACCCTGTGAAGCGTCCAAGGCGAACTGAAGATCCCCCTGCTCGTGTCTGGTTGCCAACCCTGTGCTCGGGCCGGGACGCTGACTGAGGACATACACCATCGGCGTCTCGGTCATCGCGGCCAATCCGATGGATTCAGTCATCAGACAGAAACCTCCCCCCGAAGTCGCGGCCATTGCCCTGACTCCCGCATGGTTCGCACCTATCGCCATCGTCGCAGCCGCTATCTCGTCCTCCGTCTGTCTCACGATGAGCCCCATGTTCTTCTCGTTCGCCGCCATGAAATGGAGAATTGATGACGCAGGCGTCATCGGGTAGGCCGAGTACCATCTCAGGCCGCCCTTCAGAGCCCCGAGGGCGATCGCATCGTTTCCGGTCAGGAGCATTCTCTCAGGCGCATTCCTGTCGGGCTCGACCAACTTCTTGACGCTGCACTTTACCTTGTCGATAACGAAATCGTATCCAGCCTTTGCAGAAGCCACGTTGGCATTCGCGATCTCCGGATCCTTCTTCCCGAACGCGGATTTGATCACTCCTTCCATGAATGAGAAATCGTAGTCGATGAGCCCCATGCACGCACCAATTGCGACGGTGTTGCGCATGACCTTGTCGCCCTGGCGCTCCTTGACGATTTCGGAGAGGGGAACTGGAACTATCTCCCCCTTCATGCTCGGGAAATCCTTCTTTGGGTCGATCGGCTTCTCGTACAAGTCGAATAGAACCTTGCCCTCGGGTCCGACCTCCTTCGTGTGTTCTCTGATTGTGGTGTCGTCAAGTGCTATGAGTACGTCCACGCGCTTGAGGATGCCATGAATCTCGTGGCGACTGGCCACCACCTGGTAGGTATTGTGGCCGCCTCGGATGAGGGAAGGGTACTCGACATCCGTATGAACGTGAAGGCCTCCTCTCGAGAAGCTCCGTGCGAGGATCTCTCCCGCCGTCATAATCCCGTATCCGGCTTCTCCGCCCACCATCACGCTGACCGTGTTGCCGTCATCGCCACTTGCCATGTTCCGGACCTAGGAGGGAATCGGGGGATCAGGCTATAATCTCAACCCCGTTCTCGTCCAGGAGCCGAGGGCACGACCGCGCAAGTCCCAGTTCCTCTTGTTCTGGGAAGGAATGATTGGAAGGATTGTTCTCGAGGGGTGGCGCTGGAATCTGCCTGAAAGGTACGCAAACCTTATTCTCCTATCTCGGAATCTATACAGACGGAGGTTGGTCAACAATGGCGGAGTTTCAAGTCGCACCCGTCAAGCCGCAGATACGGTTTGAAGATTTCGAGAAGATCGATGTCCGGGTCGGCACAATAGAGCTGGTCGAGGATGTGAAGGGGTCGGACAAGTTGGTCAAGCTCATTGTCGATTTTTCCGACCAGAAGCGAACTGCCATCGTCGGTATGAAGAAGGAACGGGAGAACCCGAAGGAGATCGAGGGGAAGCAGGCGTTGTTCGTTGTGAACCTGGGGCCGAAGAAGGTGATGGGCATCGTTTCCGAGGTGATGGTCTTAGACATCGGATATCCGGATGGTATCGTCCCCGTGCTTGCCGTACCTGAGAGGCATGTCCCGAACGGGTCCAGAGCCGGCTGAATGTCTCGTGACTCGGTCCTGAGAAATCCTAGTGGTCCAGTCCGAGAACGTGCATGTCGACGTTCCCGCCTGAGATGACTATCACAGCCTTCTCCGAATTCTCAAGATGTATCTTCTTCTGGAGTATCAAGGCTGGTCCGACGGCTGAGCTCCCCTCGATGACTTGTCTTTCGTTCGCGAGCACCCACAATATCGTTCTCTTCAGCTCTGCCTCGTCAGCGAGAAGAATGTCGTCAACGACTCTTGTGACATGGTCAAGAGCCATCTGGGAAATCTGCCCGGCAAGCCCATCCGCGATGGTCGGCGTGACCGGGATCTCTTTCAACTTGCCAGACTTGAACGATTCGTACATCGCTCTGGCCTCAGTGGATTGAGCGCCAACCACCCTGATCTTCGGGTTCACAGTCTTCGCCCACGTGCCGATGCCTGTAATCATGCCACCGCCGCCTATCGGCGCGATGATCGTTCTGACGTCGGGCAGCTCCTCGAGGATCTCGCATGCAATCGTACCCTGGCCGGCCATCACCTTGTGGTCCTCCGTGCCGGGAACATAGACCGCCCCTGTCTTCTCTGCGAGGTCCATGCAGTGAACGAGCGATTCGTCGAAGTTGGCGCCTTTCAGAATCAGATTGGCTCCGAATATCCTGATCTTCTCCAGCTTCACTTTCGGGGCGTTATCGGGAACGACGACGGTCGCCTCCACATCGAGCAGCCTTGAAGCCAGCGAGACCGCCATGGCGTGGTTGCCGGAGGATGCTGTTACCACGCCCGCCTTCTTCTCGTCCAGGGTGAGCGAACATATCCTGTTGTACGCTCCTCTGAACTTGTACGCGCCAGTCTTCTGGAGGTTCTCCCACTTCAGATGGACCTCTGCGCCGCTCAGATCGCTCAAAGCTCTCGAATGCGTCAGCGGGGTGCGGTTCGCCACCCCCAGCAGGTTCCGCTTCGCCTTCAGTATCTCGACCGCATCAAGCACCAATCTGTTCACCTGTCGCTTTCGCGTTCCGAGAAAGGCGACGAAGTAGAAAGGAGTGCGCATGGTGCATTGGGTTCGTAATCGGGATTTCTTATTACCAGGGAAGCCGATGAGCCGGGTGAGACATCGGGGGAGTAGGTCTCATGGGAAAGGATACCCAGAGGATTCTTGAACAGATACGAAGCGGGCTGAACCCACCGACGAATTCGGAGATTGACCACGCAAAGGCCGGATGGCTGTTCGGCAGGAACGCGGACAGCATCATGGCCCACGCGCCTTGGAGCTTCGCGCTGATCAAGCTGATGTGGAAGAAGGGTGAGGAGCCATGGGAGAAGTAGCCGAGGCGATGGCGGCCCTGGACAAAGACAGGCTGCTCAAGGCCGTCCACGAGGAGCTCGAGTCAGACAGGGACCCGCTCGACATCATCGAGGAGGCCAGGTTGGGGCTCGAGCGGGTCGGTTCCGAGTTCGAGAAGGGCAGTCTCTACCTCATGGAACTTATGTGGGCATCTCAGATCTTCAAGGACGCCGTCCAGATACTCAACCCGAAGATCAAGCAGAAGCACGGCATCTCGAAATCAAAGGGCAGGATACTGATGGGAACGGTGAAAGGTGACATACACGACCTTGGCAAGTCGATCGTCAGGGATCTTCTCGAATGCTCCGGATACGAGGTCGTTGACCTTGGCGTGGACGTCCCTCCCGAGTCATTCGTGAAAAAGGTGGACGAGTTCAAACCCCAGGTGATTGGCCTGTCTGCGCTCCTGACCGCCGCCGTCACCCAGGCGAAGGTAACGGTCGATGATGTGAGGAAGAAGGGCCATGGAGGGAAAGTGAAGTTCATAATCGGCGGAGGAGTGGTGGGAGAAGTCAGCATCCAGGAGCTCGGTGTGGACTATGCCACGACCAACGCCAGCGAAGGCATACGCACGATCGAGAAATGGATCGGAGAGAGGGAGTAGGAGGCGAGCACAATGGAAGAACCTTTGTCCGCCTACGAGAGACTTGAGCTCGCCTGGAACTTGAAGGAGGCCGACCGAGTACCGGTGGCTCCGATCAACTGCTACATCTTCCCGTGGGTCGGCGGGATCACAATCAGGGAGATGTTCCACGAGCCAGAGAAGCTGATCAGGGCCACGGTCAAAGCGAGGGAGATACTGGGTGGCGGTGACAATGTCGACCCGAACATTACCACGCTCAACCATCTCAGCATGTTCGGAAGGGCAGGCTGGGATCAGGCCACGCTAGATTGGCGGATATGGGACGATTTCCCACCGAAGGGTAATTTGCCGAGTCTGTACGAGAAGCCGATAATCGAGGACTACGACGACGTGATGACGCGGGGTTTCTCGACGATCCTCTACAACAAGAACCTCAGCAAGCAGCTATTCGAAAGGAGCGTCGAGGATTTCCTCTACTACGAGTACGATTACCCGAAGATATACGCCTCCGCCTGGCGGAAGTTCGTGGAGGAGCAGGAAATCCCTCTGCTGATGGGTGGTCGTGCATGCCACCCGCTCGACATGCTCCAGTACTATCGTGGCATCGCTAACCTCACGCGGGACATCTTCGAGAGGCCCGACAAAGTCCTCGAGATGTGCGATTGGCTGGTCGAGTACGAGACCACGCTCGCGATGCGGGATGCCATGGTCATGGGCGCGGGCGAGGTCCCTGGGGCGGAAATCATCTTCTTCTTCAACGGTGGCCCTCCTGGGATGCCGCCGAGGATCTTCGACAAGTTCTATTGGCCGACTGCGAAGAAGATGATTGACATCTTCGTCGGGCGCGGCTTCAAGGTGCACTGCCATTGGGACAACGACCTCACTCCCCACCTTGGCACGATGAGTCACATGGCCGACGGGATCCCGAAGGGGAAGGTGCTTCTCGATCTTGAGAAGACGGACATGAAGAAGGCGAAGGAGATGATGGGGGACAAGGTCTGTCTGTTCGGGAACGTCCCTTCCACTCTCCTGGTGTACGGCACCCCGAACGATGTGGACAAGTACTGCAAGAAACTCATCGACGACTGCGCACCCGGAGGCGGATACGTCCTCTCGACGGAATGCGAGGCTCCTTGGGATTCAAAGCCAGAGAATGTCAAAGCGATCTGCGATGCCGCAGTGAAGCACGGCCAGTACCGTCATTGAACCGATGGAGGCTGGCCAATTCCGAGGCGGAACTCACTCGAGGACATTGAATCGGTCGAGTGACTTGACGAGCTTCCCGACGAACGGCTTAGATTCAAACTCCAGCCCATATTTCGCGAAGTACTTTTGCAGGGCGCGCATTCCTCGGTCAAAGGCGACTGAGGCTTCCTGAAGTCGCTCCCAGGGTGAGAAGCCGGTTCGATCTACCCTGATCGCCTCTGAGAAATCTATGAACCATGGCTCGCCCTCATGGACGAGTATGTTGTACGCGCTGAGGTCGGCATGGACCACTCCTGCAGCCGCAAGTGACTCTATCCCAGCGAGGATCTTCTGAAGGAAATCCTCGGGTGAATCAAGCCTGACGTCATGCAAGCGTGGGGCTGGTGAGTCATCGTCTCCAATGTATCTCATGGAGAACATGTTCTCCACCCGTCTCGCAGGCGCTGGCACGCGCGCTCCTCCTTTCCAGGCTTGTCTCGTCATCTCATACTCCTGTGCCGCGAGCCATCCCGCGGAATCCAGTTTGATGGGCCTTCCCCCTCGGTGACAGGTTCGATAGAGACGATAGACCTTGATCGCGATCGGAGCCCCGTTGTACAGCGCAAGATAGACGTCCGCTTCCTTGCCAGAGCTGATCAATCCCACGACCTCCATGGCTAGGCCTGAAGTGAGGATGGCCTCCTCCGTTGAGCGGAACCCCGCCTCATGTAGGTCGAGTGTTCCCGATTTGAGACGCCAGACGACGCTGGCGTCGAGATATGGATCGTTCGGCATGTCACAGTTGATCGATATGTGCGTTCGCTATGCTGGCTCGATTGTCACCAAACGCCGGGCCGGTCGCGCCGATTCACACGGTTCCCAGCGCAGCTACCAAAACCAATTCGGACATCATCACTGGGAACCTCCTGGTCACTTGACCGAACAGCTCATTCTGTTGGGCATAGATAAAATTTCCTCTTGTTGAGTCCACATGTACAACGATGTCCGCGTTCGAGACTACCGTCGGCAGCCTCTGCCGGAGACCTACCTACTCGTTCGGCTCTAGCTGCCACCATCGGCTTCCGGGCTTCTTTCCGCCTTGCACTATTCTGACAACAATGTTGATTCTCTTTCTTCGAGTTTCAACCTTTTTCGCACCGTCTACCCAGAAGATGAATTGCAGCTGTTGGGAGTTGGACAGCTTGTTGAAGGCACCCCATGTGGTCTTCCTCACCGATAGGGCCTTCTTGAGGTCCTCGGGGAGCGACGGTCGTTTCTTCGAGGAGTAGGCGGAGGCCCACTTGCCGTTCCGCTTGGCCTCTGCGATCCTATCCATGCCTGCCTCCTTCATGAGTCCCTGCTCGATCATCCTCAGGGCAGTCTCCTTGTTGATCCCGGACCAGACGCTGTTCTTGCGACGGGGAGAGTATCTCAACGCGTAACTCTCCTTGTCGACGCTCCTCAGCTTACCGTCTATCCAGCCGTAGCAGAGCGCTTCCTCTACGGCCTCGGCGTGCTGGACTCCCTGCATTCGGGAACCTTTCTTGTAGTGAATTACCCAGGCTTCCTGTTCTTGGACGTGGTGCTCTGCGAGCCATTCCCGCCATTCCCCGCGGTTCTTGAAGCGAAGGAGCCTGAGAGAATCCATGATGCGTCGCCCCAGAGAATACTATCTCAGTCCCAGCATCTCGATCGTCGAGCCGGCAAGGTCCTTGATTGCCGTGCGGGACAGCTGCCACCCATCCATCATGGCGAACGCGAGCGAATCGTCCTCGAACCCGGCCAGGTGCATCATCGGTTTCGTCGCCTTGCTTCCGTGGCGCCATCTCCCGTAGAACCAGTGGGCAAAGAAGAACAAGGGGCCATAGGCCCAGCTTCTTCCTGGATCCCAGAAGTCGATGTTGTTCCTCCAGCATTTCGCAATGACCATCCACTGGAACTCGGTGAGGTTTTCGAGCTTCGATCTCTTCGCGTTTCTGAGCAATGCGTCGTCCAGCGGGATGAACAGGACCGGAGTGTAGAACATCTTCGAACTCTGACTCCTCAGGTCATCGAGAAGGTCCAGCGTCGCGTTGACATCATCCTCTGTCTCGTCTGGCTGCCCGGTCATTATTGTGCACAAGGGCCACCAGTCGTTATCGTTCATCAGCCCGACACCCTGGCAGACTAGTTCGGGCCATTGGTCCACGCTGTATGGCAGCGCCTTCCCTTTCATGTGCTTGTTCATCATCCTGACGCTGCCGGTCTCTATCCCGACCTCGACAGTAACGAACGACTGTTTGTACCCGTGGTCGCGCGTCCAGAACGTCTTCTCGATCAGGATGGGGGTCAACTCTTCGAGAAGTCTCGGGTCGTGGATCACGGGCGCAAGGCTGGCGTGGGAGAGCAGCACGTGCTCTACGCCAGGATACGACGCGATGGACTTGTAGAGGTTCACAACCTCGGGTGTATTGGGGATGAATCCAGGATTTGACTTGTAGAGGAACATGTCCTCCGTCACCGTGAAGATCGCCTTCGAACCGCCTTCGACATTCACCCGTACCTCTTCCATGATGTGGTCGATCGGGAACGAGTGCTTCCTCCTGTTCGTTGGACTGCAGAATGCGCATCCTCGACCACACCCCCTGGTGATCTCCACCGAGCCATACGTGGCAGCGTGCTTGATCAGAGGGACCGTGCTTCTGTCCGGTGGAGAGGCATTGTGACAGCTCTCGACATTCGTTCCGTCGATGACCTTCCTGACAACTCCTACCAGGTCAGCCTCGCTCTCCCCGCTGAACAGCAGGTCTATGCCGAGCGTACTCTGAAGGCCCGCCTCCCTGATCTGCCAGACACCGGCTCCGCCCACGATGACCTTGGGTTTGTGCTTCTTCAAGGACACATCCTTCAGGAGTCGTTTGAATTCGGATGCGTTCAGCGATTCCCCACCGAACCCGATGAGGCTATTGTACGTAGTGGAGACATAGGCCAGACCCATTGGGTCCATGGTCCCTATGCAGACAAGTCGCGTGTTCTTCCCGATGAAATGGTCAAGGCGGTCGGGATGTACTGCTATGACGTTCTCGCTCCCGTACTCCTTGGCAAGAATGGATTCGACCTTCCTCAGCCCATAAGGGGCGAATCTCGTCGGACCCAGATTGTCATCATTCGCGACCAAGTATCCATTGAGGGCTCTCCTCGAGAGCATCTCCGGGAAAGTGCAGAAGAAAGCCTTGAACGGGTCTCCTCCGTATTGGCTTATCTCCGCCCTTGAGGCTGTCAAGACGATCATGCATCCGTCGGGGTCGGCTGTCGGACCTGCGCGGGTGAATCGGCTCTCCTTCATCGTCTCCTCCTCGGTTCACAGAGGTTATCGTGCCATCCCCTTCATGAAGATTAGCGTTCAAATGGTGTCAGGTAACCTCCAGAGCTGCCCTGGTTGTGCGGACTCAGAGGCCGCCTCTCACAATTGAATTTCCAGTCTCCGTGGCGGTTTCAGAGCCAGTCTGTGCCTCGCTAGAATAAATGTTCGACATCGGACAGTCCAGTCCGTGCTTGCTTACCGTTCACCTGAGCTTCGAGTATCTGACAACAAGGTTGCAGATCTCGTCCAGGGCTTCCCTCGGGTAGATGCCGGTCTTCTCCTGCTCGCGGACATAGTCTCTCGCAGCGTCGATCGATATCCTTGAAGCCTTGGCAATCACGCTGGCCATGACCGTTGAAGCCTCTGCCTCGTTGATTCTGTAATGGCTCATGATCTCTCGGATGTCGTATCTAAAAGCAGATATCCTGCCCAGGCTGAGCATGGTGGTCTTATCGCTCTCATGAGGGGGGTGAATTCTGGGCTCGCTGTTCCTCCGCCCTCTGTAGCCTCCGCTCCTACCGGCCAAATTACATCTCCTGGTGCCTATCCATACCCCTACATGCTACTTAATAGTTGACTGGATACCCAGACGAAAACGACGGAATCTCCACCCTGGACACCATCTGGTGCGTGCTGGCCATCGCATTTCTCGCTTCCAGCGTGGCATACATGATTACTTGTAGTCAGACCTAATAGACCGATTTGCTGCGAGCGCAAGAGGTGCTCGTGGTCAAAGGAGAAATAAGTAATGAGTTTCGGCACGTATGGAGGCGGTAGCCGTAGATATGACTCAGGCCCCAGGGAGATGCACAAGATAAAGTGCTCCGACTGTGGAACTGACTCAGAGGTACCATTCAAGCCAACGGATGGACGACCTGTCTACTGCCAGACCTGCTTCCAGAAGCACAGACCCCCACGAAGAGAGACGTTCTGATCGTTCAGTTCATTTTCATGAATTATTCGTTCAATTCGTTCGAATTCGCAAACCCTTTTCATCGAAGTTTTGATTATTCACCTCCCAGGTCAATCCCTATTCTGTTCTTGAGCTCGCTTCGGCATCCTCCATGATGTCGAGTTCGTCCGCCCGCTCTTGCGCGGACCATCACATGCACTCGGGAGAATGCCACCTCACTTTCGCCAGCCCTCGGTGATTTCATATCAATCCTGGCGGCATACAAGGGCTGTCCGCCTGCGGGACCAAGCACACCCGCGGGTTGGGGGTAGGGTCATGCGCAAGGAAGAAGTGAAGAACGAGGGAGACATCATCCGGTTCCTGGAAAAGTGGTCCGAGTTCGAAAAGGCCGTGTACCTGGCAACCTTCAGAATACCAGAGGGTAAGGTGAGCACGTACGGAAGAATCGCGTCCAAGATTGGGAACCCCAGGGCCTCAAGGGCAGTGGCAAACACGCTCCATAACAATCCGCTCTATCCGATAGTCCCCTGCTGGAGGGTGGTCAAGTCGGACGGGGGTTTCGGGGGAGAGAAGAAGGCCGCAGCGGGTAGGCGAAGCCGCGTCGAGGAAGAAGGCGTCGCCATGAGGGAGGGGAAAGTGGTCATGAGCAAGGATGTACTCTTCTGAGGACGCCTATTAAAGCCGTTCCCAAAGCTTAAGATGCCTACGCCAAACCCTCAATTGAAAGCTATTTATCGCCTATCTGGATATCTCTCCTGCCCGGCGTTGCTGGGCAGCTTGAGTTGTGATTGGAGAATCAGTAGGGAAATTATGTCAAAGGAAATTGAAGTCGCCATCTTCGGGTGCGGCGGAGTCGGGCAGTGCATTGCGAACGATCTCGTCAAGAGCGATTTGGTCTCGCATCTCATCCTTGCGGACGTCAACCTCAAGGGACCGGAAGCCGTGAGAAAGAGAAGCAAGAGCGACAAGATTGAGATAATGAAGGCAGATGGATCGAAGCCGGACGAGGTCGCAAAGGTCGCTGAGAAAGCGAAAATCCTCGTAAATGGTACGGTGCCCGCGCTGAACCTGAAGATCATGGAGGGAACTCTCAAGGGTGGCGCGAACTACATCGACATGGCCACGGGAGACAAGGAGTTCGGTCACCCGATGTTCGAGGACCAGGAGGCATTCGACAAAAAGTTCAAGGATGCCGGCATCTTCGCACTCTGTTCCATGGGCATCGACCCAGGCGCATCCGACCTGTTCGCGAAGCGCGCCGCAGACCGGATGGAGTCCGTAGACTATGTCAGGGTCCGGGACGCTGACAACAGCAAGCTCGAAGGCTACGAGTTCGCCACATACTTCTCCCCCGATGCGATGATCGAGGAATGCATCAGGGATCCGCTGTACTACGAGAACGGCAGATACAAGAGGGTTCCCGCGTTGAGCACCAGCGAGGTCTACTCCTTCCCTGACCCGATCGGTCCGATGAAGGTGTACATGACAGACCACGAGGAGAGCGAGCTCGTTCCCAAGTTCATCGGGAAGAAGATCAAGAGGTGCGACTTCATGATCACGCTCGACGAGACCTTCGTCGAGTATGTGCGGTTTCTCAGGAAACTTGGCCTGCTTTCGTTCAAACCCATCAAGATCAGGGACATCGAGGTCGCACCCATCGAGGTCGTAGTGGCCACGATGCCGAGGCCAGATGATCTTGCAGGGAAATTGAAGGGATTGTGCTGCGTCCTTACCGAGGTCGCGGGAAAGATGAGCGGCGAGGAGACGGTCATCAGGACATGGACATACATGTCCCACGAAAAGGCCTACGAGATATCGGGAATCCATGCCACCTCGTATCAGACGGCGATGCCCGTCGCAGTTGCGGTGGAGATGTTCGCGCGTGGTGAGATCCAGCTAGCAGGAGTTAAGCCGCCGGAGTCGGTCGACCCAGTGAAGTTCTGCTCGTACCTGCCGGACAAGAATATTCCTGTCTTCGAGGAGATCACGAAGCGGATGGAAGAATGAGGTGCCCCGTCGGCCGCTCGTGACCTCATAGGTTCGCGTTCGAAGGAGGAAAGAGCATAATCCCGGGCTCCCCATCCGGTTTCGAGTAGGGGTTGAATCGCATGGAACTCAAGGAGCTGTTCACCAGGACGAGCCTCGTTATCGATGATGTGTGCACGCTCGAAGAGGCAGACGTTGTTGTTGTCGGCGTCCCCTTCGACTCCACAACCGTGGAGGTGCCTGGTACGAGGTTTGGCCCGAACGCAATCAGGGAGGATTTCCGGACTCACTTGAACAGCTTCGACCCGGAGCTCGGAGAGCTGAAAGATGTCAAGCTCTACGACGCGGGCAACGTGCGAGTCCTGCACGGCAATGTCGCGAAAACGAACGATCTGATATTCCTCGCGGTGAAGAAAATCCTCGAGCTGAACTCGCGCGCGAAGATCCTGACGCTGGGCGGAGAGCACTCGATAACATACCCCGTAGTCAAAGCCCTCCACGAGGCCTGGAAGTTCAGTTATCTCTGCTATGACGCCCACACGGACCTCTGGGACAAGTTCAGCGATATCGAGCTCTCCCATGCTTGCGGAAACAAGAGGATATACGACCTCCTGAAGAAGGTAGAGGTGCGAGGATTCAGGACAGGGGAGAAGGCCGTTTTCGACTTCGCGCGATCTCTACCCAAGGTGAAAGACCCGGTCTATCTCTCCCTCGACGTCGATGTGTTCTCGGACAAGGTCGGATGTCCGGTAGCTGGGTTCTTAGACTTCGAGACTGTCTGGTCCGAGGTCAAGCGGAGGTCGATCGTGGCCGCGGATGTCGTCGAGTATAACCCCATGGTCGGAAAGGATATCAGGGTCGCGGAGCTCGTCAAGCGTCTGATCCTGAAGCTCTCAAGATAGGACAGATTTGCGGCCAGCCTCGCTTCGTCAAGAGTCATAGCCGGTATGCAACGTAGATGTCCGCCTCGATCATGATTCTATTGTCAGCTGAGTAGTAGTGGTGAACGAAGTAGATGTTACCATCAGCGTCAATCGTGCATTCGCCTGCGTAGTTCGAGATGATTTCCTCGGCGGGACCCCATGTGCCATTCGGCTGCATGATGCACCTGAATATCGCTGGTCCCAGGTATCCCAACCCAAGCTTGCTGGTCCCCGTGTACCACAGCTCGTCGCCGGCAGGAGATAGGTACGGGTATCCTTCGTTCGCTCCAGTGTTCACCCCAGGAGCAAGGACGGGTGTGCTCCATCCGGACGAGGTTCTGTCGGAGTACCATATGTCCATGTCACTGCCCCCAGACCAGTTGCCCTTGTGATAGTACATCCGTGAGCCATCAGAGGTGATGTGGAACTCCCCGATGTCATACTGCTGATTCAATTGCGCCCCAGCGTTTTCCACGTCCTTCCACTCGCCATCAACATACTGGGCGGTGTACACATCGATCTCGCCGTAGTTGCCAGTCCTGACCGAGGCAAACCACATAGTGTTCCCGAGCACGAACTCCGCCCCTTCGAGCGAGACATCGTTGTTGAGGACTATCTTTTCGGGCGAGGTCCAGTTGCCCTCAACCAGTCTCGTCCACCAGAGACCCGTCACCCCGTCGATGAGTTGCTTCTCGGGTGGCACTGAGACATCTGGAGTGAAGAAGAAAAAGAACCAAGATCCGTTCATTGTGAAGAACGGGCTGTCTTCTCCTCCGGCAGTGTTGACGAGTCCTGGCATCGGAACTGGTTGGCTCCAGAGGCTTGAGTGAACCACGGGTTTGTGGAAGTCAGTTGAAGGCGTTCTCTTGACCGCGGACGCCGGTATCGCATCAAGTCGGTCCTGCTGTCCAATGACTCTCTTAGGCTTCTCACCGAAGGCAAGCGTGAACCCTATGAGCACGATGAACACCACTAGCACGACTGCTGCGATCTTCCACCATTTGGACATCCCATCCCACTCCATCAGCTGGAATGGGCGAGTCGCCTCATAAACCCAACCGTTCTATGGCCTGCGCTCTCCCTCAATCTGAGATGAGGCCCAAGAGCCTGGCAAGTGCCACAGTGTAATCCTCGACCTTCACATCGACCGCCGATGGGTCTACCGGAACCTTGTCCTGGATTGCGCACTTGAAATGGATCTGACATTTCGGGCAGAACATCAGCAGTCTGTCCGCGCCAAGCTTCTTCGCCTCGACGACTCTATCGACCTGCATCTTCTTCGCGTTCGCATTGCAGTTCGACCACGCGCTGACGCCGCAGCAGATTGCCTTGTCCTTGGTGTTCTCCATCTCCACGAACTTCGCTCCTGAGAACGCCTTTGCCAGCTCCCGCGGGGAGTCATAGATGCCTGAATGTCTTCCCATCCTGCAGGAGTCGTGATAGCTGAAAGTGAATGATGATTTCTGAGCCGCGTCGAGCTTGAGTTCGCCCGAATCGGCCAACTGCTTGACGAAGTCGGCTATGTGCACGATCTCGAACTCGAGGTCCCCCGCGAGGTCCTGGTAGTCCATCTTGAAGGTCCTGTAGCATTCGGGGCAGGAGAAGACCACTTTCTTGGCGCCGGATTTCTTGATCAGCTCCAGGTTGTGCTCCATGAGCTTCTCGAAGTCCTCCTCGTTCCCGGTCCAGTTCAGGTCGTGCCCGCAGCACTTCTCGTCGTTGCTCACCACCGGCACGATCCCCGCCTTGTTCATGATCTTGACGGCGCTCTTGCATATCTTCTGGAGCGACAGGTCCTGTCTTTCGTAGAAGATGGCGTCATAGTGTGGAAGGCATCCGACGAAGTAGAATACATCCCCCTTGTCGGTGATCTTCATGTCCTTGTCCACCCAGCCGAGACGATTTTGCTTGAGGTCCGCCTTGGCCATCATCCTCTGGACGCCGTGGATCAGCCCTCCTTGGGAGCAAAGCGGGGCAGCGCCGAACTCGGCGGCCTCCTCGCGCATGCCTCTGATGAATCCTGAATAGTCGACCTTGTAGGGACACATGGTATTGCACTGCTCGCAGGTGTTGCAGCTCCAGATGTCCTTGTCCTTGGCGATGTTGTCCACAATCCCCTCCATGGCCCTCAGGACGACAGTCCTGGGCGCGAAGTTTGGGTCCAGCTTTGCGACCGGGCAGACCGTAGTGCACTTTCCGCACTCGACGCAGTCGAACGCGCCCGTATCGTCGATTAGCTTCTTGACTGCGGCGACAGTCTGTTCCTTCGTCCTAGGCTTCTTTGTCTTCTTCTCCTTGGGCAACGGAAGCGGACCCAGGGCCCTCACTTCCTCGACGAACTCTCTCACCGTCTTCGCGAACTTCACGCGCTCCGACGCGTTGACCCACTCCGTCCGGAGCCTCCTCCCATCAATGCCCATCACGTCGAAGAGCTTCTTGAGAGCGTCAATGCGCTCCTGCGCCTTCTTGTTCCCGGATACATAGTGGCAGTTGTCCATCAGGCAGCCGATCACGATGACGCCATCAGCCCCGTGCTCGAAAGAATCCATGATCACTCCCGAGTCGACACTGCCGGTGCACATGACTCTCACTATTGTGACGTTAGGAGGGTACTCGATTTTGTGGACGCCTGCTAGAGTGGCTGATGGATAGCCACACCACGTGCACGCGAACGCGAGAATCTTCGGCTCGAACGCCTTACTCACTGGCATCCGCCTCCTCCGCGATTGCCCTGATCATTGCCTCTACCTGTTCCAACCTGAAGTTGTTGATCGTGATCGCCTTGTTGCAGCAGACGACGGCGCACTGCCCGCACCCCTCGCATCTGATCTCATCGATCTTGGAAACCAGTACGCCCTTTTTCTCGTCTTTGACAACAGATATCGCTTCATATTCGCATGTTTTTTCACACTGGCCACATCCCCTGCACCTCTCCTCGTCGACGAACGCCACGATTCTCGGGAACTTGATCGTCCCCTTCTCCATGAGCTCGACAGCGCTCGCGGCTGCGGCCTTTGCGTCCTCAATCGAGTATCGGATTCCCTTGGGGCCCTGTGCCGTCCCGGCGACATAGATTCCGCGCCTGAACTCCGGTGGGAACATCGGGTTGATGTCCTTCATGAACTTGTCAATGTCCGTCTGGATGTGGAGCATCTTCGCGATCTTGTCGCTCCCTTCCGCTGGCTCCTGGCCGACCGCCAGCACGACGAGGTCGGACTCGATGTTCAGCAATGTGTCCGAGTCGGTGTCCGCCGCTCTGACGAAGACCTTGCCTCTGTCCTCCACGACTTCTGACACCCGGCCCCTTACGAAGTTGATGCCCTCCTCCTTCGCAGCCTGGTAGAACTCCTCGAATCCCCTGTACGGTCCCCGCAGGTCGATGTAGTGGATGTAGACGTCGGCGTTGGGATTGATCTTCTTGATCTCCCTCGCCTGGCCGATCGCGTATGTGCAGCAGACCAAGGAGCAGTGGAGGTTGCCCTTTGTCTTGTCCCTTGATCCGACGCACTGGATGAAGTTGATGGTCTTGGGGGTCTTCCCGTCCGATAGCCCCCTGAGCCCCTCCCCCTTCTCTCGCTCCTCGACCAGGATGTGCTCGAGCTCCTCCGTGGTGATCACCTTGGGGTTGCCGTAGCGAAGCTCGGGTATCCGTTTCGGGTCGAATGTCTTTGACCCCGTGGCCACTATGATAGTGCCCACATCGATCTCCCTTGACCCTGCTGGCGTCTTGATCTTCACGTGTCTGGAACCGAAGCCTCCGCTCAAGTCCTCGATCTCCGAGCTTAGGAGCACTTCGATGTTCTCGTTCTGAAGGACCTCTTCTATCTTCGGGGTGAACACGCACTCCTTGCAGTACTGCATGCAACATATTCCGCAGTTGTGTGTCGGGAAGGTCATGCTGAGCTTGTATGTCCTTCCTCCAAGCTCTCCTGACCTCTCCAGGAGATAGACCTTGAACTCCGCATTTGCGATGTCCAGGGCGGCCCGCATACCCGTCACTCCACCGCCAATCACGAGCGCCGAATTCTTGATGGGGATGTCGATGTCCTCCAGAGGGACGAGCTTTTCCGCGCGGGCGATGGCTCCCTTCATGAGTGTCTTCGTCTTCTTTGTGGCGGCCTTCTTGTCGGGATGAACCCAGGCGCACTGCTCTCGGATGTTCACCTGCTCGAAGAGATACTTGTTCAGACCCGCGTCCTCGAGGGCCTTGCTCACGATGAGGCCCTGGATGTTTGGAGAGCAAGCGGCTACCGCCACTCGCTCGAAGTCTCTGTTCTTGAACTCGTCCTTGAGGAACTTCTGTCCCTCTCTCGAGCATAGAGCGTCATGAATGATCACGAGCGTGACGCGAGGGTCCTTCTTGAGTTCTGCGGCGACAGCCTCGAGGTCTAGATACTTGCCTATCTCGTCTCTGCAGTTGCAGAGAAAAACTGCGATACCCTTCCGTTCCTTATGGTTCGCCTTTGCCTGGTCAACCATCGCAGTCATCCCCGTTCAACTGAGCAACTCATACTAATTTCAAATCCCAAATTCACCGTCAGATCGGCTAGCACTCTGTCATCAAACTCTCGTCCTCAGCATCTGTCTATTTCACGTTGCGTCCACCTGGTGCGACGAAACATGGTCCTACGGATTCCTCCCATTCCTCAGGCGTGGCCGATCTAATCGTCTTGCTTATTCAGGTCCCATCGGCGTCGATCCGCGAATCTGAATCGGGATATTGCTGTCTCACTATAACACCATTATGATTTACTGGTAGGGGTCCGGATTTGTTGGAGTACTTGCCATCCATCAATTGAAAAGGGCACGAACGGGCTAGTTAACCTTTCCGCCAGTTGTATTTCTTTCGCGGAAAAGTTAATTACTGACCGGTCAGTTGTCTTCGACCATGACATCAGCTAAGAACATGGCAATATCGGCCGGGATCGCGGTCCTTGTGATCGCAGCCGGCGTCGGGGCATTCCTGCTGTTGAATAGCCCCGAAGAGACAGGAAGAGTCACGATCTTCGTCAAGAACGCTCCTGACGATTGGTCGCATATCAATGTTACATTCTCCGAGGTTAGGATCCACCAGGCAAATGCCTCTAACGGCACGGGATGGCGCTCGTTGAAGATCATGAACGGAACAGTCGATCTGACGGATCTCGTGAACGTGTCCGCACTCCTTGCTGCTGGAAACGTGAGCGCTGGCAAGTATACCCAGATCAGGATCGTTGTGATCAATGTCACCGGGGAGATGACCGACGGCACTAAGGTGAACTTCACCGTCCCGTCCGGGGAGCTGAAGACCACCCACCCGTTCAATGTCGTGGCCGGCCACACTGTGTCCCTTACGCTGGACATCGATTTATCTCGGTCGATAGTGCACAACGCCAACGGTTGGAAGTTCACTCCGGTTCTGGGGCCAATAGTGCAGAACTGAGCGCGTCCCTCACGGCGCGCCATCTTTCTCCTGCGCACCGCTGACCCTTTGCTTTCGGATGAACAGGATTAACATGACTACGAGCACTGGTGCTACGAGCAAGTCGAACTCAGGGATCTCCTGGTCGTAGCCAGGTGCGAACACCATCACGAAGAACTTGGCCTTCGTCAGAGTCACATTGTTGGGATGCTCCAGGATGATCCCCTGGGCCGGCGTCCAATCCCCTGCTCTCCAGTCGAGCACTAGTATGTCCGTGCCGTTGAAGGTCTTCGCGGCGGAACCAGATGTCGACCATGCCATGCTCCCGAAAACTACTGGGTTCTGGCCGTGGTATTCCACGGTGCTTATGAACTTGCCGCTGCTTTCGCGGAGGGTGATCTCCGCGTTGCCTCCGCTCGCATTCATCAGAATACCAGAGCATCCATAGTATGTGTTCTGATAGCTCGTGTCGGTCCTGAAGTCGTCAAAGATGACAGCGTCGATTCTGATTGGCAGATCGTTCGTGTTGAAGTGGAACTGCGTCGAGGTGCTCTTGTACTGCGCCATGCTCTGGTTCAGTGCGTATACCCTGAACTTGTAGCTGTTGTTGGCGATCGCGGTGGCTGTTTCTTGATCATCGGTTTCGGTGTGGGCATCCATGTAGACCATCGTTGACTGCGTTGCCACAAGGACAATCGCGGCCAAGACGGCGGTCAAGAGAACTCCGCGGTGTCTTCCTTCTCGAGACCCAGGAGTGCCTCCTCGGAGAACGTCCGCAATGAATCCGTCACTTGGCGCGACAAGAGATTTCACGATGCCGGAGTTGCGATTTGATGGTCTTATAGCCGGACGATTCTGTTATCAGCGTATCATTATCGATACATGAAAAAGCCGTTGATTTGTTAGAAAAATGCACCCTATCCCTTGATGATCTTGCTTATCGACTAGGCGACCATCCTGCGGCAACAAGGCCATAGCAAAAGCAGTCGCTCGATCATCACTCTGAACTATCGAATGGAAGTCAAGCGGACTTCCGCGCGAATGGCACGATCACTCTTTCTTCTTCTTGTCGGTCACTGCGTCCTTGGCGCCCTTGCCCAGAGACTTGACGGCTCCCCAGCCGACCTTGACCCCAGTCCCTATGGCGGCTCCGGTCTTCTCCGCAGCGTCCTCTACCTTGCCCTTCTTTTGTTCATCTGCCATTTGCGTAGCCTCCCTTTTTCCACTTTCGAATGGTGCAAGTGCACGATAATAGTTGTGCCGCAGCTGCTTTGTAGAAATCCTCGATGAAGAGCAAAAAGAGAGTCTCCAACCTCCTCGAGTTGTATGAAAACGCCCGGAAGATCAGTTCCTTGTGCTGCTGCGCGGTCACGCGCGCCAGCACATGAGACCC
>Ga0315296_10000713_pt1 | contig 29905 bp, 24 predicted proteins | sample YL17G14_18_MG_FD_203921 | JGI IMG/M metagenome (GOLD analysis project Ga0315296, IMG submission 203921) | Sediment microbial communities from Yellowstone Lake, YNP, Wyoming, USA - YL17G14_18 | ecosystem: Environmental > Aquatic > Freshwater > Lake > Sediment | place: USA: Wyoming | collected... | reverse complement strand
GGGGCGCCCCCCCCACCCCTTCGACCCAACCGGCCGTGGCGGATGCCACGTCACCCTCGGGCGACTACCGCCTCGCCCTCCGCGCCCTCGCGGAGAGAAGCGACAGGCGCGTGAAATGCGCCTTCCGAGCGCAGTCCGCCCTGCGGGCTCGTTCATCCGGCGGCAGCCTGCCGTCCGGATCAACGAACCGGGAGAAACGTTCCCTGAACGCGGCCCGAGCCGGGGCGGTCGCGAGCGAGCGGTCTTCGGTCACGGCCCACTTCGTGTAGGCCGCGATCCTTGCCCTCATGCTCGCATCGCCACCGCCTGGAAATGCCAACGGGACGCTCCTTCGACACAAAGGCTACGTCCTTCTTTCGGGGCGATGAAAGTGCGAGAACTGGGGGCGAAACGGGGTGAAATCTCGGGGGTGTGATGAAGTTTCAGCGACTCAAGTCGCAGAAGCGGCAGCCCTTGCGTCTTTTGCCGTATTTCACGAGGTCATCCACGTTCCAACCTTTCACCTTCTTGTAACCAGCCATCTCCAGGATTCCTGCCACCCGATCAGCGTCTACTCTCAGATGCCGCACCAGATGAAATGCCGCCTCCCCCTTACCCGGCCTCCTTGCGCAAAGGTCGGCAACTCGCCGAATCTCCTCTGCAAGCTCCTCGTCGCTTGCCAGGGCCGGACGATCCCCTCGCCCTCCCGCAACACCCTCCGCCGCCCGCGCCGCGATCTCAGCCTTCCGCCATTCCTCGATGAGGTGATGCGACACCGGCAGCCAATGCGCTCCGTCGAAGGTCCCCTCCAAGTCCGTCTCCCGGTCCGTCGTCGCCCCCCAACGCTTCAGCCACCGCCTTAACCCGGTCCACGACTTAACCACGCTGGCCTCGTAGTAGGTCCACTCGTAGACAAGAAGCTCTTTCCCCCACAGCCGGTTCGGCCAAACCGGACGACGCAGACGCGCTCGATACCGAATGAACCGATCCTCTTCCCCCACCGAGAACCTCCGATTTCCAGGTATCGACCGAGTCCCTCTTTGCGGTCCTCGGTCGCTGGCCTCAAGGCTGGGTTGCGCTTCCCGCGCGTCAAGGGTCGAGATGAACTCGCGGGCTTCGCCCGCTCGCCCTTGACGCGCTCGCCGTCTTCGCCGCATGATCCGCTGTGCGAAACACGAGGCAAGACGAAGCTTACCCCGAGGAAACGGATTCGACAACCAGGTGAACTCGGGAGGTCATCCAGTGAAGCTGCTAAAGTACAGAAAGCCCAGCATGAAGCGAATGCTAGGGGTCTCCAAGGCAAAGCGCCAAGTCAAGAAGGCGACTGGCATCGCCCAAGTACAGCGTGTCATCAACAAGCCGACGAATCTCAAACGCCAGGCCAAACGAAAGGTTGGCTACGAGTCGGAGCCCATGAAGCTGTTCCGCTTCCTCGGCCGGCTGTTCAAGTAATGCTGATTCATCTCTCGGCCTCGACTCACTTGCCGCCAAGACCCGCTTATTTCACCGCAAAACTGGACGCATAACGCCCCTCTTGAAGCGTTTCTCCAGATTCGAGAGGCATACCGGTCAGCCGCTCCGGCCTTTTAATCCGGGTGTCCTGGGTTCGAGCCCCAGAGGGCCCACCAACTCCAGAATCGCCCCGAACCTGTAAGCCGCGACCCCGCCAGCATGCCACAGACCCGCCTAGACGCGGGATGTGAAATCCGGTGATCCTCGCGGCGGCCGTATGGCGGTGTGTCCTCCAGGCCGGCTGCAGCGGGTTCGAGTCTGGTTAGGGGTGCCACCTCCCTTCGCCCTGCCGATGGTTTCACATCCCTCACTGCCTTACTGGACTGGTCTTCGTTCTCCGCTTGACAACAGAACGCCTGTTCTGATACTTTAAGGCTGTCCCGCCCGCATTCCCTTCTAACCAGGGGTCAAACCTATGCGAGCAGCCTGCATCTTCATCCCCCACTTCGCTATCGCCGTCGAACTCCTCGGCAGGCCCGACCTGCATGGGCAGCCTCTGATCATTAGCGGCGCTCCGAAGCAGCACAAGGCCGTCCTGGACTGCTCTCCGGAGGCCGAGGCCCGAGGGGTGCGCCCCGGCATGCCCCTGCGGCAGGCCTTGGCTCTCTGCCCCAAGGCCGCTTTTCTTGAGCCGGACCCGGCCCGCTATCAGGACACCTTGGAGAGCATCCTCCGCGCGCTAGAAGGCGTCAGCCCCATGGTGGAGCCGGCAGACCTGGGCCGCGCCTATGTGGGCGTGGAAGGCCTCGACGGGCTCCACCGGGATGAGATGGCCATCGGCGAGGCCCTGGTGCAGGCCGTCCGTCTGGCTCACGAGGAGAATCGTCCAGCTGATCCCCTGCTGCCCAGCGTCGGCCTTGGGGAGGGGAAGTTCGTGGCCTGGGCTGCCGCCGTCACGAGCGCCCCCGGCGAGGTCTGCGTGATCCCAGCGGGAAGGGAGGCTGCCTTTTTATCGCCCCTGGACGTCTCTCTTCTACCCTGCTCGCCCGATACCCTGCGCCGGCTGGAGCTCTTCGGACTGCGCACCATCGGCGACCTGGCGGCCCTGCCTCTGGGAGCTGTCCAGGCCCAGTTCGGCCCCGAAGGGCGCCGTCTCTGGGAGCTGGCCCACGGCCTGGACCAGGAGCCCCTTCGATCCCGTCGGCAGGAGAAGTCGGTGAGCGAGCGCCTGACCTTCTCTGAGCCCGCCGTCAGCACCGAGGCCCTCCTGGTGGCGGGGCGCCAGCTCCTCGGCAGGCTCTTCAGTCAGCCCGCCCTACGTCACCGCGCCGTGCGCCAGATGCGCCTGCGCGCCGCCCTCGGTGACGGTCGTAGCTGGGAGCGCACCGTCACCTTTCGGGAGGCCACCGCCGACCGCGACCAGATTCTCTACGTGCTGCGCTGCACCCTGGAGGCGGCGCTGCCCTCACGGCCGGTGGAGGAGATGGAGGTGACCCTGTCCGGGTTGACGGAGGAGACGGGCAAGCAGGAGGGGCTCTTCGCCGCCAAGGGCCATCGCCGGGCCCAATTGGAGGAGGCCCTACGCCAGCTCAAGGCCCGCTTTGGGCAGTCGCCCGTCTATCACATCGTGGAGGTGGAGCCGTGGTCGCGCATACCCGAACGCCGGCTCGCCCTCATCGACTACGACCCCTGAGAGAGCCGCGGCCCGTCGCCGTGGAGGCGGACGCTGAGGGGCGGCCCGTCGCCGTCAGGCTGCGACCGGGCGAGCGGCTGGGCGTCGCTGAGGTGCAGGACACCTGGCGCATCGACGACGAGTGGTGGCGTGAGCAGCCGGTGAGCCGCATGTACTGGCAACTCGCCCTGGAGGACGGGGAAGTAGTGACGGTGTACCGCGATCTAGCGGCGCAGCGATGGTTCCGGCAGGGGTACCAATGACTGAATACGTCGAGCTGCACCTCCACTCCTGCTGGTCCCTCCTCGAGGGCGCCTCTACGCCTGAGGAGCTGGTGCTGCGGGCGCTGGAGCTGGGGTACGACGCCCTCGCCCTCACGGACCACGATGGCCTCTACGGGGCCATGGAGTTCGCCCAGGTCTGCAGGGCCAACGGCATCCGCCCCATCACCGGCGCCGAGCTGACCATCGCCGATCCCGAAGGAGGATCGCCCCACCACCTCACTCTCCTCGCCGCCGACCGCACTGGCTACAGCCGCCTCTGCCGGCTCATCACCCACGCCTACGCCCACGACCGACTGGACCCCGCCCTCGACCCGTCCTTACTGGCCGAGCACGCCGGAGGGCTCATCTGCCTCTCGGGCTGCCGCAAGTCGCGGCTGGCGCGGCTGGTGGCAGAGGGGCGCTATCGTGAGGCGGAGGCGTGGGCGAAAGAGCTGCGCGACTGGTTCGGGCGGGAGAACTTCTACGTCGAGCTCCAGAACAACCTGGCCTACGGCGACCGCGAGCGGAACCGGCGGCTGGCGGAGCTGGCGGCGTCGCTGGGCCCTTCGACAGGCTCAGGGCAGGGGGTGGGCACCGTCGCCACGGGCAACGTCCACTACCACGTGCGGGAGCGGCACCGCCTCCAGGACGTGCTGGTCGCCATCAAGCACCGCACCACTCTCGACGGCTGCCACCGCGAGCGGCGGGAGAACTCCGAGTACTACCTGAAGTCGCCAGAGGAGATAGCCGAGCTTTTCCCCGACTACCCGGAGGCCGTCGCCAACAGCCGCCGCATCGCCGAGCGCTGCACCCCTTCGGCCCGCCTGCCGGACGGGCAGGCAGGCTCTTCGCCAGAGGCGAATCCGCCTCCGGCGGAAGGGCAGGCCCCTTCGGCAGGCTCAGGGCAGGGCTTCGACCTCACCCGCGACCTCGACTACCGCTTCCCTGATTTCACCAGCGAGAAGGGGGAGTCAGCCGACGGGGCGCTGGAGCGGCTATGCCGCCAGCGGCTGGGGGAGCGCTACGGCCCCCCGGAGCCAGGCCTGCGGCGGGAGGCGGAGGAGCGCCTGGAGGAGGAGTTGAGGCTCATCCGCCACCACAAGCTGTCGGGCTTCTTCCTGGTCTACCGCGACCTGCTGGAGCTGGCGAAGGAGGTGGCGGCCGAGGTGCGGGGCAAGGGCAGCGCCCGTGCTCTCGCCAACCTGCCGCCCGGCCGGGGCCGCGGCTCGTCGGTAAGCAGCCTGGTCTGCTACCTCATTGGCCTCTCCCACGTCGACCCAGTCAAGAGCAAGCTCTTCCTGGGCCGCTTCCTGAACGAGGAGCTGGCCTCGGTGCCGGACATCGACCTCGACTTCGCCCGCGACATCCGGGAGGAGCTCATCCTGCGTGTCTACGAGCGCTACGGCCACGAACACGCGGCGCTGGTCGCCTCCTTCGCTACCTACAGGATTCGCTCGGCCGTGCGGGATGTCGGGAAGGCGCTGGGGCTGCCGGAGGCGGAGCTCGACAAGCTGGCCAAGCGGTCGGAGGGCGGCAGCGCTCGGCGCCTGCGGGAGGAGATGGAGGCGTTGCCGGAGTTCCGGGACCGAGTGAACGCCCCCCTCTGGCGCGACCTCATAGAGCTGGCGGAGCAACTGGCCGGGATGCCGCGGCATGTGTCGCAGCACGTGGGCGGCATGGTCATCGCGTCGCAGCCGCTGGTGGACCTGGTGCCGGTGCAGCCGGCAGCCTGGGAGGGGCGCTACATCTGCCAGTGGGACAAGGACTCGGTGGACGACGCCCGCTTCATCAAGGTCGACTTCCTCGCCCTGGGCATGCTCTCAGCCGTCGAGGAGTGCCTGGAGCTGATCGTCCAGAGCGGCAAGCGGCCCATAGACCTCAGCCGCATCCCCTACGATGACCCAGCCGTCTACGACGACATCTGCCGGGCCGACACCGTCGGCGTTTTCCAGGTCGAGTCGCGGGCGCAGATGCAGACGCTGCCCCGGACGCAGCCCCGGAACCTGGAGGACCTAGCAGTGCAGGTGGCCATTATCCGGCCCGGGCCCATCGTGGGCGGCGCCGTCAACCCGTACGTCCGTCGCCGTCAGGTCGAGCGGGAGCAGGCCGACCAGCCGCCGGACGAGCGGGGCCCCGTCGCCGTCTACGATCACCCCTTGCTGGAGCCCGTGCTGAAGGACACCCTGGGAGTCGTCCTCTTTCAGGACCAGGTGCTGGAGGTGGCGATGGCCCTGGCCGGCTTCACGGCAGGCCAGGGAGAGGCGCTCAGGCGGGTCATGAGCCGCAAGCGCTCGCACGCGGCCATGGCCGCTTTCTGGGAGGATTTCCGCCGGGGCGCGGCCCGCAAGGGGGTGGCGGAGTCGGTAGCCCGCCGCATCTTCGATAAGCTCCTCGCCTTCTCCGAGTTCGGCTTCCCCAAGAGCCACGCCGCCGCCTTCGCCGTCCTCGCCTACCAGTCGGCCTGGCTGCGCCGCTACTACCCAGCCGAGTTCTACACCGCCTTATTCAACGCCCAGCCCATGGGCTTCTACCCGCCGCACGTCCTCACCAACGACGCCAAGCGCCACAGCATTGATGTGCTGCCGCCGGACGTGAACCGCAGTGGCGCCAAGTGCACCGCCGAACTGCTGCCTGATGGCCGCGAGGCCCTGCGCATCGGCTTCGCCTACGCGAAGAGCGTGGGCCCCGACGCCGCCCTGCGCATCGAGCGGGAGCGGGCCGAGCGGGGCGAGTACCATTCACTGACCGACTTCGTACGGCGGCTGGCGCTGTCGGATGGAAAGGGAATGTTGAAGCGAGAGGGCATCGAGAGCCTCGTCCAAGTCGGCGCCTTTAACGGCTTCGGCCTAAACCGGCGGGAGCTGCTCTGGCAGCTCGGCCTCCTCTACCGCCCACCCAGCGCGCAGTTCCCGCTGCCCCTGCCCACGGCCCAGGACGAGGTGCCGCTGCCCGACCTGACCGACTGGGAGCGACTCAAGGCCGACTACGCCGTCCTCAACCTCTCGCCCTCCTACCATCCCATGCAGTTCCTGAGGCCCTACCTGGGAGAAGGGGTTGTCTGCACGGCTCACCTCTCGGGTATCACCGACGGGTCGATGGTGGACGTGGCGGGCCTGGTGGTCTGCCGGCAGCGGCCGGAGACAGCCAAGGGCTTCGTCTTCCTCCTGCTGGAAGACGAGTACGGGATGGCGAACGTGGTAGTCCGGCCCGACCTCTATACGCGATACCGCTCCCTGGTGCGTGCCGAGCCATTCGTTCGCGTGCGCGGTCGCCTCGAGCGGCGAGATGGCACCACGAACCTGCTGGCCGAGGAGTTAGAAGCTTTCAGACTCCCCCGCTTGCTCGTTGCGCCCGAGGCAAACGAGCACTTCTGCAGCCGCGAGCACATGACCACGAACGCAGGAGCAGGCAGGCAACAACCGGCGGTGCCGGAGGCACACAACTTCGGATAGCATACTGGTCAGACACCCCTCAAGAGCCGGGAGCAACACCCTTGCGAGCACCCAATCCGCGGTCATAAATGACGACTATTGGGGGCACCAAACGGTCAGAGAACGCCTACATAGCCCTCATTCTCGCTGAGAACACACATCCAGGGGCAATTGGCCGGGTCCGCAGCGGCTGCTATCATGGTCGTGAGGGCTCCACGTCTGGAGGTCTTGGCGAGATGCGCTTCGCTGTCATCGGTCTCAGTCACGCCCACATCATCTCTATGGCGCAGGCCCTACTGGGCGCGCCCGGCGTCGTCTGCGAGGGGTTCTGTCCGGAGGAGACCCCCGTCGCCCGGGGTTTCGCGGGCCTGTTCCCTGACCTGCGCCGTCGATCCCGCGATGACCTGCTCGGTGACCCGGCCATCGACCTTGTCCTGTGCGCCGACGTCAACGGGCTTCGCGGCTCGCTGCTGGTCGCCGCGCTGAAGGCGGGAAAGCACGTATTCGTGGACAAGCCTCCGGTGACCACCGCGGAGGACCTGCAAGCGGTCGAGCGTGCTGTGCAGGAGAGCGGCAAGCTCTTCTTCGTCTACTTCGGCGAACGCCTGGGCAATCCGCTTTCGCTGAAGGCCAGGCAACTGGTTCGAGAGGGCCGCATCGGGCGGACAGTCAACTTCATCGGTCTCGGCCCCCACAAACTGAGCATCGAGCACCGGCCCGCCTGGATGTTTGACCCCTCGCTCTACGGCGGAATCCTGAACGACATCGCTATCCACCAGGTGGAGCTGTTTGGCTGGCTCACGGGTGAGCGCGTGGCCCGGTTCCGCTCCCGGGTGAGCAACTTCGGGACGCCCCAGTATCCCACCTTCGAGGACTTCGGGGACGTCTGGTTTGAGGGCGATCGCGGCACTGCCGGTTACGTGAGGGTGGACTGGTTCACCCCTGATGCCCTGCCCACTTGGGGGGACATCCGGCAACTGCTGGTCGGCACCGACGGGACGCTAGAGATCCGCAGCACGATAAGCATAGGCTCGGCGGACGCGAAGCCAGCGCTCTTCCTGACTACCCGCAGCAGCGCGCCGGAGCAAGTCGATGCCGGCGACGTGGACACCGCCTGGGCCGACCAGCTCGTGGCCGACATCAGGGAAGGTGTCAACCGGCTGATGCCCCACAGCGAGACCTTCGAGGCACTCCGTGCCGTGCTTGAGATGCAGAAGGAGGCCGAGCGGACCGGCCCTCAGACCTCATGAGGTAGACACGTCCATGTCCTCCTGCACAGACATCGACTTCACGGGGCTTATCCCGGCGACCGTGACGCCCCTGACGGACGACTTCGCCCTCGATGTGTCGGCGCTAAGGTCATACATCCGCTGGCTGAGAGGGTTCGAGGGGGTGAAGGCGCTGGCGGTCAACATGGACACCGGCGAGGGCCCACACCTCAGTCGCGAGGAGCGCCGCCAGGTGTTAGAGGTCTACGCTGAGGAGGTGCAGGGCCGGATACCTCTCCTCGCGGGCATCGCCGCTCGCTACACCGCCGAGGCTGTGGAGCTGGCCCGAGACGCGGCCTCATCGGGAGCCTCCGGCCTCGTCGTCTTCCCGATCCCGGCCTTCGCTGGCGAGCCACTTCCTCCCGAGCTTCCCTACGAGTATCACGCCGCCATCGCCCGAGCGACGGGGCTCCCTCTCGTTCTATTCCAGCTCCAGCCAGCTCTCGGCGGGGTCATCTTCGAGCCCGACACCCTGAGTAGGCTACTGGAGATCGACCAGGTGGTGGCCATCAAGGAGGCCTCCTTCGACCGGGGCCGCTTCGCGGAGACGGCCCGCCTGCTCGCGTCAGCCCCCCGTCGCATCGCTCTGCTCACCGGCAACGACAACTTCATCCTGGACTCGTTCCTGGCCGGCGCGGACGGCGCACTCATCGGAATGGGAACGGTGGCCGTCGCCGAGCAGGTGGACATGATAGCGAAAGTCAAGGCCGGCGACGAGGCGGGCGCCCGTCGCATCGAAGAAGTGGTGGTAGGGCCGCTGGCCGAGGTGCTCTTCGCCAGGCCTGTCCGCAACTATCGAGTTCGCATCAAGGAGGCCCTCCGCCTCCTGAGGGTGCTGCCCAACGCTGTCGTCCGGCCGCCTCTCCTGCCGCTGAGTGGAGGCGAGCGCTGGGCCGTGGCCGAGGCGTTGACGGGCCAGCACCTGGCCGACCCGGCCCGTGGGAGATAGCGGGGCATGACCCACCCCATTGGCATCGGCATCATTGGAACGGGTGAGATCTCGGTGCTCCACGCGGCGGCCTATCAAGCGCTGGGCGAGCGTGTGCGCCTGGCGGCCGTGGCCGACATCGACATGGACCGGGCTCGCGCTCTGGCAGGGCACTTCTCCATCCCCGCCGTGCATGAGGACTACCAGCAGGTCCTCGCGGATCCCGACGTGCAGGCGGTAAGCATCTGCACGCCGCCCTTCCTCCACGTGCAGCAGAGCGTCGAGGCGCTCCAGGCTGGGAAGCACGTTCTCTGCGAAAAGCCGGTGGCCCCTAACATGGCGGGCCTGGACCGCATCGCTGCCGCACAGCGGGGCTCGGGACGTGTCTTCTCCGGCGTGTTCCAGGGCCGCTTCGGCCGCGGGGCCCGGCAGGTCAAGGCGCTCATCGAGCGGGGGCGGTTCGGGCGCCTGCTCCTGGGATTCACGCACACGCTTTGGATGAGGGATGCCGCCTACTACGGGGTCTGGTGGCGCGGCTCCTGGGCCCAGGAGTGTGGGGGTGCCAGCGTCAGTCAGGCCCTGCACGGCATCGACATGCTTCTGTGGCTAATGGGCGAGCCTTCTCACCTCTACGCCGAGGCCGACACGCTCAAGATGGACATCGAGGTGGAGGATACGGCCGCTGCGGTGGTGCGCTTCCGGAGCGGGGCCCTGGGCCAGGTTCTGGCCACGGTCAACTGCCAGGACAACCGGAGCCGCTTGGAGATATACGGAACGGCCCTGCACGCCGTCTCCTCGGAGGATGCGTATCAGCCCACCAAGGAGCCCTTCCGCCTGTCGGCCGCCGACCCGGCCTACTTGGAGAGCGTGCAAAAGGAGGCGGACGAACTGGTGCCCTCTGGTCCGCCGTACCTGCACCTGGGGATGGTGGAGGACTTTGTAGGCGCCCTGGAGGAGGGCCGGGAGCCGCTGGTCACGGTCGCCGAGTGCCGGCGGTCGCTGGAGCTGGTCACGGCGCTGTACCGGTCAGCCATGACCGGCGAGACGGTGAGCTTTCCTATCGAAAAGACGGATCCCTTTTACTCTTCCATCCCTCCAGAGGGGATGAGCCTGCCGGGGGCGGGCCGGCATCAAGGGAGGGCATCATGACAAAGATGGCCACGGAGAAGTTCCTGATGCGGCGCCTGTCAGAGGTGCCGGAGGAGCGCGGTGTCTGCGGCTTCCGGAGAACCCTGATCACTGCCGCCGACACGCCGGCCGTCAACGTGTCACACCTGAGGATCGACAACTCCCGCTACCACTATCACCAGCGGATGACCGAGCTGTACTACGTTCTATCAGGCAGCGGCACCATCACCCTGGACGGCGAGACGTATCCCATTCAGGCTGGCGACATTGTGCTCATTCGGCCGGGCGTCTGGCACACTTCTGAAGGGGAGATGAACGTCCTCATCACCGGCGTGCCGGCCGGCGAAGCGACGGACATCTTCTTCGAATAGCGGCGGTCTTTGGTGGCCTTCTTCACCTACCGCTCCCTGGATGACCTACGTGCCGCGATTCGCGAGCAAGAGGTGAACCTCGGTTGCGACGAGGAGATCCGCCTCCTCACCCAGCCCATCGCCATTGGCGGGCGGGTCGCTGGCAACCGCATGGCCGCCCACCCGATGGAAGGCTGCGACGGGACGCCAGACGGGCGCCCCGGTGAGCTGACCTTCCGGCGCTGGCACCGCTTCGGCGAAGGCGGCGCCAAGCTCATATGGGGTGAGGCGACGGCCGTCTCGCCGGAGGGCCGGGCCAACCGCCGGCAACTCCTCCTTAGCGAGGCCACTGCCCCCGATTTTCGCCGGCTCCTGACGGAGACGCGCCAGGCCCACAGGCGTCGCTTCGGCAGGGTCGACGACCTGCTGGTGGGCATCCAGCTCACCCATTCCGGGCGCTGGAGCCACTCGGGGCCAGTGGTGGTCCACCACGCGCCCGCAGTCGACGCCGTCACCTGGTTGGACCAGGCCCGCGGGGAGCGGCTGCCGCCGGACTATCCCCTCGTCTCGGATGCTGAGCTGGAGGCCCTGGGAGAGCGGTTCGTCGAGGCCGCGGTTCTGGCGGCTCGCATCGGATTCGATTTCGTCGATATCAAGCAGTGTCACACCTACCTGCTCAATGAACTGCTGGCGGCCAGGGACCGCCCCGGCCGCTACGGCGGCCCCTTCGAGAACCGCTGCCGCCTGGTGCTGGACATCGTGCGGGAGGTTCGCGCCCGCCTGGGCGGCGACCTCCTGCTGGCCACCCGCCTGAACATCTACGACGGCGTCCCCTTCGGCGAGAGCGTCCGTTTTTCCCTTCCCTATGAGGAGGGATGGGGCGTGGATGCCTGGGAGCCCTCCCGACCAGACCTTTCGGAGCCCATCCGCCTTGTCGGCCTGCTCAAGGAACAGGACGTGCGCCTGGTCAACCTCACCATGGGCAGCCCCTACTTCAACCCCCACGTCGGGCGCCCCTTCGAGCGGCCGCCGGTAGACGGCTATCCTTCGCCGGAGCACCCGCTTCGAGGTGTGGAACGACACGTCATGGCGGCAGCAGCGCTGCAGCAGGCACACCCCGACGTTGTCATGGTCGGGACCGGCTATAGCTGGCTCCGGCACTTCGCCCTCAACGTGGGCGAAGCCAGCGTGCGGACCGGTCGCATCTCCGTCGTAGGGCTGGGCCGGGGTGCTCTTGCGTACCCTGACTTCGCCGCCGACGTGCTGAGCAGCGGCCGCATGAGCCCCACGAAGGCCTGTCTGGGCGTGAGCTACTGTACCGCGCTGATGCGGGCCAAGAACAACGAGCTAGGGCAGTCCCCGGTGGGTTGCGCTCCGCGCGATCCGCTTTACGTGCCCTACTTTCGCCAGGCTTACCCCCGGCGCTAGGAGCGCCCAGGGGGCGCCGCGCTTTGCTCCTCTGTGAGGGAGGTGTTTGATGCCACCCGACGAGACCTTGGAAAGACGCTCGCAGGAGCTGTATGCCGACGGCTATCGAGAGCTGAGAGAACACTTCGATCCGGAGGAGGGCATGGTCCGTATCGACAGCGGCTTCGGCATGTACCACGACCCGCGCGGCAGCCTGGCATACGCGACTTGCCTCCTCCGCGAGGGCGGCTCCGAGAACCTTGCCCTTGCCGAAAGGGTTATCGAAAAGGTGCTCTCCATGCAGGAGACCCGTCCGGGGAACGCTCACTTCGGCAACTTCCGCTGGCTGTTCGAGGATGACATCGTGATCGACCTCAATGCGGTCGAGTTCATGCTGGAAGCCCTGGCCCTGATCGTGCTCCGCTTCAGAGACCGCCTCTCCCCCCGCCTGCAGAAGCGGATCCGGGAGGCTATGCGCCTCGGCCTGCGGGAGATCGAGCGGCTAGATGTCCATCTCTCCTACACCAACATCTGCCTTCTGGACATCCATAACAGCATCGTCTGCGGTCAGATCGTAGGCGACAGCCGCTACGAGGAGCGGGGCCGCCGCAAGCTGGACGCCTGGATCGCCTTCACCGCCCGTTCCGGCGCCCCTCACGAGTACAACAGCCCCACCTACCTGGGGGTCGATCTCAGCGCCCTCGCCAGCGTGGCCGAGCACGCCTCCGACAAGGACACTGCCCTGAAGGCCGGCCTCATGGAGGAGCGACTTTGGCTGCACGTCGCCAGCCGCTTCCACCGGCCCACCTGCCAGCTCGCAGGGCCGCACTGCCGCGCCTATAGGCGTGACACCGTCGGCGCGGGCGGCTTCCTGAAGGTCGTCCTCTATAAGGAGCTGGGCTACCCGGAGCTGCGACGCCCGACGCCTTACTACCCATGGGAAGCCGAGGAGGCACACGTAGGGGTGGCCCTCGGCCGATACCATCTTCCGGACTACCTCCGCCCCGTCTTCGAGGAGAAGCCGCCCCAATGGCAGGTCCGCGAGACAGCCGACGCCGCCTCCGCCGCAGACCTAGCCTCCTACCTCACGCCGGACTACTGTCTCGGCACCTCCTCCCGCTCCTACCAGGTCGGCGATCCTCCGGAGCCCTGGCCCCAGTGCAACGCTGCCATCCTCTACTACCGCAAAGACGAGCCCCCGGGCTACGGGGTCCTCTACACTCGGTACGCCGTCAACGAGTACGAGATCGGGCATCTGGCTGACGAGACCGGCCGCACCAAAGGTGAGCTCTGGGACCTGGGAGCGCCTCGCTGTCTTCAGCACCGCAACCGGGCCATCGTGGCCTACGGGCTAACGCCGATGCCCATAACGACCGCGGTCCACACGCTGCGGCTGGACGTTCTGCTGATCGGCAAGGACCGGGCGACGGAAATCCTGGTAGGCGGCCAGCCGCTGTCGTCGCTGCCCCAGCCGGTGGCGCCCCTGGAGCCAGTAGTGGTGGCAGGCGGGGGCGTGTACATCGGCCTCATTCCGCTGGAGCCGACGAACATGGGCCAGGAGGCGCCCATCGTCCTCGACGAGCGGGGCGGCGAACTCGCCCTCTCCATCCACAACTACAGCGGCCCGAGCAAGAACTTCTGGGAGTACCGCACCCTGTCCGGTCCCTTCTTTAAGGGCAACGTGCGCAATGGGCTGGTGATAGAGGTAGCCTCCCGCGGCGACTATCCCTCGGCTGCCGCCTTCCATGAGCATCTGGCCGGCGCCCGCCTCTCCGACTCCGTGTCGGGGGACGGCGTGCGCGAGATAGAGTACGAAAGCGACGGCCAGGCGCTGGCCCTCCGCTATGACCTGCGCGATCTGCGAGTGCTGGAGCGCCGCATCAACGGCGAGGTCTACGTCCCCCCCATGCTCGAGGCGCCTGGCATCGTGCAGGGCTCCGCCCAGCCCCTGATCGCGGGGGACGCCGCGCTGTGGGCGGCGGGTGCGCCCGCCTGGTTCCTGGCCGACGAGGCCCGGCAGCTCTGGGTGGCGGGCGTCACCGGCCATGAACCGGCCCCGCTGAGGCTCCAGGTGCCGCTGGGCGCCCTGGAGGCCGACGCCTTCGCCCTGGGGAAAGTGGTGTGGCGGCAGAACGAGGGGCGCGTCGAGGTGGAGGCTGCTCCTCTGCCGGCGGGCCTCCGGCTGTGGGCGCCGCCCCCGACGCGCCTCCTCCTCAACCGCGAGGATGTCACGGCCCGCCTGCGCCCTGCGGAAGCAGGGGGCCGGACGCTCCGGCTGTAGGGCGCGCCCTGTCAGACCAGGGCTACGAGGGCAGCGAAACGGGCAACAGAGATGCGCCGTGGTACAATCGACCCGGCAGAGGGAGGGGAGCAATGAGGTGTCTCTTGCGAGAGCCTCTTCTCCGGTCAATCGCAGTTCTGGCCATGTCCCTGGCCTTCGCAGCCTGCGGTAGCGGCGGGCAGGCCGTCCCTCCCGGCCAGACGCCGGGAGCAGCGTCTTCCGAAGGCCCTGTCAGGATTGACCTCTGGCACTCAGAGACCGCCGCCAACCAAGACACGCTCAAAGGCCTGATCGACCGCTTCAACGCCTCCCAGGATCAGGTGAAGGTTCGACCCATATACCAGGGCACCATCAAGGAGACCCTGGCGAAGCTCGTGACCTCCCTCGGCTCCGGCCAGGTACCCGCGGTCGGCCTCATGAGCGAAGTCGACACTCAGAGGCTCATCGATAGCAGCGCCTTCGTCCCTATCCAGGACTTCGTCGACCGTGACGGGTACGACCTTTCGGACCTCGACACGAGGGCAGTCAAGTACTACACGGTCCAGGACCAGCTATGGGCCATGCCGTTTGCCGCCAACGTGCCTCTTCTCTACTACAACAAGACGATGTTTCGTGAGGTGGGCCTCGACCCGGACAGGCCGCCTCAGGACCTCGAGGAGCTCCGTAGCTACTCGGAGAAGATCCTCCAACGGGACGCCTCCGGGCAGGTCACGCGGAGCGGCATCGCGCTGGACATCCGGCTGTGGACAGATATGATCCTCGCCGAGCACGGCGAGTTCTTGGTGAACAACGACAACGGTCGCGAGGGCCGCGCCACGGAGGCGCTCTTCGACAACGACACTGGTTGCTGGTTCTTCCAGTGGTGGCACGACATGGTGAGCGACGGGCTTGCCTTCAATGCGGGCCGCAACCCCACATTCGTCGATACTTTCCTGGCCATGTCCAGCGGGCGCGCCGCTATGGCCTGGAGCTACGCCTCCGCGTTGCGGTCCGTGGTGGACGCCCTGGAGAAAGGCGCACAGGGGGTTGAGGTGGGCATCGGTGCCATGCCAGGGGTGCCCGGCAGTACCGAGAGCCCCAGCTTGCTTGGCAACGCCCTCTGGATCCTGAGCTTGAGACCGGTGGAGGAGCAGGAAGCGGCCTGGAAACTCATCCAGTGGCTCGTGGAGCCAGAGCAGCAGGCGGAGTGGTTCGCGGGGACCGGCTACCTGCCCGTCAGCCTTCCCTCCCTCGACCTGCCAGCGGCCAAGGAGGTGGTGACCCGCTACCCCCTCTTCCAGATAGCCCTGGACCTGTACCGGAAGGGCTCAGCTACACCCGCCTCGCTTGGGGCTTTGCTCGGGCCCTTCCCGGAGGTCCACGAGAGCATCCTCCGCGGAGTGGAGGAGATGCTAAACGGCGTCAAGGACCCCCAGCAGGCGCTGGCGGACGCCGCCGCCGCTTCCAATCGAGCGATTGAGAACTACAACCAGAGGTTGGGACAGTAGGCGGGCGCTCGCTGCTGGCTGTGGCATCGTCTGTGGTGTGTCCTCGAGCGGAGGAGGTTTCGTGATGAACATGCGAGCTGTTCTCACCTCTGCAGGCCTCATTCTCGTCGTCTTGGCGGGGGCAGCGTGCGGCGGCGGTGCGGAAGACCGCACACGGCGAACTGCCCTCACTCGCTGCTCTCCGTTGGTTGAACACTCCCCTCGATGGTGCGCCGACTCATGTCCTTCCTTCGGACCAAGACGGCCTCCCGCCGCTGAGATCTCTATTGGATCGGGAGTTATGAATGACGACTATTGGCGGTGCCAAACCCTGACCCTGAATCTGTCCCCTGGCTTCCCGACCAGGGGATTCGTCATTCTTTAGGCGACTGCGGCTGGGCATTGCAGGTTCCGAAGCATTCCCCACGATGCCGGCGCCTGATCAGGGGATGACCAGGCTTCTGGTCACGGGTGACAGGCACTCCCGCGCATTGGGCACAGGCGCTACCACTTCTTTACGCCGCCTTGGCCGTGTCCGACAGCAGCACCCCTAACGTGGCATCAATCGGTGCGGGCTTACCCAGAAAGTAGCCCTGGGCGTAATCAACGCCGAACTGGCGCAGCAGTTCTAGCGTTCCTTCGTCTTCCACCCACTCGGCAATCGTCTGCTTTCCCAGGCCGTGTGCTAGTTCGACCATCGACCGGACGAGGTGCTGGTCGGACACATCGTTGGGTAGGTTCCGAATGAAGCTCCCGTCGATCTTCAAGTAGTCCACGGGAAGGTGTTTGAGGTAGTAGAGCGAGGAGAAGCCGACGCCAAAGTCGTCGAGGGCGAACCCGCAGCCGGTGGACTTCAGCGCGTCGATAAACTGCCGGGCCCCATTGATGTTCGCGATGGCGGCGGTTTCCGTGATTTCGAAAATAAGGCTGCTTGCCGCGATGCCTGTGGACTTGATTTCCCGCCGGATCAATGGCAACAGTTCTTCGTCCGCGAATGCCTTGCCCGACAGATTCACTTCAAGGTGGACGGCTTGCCCCCGAGCCTCGCAGGCGGCGATAACTTTGATTGCCTGATGCACCGCCCATCGGTCGATGGCGTGGATGAGGTCTGTCCGCTCTGCTACGGGAAGGAACTCCTGTGGTAGTATGAACTCCCCATCTTTGTCGACCATTCGCAGCAGTGCTTCGTACTGCACGGCGCCGGTCCGAAGGTTCTGGATAGGCTGCACGAGTAGGACGAAGCGGTCCTCGTCGAGCGCCTGCCGAATCCGCTGTTCCCAGATCAACTGCGCGCTAAACGCGGCCTGTGTGACTGAGTCCCCCGAATAAAGCCGGAATCCGTTTCCGTTCTCCTTGGCCTGGTACATCGCCATATCGGCGTGGGTCAGCAGGTCTTCCACTGTCGTGCCGTGCTTGGGGGCGACGGCAACGCCAACGCTTGTCGTGACGCTCACTGCCTGCCCGTCCGCGATCATCCTGTGGTCCCGGACGGCGGTAACAACACGGGCCGCCGCGGTCTCGGCGTCTGCCCTGCTGCTCTGCGCCAGCAGCACGCCGAACTCGTCGCCACCCAAACGCGCCAGAACATCCGTCTCCCGGAGTTGCCCGCGCAAAGCGTGCGCGACCTGTACCAGGAGTTCGTCGCCGGTTCGGTGGCCGAGGCTATCGTTTATGTACTTGAACCTGTCTAGGTCAACGAACAGGACGGCGGCTTGGCTCTTGAACCGCTTCACCCTCGCCAGTTCGCGCTCGACTTCCTCTTCGAACCGCCGACGATTGAAAAGGTCTGTAAGGGCGTCGTGGCTCGCCAGGCGGACGAGCTTGGACTCGAACTCCTTGCGCTCGCTGATGTCGCGGGCGATAGTAGAGAAGAACTGCGGCGAGCCATCCGACGCCCGGTGGGCGAGGATGACTTGCGAGACCGGAATCTCCTTCCCGTCTTGAGTGAGGACCGCAGTCTCTCCTTGCCAAGAGCCGCTTTCGAGGGCACCAGGTAGCGCCCGTCGCTCGATGGTTGGTCCGGCCCACGCCGGATAGAGGTCTAGCACGTTCCACCCGGTGAGTTCCTCGTTCTCGCCAATGCCCAGCATCCTCCGACCGGCGCGGTTGAGGTACAGGGGACTGCCCTCTATGTCTAAGGTTCCAACCAGGTCCGTTGTCGCTTCCAGGATCGAAACAAGCCGGGCGAGTTCCTGCGTGCGCTCCTGCACCTTGGCCTCGAGCATCTCGCCAGCGGCAACGAGGGCCCCGTTTAGCCCTGCGTTGTCGTAAAGGACCACGGCCTGCCGCGCCAGTACGGCGGCAAGCACGATGCCAACCAGGATGAGGGAAGGGATGTCCTCGAGCAGAGACGCGCGGCTGCCGATAAGGATGAGTTGTCCGAACATCAGTGCTGCGAGCCCGAGTGGTACAGCTTGTCGCCATGCGGCGGGCGGTCGCGCGTCGTCTCGCGGCACAGCGTAGTCCGGTCTCCACTCAGCGTGCAATGCTGCGCTGTATCCCATCAAGAGGTAGCCGAATGTCCAGCCCAAATCCACGGGCGACCCAGCGGAGTACGCGCCGGCGAGCCCCAGGTAAGCGTATCCAAGGTCGGAAAGCGTGAACAGCCCAAGCCCTGCCGTAAAGACTGCGATGACTGCGCTGGCGCGGTCACGACGATTGTTAGCTAGAGCTATTACTAATCCAAAGAAGAGGAGTAGGTCGCCCAGGGGGTAGCTGCCACCAATGACCTTTTCGAGAGCGGTCGCCTCGCTATCAGAATACGTTGGCAGCAGGATCGCGTGCCATATGATAGCGGAGGCCGCGAAGACGATAGCCACGGCGTCTAGAGCTGTGCGGGCACGGGCGAGCGACCGATCAGGGGAAGAGAGAAGCACAACTCCGGCACACATCAATGGCACGGCGCCGAGGTACCCTACATCGGCGATCGATGGAAAGGGGGTCTCCTGACCGAGGAACAACTCGTACGTCGACCACGTCATCTCGGCGAACGACCACGAGGCTAGAGCAGCCGCTATGAAAAACCAGGCGGCCCGTACCCGACCCGTGCTCCTTGCGGCGGCCAGGAATGCGAGCCCTGCGCCCGCCGCCGCCGGTACCACCATTCCGAGATCGGACATGGCCTCAACTGAGGTTTTCCCGAACGGCCGAAGCGCGAGCCACGATACGAACAGTAGGGCATAGGCGGCCATTGCCGCCGCCAGGAGCGTCAACCGACGGGTAGTGGCGACCATCAGGGTTCTTCGCTCTCCTAGTTCCTCTCATGGTGATCATCGGCGCTGCGCAAGCGCGGATTTATACTGTTCTTGTCAGCCGATTGGGCGAGGGACCAAGGGACTAGTGCCTGGCCCTCGGTCTGTCGGATGGCTGAGCGAGCTCGGGCAGATAAGTTCGCAGCAGATCTTGCCCCAGCCCAATCGTGGGGCCTTCTAGGCCGCTTCTCGGCGTGAGCCGACTGCGACGCCCGGCTGCCAGCCAGCGGCGGCTTTCCGTTAACGCCGTCCCGAGTTGGCCAGTGCGTCAAACACCGTCCCAATGTCAAGGTGGAGCCTGTCTGGCGTTCGCCCCGCAGGCTTACCCCCATCGTTGTATTCGAGGCCTGCCCGCTGACGGATACCCGCCACTTGAGACGCGCGGAGACTTCCAATGAACGGACGTGCGCCGTCACCGATGCGTCCCTCGGGTCATCAACGTCTGCGAATAGGAGGTCTTCGATGGAAACCAAGGCGAAAGCCGAGAGGCGACGGAGGGGTGAGGCCGGCTTCACGCTGGTAGAGCTGCTCATCGTTGTGGCGATTCTCGCTGTCCTCGCCGCCGTCGTCGTGCCCAACTTCACGGGCCTGCTCGGTGGCAGCCAGACGACGGCCGCGGACGCCGGGAAAATCATCGTGCAGACCGCGGTCGACGCAAAGATGGCGCACGAGAAGATGGCGACGACCACCGCTATCGGCACGGCGACCAGCGACATGACCGCCACAGGATTCGGGCTATACCCGCACTACATGCGGAGCACGGCCACGAAGGGCACCTATACCGTTGACACCACCGGCAAGGTAACGCAGGTCACTACCGGCTACGAGCCGTGACGGCGGGCTTAGCCCACGCAAAGGTCGGGCCTGTCCCTCGGCTGGCCTGGCGGGCCGAGTGTCAGACGTGCCGGGCGATGCCCGCGTACGAAGCGAACGCTTTCAGAACGGGACCGGCGTGACAGCCAGGATTCTGGGCCTTCCGGCTGCGGCAAGTCCACTCTAATACGCTGCTTCAACAGGATGCACGAGGTGACCCCCAGAGCCCGGGTCAGCGGTCAGGTGCTCCTGAGGGGAGAGGACATCTACGCTCCCGGGACCGACCCGGTGCTGGTCCGCCGGAGGGTGGGCATGGTCTTCCAGAAGCCTAACCCCTTCCCCACGATGTCCATCTTCGACAATGTGGCGGCGGGGCTGCGCCTGAACGGCTTTCTTGTGCGGCGCAGCGAGCTAGCAGACACTGTAGAGTGCACCCTGCGGCAAGCCGCCCTGTGGGACGAGGTGAAGGACAAGCCCAATCGGCCTGCAACCGAGCTGTCGGGCGGCCAGCAGCAGCGCCTGTCCATCGCCCGCGCCCTGGCGGTGGAGCCCGAGGTCCTGCTCATGGACGAGCCCTGCAGCGCCCTGGACCCGGTGGCTACCCTCAAGATAGAGGACCTGATGCGAGAACTGGCCCGAGAGTACACCATCGTCATCGTCACCCATAACATGCAGCAGGCCGCCCGAGTGTCAGACCACACAGCAGTCATGATGATGGCCGAGGACCGGGCGGGCGAGATGATAGAGTTCGGGCCCACGCGTGAGGTGTTCACCTACCCCAAGGACAAGCGAACCGAGGACTACATCACGGGCCGCTTCGGCTAGAGGGAACGCATGCTATGCCCCGCACCGCCTTAGAGCACCAGCTCGCCGAAATCCAGGAGGACATGCTGGTTCTGGCCAGCATGGTGGAGAGCGCCATCGAACGGGGCATCCAGGCCTTGCGGAATCGCGACGCAGAACTGGCGCGCCAGATCATCGCCGACGACCTCAAGATCAACCGCAAGCGCTACGAAACCGAAGAGAAGTGCCTGGAACTCATCGCCACCCAGCAGCCCCTCGCTAGCGACCTCCGGACCATCGTGGCCGTCCTCTACGTCATCGTTAACCTGGAGCGAATGAGGGACCACGCCGGGGGTATCGCCAAGATCGCCATCGTGCTGGCCGATGAGCCACCCCTTAAGCCCTACATCGACATCCCCCGGATGGCCCAGATCGCCATCGGCATGCTGATGGGCAGCCTGGAGGCCTTCAAGAACCGCGACGCAGAGCGCGCTCGGTCCATCTGCGACGCGGACGACGAGGTTGACGCCCTCTACGATCAGGTGTACCGAGAGTTGCTGACGTTCATGCTCCAGGACCCGCGCACCATCCAGCGCGCCACTCACCTCACCTGGGTCGCCCACAATCTCGAGCGCATCGCCGACCGGGTGACGAACATCTGCAAGCGGGTGGTCTACCTGGTAGAAGGCAAGACTGAGGAACTGAACGTCTCCAAGTACTGAGCCGGGCCGCAGACCGGCGAAGCACGCCGAGGGGAGCCGCGCAGTCCGAAACGGCTCGTGAGGCCTCACGGACGATATCTAGGCCCAACAAGAGTTGACTAGCGCCTGGCGCACCAGCAAACGGTGCGGCTATGGTAGAGCTGCTATAAAGAAGGCTCACAACGGAAGACTTTGCAGCAGGCGCGCAAGACTGCCTTCGTGGATGGGCAGCGGTTGCGCCTCCCCGGAGCCGAAACTATGCTTGGGGTGTCCTCCAGGGATGAAGGCCCGACAGGTCCCATCGGCACCAGGGAAATGCCGCAGCCATGCGTACTCTTATAATCGTCCCCATCGTCCACAGCCGTGAAGACATGGGCAGCCTCGCCCCTGACAGTAGGCGCGGCGTGGCCGAGGCCGCGCGCCTGGGCGCCGCCTTCTGGTCGGCGATCAGGGAACGTATCGAGAGCCTTGACCAGGACTGGAGAGGAGTCAAGATCTACCAGGATGGGCTACCCGACGCCCTGCCTGAGCTGGTCGACAAGATCGTTGCCAGAGCCCCTGGGCAGAACTACGAACTGCTTCGATGGCTGGCTGGGCGCGGTGCGACCGTTCTCGGTACCGAAGACCCCAAGCTGCTCATGGAAGAGCACTCGCTGCTAAAGGCGATAAGCGACGCCTCGGGGCCGGATAGGGCAAGCGCGAGAGCCGCCTACGCTTCACGGGCGCTCGCCCTTCTTGATGAGCGGGACAGCCACATCGCACGGAGGATCAACACCACTCTCGATGAGGACCAGACGGGCCTGCTGTTCGTCGGCGCCGCTCACCAGGTCGAGAAGAAGCTGCCCCGCAACATTGTAGTGCACCACTTCGACACCTGGCCCGCGAAGGCCACACCCTAGCCTACCCGTGAAACGGTCACGGTGATGACGCCGGCGCTTGGCGGCGCGAGCTGGCTGAAGGCCGCGTACGAGAGGTCCAGGGCGTGGCTGAAGGCACCGCGATCACGCACCTGAACCTCGATGCAGCGTTCCAGGTAACACACCCGCAGCCGTGTGCCCAGAGGCCAGCCGTTCGCTGCGGCTATCGTGGGGTCGTTTGGGTCAAAGTGAGACCCGTCTGACATGATGTCCTCCGGGCCATAGCCGTCGGCACCGCCATACCAGGTAGCGAGGCCCGTGACCTCACCCTCCGACGCAGCAGTATCTGGAACGGCGGGCGGCGTCGGGGGCGGCGTCGGGGTCGGCGCCGGACCGGGCACCTGAACTTGGGGAGGGGCGAAGGAATGCCCAGGCGTTGGGGAAGGCTGAGGAGTCGGGCTCCACTGGAGGGCTATTACCTCCGAGACACGTCCCTTGGGGAACCTGGCTTCGCCACCGTCCTGAGACCAGGCCCCTGAGGTCTCCAGTGTCGGGGCTCCCACCAACTCCCGGGCTTTGGGACCGGGGCTCGCAGCGAGTGATTCCGACGCCAGGACCACCAGGAGAATGACCGCGAGCGGGCGCCAGTGCCGGATCGTGAGTCGGGGGGTGGGGAGCCCCAGCCGCCGGCCGGCTAACCCGGCCCGCCTAAGTACGCCCTCAGCTCTGCGCCTCCCGGCGCCTGGCGTCCGGCCCTTCTTGCGGCCGGTCCCGACCCAGCCCATCAGCCCCAGGAGAACGCCGGCGAAGCAGGCGAGAGGTAGCCATCTCGCTACGCCGGGGCGTCGCAACCGGTGTCGCGCGTACCTCAGACGCCGAGCGCCGCCTTCATCAGAGGTTCCCTCTCAATCACGTGACACCTCCCACACGAGGGAAAAGGCCTGATGCGTGTCAGCCTATCTAAGGCGGAAACGCTTCCGGTCGGACACACGTGCACGATTGTCTCGCTAGCCCGATTTAGCGCCAATAGGGGTCTGGCAGTGCATACCCCCGCCGATACACCTAATGGCGCAAGGGGAAACCCTATAGTCGTACGCCGCAAGGCTCTTCCCGATGTGCCTCCTCCGGAATAGAGGCTCTCGGCCGAAGCGCCTCTGAAGCGGTGGCGGTGCTCCTCAGGGAAGATAGGACCCGCGCAGGTCTGACGATCAGCAGGAGGCTGAGGTGCAGCGCTTTCGCGCCACGACGACGCCTGCGCCCGGTTCGAGCGGGACAGCAAGCAAAGATAAGGGCATTCTTGGATACCGGGCGGCGGCAGCGGCCCTTACACTACCTTTCGGCTGCTGAGGTCACAGACGGACGGGAGTCTATCCCTTGGCTGAGGACAGGAACACACCGAAGATAGCCCTACGTGTCGCGGAAGCCCACATGAAGGACGTAGGGCGCGGCATCGCCCGCATAGACCCCCAGGATCTCGAGGCCCTCGGGGCAGAGATCGGAGACATGGTAGCGCTCACCGGCAAGCGGCAGAGCGTAGCGAAGGCGATGCCAGCCTACCTCTCGGAACGGGGCCGGCGCATCGTCCAGATAGACGGCATCGTCAGGGAGAACGTCCAGGCCGGCCTGGACGAGAGCGTCACGGTCTTCAAGGTCCCCTACGAGCCGGCCCGGACGGTATCGCTGGCGCCGTTGAACCCGATGCGCTCGCGGCCCGGCACCCAGCAGACCAACTACATCGCCCGACTATTGGAGGGGCGCGGCCTCAGCGAAGGCGACCGCGTACGGGTCAACCTCTTCGGTACCCGCGCCCTTGACTTCACAGTGGTGTCAACAGCCCCCAAGGGCCCTGTGGTCGTCCAGGCGTCCACCGCCATCCGCATCGAAGGCGAGGGCGGAGCGCGAAAGGAGGCTGCCGTCTCCTACGAGGATGTTGGAGGCCTGGGCAAGGAGCTGCCCCGCATCCGAGAGATGATCGAGTTGCCCCTCAAGTACCCGGAGGTCTTCGACCGCCTGGGCATCGACGCGCCGAAGGGCGTCCTCCTCCACGGCCCTCCGGGCTGCGGAAAGACGCTCATCGCCCGCGCCGTGGCCAGTGAGACGGCTGCCAACTTCTATCACATCGCCGGGCCCGAGATAATCCACAAGTTCTACGGTGAAAGCGAGGCGCACCTGCGAAACATCTTCCAGGAGGCTTCCGAGCACGCACCCGCCATCATCTTCCTGGACGAGATCGACGCCATAGCACCCAAGCGAGAGGAGGTGCATGGCGAGGTGGAGAAGCGGGTCGTGGCCCAGCTCCTGGCCCTCATGGACGGCCTGAAATCCCGCGGCGAGGTCATCGTCATCGGCGCCACCAACATCCCGAACTCGCTTGACCCGGCGCTGCGCCGGCCCGGCCGCTTCGACCGCGAGATTGCCATCAGCATTCCGGACAAGTACGGGCGGCTGGAGATCCTCCACATTCACACCCGCGGCATGCCCCTGGCCGACGACGTGGACTTGGAGCGTCTCTCCCAGATAACGCACGGCTTTGTCGGCGCGGACCTCGAAGCCCTCTGCCGTGAGGCGGCGATGATCGCCCTCCGCCGGATTATGCCCACCATCGACTTCGCAGACGCCAACATCCCCTTGGAGAAACTCCTCGAGCTTGAGGTCACGCAGCAGGACTTCTTGGAGGCCCTTAGGGACGTGGAGCCCTCCGCCATCCGCGAGGTCTTCACCGAGATACCAGACGTCAAGTGGGACGACGTGGGCGGCCTGGAAGAAGCCAAGGAGATCCTGCGGGAGACTGTCGAATGGCCGCTAACATACGGCAAGCTGTTTGAGTACGCCAAGACCAGGCCGACCAAGGGCATACTCCTCCACGGGGCCCCCGGCACGGGCAAGACCCTCCTCGCCAAGGCCGTGGCCAACGAGAGCGGCGTCAACTTCATATCGGTGAAGGGCCCGGCGCTCATCTCCAAGTGGATGGGAGAGAGTGAAAAGGGAATTCGGGAGGTCTTCAAGAAGGCCAAGCAGACCGCGCCCTGTATCGTCTTCTTCGACGAGATCGACGCGCTGGCGCCCGTGCGGGGCGCCGGCACGGGTGACTCCCACGTCATCGAGCGGGTAGTGAGCCAGTTCCTCACGGAGATGGACGGCATCGAGGAGCTCAAGGGGGTCGTCATCCTGGGCGCCACGAACCGGCTCGACATCGTCGACCCCGCGCTCCTGCGCCCCGGCCGCTTCGATATGTCCCTTGAGCTGCCCAGGCCTGACGAAGCAGCCCGCCGCGTGATCTTCCAGATTCACACCACCAGCAAGCCGCTGGCCAAGGATGTAGACCTGGACGCCCTGGCTGCCGAGACCAAGGGCCTGGTGGGCGCCGACATCGAGGCCATCTGCCGCCGGGCCTCTATGCTGGCCATCAGAGAGTTCCTTGAGTCCCAGCGCAAGGCGAAACCGAAGGCAGGAGAGGCGACCGAGGACTACAGCGGCTTCAAGGTCACGAGCCGACACTTCCGTCAGGCGACAGTTGCGGTGTCAAAGACGCCCCGGGATCGGGCTCTATAGGCGCTGGCCGGCGTGTCCGCCTAACAGGCTGCTGATAGACCCAAGTGGGCCGTTTGTGGTTCGACAGGCTCACCACGAGCGGAATCTAGGAACCGCTCATCCTGAGCCTGTCGAAGGGCGAGCGGCGACTTCTTCCAGGACCCTGCTAGGCTACCTTGAGGAACTGAGCCTCGAAGACGCTGTCGTGGACGCTGACCTTCGGCACAGAGGTCGGCGGGACGAGGAAGTTCTCGTAGTAGTACCAGCCGGGCGCCGCGTACTCCACTTCGAGCACGTCGCCGGTCAACTCCCACCGCAGATCGGTGAGCGACACAATCCCCGGGAAGACCACGCGCACCAAGTACTCGGTCGCCGTCTCCAAGATCTCGTGGCTGGGGGCGCTGCGTTGCCGCGGCGGGATCAGGATGTCGTTATCCCCAACCCGCGAGGAAAACGTGGGGCGCAGCTCAACCCTCCGAGCCCGGTACGTAGCTTCGCTAACTCCGCCGTTCGGTCGCTTGGTCGTGATCGTGTGAGGCGGAATGCTTCGTAGTGACAGCTCTTTGCCTTCCTTCGCCAGTCCCCCCAGCTTCCACATCGCGATAGTACATGAGCAGGACTGGTCCCTCAAGGCCCCTGAGGCAGACCTGGGCGCACAGACGCCGGTTGTTCTACCTCTAGAAACGCTGAGCGTCCGCCAGAATAACAGCGCCGCGCCAAGCTACACCTAATGGCCTATCGTCCGCAGGCGTAGGCGCCCTTCATACCTCCCACCTGTGCTCAGGCACCGCACCAGAGTGCGTCACGGGCCGGAGCCTCAACTCCACCTGCCCAAGCTCCGCAGCCCGTCCCCACCTGGGACAAACGGCGGAGCCGCGCAGTCTACGCAGCCACCTATACCCATTAGACGACTCGGAATCTACCCACTGGGCGATGCGTGAACTCCTTGCCTGGTCGAAAACAGAATCGAGAGGTTGGGCGAGGCGGGCGTAACCGGTCTGAGCCGCGACCCCAGACCTATCGGGAGCGGGGGTCGGCTGAATAGGGGGCAGTGCCGATAGGCCGGTCCTACGCTCCGCCCTAGACTCACTACAGCAGGACAGAGCAACCCCGGGATGAGCCTTGTTTCACCAGTTTACGGCGTTAATGGGTGCGGGCATGGAAATAGGGGAGCCGTTTTCCGCCGCACCTCTAGCGTTGGCCCTCTGTCAGGGACTCTTTGACGAGAGGAGGTGAGCAGCGTGGCCGTCGAGAAGTCAATCGCGTCATCCAGCCTGGTCGAAGTGATCGACCGGATCCTGGACAAGGGCATCGTCATCGATGCTTGGGTGAGGGTCTCCCTGGTGGGTATCGAGCTCCTGGCCGTCGAGGCGAGGGCGGTGGCCGCCGGAGTGGACACTTTTCTGAAGTACGCGGAGGCCATCGGCCTCACGCCGCTGGCGGCGCCTCCGGCTTAGTCGGCAGACATCCGCGTCCAAGGACAAGAGTGGTGCCTGGTCAGGGTCTCCCCCCACGCTGTAGGCTCCCGGCGCGACAAACGCATGAGGGAGCCCTGACCGGCACCGCGAGACGAATGATAGACCCAACCCTTTCTACGAGTCAACGAGGAAGGAGGAGCTATGCCGACCGCAAGTGACATGGCCCGCCTGGGAAGCATGCTCATATCAGGCCACCGTCAGCGAGACGCGGCGGTCGCCGCCGTGAGGGCGGGCGTCGGTGCGATGAGAGTCGAAACGCGGCAGTTCGTGGGGCACGTGCACGACGAGAACGCAGCCCGCAGAGAGGCGATGCAGGAGCACGCCGCGGAGACAGGGCGGTTCGTGGGTCATCTCCACGCCAAGACTCGGGCCCGGAAACGCGACCTGCGGCGACACGCCGCCCAGACCGGGCGGTTTGTGGATCACCTCCACGACCGGAGCCAGGCGCGGAAACGCGACCTGCGGCGACACGCCGCCCAGACCGGGCGGTTCATGGATCACCTCCATGACCAGAGCCTGGCCCGCAAACGCGATGCGCAGCAGCACGCCACTGAAACCGGGGACTTCGTTCACAACCTGCACCTAGGGTCGCTCCAGCGCCGCAATGGCGCGCGAGAGCACAGCGCTGAGACCGGGCGGTTCATGGGTCAGCTCCATCACGAGAGCCGGGTCCGGCAACGTGACACGCGCCGACACGCCGCGGAAACTGGGCGCTTCGTTCGCCATCTGCATAGCGTCACCCGAGGGCGCAAGCACGAGGTGGGCCAGCTCTTGGCCCAGACGCGCGAACTCATGGCCGGCCTGAGCGTCATCACCAAGAAAGCACAGGCCGAGTGGCGGCGTCAGTTGGTCGTCATCGACTCCGGCTCCGGTCGAAGAACAGCCGGCGCAGGACGTGGAGCGTCACCCCGAGGCGGAACGGCCTTCACCGGAGCCGCAAGCAAGGCAGGAGAACGCGGGCAGGAGTCGAATCGAGATGTAGGCAGCCTCGTGGCGGCTTACGTCGCCAGACACCCCGGCACCAGGCTCCCGAAGATGGAGAAGGCGCTGAGAATCAACAGAATCGAGTCCGCCCGCACCGTCCGCGCGTTGCTCGACCACGGCAGGATCCGGCGAGACGAGGAGACGAGGCAGTACTTCCCCGCCTGAAGGGAGGGATGCACCAGAAGCAGGAGGAACCACCCGTGGCCACCCGGACGCATGACCTAGAAGTAGAAACCCTCGCGGGCGGGGGCAACGGAGACTTCGCGCCGCCGGTTGACGAGGCCGTGTTCGAAGTCCCAGCCCGTCCGACTTTCGTCGAGACCCCGTTTGTCCGGAGCATCATCGACCGCGCGCTGGCGTACATGGAGGAGGGCTTCCCTGTCCACCTCCGCGGCCCCACGGGCTGCGGCAAGACAACGCTGGCCATCCACCTGGCGGAGCAATTGGGCCGGCCGATGATCATCGTCAGCGGCGACGAGGAGTACCTGACCTCGGACCTGGTCGGCGGCGAGCACGGCTACGAACGGAAGAGGACCGTCGATAACTTCATCCACTCCGTCATGAAGACCGAGGACCGTGTCGACTACCGCTGGGTCGATAGCCGGCTCACCATAGCCTGCCAGGAGGGCTACACCCTCGTCTACGACGAGTTCAACCGCTCCCGGCCCGAGGCCAACAATATCTTTCTGCCCGTCCTGGAGGAGAGGATCCTCATCCTCCCAACCATTAGGAGCCAGAAAGGACACCTGCGAGTCCACCCGAACTTCGCGGCCATCTTTACCAGCAACCCAAAGGAGTATGCTGGCGTGCACGCCAGCCAGGACGCCTTGCTGGACAGGATGATCACTCTAGACCTGAGCCACTTCGACCGCGACACGGAGGTGGCCATCACCCAGTCCCGGACAGACCTCCCTCGGCGCCGGGTGGAAGCCATTGTAGATCTGGTCAGGACACTCCGGGAGGCGACGGAGGGCCAGTGCGACCCCACTGTGAGAGCTTGCATCATGATCGGCAAGGTCATGGCGGCGCAGAGCAGGAACGGCGGTGGCCCCTCGTTCGAGCAGGTGTGCCTGGACGTGCTGGCCAAGGAGACAAACCCAGGTGGCAAGCCGGACGGCGAGAGAAGGCAGGTCCTGCTGGAGCTGGTCCGGGCATCCCGGTGGCGGTAGGTTCGGCCGTCGCCTGTCAGGCGCGGCGCGCGGCGATGCGGAAGGTACCAAACGGAGGAAGCCCATGAGACAGGATGGACCTCAGGGTGTCGCCAGGGGGGTCAGGTCGTTGCCAACCAGGACAATCGAACACGTTCGCTCGGCGCACGACGTGAGGCACCAGACCACGGTGCGTCACTCCACGGGCGAGGGCGACGCTTACAAGCAGCTCCAGCGCCTCGCACGAGAGAGGGAGACCTTGGAGCGGCGCCTTCTTATCTGGCTGAGCCAGAAGGAGCGAACGGAAGCGCAGATCGCAGCCATCGCCCGTGAGCAGGCCCGCATCCTGGAGGCGCTGGAGCCCCAGATCCGCAGGGAGGCGGCGGGGGCCCGGACAGGGCCCAGCCCTTTCGAGCCGGTTCCCTTGGAGCGAAGAAGCAGGGCAGTCTAGGCCGGGCCGGCTTCGCGCACGAGTCGTGCTCAGGCGGTGCCTGCGCAGAACGTCGCGTTGCCGTCAGGGAGGTGGCTAAGGATGCCGACACAGAAGCGAGGAAGCAGGAAGAGGGAAGAGCGGCCTGAGTTCGACTTCGGGCTCGGGCTCGGAGGCGTGTTCAAAGGACTCGGCAGCTTCATCGAGTTGCTCGCCGAGATGGCAGAGAAAGGGGAAACTCTCGCGCAGCGCAGCGGCGAGATTGAGGGCCTGCGCGAGGGGATGCGGGGTGTCTACGGCTTCA
>Ga0315296_10000712_pt1 | contig 29906 bp, 28 predicted proteins | sample YL17G14_18_MG_FD_203921 | JGI IMG/M metagenome (GOLD analysis project Ga0315296, IMG submission 203921) | Sediment microbial communities from Yellowstone Lake, YNP, Wyoming, USA - YL17G14_18 | ecosystem: Environmental > Aquatic > Freshwater > Lake > Sediment | place: USA: Wyoming | collected... | reverse complement strand
AGATGCCAAGCTCGTTGCAGGCCTCGCCCTTCTTTCTGACATAGACCTGGGATGCTGGATCTTCTCCAACGATAATCACGACAAGTCCAGGCTCGATGCCCTTGGACTTCATCTTGGCGACTTCCGCTTTGATCTCGGCCCTGATGCTCTTGGCGACCTCGTTGCCATTGATGATTGCGGCGACCATGTGACCACCTAAAAACAGGATGCAGATTCCATACTTAAGGGTTCTTGAAGGCGCGCCTAAGCTCGAGGAGAAGCAGCCAGGAGCTGTTGGGTAGACTCGATTTCCGTGTCTCTCATCAGGCAATCTGTCGGCGGAGCCGCTGACGAGAACTATTCATGCTCCCCTCGATAAACGATGCTATTGCATCGAACCCTGCGATATTCGTCGAAATTTCGAAAAAGCTTTTTAGCTGTGCACGTTACCCCCTCCAAAGGAGGTCTTGAAATGGCCATGAAGCCGGATATAGAGATTGCGCAGGCAGCGAAGGTTCAGCACATCGAGAAGATCGCGGAGAAGGTAGGCCTCTCCCGCGATGACCTGGAATTCTACGGGAAGTACAAGGCGAAAGTGCCCTTGGAAGTCCTGAAGAGGTTCGACAAGAACAAAGATGGCAAGCTCATCTTCGTGACTGCAATAACCGCGACGAAGGCAGGTGAAGGAAAGACCGTCACATCCATAGGTCTGTGCCAGGCCTTTGGCGTGCTGGGTAAGAAGGTCATGCTCTCGCTGAGGCAGCCCTCGCTGGGCCCGACCTTCGGCATAAAGGGCGGCGCCACCGGCGGCGGGTACTCACAGGTCTACCCCATGTGGGACATCGACCTGCATTTCACCGGAGACATTCACGCGGTGGGCACGGCGCACAACCTACTGTCGGTGCTAGTTGAGAACCATATCGACAAGAGGAACACGCTCCAGATCGACCCGACGAGGATCGTCCTGAGGAAAGTCATGGACATGAACGCCAGGGAACTAAGGAAGATAGTCGTTGGACTCGGTGGCAGGAAGGACGGCGGCATACCACACGAGAGCGGATTCGATATCACAGTCGCATCCGAGATCATGGCCATCCTGGCACTCTCGAAGGACATGGCGGACCTGAGGCAGAGGCTATCGAAGGTCGTGGTCGGCTACACATACGACAACAAACCAGTCACGGCGGACAAGCTGAAGGGCATCGGCTCGATGTGTCTCCTCCTCAAGGACGCGATCGCTCCGAACCTGGTTCAGACGCTAGAGGGCCAGCCAGCGTTCGTTCACGGAGCTCCGTTTGCGAATGTCGCACACGGCAACAGCTCGATCATCGCGACCAAGTACGCGCTCAAGATGGCAGACTACGTCATCACTGAGGGGGGCTTTGCGGCCGACCTGGGTGGCGAGAAGTTCTTCGACATCGTCTGCAGGACCGCTGGGCTGAAGCCCGACGTTGCAGTCCTGGTCTCTAGCGTCAGGGCGCTCAAGATGCACGGCGGAATGAACGAGGATGAGCTCAAGGAACTCCTTGAAAAGAAGACCCCGACGAAGGAAGAGGAGAAGAAGCACCTCGAATTCCTCGAGAAGGGCTTCGCCAACCTGGACAAGCACATCGAGAACATGCACAAGTTCGGCGTGCCCGTGGTCGTTGCGTTGAACAGATTCCCAACGGACATGGATGCAGAGCTCGACCTGTGCAAGAAGCACTGCGACAAGATAGGCGTCCGCTCTGCTCACTCACGCGTGTTCGCGGACGGCGGCAAGGGTGGCGTTGAGCTCGCGAAGGCGGTGCTCGAGTGCCTGGAGAAGGAGAAATCCAACTTCCACTGCCTGTACGACGAGAAACTGCCGATCAAGCAGAAGATCGAGATCATCGCGAAGGAGATCTACGGTGCAGACGGCGTCGTATATGTCGGGACCGCGTCTCAGAACATAGCGACCATTGAGAAGAACGGGAACGACAAGCTCCCGATCTGCATGGCAAAGACCCAACTGTCGATCACCGACGACCCGAAGGTCAAGGGAGCCCCCAAGGGCTGGAGGCTGTCTGTGCGAGAGGTCAGGCTGTCTGCAGGCGCTGGGTTCATCGTCCCCATGACCGGTGAGATGTCGACCATGCCTGGACTGCCGGTGGAACCCGTCGCGGAGAAGATCAACATCGACGACAAGGGCTACATAACCGGTTTGAACTGAGCACGCAAACGACCTCCGGACGAATCCGCCCGGAGGTGTCAAAACCTTTCTTTCAACCGTTTGCGGGGAGGCATTTTATCTCCCCATCAGCGTTTCCAGGTTGCAATGATATGTCCCCACTGTGAAGAGGGGCGAGTCGGATACAGCTCATGAAAGAAGGTCTACGATGAAAGAAGTCCTTGTGATAGGAGGAGGCCCAGCCGGACTCACCGCGGCGAAGACTCTCGCTGACAGTGGTGCAGGCGTCGTCCTTGTCGAGCGAAAGGAATCGCTCGGCGGGATGGCCAGGGAGCTCACCTGCAAAGGCCTGGTCGAATGCCGCAACTGCGGAGTCTGTTTCGCCATCGACCGCGCAAGCGACATCCTCAAAGAGCCGAATGCTGAAGTGTTCCTCCTCTCGGAAATCGCATCTGCGCAGAAGTCCGAGCACGGATACTCCGTCAAAATCAAGACCTCCCCGAGATACGTGACAAATGACTGCATCGGGTGCGGGAAGTGTGTTGCCGCTTGTCCGGTCGACGGAAAGGCCATATTCCCACCGACTGGAAGCGGCCAGCCGAGAGTCTATTGGATCGACAGGACCAAGTGCCTACATTTCAAGAAGGCGAAGTGCGAGAAGTGCGCAGCGGTCTGTCCCACAAAGGCAGTTGACTACGAGGACAGGGCGAAGAACATCATGCGCAACGTCGGCGCGATCGTCTACGCGACCGGCATCAACCCGGTCGACGCTTGCGAGATATCCAGGCTGGGATGCGGAACACTCAAGGATGTCATCTCCAGCGTAGATGCGGAGAGAATCCTGAACGAGAAGGGCAGGGTACTGAGGCCTTCAGATGGCAAAGTCCCGAAGAGAATCGCAGTCATGCAATGCATCGGCTCCAGATCAGTCAAGAACGGTGTCGAGTACTGCTCCAAATTCTGCTGCAAGTACGCGACGAAGATCGCGCAACTGCTTCTGGACATCGACCCCGAGGTCAACCTGGATTTCTACTTCATGGATCTCAGGACGCTCTACGAACCGCAAGACGAGTTCAAGCTGTGGGCCAAGAGCAAGAAGACTGTCAAGATGATCAGAAGCATGCCAGCCGTCGTATCACCTGGCAAGGAGGGCAAGCTGCTCGTGAGATCGGCAGGCGAGACTGATCTGGACACCACGGAGACAGAATATGATCTTGTCATCCTATCGGTTGGAATGAAGCCATCGGGAGCTGAGACTGAGCTGGCGAAGTCGCTCGGGATCTCGGCCGACAAAATGGGTTTCGCCACGGGTCTTGAAGCGCTCGAGGGCCATGGCGTGTTCGTCTGTGGAGCAGTCACAGAACCGATGGACATAGAGGAAACCGCGGTCAGAGCTGTTGCAGCCGTTTCCAGAATCCACAAGAAGAAGGAGGTGGGCACATGAAGGCCAAGGTCCAGGTGGTCCTATGCAGGTGCTGCACAGAAATGCCCGCCCTGCTCAACATGGAGAGACTCCAGAAGCTCGCGGCGGAGTCCAACAATGTCGTGTCCGTCATGACTGTCGATGCGGCTTGTGGCGGAAAAGACCTTGGTCCTGTAATAAACGAGGCGAAGGAGAAAGAGATCGACAGAGCCGTTGTATTCGCATGCCACAAGAAGGACATAAGTCCCGCAATCGTGAAGGCCTATAGGAGAGCTGGGGTGAACGAGTTCCTCGTGGAATTCGTGAACATGCGCGAGGAGGTAGTCCTTCCGCACATGAGCGAACCCGAGAGAGCTCAGGCCAAAGCCGAGACAAAGATGAAGGCCGCTTTGATTCGCTCCATCATGCTCGCACCCCTCGAGAGGCAGACTGAGGAGATGAAGACACGGAACGTTGTCATCATCGGAGCCGGCGTCGCAGGTCAGGCCGCTGCTCACGAAGCCTCGAAAGCGGGCGTCCACACGATACTTCTCGAGAAGACCGGCAAGTCGCTGAAGGCGCCGGGGATCATCATGACAAATGCCCAGCTCGTCGGAGCTTCCGGATACGGAGGCAATCTTCAGCTGAAGATCAAGGCTGGAGAGAAGATCGAGGACCTAGGCGCCGCAGCAGTCGTCATCGCAACTGGCGGAGGCTGGACGACCCTGAAAGGACCTCTTGCGAAGTCTGTCAAGGATGCGGTTCCTCTCTACAAGTTCTACGAGCAGATGCAGACGGGCTCGGTCCCGAAGGGACCGGTCGTGGTCGTTGACACCCCGGACCCTGCGGGCAAGACCATGAAAGTCCTGGACTACGCCTGGGACGACACGCTCGAAACCACAATCGAACTGAAGAAGAAGCATCCCGAGACCCAGATATTCGTCATCTTCCAGGAGATGAGGGCATTTGGATTGTCAGAGCTCGCCTACAAGGAAGCCGCTGAGTTGGGAATCAAGTTCGTGAGATACGACAAGGGAGGAGCTCCGAAGGTCGACCCGAAGAACCCGGGCGTGCTCATGGTCAAGGATTTCGCCCAAGGAGAGCTGCTCAACATCAGGTTCGGGACGCTAGTGTTCGCCTCGATACCGCCCAATGAAGACAACAAGGCGATAGCTGAAGCGCTCAGGATACCCATGACCATGGACGGCGCGACGAGACGCGGGAGCATCCAGAGATGGCCCGTTTCCACTCCCAGACCTGGAGTGTTCGTATGCGGCTCGGCACTATTCCCCAAGTCGAGAGATGTTGCCAAGGCGGAGGGCGCTGCCGCCGGAGCGATGGCTGGAGAGTTCGTCAAACGTGGCAGGATCGAATTCGGAGGGATCGTCGCGCTCGTGACCCAGGAGAAGTGCTCCGCATGCCTCACCTGTGTCAGGACATGTCCTTACGAGGCTCCGTTCATCGGGACTGCGAGCAAGGCTGAGATTCGGGTCCAGGCGTGCCAGGGGTGCGGCATGTGCGTCGGCACCTGCCCGAGCAAGGCGATAGAACTGCACAATTATACTGACGATCAGATAGCGGAAGAGGCGCGCGTACTCCTCGGAGGTGATTTCTGATGGCTGAGAGAAGACCGAAGGTCATCGGATTCTGCTGCGAGAAGCACGGTATGGACGCAGCGGTCCTCTCCGCAAGAAGCGGCAAGCAACTTGACGCGAGTGTGAGGATCGTTCAGGTTCCATGTACTGGCAGGGTCGACGGGATCCACCTGCTGAAGGCATTCGAGGACGGAGCGGATGCGGTATTCGTCCTGGGATGCCTCGAGAAGAACTGCTACTACGACACCGGCTCCATAGAGGGAAGGAAGAGGGTCGGCTACGTGAAGCAGATGTTGACGGAGGTCGGCATAGAGAAAGAACGACTCGAGATGTTCAACTCTGCGTCATCCAACGCCTGGGCGTTCCCCGACGCCGTCTCAAAGATGGTCGATATCGCGAAGAAGCTCGGACCGATCGGCGGAGGTGAGAGGCAATGATAGTGGCCAAGAGGAAGCCTCTGAACGAGATCGCCGAAATGCTCGCCCCTTACAAGAAGGTCACAGTCATAGGCTGCAGAAGTTGTGTTGCGATCTGCCTCGCGGGCGGCGAGAAGGAAGTCAAGATGCTCGTGTCTGCCCTCAAGGTGAAGAACAAGAAAGAGGGCAAGAAGCAGGAGTTCGAAGGATTCGTCGTGGAAAGGCAGTGCGAGAAGGAGTGGATCAAGGAGGTCGAGGACAAAGTGCTAGGCACCGACGTCACGCTCTCCATGGCCTGTTCTCTCGGCGCTCAGACCATAGGCGACATGTACCCGATTCACCTGACATTCCCAGGCCTCAACACTGGCATCTTCGGCGTTCCTGAGGAGCAGGGAGTATGGTCAGAGAAGTGCGTCGGCTGCGGCAACTGCATAATCCACACCACAGGCGGCATCTGCCCGATCTCGAGATGCGCGAAGAGCATGCTCAACGGGCCGTGCGGTGGTTCCGCAGACAGGAAATGCGAGGTCAACCTCGAAATCGACTGCGCGTGGGCAGCTATCTACGACCGACTGAAGATCCAGAACAGGCTCGATCTCATCGAGAATGTTACCCCCGCGAAGGACTGGTCCACAAGCCACTCTGGCGGAAGGAGGACATATGTCCGCGAGGACGCAAAGCTGACCCCTCATCAGAAGAAGGGAAAGGAGGCGGTCCAATGAAGGCTGGAAGCAACCTCGAGAAGGTTCTCGATTCCGGTAAGTTCGCGGTGACAGCGGAGATCGGACCACCGCAGTCCGCAAACCCTGCGCCCCTCACACACCACGCGAAGATGCTGAAGGGTTTCGCGGAGGCGTTCAACTTGACTGACAACCAGACTGCGGTTGTCCGACTATCGAGCATCGCGAGTGCGGTAATCATAATGCGCGAGAGTGCAGAGCCCGTCATCCAGATGACCTGCAGGGACAGGAACAGGATTGCTCTTCAGAGCGATCTTCTAGGCGCAGCTGCGTTGGGCGTAAAGAACGTCCTGTGCCTGACCGGAGATCACCAGATATTCGGAAATGAGAAGGGAGCGAAGAACGTCTTCGACTTCGATTCGATCGTCGAGTTGCAGGTGTTCGACTCGCTCAGGAGAGAAGGAAAACAGGCCGGAGGAGAAGTGATCAAAGACCCTCCGAAGGTGTACCTCGGGTGTGCCGAGAACCCGTTCGCCACTCCGTACGAATTCAGAGTCTCCAGACTCGCCAAGAAAGTCGCCGCGGGCGCGGACTTCTGCCAGACCCAGGCAATCTTCGACATGAACATGTTCGAGAAATGGATGGACGAGCTCAGGACAAGAGGGCTCGACAAGAAGATCCATGTGCTCGCCGGCGTCATCCCGATGAAATCTGCAGGTGCCGCACGGTACATGAAGAACAAGGTCCCAGGGATGATCGTCCCTGACTACATTGTGGACCGGATGAAGAACGCAAAGGACCCGAAGGAAGAGGGGATCAAGCTCTGCGTCGAGCAGATAGAGCACCTGAAGACGGTCAAGGGAGTGCACGGTGTGCACATCATGGCCGTCGCATGGGAAGAGATGGTCCCGAAGATCGTCGAGATGGCGGGTCTGTTGCCGAGGCCGAAAGTATAGCCGTCGGCCCGTAAGCATGATGCACCATAAGTGCATTCACCCCCGGAGATTGCATGGTATCAACAACCCTCGACAAGTTGAACGAAACGATGCTGAAGGAGTTCCTGAAGATCAATCCGGATGCTGCAACGGGCTTGGGCATTCATGAACCATACGACTGGCAGCTCCCGCACGGGGGGTTCAAGAGATATGAGTTCACGCGGGTGCTGCTCAATTCCTGGCACGCGAAGGCCAGCGAGATCGCAGAATCAGAGGAGCTGAGCGTCGAGCAGAAACTCTCGGTCGCAGCGCTGAGATCGGAGAAGGATATACTTCAGTTCTCACTCGATGACTACCCTCACTGGAAAATGAACCCGGATGCGCTTGAGACTCCGGGCGGGCTCCTGTTCATCATGCTCACACGGGAATACGCCCCGTACGACCAGCGCGTCAGCGCGATGTGCTCCCGAATATCGCGGCTCCCCAAGCATCTGGATGAGTTCCGAGCCAGGTTCAAGGGCTCGAAGCCAGTGCAGGTGTGGACAGAGATGGCCATCACCTCCTTGGAGCAGTTCCCTGACTTCCTGAAATTCATCGAAGCATCCTCAAAGGGCAGGATTTCGGACAGCCTCATGGAAGACCTGACGAAGAGCGTCAGCACGACTGAGGGCGCGTTGAGGGACCACATGGACTGGCTGAAACAAATGCTGGAAGGCTCCACGAAGAAGTTCGCGATGGGCAAGAAGAAGTTCGCCAAGTTGATGAAGATGCGAGGCCTCGGCCTCACTCCTGACAAGATACTCGCCCTGGGCGAGAAGTATCTGAAAGAATTCGAGGAGGAGAGGATCAGAGTGGCGGAGAAGATCGCACCTGGTAAGGGCGTCACCGGGGCCGCCGCGATTGTCAGCGCGAAGAGCCCGAAGACCTTCGAGGACGCTCTCAAGGCGACCGAAGACGCGATGAACAAGGCCAAGCAGTTCATCATCGAGCACGACCTGGCCACGATCGACCCGAATGCTAAGCTGGGAGTCGTGGAGACGCCGGCATTCATGGCTCCCCTGCTACCGTACGCCGCACTCTACAGCCCCTCCAAGTTCGACAAGAATCAGGAAGGCACATACGTCGTCACGAGACCCAGGAACCCGAAGGATCTCGGAAGCCACCTGAACTACGCTGCCATAATCAACACGGCGGTGCACGAGGCGTACCCGGGCCATTTCCACCAAGGCGTTGTCTCCAACAAGAAGCATTGGATGCTCCAGATGGCTGGCAGCGGTGGGGGGGATATTGCGGCTTTGGCGACCGAGACCGTCGAGGGGTGGGCGCACTACTGCGAGAAGATGATGTTCGACCACGGATTCGAGGCGACCGATGACGCCGAATTCGAGATGCTCAACGGGGCGATCTGGAGGGCGTGCAGGATAATCGCAGACGTCAAGCTGGCCCAGGGTGAGACGACCATCGAGGAGATGGTCGGATGGATGACGAAGGAGACTGGTATGGCGAGGAATGCCATGGAAGATGAGGTGAAGAGATATTCGCACACGCCCGGGCAGGCGTTGTCCTACATGATAGGAAGACACCTAGTTCTCAACCTGAGAAAGGACCTGGAGAGCAAGCTCGGAGAGAAGTTCGACGAGAAGAAATTCCATGACATCGTCGCAGGCTACGGCAACCTTCCATTCAACCTAATCAAAGAGATCGTGACCCTAGAGCTTGGGGCCTAGGCGCTCACGAAAACGGTTATAAGGAACCATGGATTAACCTTCATGCATACCTTTTGCCAAGAGAGGAAGATGCTTCAGCCGATAGTGGAGTGTATTACGAATGAGCAAGGTCAAGAAAGCATTGGTTAGCGTATCCGACAAGACCGGTTTGGTCGAATTCGCGAAGGGTCTTGTGGATCTTGGGATCGAAATCTTGTCAACTGGTGGGACGATGTCCGCGCTCGAGAAAGCGGGCATACCTGTCGTCGGGGTCTCGGAGGTGACGAAGTTCCCCGAGATGCTGGACGGCAGGGTCAAAACGCTCCATCCCGCGATCCATGGAGGCCTCCTGGCCATGAGGGATAAGCCGGAGCACATGGAAGCGATCAAGAAGCACGGGATCGAACCCATCGACATGGTCGTCGTCAACCTGTACCCGTTCGAGGCAACAGTCGCAAAGCCCGGCGTGAAGATCGAGGACGCCATCGAGAACATCGACATCGGCGGTCCCTCGATGATACGATCTGCAGCCAAGAACAACGCAGCAGTCGCGGTCGTCACGAACCCCGCGATGTATCCTCAGATACTCGATGAGCTGCGAGAGAACGACAGCCATCTCTCGGACAAGACCCGCCGCAACTTGGCGTTGGAGGCCTTCAGATCGACGGCGAGATACGATTCTGCTATTGCCCAGTTCCTGGGCAAGAATTTCGGGGGTGGCGAGCTGTTCCCCAAGGACCTCACACTTTCATTCGAGAAGTTGGGAGATCTCAGATACGGAGAGAACCCGCACCAGAAGGCTGCATTCTACAAGGACCTGTTCGATCAGACACCGCTGAGTGTAGCGGCGGCTGACAAACTCCATGGGAAGGAGATCTCATACTGCAACGTGATAGACCTAGATGCAGCGCTCGCAATCGTCTCCGATTTCGAGAAGCCGACAGCCGCAGTGATCAAACACACGAATCCTTCAGGAGTCGCAAGTGCTGCGACCATTGCCGAGGCGTTCAGGACTGCGTACAACGCCGATTCGCTGAGCGCATTCGGCTGTGTCGTCGGACTGAACAGACCTGTCGACATGGAGACTGCGACAGAGATCGGCAGCCACTTCGTAGAAGCGGTTATTGCTCCGACCTACGAGCCAGAAGCGGAGAAGCATCTGGAGTCCAAGAAGAACATCAGACTGCTGAGGACCAATGTGCCCGTGAAAAGAGAGGAGGGCAGGATGTTCATGACTAAGGTCAAGGGTGGCCTCCTGGTCCAGACAGACGCATTCACTGAGATTGACAGATCCAAGCTGAAGGTCGTCACGAAGCGCGCACCCACCAGCGAAGAGATCGACGCGATGATCTTCGGCGTGAAGGTGTGCAGACACATCAAGTCGAACACGATCCTGCTCGTGAAAGGGGAGCGGACCGTCGGTGTAGGCGCCGGCCAGATGAGCAGAGTCGATTCCACGAAGATCGCTGGGATGAAGGCGGGCCCAGAGGCGAAGGGGAGCGTACTTGTCTCGGACGCTTTCTTCCCGTTCAGGGACGGCGTCGACGCTGCAGCGCAGGTGGGCGTATCATGCATCATCCAGCCTGGTGGATCCGTCAACGACGCCGAGGCGATCCAAGCTGCAGAAGAAAACGGCATTTCGATGGTATTCAGCGGGCTGAGGCTCTTCAAACACTGAGGAACGATACCTCTGAGAAACCCTTTCCTTTCGGATTTCTATCTCCTGCTCCAGATCAGCGCGGTCCCGTCGGTTTCTTCTTCTCTCTGGAAATCGAACGGAACCCATCTTGGGGTGACAAGTACCCCTCGCAGGTAGTTTATCCTGACGAGCCTCCGGAAGCTCTCGTCGACCTTCACCTCAAGAAGGCCGTCCGCGATAGACGACAGAAGGGCGATCTGATCTTCGTCCAGTATGTTCCTGTGAACAACGGCGGTGAGAGTGCCACTGAATCTAGCGATGGTCGTTAGGTCTTTGAAGAATCTGCCCATGGCCTTGGAATCGTGATGCATGAACAACGGTGTGAGCGAATCGAACAGCACCTTCACGGGCTGGCCTCCGACCTTGTCAATCCCCTTCGTCACTGCTTCGAATATGTCGCCCAAGCTCGAAATGTCCGGCACTCTGAGCGCGTTGGGGTCGTCACCAACATCAGGCGGCGTGTAGGCGTCAATGATCAGGAGATTCTTGTCCAACTCGTGCTGAACAGCGTCAACGCCGAACTCCAGCATTTGTCTTCGCACTCTATCTGGGGAGGTGTTCGCCTCAAGGATGACGACCTTCTCCCCCGCTTTCAGATAGGTGGCCCCAAGATAGCAGCAGAACTCGAACAAGCCCGAGCTTGGGTCACCTACAACAAGGACCGCGTAGTTCTGAGGGAACATGGTCCTCTCCTAAGCGCCTTACGTGAGTTCTTGCCACTCACAGTATCGGCACCAGTTTCGGTCTGAAGTCTCCGTGCGCTGGGTCGGTCATCGCGTTCGGGGCCGTGAACGGTTCCTCCCCTCTGATCATCGTGACTCCCGAGATCTTGTCAATCCTCAGATGTGTGTGCGCAAGGTCCGACAATCTGCTTGTGGATCTCACCGACGGAGTCACTGTCGCGACGAATATTCCATCGTTGTTCAGAAGGGATGTCAAGAATTCCATCATTCCATCAAGAACACCCGCTCCGTAGATCGATTCCAGCGAATCAAACCCGATTATCGTGAGTATGGGCGCACCCGTGTTCTTCAGATTGTACTCGATGTCCTGCCACTTCATGTCGACCTTGATGTCCTCGCCCTCAAGGGTGACAGCATAGGGCTTCGGAGTTCCCGTGGGCGCGTGCGGTTCGAGTATCCTGACATTCTTGTCGAACGAATCAGCCGAGACGAATCCGAGCAGCTCTTCGCGAGCCGACTCGGCACCCGCCTTCTTCGTAGGAATCCACGCAACGCCTCTGTCCTGAGTGATCGAGTTGCATATGATCGCGCTCTCGATCGCCGCGGATGCAACGACCGGCACGCCAGGGCTGAGCTCGATGAGCGTTATCGTACCCTTCCTTAGACCGCCTTCGATCATTGCGTCCAAATCAGCATTGCCGGTGGAGATGTGCTTGCTGTCATAGTCAGGTATGGTCTCGAAAGGCCTGGGCTTGTCCGGCTTCGTGTACCTCGAGTACTCGAACGTCCTGACCTTCCCGCCCACGAGCGTGTAGACATACTTCGGCTGCCTTATCTCGCAGCCTCTCAGTTTGAGTATGTCGAGCTCTCTTATCCTCCTTCCAGTGGTCGAATTCAGACTGAGGTAGATGACGCCATCGCCAAGGTAGTCCAGCAACGGATCGGGGGTCTCGAGCACGTACACGATATTGGTCCCGCAACCCTCGACCAGGTCCTTCTGAAGAGAGCTTATCAGTTTCGAGGGGGGCACGCCGTACTTCTCTGCAAGAGCGTCGATGCTGTCAATTACGACAAGCGTGCGTTCAGGTAGTGCTTTGTCAACCACATCATATGCCATCTCTATCTCTGGCATCATCGACCCGACCGAGACGACCAGCTCGCCCTCGTTGGCACCGGGTTCGGCAAATTGCTCTTCGCCGCCCGCTTCGATGACTCCCTGGAGCTTCATGAGCTCCTTGCGCGAGGATTTGACCTTCTCGCTCTTCAGCTCGCCCTTTATTGCGGCGAGGCCGAGGAGTATCTTGTCTACTTGCTGCTCCGAGTCGGCCTTCTTCCTTACCTTCTTCCTGGCCTTGAGTATCTCCCCTTCCCTGACTTTGTCCAACAGCCACGGGAATTGGTTGAACAGCGATTGGTCGGAAACCCTGGTGGACATGTAGTAGCTCTGCTGGATGGAGGCGAGCTCCTCGATCGTCTGAAGGGCCATCGTGGTCTTGCCCGTCCCAGCCATGCCTCTCAATATGAGGGAGTGTCCTCCGGGGCTCGACAGGAATTTCACTATTTCTTTTGGGAATGTTGCAGTCCCCACAGCCACCGCTTCTTTATTCTCTGCCATTTTACCTCAACTCCTACATTTCACCTAACGCTCCCTTGGCCTGAGTAGCCCTCCGGCCAGTGCCTCTTCCTCTTCTTCCTCGATGAGCTTGATCTCCTTCCATTCTCCCCCGAAGTCCTGGATCTGTCCAGTCACCATCTGGAATCGGACCCTGAGCTTGCCACCCTCGAAGAATATGTACGCATTCTTCAATTGGGAGAGGTACATGACTATCCTCTTTCCCTGCTGAGTGAGGGCGCGTTCGACGGGCTTCAGCAGGGCCGCTTTCTCGAGCACATGGATCCTCCTGTAGCACGCGGCTATCGGGATGTTCAGTTTGGCGCTGAGCTCGAGTGCATGCTTCGGCTTGCGAGAGCAGGCGACAAGAATCTTAGCCGCGTACGTATCCATTATCAGTCGAGATGCTTCGATAGGGTCCAAACCCTTACCCTCCACATCGCCGTCGTTGGGCGGAGAACCGTAATCGTCACTAACTCGGGGGAGCCGCTCCGCGAAACGCGAGCAATCGTAGATTCAAATGTATTGAGCGAATGTACTCCTGTTATTAAATACTCTTTCGGTAGCCTGGATTCTGGTTGAAACGCCCCAGCCCAAACATTAATATCGATTCGGTGATGGTTAGGTTTGACATACTGGCAATTGGCTGCTTCTCGGCGAACGGGAGGGGTGCAGTGTGAAAGGGTCGAAATGCAGGTGCAGTTACGCTACTACGTCTCATAGAAGGATCTGCCCCCGATGCGGCAAGAAGATGAAGCCGTCGGAATGGCCTGATGAGGGGAAAGTGCTCTCGTTCACACGACTTCAGGCGATCCCGGAAGGGCTGAAAGATCCCTACAACCTAGTGCTCGTGGCGATTGAGAATGGGCCGAAGTTGATCTGCTGGACGTCTGGCACCCTGAAAGAAAACGACTCGGTGACTATAGTCGAGCAGAAGGGCAACATGTTCTGCGGTCCGAAGGGCGAGCCGACATCAGAGCCGAAAGACCCGGTCAAAGCTTGATGGACTCAGAGGAAACCAGTTTGAAAGCTGGTCCAAGTCCCGATACCCGTGTCTTCAGGACCTCGACGATATCGCCTTTGGCGCCTACCGAAGCTGACCTCACATCGACGACAAGGTCGCAGCTCATCCTTTCGTAGTAGACAAGGACGTTCGTATAGCCTGCGAGGACGTTGATCCCCTCCTCCCCTAGAGCCTTCATAATCTCGTGTATCGCACCCGGTCTATCCGGCAGATCGATGCACAGCTTCATGAGTTTGGAATCGTCGTTGAGGAAGGCGATCGAGAGGATCCATGAGTCCGGCTCGCCAATCAGCATTATGGGCGCAGAGCTTCTGCCGAGGAAGTTCACGTAGGCTTGGGGCAACTCGAAGATCCCGTTTCTTATGATGCTTGCCTTCTTCTCTGTCTTCCTGAGTGCCTTGGTCTTGATCTTCTCGTTCTCGACCGCTGCGCCGCGCGTGTATCTTGTCGCAAGGTCCGATGCTTCCACGCACAGGCAATCGACCATTGTAAGGTTCGGGTCATTCCCCGTTTTGGCGTCGTCGAATTCCTTCTTCAGGGAGAGCGAGTCCCCAAAGAACGATAGGTCGACCAGCATCTCCCAGACCATGACGATGTTCGGGACTGAGCTCACAGTCTCCGAGTTCAAGATATCCACGTTCCTCGTTTTCAGGAAATTGGCTGCCTGAGCGAGCGCGCCAGGCTCGTCCCTTACCTGGAACGTGACATAGGCTATCTCCCTGTAGTTCTCCGGGCCGAAGTTGGAAAGGACTATCTCATAGCTGCTCTTGCCGTCGATCTCGTACTTGAACATCGAGCTGAAAACCTCGCTTCCGTCAACGATTCCGAGCGGCTCGCCGACCTTCTGGCTGATCTTGATCTTGCCTGACTCCATCCGTCCGAAGTCCCAGAGCTTCAATTATCTCCCCTCTATTGCTCGAAAAGCGCATCCGGCAGATAAAGATGTTGAGGTTGGTCTGTCACTTCGGAGAGAAAACGTACAAGGTCGGCACCCTGTGCCTCAGGCCAGTCCAATAACCACAGGCGAGGCACTTGTAACCCTGCGTGACGGTGCCCCCGTAGACGGTGAGATTGCGGAGGCGCTTGGTCTTGCCGCCGCAGACGGGGCATTCCCCCGCCTTAGTCTTCTCCTTAGAATCGCGCCCGTGGATCTCGATGGATACGAGGTCGTTATGGATGGCAATCCTCCGCACCCGCTCCTCGCTCACAGAGTAGTCGGGATCATGCCTGTGGAGCTCCCTCAGGACGAGTTCCGTCATCTTCCGCTGAGAACTGACGACGCCGTGTCTGTGGAGGGCGTCCTTGATAGCCTCTACGATCTCGGTGTCAGAGGGTTTCCGATAGGCCATTGAAAGTGGATGGCTGTTCGCTTACGAAAAGGTTTGCTAGAGCTGATGGAATGAGTCAAAATCAATATCTCGACAAACGCGGTTCCCCAACCACATTCCGAGGCTCAGCTGATGGCAACCAGGGAAGAAATCCAGGCCGCAGTGGACAAAGCGAAGGAGCTGATGCTCGACTGCGGGCTCGAAGTCGATGCTGCGACGGAGGATCTGATCGAATGGTTCGACACGGAACTCCCAATCCCTGACATCGCGCTCGACGATATTGTGATCGACCCTCTTCTAGTAGTACACGAGCTGGTGGAGATAGACGAGGTGCTGAAGATGGGGCTAACGCTTGCCAAGGACATCATCAAGAAGAATCCCGAGAAGGTCGAAGACGCGCACCTCAAGGCTGCTGCAATCGAGATGAAGATCGCGCACAGCATCGGGGCGGCAGAGCATCTAAGGGACAGGATCAAGGACATGGAAAGCTGGTGCGTCGACAAGGCTCTCTCCGAAAGCCTCAGGGCTGATTACAGGCGGCTTCTGACGACGACCAAGGACTACCTGTCCGAACTCGAGCGCAAGCAGCCTCGTGGACCCTCCGGGCTTTGAACCAAGAACCCGGGCCCAAGCTGGTTGCCAAATCGTTGGGTGGGAAAAGATATATGACAGCAGCAGTTACGAGGCGGTCAGTGAGGGCTATGCGAGCGAAAGTCATAATCATGGGCGCCGCCGGAAGGGACTTCCACAACTTCAACGTGTACTTCCGCGACAACGCCAACTATGAGGTCGTGGCGTTCACAGCCACGCAGATACCGAACATCGAGGGAAGGAAGTACCCCGCCAGCCTCGCGGGCAAGCTGTATCCGAGGGGCGTCGATATCTACCCCGAGAAGGACCTGCCAGAGCTGGTAAAGAAGTTCGGGGCGGAGCAGGTCGTGCTGGCTTACTCGGACCTGAGCCATTTGGATGTGATGCACAAGGCGTCCCTGGTGAACGCTGTGGGCGCGGACTTCCGGCTGATGGGCATGAACCAGACGGCCCTGAAGTCAACGGTGCCTGTCATCGCCGTGTGCGCCGTCAGGACCGGCTCGGGCAAGAGCCAGACCACAAGGGCCATCGCGTCGATCCTGCGGGCGAAGGGAAGACGAGTTGTCGCCATCCGACATCCCATGCCTTACGGAGATCTCGAGAATCAAGCGGTCCAGAGATATGCTACCTACGCAGACCTCGACAAGAACGAATGCACGATCGAGGAGAGGGAGGAGTACGAGCCGCACATAGACAAGGGCATTATCGTCTATGCGGGCGTCGATTACGAGAAGATTCTTAGACAGGCCGAGAAAGAGGCCGATGTCATCCTATGGGACGGAGGCAACAACGACACGCCGTTCTATGTCCCGAACCTGCACATAGTGGTCGCGGACCCGCACAGGGCAGAGCACGCAAGACTCTATTATCCTGGCGAGACAAACATCCGCATGGCGGATGTCGTCATAATCAACAAGGTCGATACTGCACAGCCGAAGGACGTCGAGTTCGTGAAGCAAATCGTCGAGGAGCTCAACCCGAAGGCGAAGATCATCAAGGCAGCGTCGCCCGTCACCGTCGAGGACCCGAAGGCGATAAAGGGCAAGACCGTCCTCGTAATCGAGGACGGGCCGACCGTCACGCACGGCGGGATGAAGTTCGGCGCGGGCTACATAGCCGCGAAGAACTCGGGCGCCAAGAAGATCATCGACCCGAGGCCGTTTGCGGTCAACTCGATCAAGGACACGTTCGCGAAGTACCCGCATCTCGAGAGCGTGTTGCCGGCGATGGGCTACGGCAACCATCAGATCAAGGATCTGCAGGACACGATCAACGCCGCCAAGTGCGACGTGGTCGTGTCTGGGACTCCGATAGACCTGAACAGGGTTCTGAAGGCCAACAAGCCCCTGATCAGGGTCAGGTACGACCTCCAGGTGCTTACGGGCGAGATGAAGCTCGAGGACATATTGGCCAAGTTCTGAGGGCGAAAACGGTTAAGAACGCCCGCGGGGATTACCGCCCCGCGGGAGTAGCTAAGCCTGGCCAAAGGCGCAGGACTTAAGGTCCTGATGATCGGGATAGGCAATTCTGTCTCATAGGAGTCCGGGGGTTCAAATCCCCTCTCCCGCACAATCATGTCGAGCCGGACTGATACTCGGGTTTCTTATTGAAATCAGAAGAAGGATTCCCGACTTAGAGCGCGTTCAAGTTCCCTCTTGTTCGAACCCGAACTGGGGAATCAGACAGATGCATTCTAGCTTCGTGTGGCAATCGCCTGATTGGGACTCGGCTAGCACTTCAATTCCACTATAGAAAGGGACTACGGGTGAGGGCTAGATGGATAAGGTTAAAGGATTAACTACGGCGAGGCCGCTTGCTTGTGCGTAGGACCCTAGGATTGGGGCAAATGGAGATGAAAGGCTTGAAACCTGGTCGAGACGGTTTGAGAATTAATTTGGCATCATTGATAGGGGTGACAGCGCTCGCGCTGTTCGTTGTTGTTTCGATTGCCCTGGCGATCACGCCTACAGCAAGTGCGGCCGGCCACGATGTGGGAATAGCGAATTTCGCATTCTCACCAAGCTCGATCACGATCGCACCGGGAGATACAGTGACTTGGACAAATAGCGATGGCACTGCTCACACGGTGACAGGGAATAATGGATCTTGGGGATCTGGAAACCTGGCCGATGGTCAGACATACACCCACCAATTCAACGAAACCGGAGACTATGCCTATCACTGCTCCATCCACTCGTCAATGACTGGAGTTGTGCACGTAACTAGTGGTGGAGGTACTCCACAGCAGCCCCACAGCCCAGGTTTTTCTAGTTCTACGCTGATTGCCATTATCGCAGCAGTAGCTGTCGTGGCTGCTGTCTCGATCGTCGTACTATGGCGGAGAATGCGGAGCAAGAAGGCCTAACACCTGAGAATCCTCGGCGTCAATCGAGGACATACCCTTGAAAAGGAGAGGGGAGGAGGTCTAGCTCGGTGCTTCCGAGCCACTTGTCCATGCTGGAATTGGAGAAAGTACGTCTGGCTCGGAGTTGGTTCAAACCCCCTCTCCGGCTCCACTTCGACGACTAAGAGATATCGTGGGTACAATATCCGGATTCGATACCACCTTATAGTGTCAAATCGATTCTGGCAATCGTGCGAATGTATGAGGGAGTCCTGAAGAGAACCCGATTCTACGCAAGGCCGAATTTGCAGTGTTCCATTGGTGCTTCAATCGGTTTGTTCTCGACCATGTGCACCTGGATAGTCATCAAGGTTCCTGTGTGGCTTCTCCCTTTCTCCAAACACCCTAACCTACAGCCAACTAGAAACCTCATCGAAATCGTGGGTCTCGTCGATCCGACGACGCAGTTCTTCTGCATGCTATTCATATTGGGCACTGCGCTTGCACTCATATCTCCCATTAGTGGGATTCCCCAGAGCATAGGTCTTCTCGGCTTCGTTCTGAGCTACCACTACTACGCGACCACCATTGTTTGGGGCGGCTGGATCTTCCCATACGTTCATTCTAGCCTGGGACTTGGATACTACCTCGGACTGGCATCGATGGTGATTGTGATAACGAGCGCAGGAGGAGCTATCAGGTCCGCGAACAACGGAAGGCCCGCAAGAGCCCTCAGCAGATTCGCGGCAATGATCCCGAGCTCGCTGAGGTAGGTGCGACTCCTCGAAGCTCTACTTCCTGTGGAACTCCTCCAGAGGAAGCGAAGGTTTTGCCGTCCGAGCCGTGGAAAGGGTTTTATGCTACACTGACTTCTCAATAGCCGCTAGCCCGGGAGGGGAGACAATAAGCCCAAAAAAGAAGTTAGCAATAGTGGCCACCACAGCAGTCTTGGCACTCATAGTGGTGGTCGTGGGTCTGGCATCATTGCAGCCGAAGTCGAGACCGCAGTCCGTGAACGAACTGCCGGTCGCGAGCTTCGTGTATGATGCGGACAACCTTACGGTTGTGTTCAACGCTTCGGCGTCGAGCGACCCTGACGGCTCGATCGCCAACTACTCCTGGACCTTCGGTGACGAAACTGGAGCGTTTGGCAACGTCACGAACCACGTCTATGCCACAAATGGAAGCTACAAAGTGGCACTGACCGTGACCGACGACAAGGGTGGGAAGAACTCCACAAAGAAGGACCTGACCGTCTCGATGATGGTCACGCCCTCGGAACCCGAGAAACCGGTGGCCAAGATCGAATACGAGATTGATGAACTGACCGTCGAGGTGAGCGGTGCGAAATCCCGCGCGCCCGAGGGCGGCAGCATAACATCATACTCGTGGGTCTTCGGCGATGGCGCGACTGCAACCGGTGTGACTGCTACGCACACATATGCCGCGAAAGGCTCGTATGTGATCACCCTGACCGTCACGGACGACAAGGGCGCGACCAACAGCACATCGGTGAAAGTGGACGTCAAGACCAACCCGATTCCACCACCTCCGCCACATCACCAGCAAGGACCACCAGGACTACTCCATGCGATCGAGATCCATACGGAAAAGGCAAACAGGAACTCAGGACTACAGAATTCGCTGGATACCCTCCAGCAGAACCTCGAAAACTGGCTGGACAAACACGCCTCGCCGCCGTGATGGAGATCCGTCCGAAACCCCAACAGAAGAAGCCCTTGGGCTTCTTCGAAACACATTTTTCTTTTTCAGTTCTGAAAGGCATCGGTCGACGGCGCTAAGAATCATCCAGAGCTGGCGCTGTCCGGAGACACCATGCCACAAAGAGGTTGTCCGACCAAGGCCACTCGAGGAAACGACAGAAGACAATTCTATCTGCGAATGAGATGCGCGTAGTGACACTCAGGGCACTCCATCGTCTTCCCGTCTGTCTCGACCAGCTTTACGTGCCTCTGGGCCTTCTCGCACTCAGGGCACATGACATCTTTCCTTTTCTTGAACATCTCTAGAAATCCTCCCATATCAGTTACCTCTGGACGGACGATTCACGAACGCCGTATAAAACCTTTCGACGTGATGCCCGTCCACGCTCATCCTTCGTGGACCATGTCTATGATCCGCTTCAGCCTGTCCTCGAAGTCGTCGTTCTCGACAAGCGTGCCAGTCACGATTATGTCCGCGCCTGCTGCTGCTAGGTCAGCGGCCTGCTTCGGAGTTACGATCCCACCACCTACCACCAGCGGGATTTGCACACTCTCGCGAGCAGCCTTCACCATCGGGACCGGGACTGGCTCGGGTGCTCCCGAGCCGGCTTCCAGGTAGAGGAGATCCATTCCGAAGAACTCGGTTGCTATCGCGTAGCCGATGAGGGTGTTGAGGTCTCCTCTCTTCACCAGTTCCGCTTCACCAACCTCTCCGACCTTCATGCCTGGCTCGACGATGACATATCCCATGGAGATGGGCTCAATGCCCAGTTTCTTGATCATCGGCGCGCCTCTCGCGTGCTCATGGGAAACGTTTCTCACATTCCGCGAGTTGAGCAAGCTCATGAAGTAGATCGCATCGCATTTCCTCGAGATTGCGCTAGCTCCTGAAGGGAAGTAGATGACTGGCAGCTTGCAGGAGCGCTTTATCTGCGCCACCGTCTCGTCGAGATTCTCCTGCGTCACCCCGGTCGAGCCTCCGACCATGATTGCGTCCGTGCCAGCCCTGCAAGCCTTCGCCGCAATCTCCCCCGATTCACTAGCTGACTGCTTGGCGGGATCGATGAGAGTCATGTGCATCTTGTGTTTCTTCAGGGTCTGCGTGATGTAGTCTCGGACTTTCAAAACACCCCTCCAACGAGGAAAGCCAACAGCGCTACGAGCATGGCCAGCTTCGCTACTTTCTGTCCCTTCTCTGGCTCCCGGAAGTGAATCAGAGCACAATATATAAAGATTGCATCCGCAACGGCAACCGCCGGAACGTACCAAAAGGAGAGCAAATCTAGCAGATACGGGACCGGACTCAGGGCGGCCGCCGCCAAGAACCCAAGGGACGCTAGGACACCGGCCCTTCGAGTCCCGATCCTCATGGGGAGCGTGAGCCTCGATCCCTTGTCCCCCTCGATGTCCTGGATGTCCTTGACGATCTCCCTTCCAAGAGTCGCAAGAAATGCCAACGCAGCAAGTATCCAAGCCAAATCGAGGCTCTCAACGGCAGCGCCGCCGAAGAGGAAAAGAGCTCCCGTGAGCCAGCTGATGGCCAGATTACCGGCGATACCTTCGGCCTTCAGGAATTTCTCATAGCCGACCATGACAGCGATCGAAGTGATGACTATCGCGATGGACCAGAGATTAATCATGAAGCTGAGAGCTAACGCGATTGCGAACAGCAGAACAGCAGCAATCAACGCGCCAGAGGGAGTGACTGACCCTGTTGGGATCGGCCTCTCGGGATGGGCCACCTTGTCGACTTCCCGGTCGAAGTAGTCGTTGAGAGAGTTGCCTGCAGCCGTGAATGCGATCACCACGGACATCGAGTACGCCACTTGGATTGCGAAGTCCTCAATGCTCTCGAGGCCTGCGCAGACAACCACCGCGAGGAGGGCACCGAACGCTCCCATGACGCAGTTCCCCAATCTGAACAGTCTGATGTAGCCCACGACAGACCGCCCTTTTGCGGCTCCTTCCATTGATGGGTTGTCAGATTATGCGTGCATATAAGCGTTTTTGCTGGTTCCAGGATTCCTGCAAAAGGGTTATGTAGCGGGTGCCGGTTTGGACAAAACACAATGGCTCCCCCGATACCGCCAGAGGCTTCCAAAGAGATAGAATTCGTGAAGAGCCTAGTGGCGAGGCATTTCCCGGTCTACGATGTCCGCGTGAGTTATGACGTTGTCGAGTTCTTCTGCAGAATAGACGATACAACCCTAGAAGAGAATTTTGAGCGGTTGCGAGAGGACATGGCAGGTCACGGTTTCATACCGATGATCATGTACGACAAGGGTGAGCACATCGTCACCGTTGCGAAGAAACCCACGGTGAAGTACAGGAGCGTGTCCGTGAACCTCGCAATGCTCGTAGTCACCTTCTTGACGATGCTTCTAGCGGGCGTCCTCGATTGGAGCGGATATGCAGGTGCGGACAGCGGAGCGATCTTCACCGTCGAGAATCTGTTGATGGGGATGATCACTTTCACGCTGCCCCTGATGGCCATCCTCGGAGTTCACGAGCTTGCTCACTTCCTCGTGGCGAGGAGAAGAGGCGTCGCTGCCTCGCTACCATTCTTCATTCCATCGATACCTCCACTCGGCACATTCGGCGCATTCATCTCGCTCAGGGACCCCATCCCAAACAAGAAGACACTGCTCGATATCGGAGTCGCGGGTCCGCTCGCCGGGTTGCTCGTGGCGCTCCCCTTGGGCATTATCGGACTGATACTGACGAACTCAGAGGCGAAGTTGGTCCCAACGAATGTCGGATCCGAAGGAGTCATGGGCATCTCGTTTCCCCTGATTTACCAAGCGCTTGAACTCTTCATCCCCTTGCGAGGAGAGTATCTCCTGCACCCGACCGCGTTCGCTGCCTGGGTCGGGTTCCTCGTCACGGCCCTGAACCTGTTGCCAGTGGGTCAACTTGACGGAGGGCACGTGGCTAGAGCGCTCCTGGGCGCTAGAGCGAAGTACCTCAGCTGGGTCACGGTCGCCATACTCGTCGGCATAGGGATGTTCTACTACGGCTGGCTGATATTCGCTCTGCTCATACTGTTCCTTGGCGCGCGTCACCCGCCACCCCTGAACGACATCTCCCCTCTCGATCTGAAGAGGAAGGGCATTGGAGTGCTGACGTTCGCGGTCCTCGTCATCGCCTTCGTGCCCATCCCGATGACGGCCGTGACTGCGGACTATTCGTTCGAGCTACAGCCGATCGGTGTCACCGAAGCGACCGTAGCCTTGGGCGGCTCGCATGTGTTCAATGTCACCGTCGACAACACAGGGAACGCCCTGAACGAGATTGACTTCACGACAACGACGAATGCAGCTGGCTGGAGTGCCATGTTCAAGCTGGGATCTCAGGACTATTCGGCCTACGCCCAGGACATGCTACTGAGTCTAAATTCCAGCGAGAACGCGACGATGAGCGTGTTGATGTCCGCCCCTCCTTCGGCACAATACGGCCAAAGCTACAACGTCACGATCAAAGGCACCACAAGGAATGATACCGTTGAACGGACCCTGAGCTTCAACCTGACTGTCACAAGCCCGCTCTTCACATTCTGGGTTTCGATTCCCACTCTCACGGCAAGTCCAGGTGGCTCGATCTACACCAGCATATTGGCGAACAACACCGGCGAGACAGAAGCGAATGTCACGCTGGATGCAACCGTCCAACCCACATACTTCGACGTGTTCCTGATTTCAGGCGCACTCAACACGACAGGCCCGATGAACCTGACCGTACCCTCGCACGGCTATGTGGAAGTCAGCGTGCTGATCCTCGTTTCCTCCTCCGCAACTCCGGGCGAGAGGACGCTCCCCATCTCCGCATACTACTCAAGCACTCAGCTGTCGCAAATAAGCATCACCGCGACCGTTCCCTAGGTGCTCTCGAACACGCAGAAGTTCCTAGTCAGCGAACGATGGACCCAGAGCCCATGCGATTCCAGAAGCCTGAACCCTTTCTGATTCCTGACAAGATCAATGTCCGGAACCACTATGGCGATTTTAGCGCCGCTCTTGAGGACTGCGGAGAACGCATCGAACGATCTCCGATAGAGTTCTGGAATCCTTTCGCCATCGGTGCTGGTAGACCGCCCGTACGGAGGATCGGTCGCGATGCCGTCCACACGCCCCACCGTGTGAGGTATCTCGCCGACGTCGCAGAGCTTGAGATCGGCGCTGAGCTTCAGGTGATCGAGGTTCTTTCGAGAGCCCTCGATCATCCGCTCCGAGAAATCCGCCCCTATGGCCTTCAGCCCGATCATTGACCCTTCAGCGAGGATGGCGCCCGTGCCGCAGAATGGGTCGAGGAGGCGCCCGCCTACAGGCATCTGAGTCAGGTTCACGAGCGCTCGCGCGTACTTCGGATGGAGCGACGCGGGATAGACGAAAGGCATGTACCTGTTCTTCCTCTTCTCGAAGGAAGAGCGATCTATCGAGGAGATGACCCTTGCGAAGTGTGCTCCTTCGGAGAAGACCACTCTGATCTCGGTTGCGGGCCTGTGCAGGTCCACACCCCTGGTCTTCCCGATGATCGCGCCGACCTTGCGCGTCGTAGAGGCGAGGTCGAGGGACCTCTCGCCGATCTTAGTCGACCTTACCCTGATCGGACCCATGACATCGATCCCCTTTGCGGTGTCCTCGACATCTCCTTCCCCACACGAAGAGAGCCACTCATTGACGTAGTGGCAGAGCCCGAGCCTGTTCCCGAGGGCTTCAGGGTCCGCATCTGTCTCAATGACCAGGATCCCTGGCTCTTCTCGGACGACCTTGGGGCTTCCACCAAGTGCAGTCGCAGCGGAGAGTGCCTCGGCTCGAGCGAGAGATTGGCATTCCATCGAAAGCTCGAGCAACAGCTTCACGAACTTGGGACATCCCGACAGAGGCTTTAATCTTCTGTTAGGGTCTAGTCGCTGATGCCGGCTTCCGATACCATGAAGACGGCCTCCGCCTCGGGCAGGTTCGGGGAATCGATGAGACGAGCGATCCGCTTGCCGCCCTTGCTCTTCCTGAGATATATCCTGAAGGTCGCCGTGTGGCCCACGATGTGCCCTCCGATCGGTCTCGTGGGGTCTCCGAAGAATGCATCCGGCTTCGCTGAGACCTGGTTCGTGACCGCGATGACCGCGTTGTGCACATCGCCGAACCTCAGGAGGTCGTGCATATGCTTGTTGAGCATCTGCTGTCTCTCCGCCAGCGCTCCTCGGCCGATGTACTCTGCCCTGAAATGCGCAGTGAGCGAATCGACCACTATGAGACGGACCGGGAACTCTTTGGCCGTCTCGAAAGCCTTGTCAACCAGCAGCGTCTGGTGGTGGCTGTTGAACGCCCTTGCGACATGTATCTTCTTCAGAACCTCGTCGGGGTCGAGCTCAGAGGCCTCTGCCATCTGAGTTATCCTCTCAGGCCTGAAGGTCTGCTCCGTGTCGATCATTATCGTGTGCCCGTCGAGACCACCGTCCGCGACAGGTTTCGTCGTGTTGACTGCCATCTGGTGACAGAGTTGAGTCTTGCCAGATCCGAACTCGCCGAAGAACTCCGTGATGGCCCGGGTCTCGAACCCGCCGCCCATGAGCTCGTCGAGGGCCTTCGAACACGAGCCCAGTTTCGCGACGGTCTTGCGTCGCTCGAGGATGACATCGCCGGTCTCGAAGCCGCCGACGTCTGCGGCCTTTTTCGCAGCCGCGATGATCTTCGCCGCGGTCGCCTCCCCTATCTCCGTGAGCTCTGCGAGATTCCTGGGGGAATCGACAGCGATCATCATGAGGTCGTTGTAGCCAGCCTCTCTGAGCTTGTCGAGTATGGCCGGCCCGACACCTGGAAGTTTCTCGATCTCCTCTTCAGACATTTCAGACATATGAGATCAACACCTATGTTCTGTACACCTCTGGAACAGAATATAAGGGTATTGACTAGAGGTACACGAAAGTGGTAGCTGAGATTGTCTTGTCAAGTGGGATACGTCCTGCACAGAACATCTCGCCAGGCTTGCCCGGAGAGGAGTATGTCGAAGCCAAAAGCTATTAAATAGCTCTAGCTGTTCGAGGGACGAAATGGCCAAGAAACGCAAGAAGGGTAAGCCCGAGCCCGAGGACTACGAGTTCCGGCCTCCCGATTTCGACGAGAAAGAGTTCCTGCAGAAGGAGCTCAGGGACACTCGGACAGCCCTCACGACAATCATCTACGCGGTCTGTTTCGGGATAGTTGCCGGGCTGATTTCCATGATGGGCGCGAATCTTGCGCCAGTCGCGTTCTTGGTGGGAATAACTGGAATTGTCACCCTGAAGTACTTCTATGCGATCGTGAAGGTGGACACCTCGGGGCTCAAGAAGAGGAACTGGGCCGGAAACATAGGAACATACTTCTTCACGTTTCTCGCGATCTGGGTCCTGATGCTCAACATGCCATTCTCTGACCACGCGCCGCCTGCGGTCGACAAGGTCATCGTGTGGGTGGACGACGGGACGAACGTCTACGGCAAGGAGTACAAGCTAAGCGAGGTCAGCGGCACGTATCAATGGGCCGCCCTGAACGCGACCCATGACCCGGTCATTCATGCGATTAGCAGCTATAGCATCAACATCACCGCGAAAATCACGGACAACGGTCAGTTGAGGTCCGTCGAGATCGCCATAGGCTCCGTCGCAGGCGGCTACCAAGCAATGACTTTCGAGGGGAATCTGAGGTACGGGTGCCAGGTGACTGGGGATACTCTGAGCGCCTCCGACAACTTGATGTTCTTCATAAGCGCAAGGGACGCGGCAGGTAACAGCGTGCTCTTCAACCCTGCATCCGCCCTTCCCGTGGAGCCGTAGACAGGGCCGAGTGACTATCTCTGCCAAGGCATCCTGTCGTCGAAGTGATGCGTCAAGGCGGCCAAATGCTTGTCTGTCAGCAACGCGTCTGCGCTCTCCACCTCGAACGACTTCTGCTTCATAACATCCTTGCCGAGGGGTATCGCCTCGATCTTCGCTTTAACGAGAGCGTCCGCGCGCTCGTACTCCCGCTCGGTCATGACATACCATCTTCCGGACTCGATGTACGGGGCGGATATGCCAAGCGTGTTCCACTTCGCTAGGAACTCGTTCACGTTCTCCGAGTTCACTGGCGGGCCTCTGTGCTTCCGCGATTTCGGGAGCGACATCGAGACGAGCTCGATCAGGAGATGTGTGACCTCGTCGACATGGATCGATGTCTTCTCGACTTCGAACTCGGCCCTCTCGAGCAATGCCGTGATGGCGGCGAGGGATTTCCTCAGCTGTGGATACACGACATCATCGATGAGGTCCAGCTTGGGGAATGTGACAGACAGAAGGTTCTGGATACTCTTACCAGCGACCCTCCTGACCCTTCCCGAGTCCCAGGCGACCCTCTCAGCAGGGAAGAAGAACTTGACAGATGGATCGGCGAGGTACTCCCTGCTGGCCAATATGAACCGGAGCATCGTTTCAGGGGCTACGGCCGAGGCGACATTCCTTTTCGAATCGACAGGATCGATGAACGTGAGCGGCTCTGGGAATTCATTTCCCGGAAACCCGGGCAGCTCCAAGGCCTCTCCGACCTTCCAGTCCTTGCCCGACCCGAGGACCGCCCTGAAGCTTCCGAAACGCATGACCAGGAGCTCGCACAGGTATCCAGAGAACCCCTGGACCTTCGCCTCAGCGCCGTAGCACTCATTGCCCTTCATGAACCTCTTGAGCAGCCGGACCTCGTCGGCCATGCCCTTCTTGAGGTTCTTCTTGACGAATTCCGTGTGGAACGGGGTGCGATCGACAGCGCTAATCTTCGCGCGCGTGTCACGTATCCTGAAGCACGGGACCAGATCCACCTGGAAGCCCTTGTAGGTCCCTCGGACGTACGGATGCTGCGCATAGTGCTCCCTGCCGCCGAGGACCTTACGGCCGATCTCGAGCCCAGCCTCCTTCAGCTGCTCCATGGGCGTGCTCTCGGAGAACAGCATGAAGAGGTCGATATCGGGATCTTTTAGGTGGGTGCCCTTCGCGACGGATCCGACGAGCATCGGTTCGATGTGAACCTTGAGCTTCTTCGCCTCGGACACGGCCATTTCTGCGAGCTCTTCGACGACGTCCATCACTTTCTTGTCCTGAGCCGCGGTCGGACGGATGCTCTTGAGAACATCAGATTCTGTTGTCATCCCACACCGATGATAGGATTAGTGCGGCGGGTAATAAAAACAACACATGAAGGTCTGCAGAGCTCGCAAATCAGAGTCCAACATGTAATGGGAGAAAAAAGGTGTCTGGGAGGCCGGTGTGGTGGGGATTGTTAAAAATCTATTCTTGCTTAGGAGGAAAGTCGAGACACCAGCCTAAGACACCGAACCATCTCTACCTGCATCTGCTATATGAGCATTTCCCGGCGACATCTGGCCGTGTACCTACTAGCCGAAGGCTCGGCAGGGATGTCAGAGTCCCATCCGTATGATCTCGGACAGGAAGTTCGAGGAGTGTATGCTGTCCTCCAGGTCCCTGACGACAGCATCGTCGGTCTCCGACACGCTGAGAAGTTCAGTACGCTCACCGCCGAAGAACAGGACCACTAACATTCTCTCCTTCGAATTTAATTCCGCGATGCCGAAATCGGAGGTCGGCGAGGATATCATCCGCTGCACCGAAAGGCCGCACGCCTTCGCAATCGACTTCAGGAGCGGATTGAACTCGGTCGGAGCTACCTCTGTCCTCACGAGCGCGAGGCTCATAGGGTGAAGCTTGGAGTATTCCTTGATCCTCTCGAGCTCCTTCTTAGGGAGCCTTCTAGGCGGGCTCATCGACCGACTCTAACCTTGCTTTCTTAGATAACTGTTGCGTTTCAGGGGTTCTGGAACAATTCGGGTGATGAAGTCGTTTCCCGGCGCGAATATCGTCATTCGACTGCTACATGTAGTCAAAGAACCGTTATATGCCAGTCATCGTCAGGGACTAGATGCTGGTCAGAGGGGTAGTTTTCCGCCTGGACTCGGATCTTCCAACCGAAGCGAAGTTCCTGCTCGAAGACTTCAGATTGGCCGTCAACAACGCGATCCGGGCAGGCCTTCAAGCGCGGGTCACTTCGAGGAACGCCCTGGTCAAGATCGCGTACAAGGATTTTCGCGAACAACATCCAAGGATGTATGCGAAGCATCTGGTCTCAGCGTTCGAAGTGGCTTGTGGCATCCTCAAGAACCACCGTAAACGTTTCCGGAAAGGTTTCACCATGAGAATCCCGTTTGTCAAGCGCCTGATGATGAAGGCAGATAACCAGGCATACAAGCTCGATCGGAAGTCAGGGGTCATCGACCTTCCGATCAGGGCTGGCTGCCATGTCGAGTTGAGACTCATCGTCAGCCAGTATCATCGGAAGTATCTGGATGACACGGCCCTCACTCTCGGGTCGCTGACCGTTCTTCCGGATCGAGTCGTAGTGGCATTCAGGAAGGCTGCCCCCGGACATTACACCCCCGCATCAGTATTGTCGTTGGACACGAACGAGCGGAGCCTCGACGGAGTGTTCGTTGAAGGCGATGTCGCCAAGGCCATCAAAGCGGAGTTCCCAGACATCGCCATCATCCAGCAGCGACATCACGACAGGCGCAGCAAGCTCCAGAAGAAGAAAACGCATGACCGCCGAACTTCCAGGAACTTGTGCAGGAGGGAGGGAGCGAGGGAGCACCACCGAATCGACTACAGGCTCCACCAGGTTGCGAACTCGGTCCTGAAGTTCGCGGAGGAACGGAAATCCGCGATCGTTCTCGAGGACCTGAAAGGATTCAAATCGAAAAGGAGCAAGGAACTGAATCGGCGTCTCAGCATGTGGCCGAGGAGGAAACTCCATCAGATCATCGAGTACAAAGCACAATGGAAAGGCATCCCAGTGGTCAAGGTCGATCCAAGAAACAGCAGCAGAACGTGCCCGATATGTGGGAGAATACAGGATTCCCGAATGGGTGCGGAGTTCGAATGCGAGTGCGGCTGGCATATGGACAGACACATCAACGCCAGCATCAACCTGCTGCAAACAGCCATCTCGAAGGGGATGGCAGGGGG
>Ga0315296_10000711_pt1 | contig 29915 bp, 25 predicted proteins | sample YL17G14_18_MG_FD_203921 | JGI IMG/M metagenome (GOLD analysis project Ga0315296, IMG submission 203921) | Sediment microbial communities from Yellowstone Lake, YNP, Wyoming, USA - YL17G14_18 | ecosystem: Environmental > Aquatic > Freshwater > Lake > Sediment | place: USA: Wyoming | collected... | reverse complement strand
AGAGCCTATCCGAATAACCCTGAACAACGGAACGTAATTATGGCACAGACAAAATGAAGCAGAGCCAAATAATTCTCAGGTTTCTTCTCCCACCGCGTCAAGATGCGGCGGAAGCGGTTCATCCAGCTATGCGTCCGTTCCACAACCCAGCGCCGAGCTTTAAAGCCAGCCTCATGTTTGATCGCCTGGGCTTCTTCGCCTCTGGCTCGAATGTGGGCTGTATAACTAAACTCCTTCACCAAATCTCGTACCTCACCAGAATCGTAAGCCTTATCCAGAGGCATACCTTGAGGTTCTTGCTCTGTAGGTTCAGGACGCTCTATCGGAATACTTTCTATCGTTGCCTTAACCATCTTGCTGTCGTGCCGATTTGCTCCATCGATTGCCAGGCCGATCGGCACACCACTTGCCTCGGTCAGCAAACTTCGTTTAACGCCTTTTTTGGCCCTATCCGTAGGGTTAGGGCCGGTTTTTCCCCCCGCCAAGCGGCGCTTTTGTCATGGCACCGTCCATCGGTTGCCAAGACCAATCAATACCTTTCAACTCGTCATAGTCTTGCAGAGCCAGTGCCCACAGTTTCAGAAAAACCCCGGCTTGGGTCCACTCCTGGAATCGGCTATGGGCCGTGCTGCTGGAGCAAATACCGGTCTCATTCAAAGCGTTCCATTGACAACCGGTCCGGAGCACAAAAAGAATTCCATTCATGGCCTTGCGGTCGGGTAGCCTCGGCCTGCCACCACCGAAGCGATGTGTATTTGGGTGCTTTGGTATCAGTGGCTCGATTTTTTCCCATAATTCGTCTGAAATCCTGTATCTGTTTTTTGCTTTTCGTTTTTTCATCCCTGAGCCCTTTCAAAGGCATCATTGCCTTTGAACATATCGGCCATTCAGGGGTTATTAGGATAGGCTCTAAGTCTCCAGAGTTTCACTTTTCTGCAGGCATCATGAAATTCCTTTTTTTATATCTACAAACTTGGCTCACACCCGCCTTCAATAGGGATTTGGTGGAAAAGTTTTAATTAACTTTTACTTTTCAGGTGGCTTTTTATCGCGCATGGAATAGTGCCTGTCACTGAGCAACCCAGGTATACGCGGCATTTGTGGAACGACCCTTAGTGACATTTGTAGGGAGGCAAGCGGGCTGGCTCAATGAGGAACGGTACTATGCCCGAGCAATTGGGACTATATGTCGGGTGTAACGACCAGAGGCACAGATGCCTTCGCCGTTATTTGAGCTCCACGGGGCTTGAACTGCAGAACGTACCGAGCGTTCAAGAGGCAGAAGAAATGGTAAAAATGTATCCATATTGTTTAATTCTTATCTGTTTTGATACTGCCCGTAAGGATATCTTTAGGTTTTGTTCTTCAATTTGTTCTGATTGTCCTCACGCTATCGCAATGGTTTTGATGAGCAAAGTAAGGATAGATATTGAGGAACAGCTGTTCGATTGTGGCGTCAACGATGTAGTAGTTGACAGGCAAACGTCAAGTCGAGTATTGACAAAACGTATACTGGCACACCTTCGTAACAGTAGGGGATGCTGGTACCAAACAAATTGCGTAAGATTAAAAGACAGAATAGTTGACCTTGACCGTAGAGAGGTACGACATAATGGAACCTGCTACCAGCTACGAGGTATTCTGGCTGATTTACTAAAATACTTCTTGGATAATCGCAATCGTGTTATCACCAGAAAAGAGTTGGAGCAATTGCCTATCTGGGCTGATTCGATTTGTACACCTGCCGACGAGGGAGGCAAAACGTTTGACGTAGCTGTGGGCAAACTGCGAAAGCTCATTGAGCCTGATCCAGCCCGGCCTCAAATAATAGAATCTGTGCGTGGAATAGGGTGGAAACTGATAACGGAATCGAAACTATGGCCGGTGCCGTACTGAGGAGACTGACCCGGGCGATATTGCTGAATGGCGTTTAAGGAACGAACGATGGAGAAAGTAGCTGTGGCGCTCTATGGACGCAAACGAAGCCAGCGGGTAAATCGAGCGCCTTCAGATTAGTGTGCAGTATGTGGTCAGAAAATAAAATATGGAAATCTTACATTATGGAGGTCTAAGATGCGACGGATAATCTTTGTTATCGCTATTGCACTCTTACTGGTGTGTACTACGGCGTTTGCGTCTGATTGGCAGAATCTGGATATTGGGAATTGTCGTGACGGAACTGCTGAATATGACAGCGAGATCGGTCTCTGGGTAGTCAAAATCAAGGGGGGGTGGCTTTGGGGCCAAAAGGATTCATTTCATTACCTCTTTGGCAAACTGCACGGGGATGGCGAGGTTATCGCACGCATCGTCGCAATAGATTCCATCCCACCAGCTACTTTGGATATGCAGACCAAGGTTGGGGTTATGATTCGTGAGACGTTAGCAGCTGGATCAAAATATTCTAATGTGGCATTGTCGTCGCGAGATGGGTACGCAGTTATCTTTGAGAACCGGCGCATAGCTGATGGCGAAACGACTCATGATTTTGACAGTCATCCGGCGGATGTCGACCCAGACGTAGCCTTCTCGTTTCCTTTCTGGATCAAACTGGAGAGAAGAGGGAGACAGTTTAGAGGGTATTTCTCCAAGGACGGCGTCAGGTGGTTGCAGACGGGTAATACGCAAATCATTGATATGGCGGATACAGTCCACGTTGGCCTGGCTGTGACAGGTAATCCCACTACATGCATGGTCAAGCTTGACAATATGAGTGTCAGGCATTGGTTCGAGACGATTCCCGAAGCGGAGATAGAAGCCAACCCAAAGAAAGCGGTCAAAGAAGCGTACAAGGCCTTGCTCAGACTCGGCAATTGGAACGCCAACCGAGCGGCTGTTGAGGAGCATGGCAATGTGATTGCGAGATCACTGCTGGTGATTGCAATAGCACAGGAGGTCGAAGGCAGTTCCGGTAGCGATGTTTTGCGTGAGTACTATCATATCGTGGAAAGGTTTCCTGATTCTCCAGCAGCAACCAAGGCCTTGAGTAGAATCGTCTTCCTTGATAAGGAGAACGGCCCGGGTTATGCCAAGAAATGGGTGAGCAGAGAGATGCCGAAACAACAGATGGAGGATTTCTGCCTCTGTCTATCAAAGGAATATGCGACAAAGGATTACCGGCAGAGAGACGACGCTCTTGGACTACTCATAGATACGTGCGTAGCCTTGCTTGACAGACCCCAGTTCCTGTCCAGGTTGGTGCACACAATCGGACAGGGTGAGGCAAGTGACAATCTGTACAGACATCTTATCAGAAGTTGCATGGCGGTAGCCCCCAAACAAGAGCGTGCCAGTGCCGTAATGAGATATTTGAACCTGCTAGGCCCCAGAGAGCAGGGACAACGGATGGTTCAAGGTCTGGCCAGGTGGGCTGCTGCGGAATATAAAGGCACGGACTTGGCCATATGTGCGAGGACCGCATTGGCCGACAATGAGTACCGTAGTAGTGGTGACTATGTTCTTGCCTTGAGGGCATTTGCACCAGGACTGTTCGGACAAAACAATCCTCAGCCGAAGATCATCGAAGTCCTCGAAGAAGCCATAGCAGGCTATCGCGCCAGTACCTTACTACCACAAGGACTGGACATGGAGAGTCTCTATCAGGCAGTGGCTGACTTCGCAATAGATGCAAGGCTCAACGCTGTTGCAGTGCATTGCCAGAGGCAAATAGCTGAGTTGAGAGGGCTCAAATTGGATGTCTTTGAGCAGGGCGTCCGTAAGGGCGTGAAGTACTGCAATAGCGGTCCAGAAAACGAGGTTCGGTTCTGGACAGGGATGCTTGCTGCAGAGGATGGTGACCTGATAACGGCAACCAGGGCCTACGAGGAGTTCCTCAAGCAAGATGCCAACAGTGTTTTAGCTGCAAGAGCCTATTACGATGTCGCCAGGGCGAAGATGGCGCTCGGCCAGGATGCAAAGGAGGCATTGGCCAAAGCCAAGGCACTGAGTCCGTGTGAGCCTGTGACGGAGCTTGAACAGAAACTGAATCATCCGACGGTCCCAGGTAGTTGAAGAATTAGGAGACCACCAAATGTCTCGGAAGCATGTTATGGCTTTTGTTACCGTGGCAGTGCTATTACTGTGTGGCACCAGTGCGATTTGCCTCGGCGCTGTTGCTGACGCGCGGCAGTGGCGTGAGTTCGGCGATCAGGTTCTTTGTCATCTGGATTGCAGGGGCTGCCCACTGCCGGCTTGGCTGGCCAATCGCAATAGCTTGATGATTGCCTTTGTCTCTCCAGACTTGCCACAATGTGGCCTGCTAGTGGATGAATTCCTGAGAGGGGCGCTGCAAGATTACGAGCCAGCGAGTCTCGCCATATGGGGTCGGATTTCACTGCACATAAATCCAGAATGCATATTGGGATTGTATCTGGCCAGTGAATTCCCCGGTACAAAACTTGCAGGTGTCGGTAGGGAACGATTCCACAAGTGTATCGAACGTTGCTGTCTGCGGGCCATTGGAGCAGATGAGCAATGGCCGCAAAGATTGGAAACATGGCTTGGGGGAATTGAGCACAATGGCTGCCTAAGTAGTCCTCTGGTGTCCTTTCAAGAGCCGGAGATTCCATTTCTGCTGGCATATCTGGCCCATAGTGGCAGTTCACAAGCTGTTCGGCTCAGCGCCAGGGTACAGTTCGCCCACTGGCTTCAGGACCATTATGGTCTTGAACCAGCGCTAAGACAACGTTGCTTGCTGATGGGTCAATCACCGCATGTACTGGATGATCCCAACATCGTTGAGGTCGTATCAGAACTTGAAGCGATTGGGGCTGTGCATGCTGCAACGGAACTCTGTGAGGTGATCGTGCGAGAGGCCAATTCTCCAGATATCATCTCAGAGGCTGCGCAGAAGCTCACTCATGTACTACTTTCCGATCCAGCTCCGATGCGAGCCAAAGACATTCTTCACCTGTTGGAGGAGAGATTTTCTGGGGCAGATCGTGCAGCAAAGGACCTCAAAAGCATCATGGTACGATTTGAGGCCGACCGTGACAATAGATCAGAACTTTTGATAAATGAGCTTCTAACCGCACAGAACGAAGAGCGAGCATGGCAGTTATGTCAGCGATACAGCAATTTGTGGAGCGAGCACGCGCTCATAAAACGATGGCGAGAGGTGATTGAACGAGCGGAGCCAGGGAGCTTAGCCTTTCAGGTCTGTAAGCTATTCTTGGCAAGCAGTCTTGTCAATTCTGGGGACCCTAACGAAGCTATAGATCTTATTGGTCCGTTGCGTGAGTCGGTGCTGCCCCGTGTAAAGGCGCGGGCGCTCATCATTGAGGCAGATGTTGCATACTCGCGAGAGAGAGTCGCTGATGCAATAGCGCTATGCTATCAGGCTTGTGAAATCAAGAGGGTGACACTTATCCCGCAGTGGCTCAGAGATTGTATCGATTTGCGGCCGGCGGACCCTGAGAAGTTGACGGCCCGCAAACGGGACAACCTTATGGCATTTCTGCGAGGCTATAATGAGTTGATCGACGGCGATTTCGGGAGGACAATTGAATACCTGGAGCAAGTAGACCATTGCGGTAATTCGGACGTTGAATCGGCTTATTTAGGTATAGAAATAACAATACCCAGCATGCTCATGCTGGCGCACATGGCGCTTGGAGACTGTGTCAAAGCGGAGGAATACGGTCTAAACGCCATACGAGCATTGCAGAAGAGAGACCCTGGTGACAGCAAGATCGGCGTCTTTTTGTCACAGGCCGAGGAGATTGACAGATTAGTAAGCCAGATATGCCGAGAATTGAGAGGGCTACGTGAAGAGGGCAAAAAACCGGCTATCCTACGCTATATAATTGATGTACATGATAATCTGGCGCGGCTAGACGCCCATAGTACTGCCAAAAGCGGATCAGCTCATGAGTTACTCCGGTTGTTCTCCAGGCTGAAGCGGCAGCGCGTAGGCAGCCTGCTATCAGCGGAATACTCGCTGGCAAAGACGAGACTTATGACCTCCCATGCTGTCGCCGATGAGTGCATACGTATCGAGCCCGTTCTATTCTGCTCGCAGATGATCCAACATGATTACTTCGGAAGAATCCGCGACATTCTGGCAGGCGAGGCACCTGAAGGGCGCACCGCATATCAGATGTACAGACTCGCCAGGTATGCCAAGCGGGTGAATTGCCCTCATATATGTCGCTCTGCTCTGGACAGCGCAGCTGCTGAGGTAGACGCAGCCGATGTAGAACTGATGCAAGGGATGGCACGCATGTACTTGGAGGTGGCCAGTCATCAGAAGGCCATAGAGATCTATGGGAGGATAGTCGAAGAGGTAGCTGATACCAGCGAGGCACAAAAGGCTCAGTTCGAGATCATAAAGATTTATGCCGAGCAGTTGAAACTATACGATAAGGCCATCCAGGAATGTCAAAAGTTCCTCAAAAAATTCTCTGATAGCACACAGGTAAGTGAAGTGGAATTTCTGATAGGAAAGCTGGCGTACCTCAATAGCGATTATGCCGGTGCCACCGGGCAGTTGGATAGTTTTCAAAGGAAATACCCGAACAGTCCCCAGGTAGGTCAAGCAATGATGCTCGCAGCGCTTAGCCGCATGTCCGAGGGGGCTAGTGATGATGCAATTGACCGCTTTACAGAAATTGTCCGGAGGTACCCCAATAGCGACCTTGCTGCTCGTAGTAAGCTCCTTATAGGTTACGCACAGGTCTCAGGACAAAGATACTCCCAGGCTTTGGAGACGTTCAGGCAACTGGTTGAGCAGTATCCAAAATCGCAGTACGTCGAACAGGCCAAGGGCTTCATTGAACGGTTGAGCAAGTTCTCTCCATGAACAAGTTTCCGAACATAATTATATTGCGTATCCTGCTAGCGTTGGCCGTCCATTTGTGGTCAAGCTCTTCGGTGGCGTATGGTCATTGCGAAGCCGATATGTCACCAAGACTAACGGGTCGGGCGCTTGAGGGCGACGGTCTTGCCGTTGCGCTGAATGGTCATGAAAAACAAAGCCGTGGCAGGCCGGGTGGGCCTGAGCGGCCGTACGTGTTGCTGATTGGAATTGAGACGCTTCGTGCCGACCATGTGGGATGCATGGGGTACTCGAAGAACACAACGCCAACACTCAACACCGTTGCCAAAGAGGGCGTGGTTTTCTCAAAGGCGATGGCCACGGCGAGCTGGACGATGCCTGCGGTCATGTCCGTGTTAACGTCCCTCTATCCCGAGGTGCACGGCACCAGTAACTATGACAGAAAGCTGCCAGAAGACGTGGTCACCCTTACAAAGGTCTTGAGAGAGAACGGGTACAAGACGGTTGCATTTGTCAGCAACCCTACCCTTGACGGACGGCATGGCTTTTGCCAGGGGTTTGAACTGTACGATGATTTTTCTGTTTGGCTTGATTTTGTTGGCCTGGGTAAGCATGTACTAGGCCATGATACAGCTCCAAATCCGGACGTGCATCAGACCCTGACCAGTGACCCACTTACGCGGGCTGCTCTGGGTTGGCTTGAGCGACATTACCAAGAGCCATTCTTTATGTTTGTGTTCTATTTCGATCCGCACTATGACTACATTCCTCCACCACCGTTCGATACCATGTTTGATCCTAACTATGACGGTTCCGTAGATGGACGGGGTATTGTGGAAGAGCCTCGCAGAAGCAATCGTCCTCCGCAGAGAGACTTGGACCATATAGTCGCCCTCTATGATGGCGAGATCCGCTATACGGACACGTACATCTCAAAGTTACTGGATGCATTTGCCAAGTTTGGGATTCTGGATCAGACCTTTGTGGTTATATTTGGGGATCATGGTGATGAATTCTACGAACATGGTAGGACCGGACACGCGCACTCGCTGTACAACGAACTTATCCACATTCCGTTGATCCTTAGATGGCCATCCAGAATTCCAGAAGGCAAACACATAGGTGCGTTGACAAGCCAGGTCGATATCATGCCTACGGTTCTGGACTATCTGGGAATAAAACACCAACGGCCTATGCAGGGTACGAGCTTAAGGGGCCTCATTGAGGGACGCGTTTGTGGAGTTCACGAGTTTGTCTTTGCGGGGGGCAGTGCTGACAGATGTGCAGTAATAGGAAACCGGAGCAAGATGATCCTGAATCCCGGGGCCGGCGGCAGGGAGTTCTACGACATATTGAATGACCCCGGAGAACAGAACAGCGTCGCTGAGGCGATAAGCTCTTCACCTTTGGTGGCGTCTTTTGAACGCCAGTTGGAGCAATGGTCATCAGAGAACAGAGAACTAGCAGCCCAGTTTTCACGAGGTTCTGATTCCAATCGGATCCAGTTGGATGAGCGTCGGTTGAGGCAGCTTAAAGCGCTTGGGTACGTACAGTAAAAAGGAGTATTCCTGTGTCCCGCACATGTACTCGGTACAGTCTCGAAGAAATTCTCGCTGCTGAGCCGGAGGTCTTGAGCCAGGGCCAATTGGAAAGAGCCAAAAATGCGACGTTAAATAACAATTGTAGTTTATTCGATAGTCTCATTAGCGAAGGTATCATAGCCGAACAGCTTCTGCTTGGTATCCTCTCAGAACGTCTCAACCTGGAAAAGGTCGATCTTTTAAGACAAAAGCCTGTCGCCGAAGCAGTAGATCTTGTTCCCGCAGAGCTGGCAGTGAAAAGATGTTGCATACCTGTACAAGTTAGGGGGAACCTGCTGCAGATAGCCGTTAATGATCCTACGGACTATCAGCTGCTCGATGAGCTGCGGCTACTGCTGTATACCAGCCAAAATGGCGAATTCTTCATAGAACCTGCTTTCTGTCTGGCTACCAGAGACGATATTCTTCAAGCAATAAAAAACTTCTATGGATTAGGTGCTGAGGCTGCCGAAAGGCTTATGGCCCAGTCTAATGCCGCAGATTTGCAAGATAAGGTTCTCACTGAGGATACGGACCTCGTCGAGACAACCGCTGGTGGTGAGCCCTCGGTAGTCCAGTTCGTTAATATTTTGCTCATCGAGGCAATCAAAAGCAGGGCCACGGATATTCACATAGAGCCATTTGAGGGGAAGCTTCGCATAAGACAGCGCATTGATGGAATGCTCTACGAGGTCCCGATTCCAAAGTCCATGGCAAATTTCACATCGAATATTGTCTCGCGGATCAAGGTGATGGCAAAGCTTGACATCGCTGAAAAGCGACTGCCGCAGGATGGGCGCATCAAAACCAAGATCGAAGGTAAAGAATATGATCTCCGCATCTCCGTACTGCCCAGTCTAAATGGTGAAGCGGTTGACATACGAATCCTATCACAACACATGCGTTTTATGCCGCTGGACCAGCTTGGGCTTGACCCTTCTGATATGCCGGTTGTAAAAGATCTGATAGAACGACCGAATGGTGTTATCCTTGTGACCGGGCCTACCGGCAGCGGCAAAACCACGTTTCTGTACGCATGCCTTAGCAGAATAAACACAATACACCGTAAAATACTGACCATCGAAGATCCAATAGAGTACCGCATGGAGGGTGTGGTTCAGATGCAGGTACAGCCTAAGATCGACTTTTCATTTGCCAGGGCCCTTCGCCATATGCTTCGGCACGATCCTAATGTTATGATGATAGGTGAGATACGGGATACCGAGACCGCCGAGATCACTGTACGCAGTGCTCTCACCGGTCATCTGGTGCTCAGTACCCTGCACACCAATGACGCAGCCGGAGCTGTTGTCAGGCTGCTTGATATGGGGATTGAGCCATTCCTGGCAGCGTCTTCTCTGCTGGCTGTGTTAGCTATCAGGCTGGTAAGGGTCCTTTGTCCAGAGTGTAAGCACCAGGTAGATGTCGAACCATCTATGCTTGAGCAGCTTGGCGTAACTGGGTCTGCCTGTGATGTTGAAGGGATATATGAACCTGTGGGCTGTCCACGATGCCGGCAGACGGGTTTTGCCGGGCGAATCGGAATATTTGAGATATTGCGTGTCACTGAATCTATACGTGAACTGATCCAACGCCGGGTTGCAACAAGCCGTATGAAAGCTGCAGCAAGACAAGAAGGGATGAAAACACTGCGTCAGGATGGCTGGCGTAAAGTTAAAGCGGGTATAACCAGTGTTGGTGAGGTCCTGCGGGTAAGTCACGCTGATGAACTTATCGGGATAGTTAAATAGATATGCCCACATTCGAATACATAGCAAAGGCAAAACCCTCTGAAAAATTGCAGGGGCTGATAGATGCAGATTCTATTGGTTCTGCCGCCCAGCGCTTGAGAATCCAGGGTCTGTTCCCTGTTCGTATTGAGCCCAAATCCGTTGGTAAGGCGAGGCCCGCCGTATTTGAGCGGCTTGGCTTGAAAAGAGTAGGTCCTGGAGCGCTCGCTGAGTTTACCGACCAGCTGGCGAACCTGCTTGACGCCGGCGTACCGCTGGAGCGTGCCTTGAGACTGCTTGGGCATCAGGTTTCCAGCCCGCCTTTAAAAAGGAGCGTGGCGCAAGTCACCGAGTCAGTACGGGAAGGTAAATCACTGACACAAGCGTTAATAGTTTTTCCGAGGATATTCCCCAAAACCTATGTCAGTATGGTCAGAGTCGGTGAGGAGGCTGGCCTGTTGGCAGATATGCTTAGAAAGCTGTCCAAATCACTGGATGAAGAATACCAGTTGCGCAGCAGGCTAAAGGCTGCCATGATATATCCTATCTTTTTAGGCTGTGTGGGATTAGGCACGGTAATAGTTCTTACCGTGTGGGTAATACCAAAATTTAGTTCTTTCTTTGCTTCGTTGGAGCATCAATTGCCGCTGCCGACGAGGCTTGTCATAGAAATAAGCTCCATCTTGGCCAGAGTGTGGCCATTCGTGCTGATTGCAGGTGCATTGACTGGGTTCTTCGCCTTACGACTGCTAAAAATCAAGACCGTCAGATTTGCGTTTGATAAACTGTCTTTACGTATACCTGTGGTAGGCAGGCTCATCGTCAAGTCTCAACTGGCACAGCTTATGCGAACGCTGGGGATCTTGCTTTCACATGGGGTTAGCGTGCTCACTGCTCTCAGCATTACGGGCGACACGTTGTCCAACAGTTATATTGCTGACCAGGTGTATCAAGCCTGTGATCGAGTAGCCAGGGGTGAAAAGCTCCATGAGTGCTTTTCCCAAAATGAGGTTTTCCCGGCAACCATGCTGGGAGCAGTGGCTGTCGGAGAGGAAAGCGGAAATTTGGACCAGATGCTCCTGCGGGTTAGCGAACAATATGAGCAGCAAACTGAACGCCAGATAAAAGCCTTAACCAGCATGATAGAGCCCGTGATGATTCTGGTTATGGGCAGCATAGTTGGATTTGTTGTGGTGTCTATGCTTATGCCCATTTTCAAGGTAAGCACTTTGGTTCAGTAAGCGTTATGGAGATTGAAGTCTTGTACCCGCTGATTTTCGTTGTGATGCCATTGGCTTTCATTTGTGAACTCGTTGATTCAAGTTTAGGAATGGGTTACGGCACCTGCCTTACCCCTGTTTTATTACTGGCAGGATTTGAACCGCTGGATATTGTGCCGGCCGTGCTTTTTTCAGAGTTCATCACTGGCATTACGGCTGCCTTTTTCCACCACCGCCTTCAAAATGCAAATTTCAAGCCGAATTCCAAAGACACTAAAGTGGCAATAGTTCTCTCATGTTTTGCCATTATAGGTATGATCGTGGGGGTTTTCCTGGCCGTAAGACTCCCCGCTACAGTGCTCAAAGTCTGGATCGGGACCGTAGTCGTATTGATGGGGATTCTTATTTTGGGCACGTTGAATCGCATACCTCATTTTGGATGGAGCAAGATCGCAATACTGGGAACAGTAGCTTCCCTCAACAAGGGTATGAGTGGAGGCGGCTACGGCCCCTTGGTAATGGGAGGACAACTGCTTTCTGGGATCGGGATCAAGAATGCGGTGGGTATTACGTCGCTTACCGAAGGTATAATCTGCCTGGTAGGGATAGTTCTGTACTGTCTCTCAGAGGCACAGATTAACTGGTTGTTGACTGCCTGTCTGATGACCGGTGCAGTGCCTTCGGTTCCCTTCGCAGCTCACCTGCTAAAGAGGATTCCAGAGAGAAACGCAAAAATTGCTGTCGGGATTACGATAATAACTCTCGGGTCTCTGACGTTAGGCAAAGTTATCGTTAGTACATAGCGGAAGGAAGTTTCTTATGGTCAGGATTAAGCTGAAAAAAGCATTTACTCTGATTGAGCTTCTTCTGGTGGTTGTCATCATAGGGGTCCTGGCTGCCATTATGCTGCCAAGTTTCTCAGGACGAAGCGAAGAGGCACGCAGAACACGCGCTAAAACCGAGATAGAAAGTACTTTAGGGCTTGCTCTGGATATGTTTGAGGCTGATGCGGGCAGCTACCCATCCACAGAGCAAGGTCTGGAGGCCTTGATTAGCAAGCCGGATGGAATAGCAAACTGGCAAGGACCGTACATCAAAAAATCCAACAGGTTCGAGGATCCATGGAAGAACCAGTATCATTACCAATTTCCCGGCCAACACAATACCTCCGGCTACGACGTGATAAGCCCCGGTCCAGACAACCAGTTGGGAACCGAAGATGATATTTCGAACTTCGATGATGAAGACCGGCAAGACCAGCGGCGGTAGCCGCCGGGCCTTTACACTGATAGAGCTCTTGCTGGTGCTTGTCCTTGTAGCGATTAGTATCGCTACCATAACACCCCGGCTCAGCGAAAGTGTGTCCGGGTGGCAGGCAAAGGAGTGCTACAAAAATATGCTAGCCGCGATCCAACTAGCCCGGCAGCTGGCCCTGGTCAGGCAGGAGATAACGGTATTTGCGCTTGATGTCGATAGAGGAAGTTTTACCGTGGAAAGTGCCAGTCAATCCGTCGGCTCGCATGGTACAGGCAACGATTTCTGGGTTCCAAGACAATTTATTGGCAAAGACGTAAAAATAGTCCAACTTGAAGGATTCACGCAGTTTGGCAGCGAGAAAGACCTCGTATTCTGGCCGGATGGCAGCACAGAAAGAGCCCATATTACGCTGGCTAATAAGAAGGACAGTAAGGCCATACAATGGCACATCTTTGTCGAAGATAACGGTGCCGCCACCGGCCGGCAGGTATCTAAAGATGAGTAAAAAATTTGCTGGCTTTACACTTCTGGAAACGACTCTCGCGCTTACGTTGCTAACGGTAGGCATGCTGGGTCTGGCCGGGGTATATTCGCAAATCGTAAAGTCCAATACTGTAGTTAGACAGAAGCAGATAGGCGTTCTTCTGGCCGCAGCTAAACTGGCTCAGCTGCGCACAATGCCCCTGACAGACGTACACGAATTAAAAGGGACCTTTGACCAGCCTTTCCAACATTATAGCTGGCAGGCTCAATTTGACTGCCGGTCAGATAACCACAAAGTCGCTGATATCTGGCTTGAGGTCAGACACAAGTCAAATACCAGTGTGAAGCTGTGGACCCAGGTGACGATCGAAGATGCTCAGTGATAAAACAGAGACTCAAAGGGGATTTACGATAGTCGAACTGACGGTGGCGTTGTCGGTTTCTGCAGTAGTGTTAATGAGTGGATATGAACTATTTAAGACCCTGAAGTCTGTAGGCGGCAGGCAAGATGAGTCCATGGCCGAATGCCAGGAAATAATGGGTGTTTTGGACCAAATCAGAGAAGACCTGGTTCATGCGGTCCCAAAGGCTTACGGGCAAAAGGCTGTGTTTGTCGGCTGTAATCCAGCTTCTGATTTTGAGGAATTTAAACTCCTTCAGTTTTATTCGCTCTGCTTGGCTAATCATCCTGATAAAGTCTGTGGAATACGCCAGATTCACAGGATTGAGTATGAATTAGTAAAAGAAAAAGATTCGATCTATTTATACCGAACTGCCAAACCAATGGTTGGCAGCAATACACTATCCAGTGACGGAAACAGAAAGCTAATTCTCGGAAAAATCGAAAGGATTAAGGTGGTCTTTTACAATGCTGGCCGGCTCGAGCCCTCGTTTTCTTCAGAGGACTATCTACCTGCTTGCGTAGAACTGGAACTTACGGCATATGGGCAGACCTGGCCACTGGCGGTGAAGTTACCTTGTGGAGCCATGAATGCGGAGCAAGCCCTATGATAGGAAAGGCCAAGTCCCCAAAGGCCGCTGTGCTGATAGTCGTAGTATACATTGTGGCTGCACTTAGTATGCTGGCCTTCGCTCTGACATTTAGAAGTAGAATAGCTATAAGGCAGGCCCAACTGCTAATTGAAAACCTCCAGCAAGAGGAAATCGCCCGTGCTGCCTGCGTACAAGCGTGCGGTGTCCTGGCAGCAGATGACGAGAGTGTGGATTGCCTTGACGAACCGTGGTCTGTCTGGCACGAACTGGTGCCCGCTGAGGTAACTGATCAGTCAATTGGTACAGAAGATAGCCCATGGCAGGTGTGCTGGAAGTTAGTCGATGAATCCGCAAAAATTAACCTGAACCTGGCCTCCGCAGACCTGCTGTCAGGGTTAGAATGCCTGGATGAAGCGGCCGTCGCCTCCATCCTGGACTGGATTGACAAGGACGATGTGCCTAATCCGGATGGTGCCGAGGATGATTACTACTCCAGTCTTGAGCCCCCTTATAGCTGCAAAGATGGGCCCATCGATAATATCGAGGAGCTACTGCTTATAAAGGGGATTACACCGCAAATCTATTATGGCGCTAATCTGGATGAAGCAGGCAATCACTCCGCTGAAATAGATACCGAATCCACCGAATTTGCAGAAGCTGATCCGCAAAATAGTCCTGTCGGCTTGCGTGATCTGCTCACAGTCTATGGTGACGGCAGGATAAACATAAATACGGTGTCAGAACGGGTGCTGCATGCCATTCCACTGCTTTCTGACGCTGCGATAGCTGAGATCATTTCCAGGCAGAGAAGTGCGAGCCGAAAGTTTGGTTCTATGGATGACATACAAAATAACGGCAGCTTCACCATCACTGATAAGCTATTGCTAATGCAAATAGCTAAATTCAATTCAAATCACTTTCAACTTTACGTAAAGGTCCGCAAAAGAGGAAATCCCTTTTGGTGTGAATACGTAGCAACTATTGAAAGGCAAGGAGAAAACACACAGCTCTTGAGCTGGCAGCGTAAATCTCGCCCGGTAATCAAAGACATAACACATTTTACCAGCAGCAGTGAGGAAGGTTCATATTCGAAGGGGTTAATGTGATGGTCTTTTTGAGATCGCTGCTGAGGACAAATAGGAGAATTGGCCTTGCTTTTGTGCACGACCAGGGCCTGGACCTGCAGGTGTATTCGTACAGGGATAATAACACTCACTGGCAGCGCTTTGTGTCCTTTGCGGATATCGAATCGCACCGTCAAACCGCTCATCCTGACATACCAAAAACCGCTGGTTGGACCCTTGTAATCCCTGGCTATCAGTGCACTACCCGGTGTGTCATCCTACCCTCGACGGACCAGCTCGAGATAGAGAAAATGCTCGAGTTCGAACTGCCAAACATAGTCCCCTATAATACGCAGGCCTGGGCCTGGGACTTTTCAATCATCGGTCAAGGAGAAGGTGGCAAGTCAAAGATATTGGTTCTCCTTTCACCTCTGTCCTTAATTGACCGACATATAAAAACTCTGTCAACTTTGGGGATCAAACCCGATGTCATAACCACCAGCGCAATGCTTCATACCTTACTGCTAAGCACGGAAAAACCCGTACACGACTTAAATCCTATGGGTTGCTTTTGCCTGGATGATGATTGCATGGATTTTTGTGTAATTGAAAACAGGCAGGTTACTTTCTTGCGCGGCATCCGATTCACAAAAAAATCCTTTGAAGACAGAGGGCTTGTAGAGGCGGAGATTCAACGCTCTTTGTCCATGATTAAAGAGCATGGGTCTGCCAGCTATCCTAACAGATTTCTCGCAATTAACGCAAATAATTCCATCGCCGATTTTGTAAAGATTATCGGAAAAATTCCGGGCATTTCCTTTGAAGACATAGAATTGGCGGCCTTATACAAAAACGGCCCTTTGATTCTGGATAGACTCGTAACCGTTAGTTCAGATAATTACTTGTCATCAGCCCCCGAAAAGGTTCAGATCAATCTGCTTCCCAGGCACCTAAAAGAAAAACACCGCCGAACTAATAAACGGCGGCAAACGATACTGCATGCCTTGAAAGTCGGCGTGGTACTGCTGCTGGCGTTTCTGTGCCTGAAAACCAGCATCTGGCGTAAAAGTCGCCTGCTCCAGCACTACGAAAGCAGGCTTTCTGCCATTAGCCCTATGGCTGAGAAGCTCCAGCTCCTGCAGCAGCAGCTAACTATCATTGAAAACCAGCTGCAAGGCAATGTCTCAACCCTCCAGATCGTCTCCGAGCTGTACAGGGTTTTACCAGAAGATATAAGTGTCCATTATCTTAGCATTGAACAAAATAAAAAGGTCATCATAAGGGCACAGGCAAGGCTGCTTTCACAGGCCTTCGATTGTATAGGTCCGCTTGAGCAGTCAGATTATTTTGCCAATGTAAGACAGAGCTATGCCAATCAACGCCAGATAGAAAATAGCGTCCTTATCGATTTTGAAATCGTAGCAGACCTTCAAAAGCCTGGTAAGGGGAAAGATAGAAAATGAACCTTTTGCAGCATATATCTATCCGACACAGTAAATTTATAATTGCTGGGCTGGTTATGGTGTGCGGCAGTGTGATTTATCTGCTGTTTTTCTCTGCGCCACTACGCAGCTGGATGAACCTCAATACTCGACTGGCGCTTACAAAGGATAAATTGCTCAGTATGGAGGAGGCACTGTACCGCCGGGAACAAGTCGAAGCCCAGTGCAAAAAATTCGAGCAGCGTATCCTTGCATCGGGCACAGATGCAGAAGAACTTGGTTTTCTGCTAAAAGAGCTGGAAACGCTTACCCGCACAAGGAACGTTCAGGTTAAAAGAATAAGACCGCTTCCCTCGCAATGGGTGGGCACTTATAAAAAATTTATTGTATCGCTGGAGGTCGAGGCCCGGGTGCACAATATGTTCGAACTTCTGCATTCGATCGATACTTCTGGGAAAATCCTGACCGTTGAGTCCTTAACAATCCAGGCTCTAAGAACCGGTTCTAACCTTTTATCCGCCAATATTCTCATCTCAAGGACATCCGCAGGCAGCAAACTCCAGGAGAAGGTTTTGTAGCTTCAGCCTAATCCCTAACTGCACATCCACTCAGTCTTGCCGCTTAGCAACTTTTAATCTTCTTTTACTGGTTAAATTCCAGAATCCGCCTTACTGTACTTTTGTTTCTCAGCCATCCGTATCGGAGTGTTATGCACATGCGATGGTGGTCAAGGAAGAGGCCCATGTTTCAGCCCGTAAAGAATTTAGCCTTTAAAAAGGTTCTTAAACTAAAAGACTCGCTGGTTTCTGAAATTGGGGGTATATGGCACAGGTGTCTCCACTTTGTTCGTCAAAACTGGATAAGAATAACTATGCCTTTGCTGTCCCTGGGCTTGATTTCATTGATTGTATGTATGTTGCTAAGCCCGCTACCCGAACGGCCGGCACCAAACTTCGCGGACAAACAACCTGTGACAAGCAACGTAGACCAGGCCGGATCCCTGCCCTCACCGGAAAGCTACACGCAGCTTCTGAAGACCCGCGACCTGTTCAAACCCTCGGTACCGATACCAGCCGAAAAGAAAATAGGCAAAACGACGGCTGAACAGCTTGCCCAGCGGCTCCAATTTTTGGGTACCAGTGGCGATGGACAAAACCTATCTGCCTTGGTGTTTATCCCTGAGCGAGGTCCTGGTTCGTTCCAGATAGGCGACAGGGTTGCTGAGTTTGTCCTGAAAGACATCAGAAAGGACCAATTGGTTCTGGAGTTGGAGGATGAACTTATAACCCTCAAGCGATAGCTTGGTCAAGCATAAGGACAATAAGAATGGAAACGAATTTGTTTAAAATAACAATTGCAGGCTCTTTTTTAGCCATACTGCTCATATCTTCACCTGGTCGACCGCAGCGGAATTTTGACAGCTCTTCGACATTTGAGCAGGATGCGGGACAAAAACGCATTGACCTGGATATCCTCAACCTGGACGTTGAATCCGTTCTCAAGATTATCTCCGACACCAGCGGCTGGACAATCATTCCTTCCCAGAAAGTACACGGCAAGGTCAGCCTCTGGAGCAAAGGTGCGACCGCCCGCCAGCTGCTGGATAAGCTATCGCTGGTAAACGATTACGTCTATCAGCAGGAGGGAAATGTCATTTACCTGATGACAAAGGATGAGTACGAGCAGCTTTTTGGCCGAACCACAAAAAGCTTTTGCCTCAAGCACCAGAAGGCGGAAAGCATTAAGCAGCTGCTGGAAAACAGCCTGACCAAAACGGGAAAACTCGGGATCGATTCCTGGAGCAATACCATTGTGGTCAGTGATGCCGCGGAGAACCTCAAAAAAGTCGAATCGCTCATTGCCACGCTGGACCAGGGGTTTGTTCAGAAACGTTTTCAGTTGGTAAATGCCACAGCTGCTGATGTTGCAAAAATACTTAATAAGATTTGTCCCAAGGAAGGTCCTTTCGAGGCTGACGTGCGAACCAACTCTATCGTCGTATTCAATTCGCAGAGCAATGTTTCCAGAATCGGCGAATTCATAGCCCAGCTTGACCAGGATGCCATTACCAGGGTCTTCCAGATCAGGTTTCAGCAGGCATCCGAACTTGCCAAGCAACTATCTGATTTTTTAAGCACTACTGGCGATGCCAAAGAACCGGTCACTACAAAACAGGTCATTGTATCTGATGCCACAAATCAAATTATCGTAACGGGTAGTGCCTCCAAGGTTAATTATATTGCAGGCATCCTTGAGGAACTAGATAGCAAAGTAGTAACGACGACCATCCCGTTGAGACACCTCAAAGCCTCACAAGTACTAACTCAAATTTCGCATCTTGCCAGCAAACCAGAGAATATAACCATAGATTCGCAGGGTAACCGCCTGATCGTTCGTGACAATACGCATAACATAGAGCAGATCCGCCAAGTCATCCAGGAACTTGATGAGGCCCTTGTTACCAGGGTCTTTCCGCTCGAGTATGCTATGGCAGAGGACATTGAGAATGTCCTCAGGACAATAGTTACAAACCCGGATACACTCCGGGTCGAGCCTCGGACAAACCAAATAATAATTTGTGATAGTACCTCCCAGGTAGGCAGAATAGAAAACATAATAAAGAAACTTGATTGTCAAGATGCATACTTTACCCGGACCTATCATTTAGAGCATGCATCCGCTTCTCAGGTTGCCGATATAATTGAGTCGTTTATTTCAAGACAGAGACCTCAGAAAACTTATCCGAGCAAGGCCTTAAAAGCGCAAAGCGATAAAGGCTATCAAACCCCTACTCAACCAACACCCGAGGCCTCCTTAGCTTCTTCGGCCGCTAGGAACTTAGAACCGAGCCTCGCCGGTGCATCTGTAGGTTCGGCCCCTGGTTTGGCAGGTGCAAGAAGCCCGCGGGAGCCGGCGGTGACGCCCTCTGCACCTTCTCCACAGCCCTCGATCAGTCCTGAGGCAGGCCCCAAACCGGAAGCCTTACAAACCGCTCCAGAAAGCCTTGGCACAGCAGGCACCGTAGTAGCGGATGATCGGAGTAATACCATTACCATTACCGAAACTCTTGCAATACTTACCAAAGTAGAACAACTGATAAAGGAGCTCGATGTCCCTGTTAACTCATACAGCTATACGATTAAATACCGTCAGTTAGAGTCGCTGGAGCTGGATAGCAAGCTCGCTAATTTTCTGCGGCCAAAGGAAGACAGCTTCGCAATAGACGGCCAAACGCACAGTGTTCATTTCACCACTATACCCTCCGTTGCCAAAAGGGTCTTAGAGACGCTGGAAGCGTGGGACAAGCCGGCAAAGCAAGCGCTCATTCGTGCCAGGATTCTTGCGGTTAGTGCCAGCACGTTAAAGGACATGGGTGTAAGCTTTGAATCGCTTTTTGATATTGACGGTGTCGACCTTATACTGGAGGGTTCCTTACCTTCCCAGGTGGGTGCGGACCATGCAGGTTCACTTACCGTACGCAAACTTACCGGAACGCAATACCAGGCAATAATTCGAGCTATAGAAAGTGATAACCGAAGTCATATCCTGGCAAATCCGCGTATCCTCGTTCTGGATGGGCAGTCGGCTGAAGTTCGTATGGCCACTGACGAACCCTTCACGGAGACCAGTATAGACGTCGACCGCAGAATTATAGAGAATGTCCGATTTCTGCAAGTCGGCACGGTCCTCCGAGTAAAACCCAGCATTAAGGAAGATAACACCATTGAAATGGACATCAGTTTGGATGTCAGCTCACTTGTGGAGATAAGAAATGGCATACCCGTAGTGAATCGTAATACGGCAACCTCTACTGTGGCTGTAAAGGATAATCACGTTTTGATGATAGGAGGGCTAAAATTCAAGCGTGACATTAAGGTCGAAGAGAAAATTCCGGTTCTGGGTCACGTCCCGCTTATAGGGTTCCTCTTCACATCCAGCAGGAAAGAACTTGTGGATACTGAGTTGGTGCTGTTCTTGCAGCCCACAGTAGTAACCGCTTCATATAGTGAGGAACAAGCATCACAACTTGAAGGAGCGAAGGCCATGTGGGAGTTAGGGCATGAAAGTGCCCATAGCAATGCTAATCCCGATATCATGAGCAACCAGTAGTTTTATCTAAGCAAGAGTTAGGCGACCGTGAGCTTGAAGGACCGTAATTGGAGGGATAGGTCATATGAGTCATTGTCTTTATGCATGCAAAACCACCTGAATCAACCGCCAATGAGGATATTCAACCAGCTCGCCCTCTTTTTTTGCGCTTGTGAATCTGGTAGTACGGCCGTAGACAAGAAAATCCACTTGTGAAGTCGGATGTCGCCCGCGAGGAGCTGGAATCGGAATGGCCAACAGTTCCAAAATACGTATTGATGAAGACACCGGCTTAATGCTCAAACTGGCCAGGGGGGATTACCTATCCTACGAGAAGCTCTACAGAAAATATTGTCTGATAGTGACCGACTATATAGCAAGTTGCAATGGTGATGTTAATTCGCGTGATGACCTTGTCCAACAGGTCTTTCTTCGCATCTGGCAAAATAGGAAGGAATTCCGTGGTCGATCTTCGACCAAGACTTATATATTTGCCATTGCTAAGAACGTGCTGCGCGAGCATCGTCGACAGTGCCAACGTCAAATCATAGCCCATAATCTGTCAGGTCCGGCGTCCGATTCTGCCAGCTCCGATGCCGACGCTGAGCGCCACGAACTGGCTGATGCCATCAAGTTAGCCAAATCGAAGTTATCTGCAAAAGAACGACAGGCTCTCGAACTCACGCTTTACGGAGGCATTTCTCTTGTCGAGGCTGCGAGACTGGCGGGCTGCTCATACCAAGCCTTTCGCCGACGAGTTTATGAGGCTAAGAAACGCCTATCGGCCTTGCTGGAGCACCTCCATGTATGTTGACGGCCAGCCGGGATAACTCCCGGTCGTAAACCTGCTGACTCGCAGATTTTTGGGCTGTAACAGCCGCTTGTATAAAGAGTTAGAAAAAACCTTGAAAAAGATGGGATTTTTGATCTCACAAAACTAGCGTTTTCATCACTAAGTATACAGATTTAGGCAGAGAAATCGCACGCGTATGACAATGTATAGATACAAAATGACCTGTAACGAAGTCCGGTTGTTGATGGTTCCTGTGTGGGTGGGCGACTCAGGTGTGACGGAAAAAGAAAGGCAAGCCTTTGAAGCGCATTTGCTTATCTGCTCGATCTGTGCTGAGGAATACAGGGAAACCAGGAAACTCATGCCTCTACTCGAGGAGTACTGGGGTTCAATCAGCGAAGGAACGTTAAAACTGCTGGAGAAGGCAGGTTATTCATCGCCCGAGCAGAGCCACATTTCGCGGCCTGGCAAACACCACATGACAGTGGAAGAGGGTTGGGAAAACATTAAGCGTCGAATTCCCAAACTTGTTCATCTCGAAAGACGCTACAGACTTTTGCAGGTGCTCCGTAGAATTGGTGCAGCTGCAGCCTGCTTGCTTATCGGCGCACTTATTTGGCTGGTGTTTTTGGCTCATTCAAAACCCGGGGTCGCTCTGGAATCTACTGCAAAGCAGGTCACATCGTCTCCAAAAGCGCCCATCAAAATCGAAGTGGTTTCGGAGACCGGCAACATAGTCATTCCCACTGATCATCAGATAACTGCTGCAAAGGAACTTAAGAACCTCATTATAAATGACAAACACAAAATAGCATTGAATTATCATACAGTTCTTAAGGTTGAGCCTTTGATTGAAAACAGCCGTTTGGGCTGCCTGGTCAAACTCACCTCGGGAGAGATTTTTGCTGATGTGGAACACGATGGCAGTCCATTTGTTGTTAGCACTGCTCACGGCAGAGCCTTTATTACCGGCACCAGCTTTGATGTCAAAGTCGCAGATACCACTACAACATTGGTAGTTACCGAAGGTACCGTTCAATTCGAATCAGAAAAGGATGTTGTGCAAGTCGCAGCCGGCCAGACCTCTGAAATAGTTGGCCGATCAGCCCCCACTAAGCCAATATCGTGCAATACTACTAAGCTAACAGCATGGGTAACTGGTCCTAAACCCGACGACGCGTTAGCCCAGATAAAACCTACCTCAGAAACCTACGATATTGATGATTCACCGTTATTTGCGATGCAAGAACCTATAGACCTTGAGAGTATCAATTACGACGATTGGGTTGAGCAGAAGCGAGACTGGTTCAAGCGAGAATTCCCGTGGATATTCCAGGTCAAGGATGCTCTGGCGAAAGAAGGCATCAAAGTTGATTATCCAGAACTACTAATTCAATCGGGCGATGTATGCCAGTTTGTATACCCACCGGCTCGAGCCTGTCGTATTCCGGTTCCGAGGCCGGATTCACTTCGCCGGGTCATTTCTCGGTATGGTTTTAATGAACAATGGTTGCTGAAAAACGTTCCCTTAGCCAAATCCGCAATTGATGCCTCCGTGGCAACAAGAGAAAGATTTAGCAGTGTGGAGGCACTTGAGAAATGGGCCGGCTGCTTAAAGGAAACCCAGAAATCGTCTGAAGAATTGGACTCGGGCGTACTATTAGATTCGCTCCATGCCAGCACATACTTAAGCAATACTAAAACGCTGGTGTGGCTTAGCATAAGAAACCGTATGCAGGTCTTCAAAGCTCCAGATGAAACTGCGGTCTTAGCCCTACTACAACGTGAGGTGAATGCAGCTAACGACCTTTCCAGGAAAATCGTGGATCTGTTGTGGAAGTCTCAAAACCAGCCTTGTTGTGAAAATCAGGGAGTAGCGGAGGACATTATTCAAGACGTAAACGCGATAACAAGTATCGAAAAAGGGATTTTGGAATATGAGAGACACGAGTAACACCGTACTCAAATTACTGGGGATATTGTTGTCTGTTGCAGCCATTTTGAAGGGCTGGCAATTGCTTACCGAGCCGGTGGCAAATGACAGTATCTGGACATACAGGCCGTTTCTGATCCTGCAGGTCGAGTTGGAGCTTGCTCTGGGTATCTGGCTGCTGTCCGGCCTATTCAAAAAAGCCGCCTGGCTGGCTGCTATTAGCTGCTTCGGCGTCTTTTCATTGGTCACCCTGTACAAAGGCATTACCGGTGCCGAATCCTGCGGCTGCTTCGGCAAGGTCCATGTAAATCCCTGGATAACGCTGTTTGCCATCGATCTCCCCGCAGTTATAGCGTTGGCTCTATTCCGGCCGGGGTTATCCTTCCGGCTGCAACTGTCATTCCGGCGAAAGCGGGAATCCGTCAAACGTTTGATCGCTGACCTGCTTACCCCGGCGCCTTCGCTGGGCCGATTCACGATTACCACTTGCTTGATACTTATCACTCTCGGCGTAACCGCACCGATTTTGGCCTTTAATGAGCCGCCAAAGATTACTTCTCGGTACGAAGTGCTCGAACCTGAAACCTGGGTCGGCAAGAAACTGCCGATTCTGGAGTATATCGATATAGCCGAATCGCTGAAAGAGGGCACTTGGCTGATTTTGCTCTATCATTACGATTGCCCGGACTGCGCCCGGGCTATCCCACAATACGAGCGAATGGCTCGCGATTTACAGGGCAATGAGGATTTCTTACGAATAGCTCTGATAGCAGTCCCGCCATACGGCCAAGGCCCAGTGAGTGAAAGCTCCCCTTGCACACTCGGCCGACTGGCCGAGACAAAAGAATGGTTCGTTACAACACCTGCCGTTGTCTTGTTGACGGATAGCCAAGTTACATCGGCCTGGGAAGAAAAAGCACCTCATTTGGAAACGATTCTGCAAAATATAACAAAAATACAAAAAACAGCGGAAAAGTCGCGATTTTTCGTCAACAAAACACTTAACACATTCGCCACTGAAAGGAGGTCAGCATTATGATAGAGTTTTTGGATGATTGGTGAAAAAGTGCTTTACACCTCAACGTAAAAGACTATAATTGAGTAAGAAAGGACTAACCATGAATCGGGAGAAAAGGTTGTTTATTTTTTCACTTCTGTTAGCAGGCGTGTTAGGAGTAACAGCACATGCTGCTTGTCAAGTCGAGTGGTTTAGCACAGAAGACACTAGCTACTGTATATGTACGCAAGGGCCACTTGATGAGTATCCGGTATGTCATGGTGGAGGAGAAAGAACACTGTTCTACCATTGTGAGGGGTCATCGTATTGCGAGCCTTGGTGTGGTGATGTATATGTATGCACCGCCGATTTGGTAATCACGGAGACAGTTCTTCTATCTCAAACCCCGAACTGCATTGACACATGGTGGGCGTGGCCCTGGGGAGAAGAATGCAACGAAGACTCGGATTGTTACATAGCAGGCTGGACAGATCATTTCGGTGACCATAGCGGTTGTAGCTGCCAAGCGGCTTGATATATTAGTTGCTGTTTGCTCCTATTATCGTCAGATACTATGTAAAATTCGGATGCTCTTGCGATGGCTTCGCAATTTGAGCGGAGCCATCGCAGAACTATTCACTCATAGATTAGAACCAGAAACGACGAAAATTTTAATCGTCAGGTTTGAAAGGAAGGCCAGAATGGTAACAGCGGAAAGTGACTTTCATAGGTTTAAGCGTTTCTCTTATATAGGAGCGACGCGCCATGTATGTCTGTTATTCTCGGTGCTGTACGCATTCTTACAAGTGGGGCCTTCCGCGTGTTTGGCGTTTGAACCCCTTGACTTGCCTTCTTTTATGCAAATGCAGCAGGAACATTACGATGCTATAAAAAGTGGTACAATAGTAATGAAATACGTTGAAGAGTATGGGGACAGTCCTTTAGAAAGACTTGCCAAAGAGAAGGAGCGCATACAAATTAATTTCGACCTGACTAAAACAAGCATCTTGAAAAACCCTAATTATTCCTCTGAAACTAGAGGAAAACTTATAGATGAATTAGAGCAAAGATACCACCGCGAGATAGATTCGCTTGTTGCGCCACAGCCCCAAAAGCAAATGTATAGAAAGTACATCTTTGACTTATCCGTGAACAAGTATAGGCTTGACGAGAAACCTTTGGGTGCTAATTCCACCGAAGTACATCCACGGGTTATAGTAACTTCTGAAGGAACCCAAATACGCTACCGAACCGATATTGATCAGGCAGTCGTTGATTATTTCAACAATGTTGTCGCGAGTGATTTGCCTGCTTACCTTGGCGTTGTTGAACCCCAAAAGATAAGGGTGTTTCCCGAGAACGTGACGACCTTTGAGGAAGAAATCGATGGTAAAAAAGTTCTGGTGTATGACCTTATGGCGCCTGATAGGGTTAACAAACTGAGAATATATGTTGATCCTGCTATTGGTTATCGATATTGCCAAGTCGAATGGTTCTCCCGCGACAAAATTATGAGAAAAATTGTAGCCAGAAACTACAAACTTTTCGATGGCATCCCTTTTCCGACCTTTCATGAGGATATCATCTACAGTAAAAGTGCCGACAATCCAGTACAAAGAAAAACAACCATCGAGATAGAAACCGCCCAATTCAATCAAATTATTGAGCCAGAATTATTTAAGATTCAGTTTACACGTGATACCATAATCACCGATATGAAACTAAAATGGCGATTTAAGCCGTTTGCAGATGAAGATATTATCCCCTTTGAAGTGGAAGACATTGTTAACAAACTACTCGACACTTCCGTAGCAAATAAGATCGCCCAAAAAAGTAGATCAGAAAATAACACAGGCAGATTCGATGAGTTAGCAGTTGTTATGCCAAACGAGGTCACGCCCAAACAAAATGTTGACGGGTCTTTTGATCACAATAATGTTAAAGTGCCTGCTCAAGAAGAAAAAACTGAAGCCAAAGAAGGCAACGTCTCTTGGGCGCTTATACTCACAGGTGTAATAGGTGCAGGAGCCATAGGTTTTCTTTTGCTGCTTAAAAAAAGGAACATACTCTAAATGCGAGCAAGTTAGGAGGTGCTTTTATGAGGTTTCTACAGTTGTTTTCTTTCATACCAATAACTTTGCTGGCATGTTACACATCCCAGGCCAGTAGTATTGTCGAGATTTACCCAAGACAAGTCGACTTAGGGCAAATCTGGGAGGGAGAACGCATCGAAGTTACGGTAAAGATTTCTAATGAAGGTAACGAAACTATTGTGTTTGACAAACCCCAAGTAGATTGCCCTTCCTGTATCGAATTCCAGTTACCAAAGTCTCAACTCGAAGCAGGTAGCAGTTTAGATGCCCGTGTAAGTATAGTACATAACAAACCTGGCCAATTCAAGAATTTAGTTATCATCAAAGTTAAATCTCCCGAAGTTAAGCCTGTTCCTGTTAGTTTCAGTGGCAACGTTAGAAAAACCTATTATGTTGGAGGTAGCTGGTATCCATTGAAGCTCGATGATATCGAGAAAACCCAGACCATTAAAGTTGGAGTTAGGGGATTCAGCTTGTCTCAGCTCCCAGACTTAAAAAATACTAAAGACAAATTAGAAGTTTTTGTACTTGGTGTTAGACCGCAAGATCCTTTTGTTGAAGCTGGTTCGTTTAAGGTTGAGTCTGGACTATTTAACCTTAGTGAATCGAAATGTTTGCCATTGGCAAATGGTAGACTTTATGTCAGGCTTCTTCTTCAGTTTAAGCAAGAGATGACTCCTGGGCTCTATTACGATAGTTTGATGATAAACATAGGTGAGAATCTAAGGCTTTCCCAAAAGGTATCCTTTCGGATACTCGGCGATGTATGGCCGGAAAAATCACTCATTAATTTTGGAGTGCTTAGACGGAATAAATCTGAAACTCAAACTCACGTCGTGAAGATCCACTTTAGAGATTCTACAAAGCTTTGGGACCAAGTTGAAATACTTGCGGTCGAACCAACAGCCTACCAAAACGCAATTAGTATCGCAGCAATACAAAGGGAAAAACAGGGTATAGGAGTAAAGCTCACACTTAATACCGCCATGTTACCAATAACCCCCAGAGAGAATGATAAATTCTTCTTTTTCTCTATGATGCTTGGCGATAAACATACAGGTGGTCAAACAAATAAGCTCACCCAAGAAACGGACAGACTACGACTGTATCTTTATGGTATGCTCATTGATTGAGAGGTTGGTCGAGTAGTTCAGCCATTCGGTATTGGCCCTCACAGATCCCAGCGTGCGGCTTTCCTGCACCGGGCTCTTGCCAAAGGTAACCCAAAGCAATAGACAAAGCTCTACCGCGCGTGCACAATGTGAGGCGTTGGCAAGGGAAAAACACTCCAGCAACTAACCATAACGCTGCCCGGTTAGCCGGCATTTCTGGCTGCGGCGACATTGGTAATAGGTAGAGTCGAGATGTGGCGCGGTGGTTTAGGATGAGCCTATCTGTTTGCCGAGCCTTTCGTCTGTCGGTGCCTCAATAGCTTGTCCATGCCCCGTTTCCACACGTAAGGTACAAATATTCGTATTCACGCAGTTGCACTGATGGGATTGTCGCAGTTGTGTTATCTGGAGTCGAATAGCTTGGCGAAACCGAGTTTTCTGTGGAAGTTTGTACTAATCTGCCAGAGTTTCCAAAAATGACACTCCCGGCTGTTGTGAGGATAGTTTCTCCTGTTGAAGCTTTGCCTCGGAGATTGTTTCTTGGCGAAGTTACTAAAGATAGTGTTGTTCACCAAACAATCGTTATCAAGTCACCGACCAATTCGCCAATCCGAATTGATGCTGTAGATATGGGGAACACTGGGTTAGAGTGTTTGTACTCACCGAGTAATTCGAGTACCATCAAGGTAACGTTTGCTGGTCGTATAAGAAGCGAGGACCAAATCAGCGACAAGAAGGTCGTTGTACATGTAACAATGTTGAACTCAGGGAAACAATCTACTCTGGAATTACCCGTGTCTGGATTATTCCGGAAGACTTGAGAAATACCACCTGCTGGGGAGTTGGGAAACTATTCATTTCGCCAAGTCTTGATTGACGAAAAGTGTGGAAGCTTTGCTTCGCGCCGTCCCGATGTGTTCGCAGAGCAGATTCTTTTCACCCACCATTGAAAATCCAATTGGTTTCTTGCCTCTTGCCAAGGCCGAAAAAGCCGGCGAAATCTCATTTGTATGCAGAGCTTCCCCTGACCAAAGCAGGAAATCAACTACGTCTCCAAGAGACTTCTTCCCTTCATGTAGTCGGGTTGAGTCAAACCAAAACAATCTAAAACTGTCGGTGCGACATCAATTCCGTGAGGCCTCTTGGTATTGATTTCCACATTGGTGAGGAAAATACCGGACATGAAACTTGGATCAAAGATATGGTCTCCAGACCACCGGGAGGTGTTATCCTCAATCAGTTTAATCGGTGCTGCCCCAAGAGCTGTTTGCCAGCTAAAGCGATATCCAGGTGGTAATCGGCATGCAAAACAGCCACGGGAGAGTTGAAGAAATCGGCAAGTAAAATAGCCACACCGTAGCAAACTCCGTAGGTTATTGCTGCTCAGGAAAGTAAAGGACAGTAATAGCTTACGGAGGCAAAGGATGCTTACGGTGGAAGAATACGTAAAAATACGAACCGCCAAACGGGATGGAATGAGTATAAGGGCTATTTGCCGAACCCACCATCATTCCCATCACACGGTTGGAAAAGTACTTAATAACCCACAACCGCGGCCATACACCCGGACCAAGCCAACCGTTGCGCAGGTATTGGGACCTTTCACACACATCATCGACCAGATATTGCTTGATGACCAGGCCCAGCCAACTAAGCAACGGCATAAAGCCTCAAAGATTTACCGGCGACTCAGAGATGAATACGGTTACAAAGGCAGCTACGACCAGGTTCGCAGATACGTCAAAAAACACCGCAAAGGCCAGCGTGAGACATTTATTCCCCTGGCCCATGAGCCGGCAGAGCGTCTGGAAGCTGATTTCGGGCACATCTATGTAGACTTTCCAGAGGGCAGGAAGCAGGTACCTGTTTTGGTTACTACCTGGAGCCATTCGAGCTTCCGGTTCGCTATGGCTTTTCCAACCGAAAGGCTTGAGTGCATCCTGACAGGACTGGTTCGAGCCTTTGAATTTTTTGGTTGTGTTCCCAGGCAACTGTGGTGGGACAATCCAAAGACCCTCGTCAAAGAGATCCTCAAAGGACGTACACGCACAATACATCCGCGCTATGTTGCCCTGGCGAGCCATTACATGTTTGACCCGCTTTTTTGTATGCCTGCACAGGCCCAGGAGAAACCTTATGTTGAAAACAGCATATACGACCTGCAACGGGACTGGGCTACACCGGTGCCGAGGGTAAAAGACTTCGATGAACTTAACGATTATCTTCGGCAATGCTGCCTGAAGAAGCTCCAGCATCGTGTCGCCGGCAAGACCGAGACTGTCGCACAGCGCTTTGAACAGGACAAAGCAGCTGCCTTAGCACTACCGACACACCGTTTCGATCCTTATGTGGCA
>Ga0315296_10000710_pt1 | contig 29928 bp, 35 predicted proteins | sample YL17G14_18_MG_FD_203921 | JGI IMG/M metagenome (GOLD analysis project Ga0315296, IMG submission 203921) | Sediment microbial communities from Yellowstone Lake, YNP, Wyoming, USA - YL17G14_18 | ecosystem: Environmental > Aquatic > Freshwater > Lake > Sediment | place: USA: Wyoming | collected... | reverse complement strand
GAAAAGTTCCGAGACGAATATCGAGAATACATGAAAAACACCAAGAAACTGATTCCCTTCATTTACTAGTGCTGCATCCGAGATTTCCCACCAGCACTGTTATCACAAAAGACAAGGCCCAAACTCGTCATCACAGCAAAGCACTCTAACCCGCCAGACCCCTAAAACCCCTAAATCCCAAACTCACCAAACTCAAAAACAGAGGAGAGAACCAACTCCACACAAGAATCAACACAAGATTCAACCTATATATGGAGACCACTATTGGACAGTCGAATATCTGTTTGTAGGGTCAACGGTCAGACTGTCGAATATGCGAGAGTTTATAGGGAAAATAAAGAGTTAGGAGAGTGAAGGAAATGACAAGACAGCTTAAAGTAAAAATCGTGAACAAGAAACCGCGCTCTGAATGTCTGGAAGACCCGAAAGTGAAGGAATGGTTTGAATTAATCGGAAACGCTAGGACGATAGAAAACTACAGCTATGAGTTTCCAAGATTCATGGACTTCGTGAAGTCTACCACTGAGATAAAAACACCCAGTCAAATAATCGAAACGCGCATAGACCAGTTGACTAATCGGGACATGAACGTTAAGCGGTTCTGGGAAACTGTAGGCATAAAATACATGCATAGTCTGGAAACTCAGAAAATCCGATTGAACACGATAAAAAGCTACCTTCGCACAATGCTTTCATTCTTCAGTAAGAACCATGTGCCTTTAACGTACAGTCGTGGAGAGCTAATCGGGTCTATCGAACCCAGTGAAAAAGACAAGGTAATACATGAATGGATTCCGTCCAATGAAGACGTAAGGCTACTGTACAGATTAGCAAATACAGCGAGAGACCGCGCAATACTCTTAACGCTCTATCAATCAGGATTCAGCGAAGTTGACACGGCAAACATGAAGATAGAAGACTTCGAGTTTTACGACACAAACGGAAACTGGAAACTTCAGCTTAACGAAGACTTGTATACGGCACGACTCAGAGAGAAAACAAACATATTGCAACAGACCTGTATCTCTAGGGAATGCTTAGAAGAACTTAGAATAATGCTACAGAGTAGAGGATTCCCAAAAAGCGGTTTTCTCTTCGTGAGTTTCCGCAATGAACAGCTAGGCGTGAGAGGAATAAACGAAGCCATGAAAAGCATAGTAGCTAAAGCGTACAACGGCAAATCTGAGCTATGGAAAACTAAGCATCTTCGAGATGCGTTTATGAACGGACTTGAAAAGGCTAAAGTAAGTGACGAAATGAAGTCGTGTTTTGTTGGACACCAACGACAAGGCGCGAGAAAAGAGTACGCGGTAACTGAAGACACTATAAAAAGTCTCTATCAAGAAACATTCAAACACTTAACGGTCAACGGATTCGGTTCAACAAGTCGTAAGGTAGAAGAGCTAGAAACCAAGTTCACACAGACCACAAGCGAGTTAGCCCAGACAATAGCCCAGTTAACAACGGAAAACAGACAGTTTAAACAAGAACTTGTCAAGATGTCGGACGCTATAAACTTCTTAGTGGAAGACTTAGGCAAGAACACAGAGGAAAAATACAAGAAACACATGGAAGACGTTAGGCGAAAAGCGGTTAAACACGCTTAACGCCTCATTCCCCTTTTCGTTTCATTCTAGTTATTCTATACCATTCAGTCATTACCATTCTACACACACAGTCAAGTAAGTACACCATCACAGTATATTGACATTCATTTCATTATTGACAGTATCGTATCATAACCCTAGCGAGTAGGTCTTATAACGGACATGCACAACTGAAGTTTATAGTAGCGGTCATGGTCTGTATAGGACACGGTTAGAGCGTACCCTCTCTATTGAGAGGATACAGTTAACTATCATAGTTTTACCATGACCCTTTATATATACATGGGCGAGCGGATTCCACTATGGACTTTAGACACTCCAAACAGACCCTACTAGGTGTTAGAAAACTGGACTATCGACTATTATGTAGGCTACCCGTCTTTATAGGAAAATAATCGGTATAGGTTCCCAGAATGACGGGTTATGTATGTTGGAGAAGTTGTAGAACAGGAAAACTAATATTTCGAAGGTTTTCGGAAAGATTAATAAGAATCTGAACCATGGTTGAACATCGAGAAGGTTAAGCTTTAAATGCCAATAGTAGTTGCACAAGAAGTTAAGAAACTTTTTGTTTGGTTAAACTTTTCCACTTCTGCAAAGCAACGCCTTTTTCTTATCAATGTTACCGAAATAGCTAATAAATATCGACATATTTGCAACATTGAGACAAAGGTTCACGCCTTTCTTTCGAGAGTGTTCAATGGAGAATATGAAGCAATAAATGAACCAAGGATTTTTTGCACATTAAGACTAATAAACGCTTTATCTTACGGTGATGTCAAACAGCTTTATGATGATTATCATCAAGCAGAAGGGTATTATTTGGATTTAGATAACTTAGCGAATGAATTAAGTATACCCGATGGCTATTTCGTTGAACTATTGCTAATATCATTTATCAATAGGTCTGAAGAGAGAGTTATTTTTCCTAACGAAACGAGAATACATGCGATTAAGGAACTTGAAGCAGAAGCAAAAGAACGAATGGAAGCATTGAGCAAAATCGGCTCTATCTCTCAATCTCACAGCTTTCTTGCGGATTTAGGTCTGAAAGATATAGCGGATGATTTGAGTGAGGGATATTCACGGTTTGAAACAGGAGACTATGATGGTGCAATCAAATCCTATCGCAAGGTTGTTGAAGGATTCAGAAACTATCTTGCCGAAAAAGAGGAGAAGGAAGGGAAGAAAGTCTTCAAAAAACTAATCGATAGTAGTGAGACTCGAACGGAAAAGATAGTTGATTTCTTGAACAAAACTTATGGTCTTCTCTCAAACTTCGGAGAGCATTATGGAACACATGCATTCGAAGAAGAAGGAGTGTTTGCGAATAAAATAGTTGAAGATTTAACAGAGTATCTTACTAGAAAACTAAGAAAGAAATAGTGCGGAAAACTTATAGCCTAACCCAAGGAACTAATCAGAGTTGAAAAGACATAAAGAAGTCAGATAAGAATGGTAGAATATGCTAAGGGAAGAAGAATGGTAGAATATGTTAAGGGAAGCGAAACTGACACGTGGCATTGGTGTAGGAATTGCACACAATACCCCATGTATATCTACCAAAGACGCTCTGATAGACCGCATTCTGACCTCTGTAACCAATGCAAAGCAAAGGAAGACAACAAAGATTGCACAACATAAAGACCTAACTTCCTGCAATCGCTTAGAAGACTAGGTTTTTCTGAGGTCACACACAAACTCAAATCCTTGTTCTATTAACTTACAGATTTCATCAGTATTCTTGGCTACAGCAGAAGTGAATTCAGCCTCATTCAGATTAAGCAGTTGGGTATAGAGTAGAGCGCGCGCACTAGCTTTTTTACAAAACTAAAGTGAATGTAGATTATTATTTGCTTCTTCATTGTTCACCCTATGAAGTGGTGGATGATGATAATAAGTAAATGAAACATCTTTCAGGGTTCCAATTTCTTCCAGATTTTGCTGTCCCTCATTTTCTGAAGACACCAAAAACAGATCGTCTGTAGTTCATACTTAGTATTAAGAAAGGGAAGAAGACGGTCTGGTGGTCGTTGTTTCTGGCAACAGTCACAAATTGGCATTAGTCTATTGCCACCTTTGCGTGTTCACAGCCCACCCTGGCACACTTGTCACATTCACCCACCCCATGCACCATATTGTTGTGGACACTGATGTGTTTGAAGACAGTGGCTGAAGACCTGCCCAGCTTCTGTGCCAATTCATCCATTCCTATGGGCTGGTCCTTCCTTTTGCCCTTCATCTCTAGCCTGCACTTGATGATTCTGACATGCTCATAATCCCCCACTTTGGCCATCTTAGATTCAGGGATGTTTGGCAATTCTCTATAACTGATCTTGATGTCAAATTCATCCAGCAGGTTTTCATGTTCCTGTTTGTGCCAAGGGGGACAGATTGAAGTGCCAAACCCTATGGGGCCTTTTCTGCTGACTATCGCAAAAGCATTCACTGGACAGCGCATTATGCCAGAAGGCTGAAAATACCTATACAGAAATCTAAGGCTGGCAGGCAGGCCATCAATGCCTTGGGCCTTAATGAATGTGTAGTCAGCTATGCTTCTTAAGTCAATATCTACCCCATACCACCTGATTGTGTCCAGGGCCACTGCAAAGCCACAGTGACGCATTTCCCTTATGACATAGATCAGATAGCTTTTGGCCATCCCCTGTGTTTCACCCACTGACAGTCTGGAATAAACTAGGCTGGATGCTTCCCTGATCGCCAGGCAATAGGGCTTTTTCCAGTGGGACCTGTGCCACAGCTTTTCCATGATTTTTGTGACTGCATACCATTCTTCCTGCATTGCAGCATAGAAGGAACTGCATGAAATTATCACATCATAAGCGTTCAGGTCCTTCAGCGTCAGGTCAGTGGCATTGATCACTTCAGCACAGTTACAGTCAATGACAGCCGAAGCACCCTTCAAGAAAAGCACTTTGTCATAAAGGCCAGATCTAAGCCAGGCCAGCCCTTCATTGTCCCTGGACCCAAACAGATCCACCACCTTTTCATATTTGCTGGCAATCAATTCCACCAGGGCAGACTTCCCACCACCTGTGCCCCCCACGATAGCAAAGGCCAGGGGCCTTTTCAAAGCAGTGTTAAGGCTGGCAGCTGCATCCTTTGGAAACCTGACCCAGTGGACCTTAATATCAGCTGACTTCTTCTGTTTTGCTTTCGGTAAGGTCTGAAAGGTCCACACCCCCATGTGTCTGCACAGTCTTCACAACAGTGGCATGGGATGGGGCCACGTCTTCTGTCAGATATGATTCAGCCAGGACCAGCATCCCATCCTGAAAAACATGCATGACCAGGACACTGTGAAGCCTTCTGACCAGCGTTTTAATGTCAATGGATGCAATCTTTGACAGATCCTGCTTCTCGCCATTTGTCACATAGACTGCCTGGATTCGGTCTTCAACACTGCTGATCCACGTCTTTGCCAGGGAATGCCACAGGGTCCAGCCTTCCATCATTTGCCTGAAATTTGCATTGCTGCCTGACCTGTAATAAGGGGAAGCCAGGCTGTGAATGGCCCTATTTAGCATGTCCAGCCTTCTGTTCAATTCTACAATATAGGCCAGTGAATCATCAGCAGCTGTGATTTCTGCTTCTAGGTCATCAAACAATTCCTGGACAGCTAACAGTCTGTCAGCCAGCTTCTTATCCAGAAGGACTTTAACACCCAGGCCAGCTAATTCTTCCCCCACTTCTTTGCCCTTCACCTGTCTGCCCAGGGCCTTCTTCAGGCTGTCTTTGAAGCCCACCTATGTCTTCCCCCTTTTGGACAGGTAATAAGCAAAGGCCACAATGCCCACAATCGCAATGACAAAAAACTGATTTTGTCTGTCAGACAGCCAGCTGGTCACAGCTGTGGGGTTAGACATGAAAGCTGCAATAGCAATCACAGCCAGCATCAGGATCACCAGGCCCTTTGTCAGCCAGTTTGCGCCTTTCAATTCCTTCAGGGCATTCCTGATCTGTGTGTGTGCTTCCAGCGCTGTCAGGACCTGTTCAATCACAGACTGTTTCTGGTCACTTTTGCTGGACAAGACAGCATGCAATTCATTCTTAAGCTGGTCATTCACTTCTTCCAGCCTAACAGCTTTTTGATGCCAATCCAGGGCCTGCCTTTTATATTCCAGAATCCTTGTCTTCAGGTCTTCAATTTCCCTTTTCTGATTCACCACTTGGAACATCACTGAAGCCCCTGTGGACTTTTCACCCTGCTGCTGCACAACTTTGCTGCCAAAAGCCTGAATGCCTGACGTGATCAGTGCTGGGTCCATGTCTTCAGGCATATAATAGTCCATTGGTGCTTCCTTCAGCCAGAACACAGGGATAGGATTCAGATGGTCCAGGTCTGATATTTCAGGTTCGTAAAGCGTGATCTTTGCGCTTTTGGGGTGGTCTATTATCTGGTCCTTAAACACTGCTTTGCCTGCACTGTATTGCAGCCTGTCTTCCCACCTTAAGATGTGCTTCACCACAATGTAGGCCCCAGGGTCCAGTTTTCCATAAAAAGGATGCACCACCTTTTCCCCCAGCGTCAGTTTGGTGGCAGATATGCCTGGTTCAATTTCAACTGTTTCCATTTCTTTAACGTAAAGCTGCAATTTGATGTTCGAAGGTCTGCATGTGGCTTCCAAATGCGTGAATGAAGCTGCCTGCCACTTCAGCAATTCACTGATCATGGCCATCATGCCAATGCACAGGCCCATGCCCAAATAATTGGCAGGCAATCTCCATTCAAGAGGGAAGAAGGGGACTACTAGGCCCATCCAGCTGAAGATCAGAATGACAGGCAGGAAGTCATACAGCTGGCTTTTATCCATTAAGCCATCTTCCTTCTTGTCCTATTCTCAAAAACTGTGTTGATGTCCTGGCCAGGCTTCTTCTGTGTGGTGATTGTCAGCTTCCCCTTTTTCACCACCCACTTCTGGCCCATAATCATTAATTCTGTGTCTTGTGGAATTTCCAGGACCAGCTTCACCTGATTATTCGTCAATGCCCTAGATACCTGGGCTTCCACAGCCTTTTCCAGGTTCAATGTCACTTCAGGCTGGGGCTGCCCAGGGCAATCCTGCTTTTCAGGTTCAGCGTTTTCAGCAGTGGGTTTCTTTTTTCTAAGAGCATCCAGCCAATTCACAGGTTCTGCCTGACCCAAAGATGGTGAAAACTTGGCCACTTTAATCCTGGCTAGAATCATGCCCACCAGCCACAGGATGCTTATGGCCAGCCAGCTGATAGTCTGAAGCAGTGCAGGATGAATCTGAACAGCTGGACCCACCCAGTAAGTCACGCTGAAGAACAGGATGGCTGACGTGATGGCTAGGCCCACGATCCAGGCCAGCATCCTAGGGGCTTCAGGCGTTTTCAGCTTTCGGTTTGTTGCAGACAATGGATATTTCACCTTCATTGTCTTTGACCAGGGAAATTTCCAGAATAGTGCCCTTCAGAAGTTTCTTCCAGCTTTGGGGGATGCTGACGTGATCACTATTTCCATGCCTAGTGACGTGACGCTGGGCAGTATCAAGCACTTCCCCTTCCAAAGAAATTTCAGCATGTTTCTTTTTCACATGCACACCATGTGTGTATTAGGTATGAACATTCCTTATAAGCCTTACAGTACCGTACAGTACAACAGATAAGGAGGAAAAGAAAAATGGGCTTCAATCTCAAAGGATGGCATATAATAGCGATCATTTTTGCGCTGCTATTTCTGACAGGCACAATCACGACAAGCTACTGGAACCCACCAACAGCCCCAACAGAAGAAGACACAACGCCAGCTGCTGGCCTATCCATAGTCAGCAAAACCCTGAAGTTTGTCTTCCTAGACAAGTTTGCAGGTTCAGCCCCTTCAGGCACAGGTGCATACCTCTATGATTCTACTGGGGCCACACAGCTGGAAGGTGCTTCAAACGCTATTTCTTCAGGTTCATGGACCACAGCTAACCCCTACGCTTCAGACACTTCCCTATTGCTCAAATACACCTATGACACTTCAAATGATGACATCTATTTCTACCCATTCACAGTCCCCAGAATGTCTTCTGAAGATGCACACAGCCTGACCACAAACACGATCACAGTCAAAGTCTTCACCCTTCCAACATTGACTGATGCACTTTATGACAGTGGGGGAAACACCCACGCTGATGCTGGGGTCTGGAACAAGACCACAGGTGCAGCCCCTGGTGTGGCAACATCTACAGCCACCTATTCGTGGTATGTGAGTGCTGACAATAAGGGCTATTTGAGCAGTTACGATCCACAATACAAAGTGCAGCTGAAGCCAGTGATTTGGGTCACAACATCTGGCACTGGATACGAAAACTGCATCCTTACAGGTTTTGATGGTGCTTATGAGAAGGGCACCACCATGTACTACTACCATGTCCTGACAGACACACAGCTAACCAAATACAAAGTGGGCAATGACTACATCTATTCAGGGTCAGGATCCTTCAGCTGGACAGTGAACCTGGCAGGCTATTCAGGCACTGCTGTGACAATGCAGACCTACCTGTACGTCTATTCAGATCCAGTGTACCACCAGCAATATGGGTCCTATGGACCTTACGCTGTGCAGCTGGCAGAACAAACGCAGACACTGACGGTTTAGGGAGATAGACATGCAATTTAAACTTAAAGAATTGCTGTTCTTCTTCCTGACCTTCCTGGTAGGATCTTATGCAGGCAGCTGGGTCATCAGCTTCTTCAATCTGAATCAGACCACTGGCGTTCTAGGATATTTAATGACGGCATTTGTGCCAGCCCTGTTCATGTGGATAATCTGGAAAAAGTGGATTCAGAAGGCAGCTGGCACCAAATAGCCACCACTGCTGTTCAGGGGGTCTAGTATGAAGGTCAATGCTTTGTTAGTTCTGGGCATGGTGCTGCTAATTGCAGGTGGCAGCATTGCCTGGCAGGGTACCATCATTGATGGCACACCACCAGAAACCCTAGAAGTAAACATGTTTCCAGCGCACAATAGAAACTATTCTAAAGTGGACACACTGATCTTTTTGGCCAGGGACTGTGAAAGTGGCATTGCGAAAATAGAATGCACGATTTCTTTGAAACCAGTGGCAGGTGGATCATCCACCCCCCATTTCTATCAGCTTCAGCATCTCTATGATGTCACGTATTCTCGCCCAGGAGGTATGGAAATTTGGGAACTTTGGCGTCAGAACATCACTTCGATCACCACCCCTGGCGCATACGATTTCGGCTATACCATCTATAATAGAGCTGAATTACAAAGTGAAATCGGTCCACGCACATTCTACATCAGCACAACAGCTTCCACGATGACCCTGACAGTCCTATCAGCCACAGGTGGAACGACACATCCGGCATCTGGCACCTGGGAATATCCAGCGAATTCCATTGTGACCATGAACGCTTTTGCAGCTGCAAACTATGTCTTTTCGCACTGGACAGTGGACGCTACAGTGACCCTGGGCAATCCCATAAACATCACCATGCAAGTCAGCCACACGGTCCAGCCTGTCTTCAGGCAGCTGGCTGCAAACGAAACAGGCAATGAACCACCTGAAGGTCAATATCCCCAACAGCAGAATTCCTGGCTGAATCTGCCCACAGCAGGGTTTCTGATGATCCTGGGTGTGGCAGTGACTCTGGCAGGAATAAAGAAGACAAAGGTGAAAGTTTGATGGCATCCAAAAAAGCAGCTTCATTGTTCATGCTGGCACTGATTGTCTGTGTAGGCGTGTCAGGCTATCTAATGGCCCAGCAGACAGACGTGACGCCAAATGTGACACTGAACCCAAAACATGCAGCGATAGTCCAGAAAATGTCCATACAGGTCAGGGGGCATGACTTTCCCATTCAGGCTGGTGATAGCGGTTACATTTATCTGGACCCTAAATGCGTGGATGCAGGGACCAGGACTTCAGGAAAATACATGAGCATTTTTGTGGCTGGCAAAGACTATGAGGCATCCACCTGGATCTGGCAAAGATATGGGGACACTGAATTATGCATGGCAATTTGGGGACCAGGTGAAGATGGGGAAACCTTTGGAATCGAAATAGGGAAGACTTCATGGGATGGCTTCACTGTCAGACTTGAAGGAAACATACTGCTAGAAATTCCGGCGTATTCAGCCCAAAACCCAACAGTCGGCTATTATGATGGCCTATTTGTGAAGATCCAATAAACCCCCCTTTTTTAGTCGGGAATCAAACCCCCAAAATGGGGAAAAAGGAAGAAGGAAGACAGATGATTAGACATGACAAGATCAGCAAAATGCTGATAGTCCTAGCCATGATGCTGATTGTTTATCTGTCCACTTTTGAAAATTCAAACGTGGTCTTGTTTCCAGGCTTACTTCTGACCTTTGGCCTAGTTATGGAATGGTTCATGGAAAAGAAAAGGGAAGACATCAGTGACCAGACCATGACCACAGCTGCCTGGAAGGAAATAGGCGTTTACACACTCCTGTCCCTTTTCGGGATCTTCCTGGTGGGTTATGGCACTTCAAAACTTCCCTTTGCCATATTCGTGGGCTTTTCAGCACTTGCCTATGGTGCCCTGATGGCCATTGCAGAAGAACAGTTTTTCAGGGGCTTCATCACAGAATTGTGCCTATCCAGAATCGAAAGGCCAATTTTAGCACTGCTTCTGTCAGCTTTCACCTTCACCATCTATCACATTGCCAGATATGGGACTGACCCTGATGCTATGATCTACGTTTTTGCAGGGGGCCTGATCCTGTCCTGGTCAGCATACAAGTCCAGAAGATTGGGTCCAGGCATGCTGGCACACATAGTCAATAACTTGAGGGCAGCAGCCCTGGGTGGTTAGACATGGACATAATTGACAAAGGTTTAAAAATGTTCAGATCCAAAAAAGCATTGGCCCTTATGGCAGTGGGCCTTCTGTTGCTAGGTTCCCCCTTTTTGCTAGGCATTTTAAACCCTGGATTTGAAGGTGCAAAATGCACGTTCTTTGGGTCCTATTTCCCTTCTGGAAGCTGGGCCAGCTATTCAGGGACTGACCAGCTGCACAGATACCAGGATGCTGAAGCCACACTCATTTCTAAATCACAGCAGCTGGCCTGGGTAACTGCAACCAACACCATCAGCTGGACATCACTGGCAACACCAAATGACGCTGGGCTAGGCTGGCAGTACAAAGAACAGGGCCTGACAACCATCACTAAAGACAAACCTGACCTGAAGATCCACACTGAATCCAGCATCCAGCTGGAAGACATCACCAGGCAGGGGGATCCGCTGCACTGGAATGATTCAGCACCTATGGATGGCAGAAGAATAGAATACTGGTCAAAGACGGCAGTGAAAGTCAACGAAAGGAATGACCCTGCCACAAACCAGACCATCATCACCTACCAATATGAATTGACAAAAGAATCCTTCATCCTGGCACCTGCTGAATTTTGGGTGGGCTTCTACCTGGTCCCATCACAGGCCAATGCAGGGGGCACAGGATCAGGCTGGCGTGAAGGAGAATGGCAGGGCATTGTCATGTGGTTCAGGCTGGACTTCAATGTGTGGGACAATGCCTATAAGGACAGCTGGCTGGATGACCCCAAACAGAATGTTTTCACGAGCACTTATGATGGCCAAATCCTGAACCAGCAGAAACTGTCTGATTATCGGGGTGGCTTCCCCATTACAGGATGGATTCAGGGCTGGGATAAGGCTGGCTGGACCAGCACCATGTCTGAACAGGAAGGGCCAGTGTGGGCCACTAGAAGGGGCAAAAATGGAGATGCTTATTACACAGCTGACCAGCTGGGCACCCTGAAAAACGCGCTTATGGCAAAATGCAGCTTCAGCCCAGGAATGGTGGGCCAGTTCCTAAGCCTATACAACAGCCCTGACGTGAATTTCCAGTACAAGTCAGACATGACAGCAGGGGACCTGTCAAACAATGGTGCCCTGGCTTCTGACGTGAAAACGCCAGACAGCACCATGAAGAAGATCATGTTCTTCCCCATCAACATTGAAAACTTTGGCAGCCTGGCTGATGGGGATTGGTGGAATGGGTGGAACGTCTATTATCCTGAAGCCTATTTCAGGGTCAGAATGATCTATGGGGTTTATGGCACCTTCACCTATCTGTGGACTGAAGAAGTCACAAAACCCTGGGACCAGGGTGGCCTAACTTTTCCTGAACAGGTGGAAACACAGGGGACCACAATCATCACAACCACAGGGGCAGGGGCCTGGACCACAGGAATCACTGACTTCTTTGGCAGCCCCACAGGATTGCTGTGGACCTTCTTTGTGATCATGGTCATTGCCATTGTTGTGGTTTCAGCCTTCAATCCTGGACTGTGGACAGCACTGTTCATGTCCAGGCAAAAAGGTGGCAGGAGAAAAGGGGGCTGATGGGTCCAAACATCAGGAAATACCTGATAACAGGGCTAGTCTGGTCCTTTGCTATGGCCATCTATGAGATCTGGTTCCAATCAACCTGGAAAGATTGGCTGGCAGGCATGGGCCACAAGATAGGTGTGGCAGAAACAGCCCTGGGGTTCTTCCTAGCCTGGTTCATTGCCCTGATGTTTGGCTGGTGGGTCAATAGAAGCGTAGGGGGCAAAAATCCATGAACACAAAAGGTTTTAAGTTTTGGACAGTACCATATAGTACAGGACAGGTTTGGTGAATCATATGTTGAAAACCTTTAAAATCGGTGCCATCATGCTAATGGTGGCTTTGGTTGCCAGTTTGATAACTTACCAGTACACGATTGCAGGTTTTCAGGGCAGTCAGGAGAGTTTGCCCTTCTACATTGGCGCGCCACAACCGTACAGCTACATCATAGACACCAATACCACGCATTATGTCGCGTTTAATGGTACGACTGGATTTTTGGAGCAGACAAGCACAGACGCAGACTCCATCGTAAACACTGTTTTTGCACTAAACCCAGCATCAGTCTTCTTTAGAAGTGGCACATATACTATAGACAGCAATCTGTTGCCAAATAGCAACGTAACAATTCGTGGAGAGTCCACATTCACAACGATAATTCTGAGAACTGCGAATGCAAGCGGTTATCCATCATGTTTTACTATTGACGGGAAACAGAACGTCGCGATTAGGGATTTGACGCTTCAGTGGTCTGACAAAACTGTCGGAACAAGCAGACTCGTGCGTTTGGTCGGAACAGTAACACAAGTCAAGAACGTAATAATCGAGAATGTAAACTTCAAGGACGCATCCTACTATGGGATTTCGCTTGTTGACAACGTAGATAACCTGCAAGTGAGGTACTGCAACTTTACGGGTATATACAACGCGACGGGAAGAGTCTGGATTATGCCAGCAACTACAGGCGCAAATGTTGGGTACACAAACATTCGGTTAGAGAATAACTATGTTGAGGGTCGTGCTTTCGTTCTGGCAGTAGATGATACCGTAAGGAATTCATGTTATCGTTGGAGCGTGAATGACAACTACTGCTATGAAGTCTTCGGTGACGTAATCCATCTCTTGGGCAATGGTTCTTCAGCAATTGGCAACAAAATCGTGAATATCAACGTAGGCTCCACAAGCACGCAGAACGGCATCGACTGTTGGGCTTTCAACAATGTTGTTATCATGGGAAACACTTTCTATACGGAATGCGATAAAACATCGGCTATCTTCGCTGGTCACGGTGGAGAGCAAGTAAGTATTACTGGCAACAGTATTGAAAACAAAAATAACTCAGTTGGTTACGGTTGTGGAATCTATTTGTTCGGTGGAAGCAACTCGACGGTATCAGGCAACGTAATTAAGAACATGGTGAACTTCGGCGTTGGAATGAAGCCAGACACAACGACACACGGTGCATTGTTTAATCTCGTCATAGGTAATCGCATCGACGGTTGCGGTCAATATGGAATTTACGAGCAAATCTACGGTATTTTAATATCAGACTACAACGTCATTGCGCACAACCATATAACTTCGTGTGCAACATCGCTGATAACCACTGGAAACAACACGCGTGTTGAAGGGAATGCCGGATACAATCCTAAAGGCTACATTGCTAACACGGTGCTAGGTTCTTATCTCGTAGATTCTGGCTCTGGAACAATCGCAAACAACACTGGATACACATGCACTCAATCGCCCAAAACAATCTACATCGGGGGGGGAACGGTTCTGAATGTCTATGTCAATGGACAGGTTGTTTTCGCAACTACAAACGTCATGGTATACCTATCTGGTGGCAATACCTTTGAAGTCGAATGGAGCAGCGCACCAACGATAAAAGTTTTCGGTCAATAGTGAGGCTGAATAATGAAATGGAAACAAGCAACCTTCACTGTTCTAACAATAGCCCTACTCATTCTTTCCGTATCTAGTGCCTTCGCCAGCGTTACCATCCCCAAACGACCCATCTTTTTTCCATTCAACAATGGGGCATACTTAACCTTCAGCACGTCAATCCTTCCCCTGACATTTTCTAGTGTCTATCGGGACACAGTTAATAGGTGGCATTTCGGCAATGTCTGGCTGACAAGCACTGCTGACGTGACAATAACTGCCTGGTTTTCAAGCGATTGGCTGAACTACACTGTACCGTCTTCTGGAACACAGCAAATCAGCAATGGCTCAAAACCCACAGCTGTTTATTTTGATGGGGTTTTCACAGCTGAAGGCGATGGGTGGACCTACACTGGAACAATAATAACGGTGGTGACGGAAGCCACTTCAAGCGTGGGGTTGAATTGGGGCAACAATCCCCCAGCAATAGGAGAAACTTCAGCACCTTCCACAGTCTATGCCAATAAGTATGAACTGTTGAATGTGACAATTAATGATGTTGATGGAGTGGCAAACTTTGAAAACTGCACAGCCCAGCTGAACAGCAGCATCCAGCTTCAATGGATAAGGACCACTGACACTTTCAGTGAAGCTGCTGATGCTTCAAACTATGCCACCCTGGATGCTTCAAACTGTGTGAAGACCACAGTGAACAGCACAGCCCTGACCTTATCATGGAAGGTGAAGTTTGGCTGGAATTTTACTGAAGGGGCCATCTTTGTGAATGGGACAGTTTATGATGGGGACACTTCAGCCACAGCATCCAGCACCCAGCTGTTCACCTTTGAAGATGACCTAATCATCAGCAGCGTCACGCACCTGCCTGGGCAGCCAGCAGCTGGCCAGCAGATCTTCCTGACAGGCCAGATCTACTATGAAGGCACAGTCACAGCCCCTGAAGATGCCACAGGCATCACAGTGTATGCTGTCAGAAACAACACAGCCACCCAGGTGGGGTCCACCAGCACATTCACTGCAGGAGCCTTCAGCATGTCCTGGCAGGAAGGCACTGATGGCACTTATGGGTATGACGTTTATTGCGTGACTGATGAAGCCAGCACCCAAAACAGGACAGAAATCATCTATGTGGAAAAGATAATCAGTGGTGGCCACCTGCCTTATGACATCATTATCCCAAACATTCCCAATCAGGACAACACTGATAATTCAGGGTCTTCAGACCTGGGGCCTGGCTGGGTCCTTCCTGTAGGTTTCAATGTGGCAGCTGGAATCCTGGTCTTCAGCTGCTTAGTGGGCATTGTCTGCTATGATGCTTATGAAAAAGATTTCAAACTGTCAGGCATTAGGAAGTCATGGTCAAAACGCAAAAGAAACAAGAAAACTGAATGGAAGAAAAAGGAACCCTGGGACTGATCCCAGGTCCTGGTTCTAAGATGCTGTGATGTCCACAGTCCAGAAGAAACTTCCAGCTGCTGCTGATGTGGGCACTGTCAAAGCCATAGTCCCATTAAGCCACTGCCCAGGATTCAGCGTGGTGTTGTTCCTGTTGTATGCCAGATCCCAGCCTGAAGGAAGCCCTAGGACTAGCATGTTCACCTGCAATGCCTGGCCACCTGAATTGTAAATGTCCATAGTTTTCTGTTTGATTTCCCCCGGATTCACAGTGCCCCAGCCCACTTCAGTGCCATTGGTCCAGGGCTGGCCTTCCACATACATGGTCAGGGAAGCCTGTGGTGGAATAGTGGCGTTTTGTGGCATATGATAGTACAGCGTGATGGCAGCCCAAACTGTGGAAGCAGCTGCAATGATGATGCCCAGCGTCAGTGCTGCTAAGATCAGCTTTTTCCTTTGCGTTCGATCACCCCCTTTTGCTGTAGTCTTAAATTGGCCACTATGAAACAAAGGAAGACGCACCAGAACAGCAGCAGGAAAAGCGCATTGAAGAATCCCATGCCTGACTGTCTTTGGGGCCTGACGCTGCTTTCCATTCTATTGTGGCAGGACACAGACTTTAATCCCCTTTTCCCTGGCAAAATTCACCAGAAGCCTTTCAACGTCTTCAATCGTTTTCACCCTGTCCAGCCTGGCAGACCAGACAGGATCCTGAAGAAGACGCTGCAAAATTTCCCTTTTGACAGCAGTGACCACTATTATTCCCCCAAATACTTGATGATGATTTTAGTGTAGGACAAATGAGGGCACTTTTTGGCCACACAATCCTTCCTTAGGATCATGCTGTCTGAAAGGTCCCCATGAATGTCACAGTAGGCTGTGGGTGGCTCCAAGATGTGGACCCTAGGCAGCTGAAGCTGTGAAGCTTCACCCATGTCTAGTCCACGCCTTCGTTAGTCTTAGGCCGCATCGTTTGCACTTCCATGTGCGGATTGTGGCTTTTTCTTTCTGCAATGGAATCCGACAAAAGGGCACAGCATCTATTTTTTCCCACCTTTTTCATGCATAAGCAGAAGGCGATCCAGCCTGTCAGCTAGGATGCTGATGCTCAATTTCCCTTCTTTTTCAAAACGCCAGGTCAGCACCAGGCCCTTCCTTTCCAGCACTGACAGGGCAGCTTTCACAGTGGCGTCCACTTCAGTCTTTTCCAGGGTGGTCTGCAAGATCAGTGCAGCCATGTCCTGGCCAGGCACCACTTCCACTATTACATGGTCCCCCTGCTGGTGGCTTCTGATCAGGGTGTCCACCATTTCAGTGGCCCCCATTGAATCTTTGGCTGTAATCGCGGACCTTCTGCATGATCTTCTGGTGACGTTCACTTCTTTGGGTCAGGCTTAGATAGTGCTTCTTTATGGTGTTGATGTCCAGCCAGCCCCTTCCAAACAGGCCAATTCCTTCACCCCTTCCCAGGTACTGGCCAGCCACTGATTCCAGGGGCACTTCAGCTTCCCACAGAAGGTTGCAGTGGATTTTGTCTGCATCATGGGGCTTCAGTGTGATGTACTCTTTGAACAGGCTGGGGTCCACTTTGTCTTTGAAGTAGATGGCCAGGGCTTCCCTGATTTCTTTATAGATTTTTGTTAATTCTGGATAGCCACCCATGATCAGTTTGTCAGTGATTGGTTTGCCCCTGGCAACCCAAATTTTCTTCAGTTCCTGGGGAAGACCTGGCCAAAACAGGTCTGTGGGGCAATCACGCCACCAGATCCCACCCCTGACCTTCGTTTCATAGTCATCCACCCGGGTGAAATTCTGCTTAAAACGGTCCCAGCTGATGCCTGTGATGCCTGCTTTTCCTTCTTTGCCTTCCCTGAAGCCACCTGACACTGCCAGTTTGAAGACTGTGGCGTGATAGGTCATGTTCATCTTTTCTAGGGCATGCACTAATTCCTTGACTTCAGCTGAAAACAGGTCTTTCTTCCTTAAGCGCAATTTTTCCCTGAATCTGCCTGTGCTGACGTAGTGCTGGCTGTTTGGGTCTTTGATCTGTGGGGCCACCACCCTGATGCCATCCAGAAAAGCACTTTGGGACCCTTCCTTCTTGGCCTGAAGGAAGCCCTGAACGTCATCAGCTGTCCAGTTCGCCGGGTCTTTATATTTCAGGAATTGCCAGCACTTTTCAGCCTTATGAATCTGGCCTTTGTATGTTCTGACGCCATCCCTGTGGCATCTTCTGATGTAGATCTGGACAGTTTCATAGTCGCTGGTGTCCCCATCCTCATTATAGAAAAGTTTTCTCCTGGGGACCTGCTGCATGAAAGTGATTAGGGCCTGCTTCCAGGGTTCCAGGTCCTGGGTCATGCGCCAGATTGTCTGGTAGGTGGTCTGATATTTCCTAGACAGGGATCCTATGCTTTTGTTTTTCAGCCAGGCTGCTTCCAGAATGTCCAGAAGGACTTCTTTTGGGTTTCCTGTTTTGGCAGCTGTGCTTAAGAAGTGGGGCCTTCCACCTGAACCGTTCTTTTCTATTTTTCCGTTTATGTAAGAATCAACTTCCTGGGGGAAAACACAGATTTGCTGGGTTTCTGTTTGGGCTTCCACTTTGCTTCACCTTTTGCTGTACGATACAGTAAGGTACTGTACCACATATAAGTTTTACTGTTCCACGCTATGTCAGTATATGGCATAGTCATGGACTTTTGTAAAAAACTATAGTGCCAGGGCTTTGAAGGTCTGGACCACTTCTTCAGCCAATTCTTTGGGGATGGCAGGGTGCTTCTTCACGATTTCCAGCATCCTGTTCTTCAATTCATCCATGTGCGACTTTGGGGCCTGACGCTTTTTGGCTGCCACCACCCCTTCTATCAGGACCTTCAATTCTGTTTCATAGATGAAGGTCAGAAGGTTCTGCTTCCTGTCTTCCACCACTTTGAAGTCAATCTTCAGCTGGCTGCTTTCATGGGCCTTTATGTAGTCCAGAATAGCCTGGTTCACTACTTCTTTGATCTTCAGGCCCTGAAGGGCAGCACAGACTTTCAAAGCCTGCCAGACTTCATCAGGAACATCAGCCAGATACTTTGTCACATCTTTTTCCCCCTTTTGAAGGGCCCAGGTGGATCTGGACAGTCACAGCTCGAACACCAGACTACCTGCATCCATTCCCCTTCCCCTGTTGATCCAGGCCACCACACCCAGCGTGACCCATGAATGCATGAAACGTCAGTGTGGCCATGTCCTTCTTCAATTTGCTTCAGATCCAGCTGCCTGTTCACTTCTGATTCCCCAGCTTTGTATCCAGGGATTTTCCACAGAATTCACAGATGGTCCTGCTGTCATCCTGGATTCTGCCACAGCTGCTGCACTTCTTCCTGGGCAAAGGCTTCCAGCACTTCCAGCAGATCAGCGCGTTTGGGCCATTAGCATGTCTGTCAGGACATCTAGCCAGGTTGCCTTCCTGCTGAAATCGCTTTAAAAAACGTCTGTCCATTGCCCCAGGCTTTGGATGCTGGTCTTCCCAGTTTTCCCCTGTGTAGGTTTCAGCCATTCTGGTTCACCACATTGAAGACCACTTTTGCTGGCAATCTGTAATTCTTGTCATTTCTGATTAGAAGCCCTTCATTGGCCCATTTTCTTAACGTGATGTTTGCTGTGGTCTGCAAGATCTTCCAGCCATGCTCAGCCACTTTTCTAAGCAATTCAATTTCAGTGAAGCCTTCCTTTGGCAATTCATTGACTATGCAGAACATCATCTGGCCTTCTTTGTTGTTTGTCGAAAATCTCAGGTGACGTTCTCCTAGAAACTTTGCAGAAACAACCAGCTGTGAATGCTCAATGTTCATCTTCACTTCTGATGGGTCACTGGGGATGCTCGTAGTATTGTTCTGTGGCAGCAGAATAGCAAAGGTTTCCCTGATCTTCTGAAGCTGGCCAGCGTCAGCCTGAAGCCTGTCAATGATGCCTTTGTCCTGGTCCAGCTGCTGGTGCAGGGCCAGATTTTCTTCTTCTAGTTTGTTGATGGGTTCAGCCCTGGCCAGAAGGGCCTTCAGCTGTTCTTCCATCCCTTTGTTTGTTTGAAGCAGCTGATCCCTTTCCTTTTCCAGATCTTCACACTTCTGTCTAAACATTTCATCACCTTCCATGACTTTGACTTTCAGAAATTCTTCCCTGACACTTTCAGGGCTTCTTTTTCCAGTGGCCACTTCCATGCCCACAGGTTCAGGGACCCCTGCTGGCAGCACATAGACTTTTTTCAGGTCATTTCCTATGGCAGCGTAGAAGTGGCCTAGGGCCAGTGTCTGAATTTCTTCAGCTGGTATTTTGGCCCCCAGCAGCTGCTTAAGGATCCTTCCTACTTCGTGGGCTTCTTTCATTCTGCCCATAAGCCAGTTATCGCACTGACGCAAAGGGGTCTTATCTATGCCCCCAATGTCCTGGCTGTCCAGCCACAGGTAGTTTCCCAAGGCAGCACCTTTTCTTATGAATTGCTGGGCCACCCACTTCACAGGTGTCATTTTTCCCTGTGGAATCGTTTCCCAGGCTTCCGGGATGATCACTATAACGTGGTCCAGGGTGGCAAAGGCATAATCAATGGTGCTGGCAATGACTAGGTGCTGGGTTTCCAGGCGCATGCCACTAAGGTCCATGACATTAATCCCTTCAGCCAGGTCCAGGGTTTGGGTGAAAACCCATTTCTCCAGTTCAGGGATCACAATGTCCAGATAGGCATCCAGCTTTTCATAGACTGACTTCATAAACGCGCTTTTCGTTTGCTTTGCCTTTTCCCTGGCCTTCTGCTGAATCTCTTTAAGGCCCCTGCTGCCCTTGCAGACCTGCATGATGGCATAGCGCATGCCTGGTTCATACTTGACCTTTTCACCCAGGGCCACGTTCACAAGTCCTTCCACAAACTGCCAATCTGACCTGGACTTATAGTAGGGGGTCAGCAGTTTGCAGCTGGTGAAGCCACCTTCCCCACGCTTTGTGATGAAGGCAATGGCCTTCAGTTTTGCCCTGTCTATCAGTGCTTCCAGGGCTGTGGTTTTGCCACTTTTCTGTGTCATTCCAAAGATTGCCAGGTGGTGCAAAGGCAGGAAAACAGGCTGGCCAGACCCTATTTCAAAGCCTAGAAGAATCTGATCAGTCATGTCTTCTTTTCCACCTTTGGAATGAAGTCTTGACAATTCAGCGCAAAGTCTTCACGCAAAAGCGCACCTTTCAGGAATATCACGTTGTGACAATCACAGAGAGCATCAGTGCTGGAAGGGTAGTTGCTGGGTGGATCCTTCAGACGGTCACACTGGCCAGACCTGGTTTCCCTGATTGAAACCTTTCGGACCCTAGCTGCTTTGGAAGGCTGTGCATCATTTCTGGCCAGGTGGTTTGTTATGTTAGTTATGTTAGTTAGTTTAGTTAGTATAGATAGATAGATAGATAGAAGCACTTCTGGTCAGTCCCCCTGCCCAGCTTCCTGTTCAGCTTCCTGGACCCTTTCAGGCCACTTTTTCTTCTTCTTGTAAGGATGCAGCATGAATTCCCTGACTTCCTGAATCACAGCAAAGTTTTCCCTGATCACAGAAACCATTTCTTCCAGGGCCTTCTGTTCTGCTTCAGCTTTCGGGAAGCCCTGCTTCAGATATTCCATAACAAGTTTGTGGGCTTCAGTGTTCTTTTCATGCAGCTGGTTCAGGAATTCATAAACATTGAAGTCCCTATACTTTTCAGCCAGTTTGTCACATTCCTGTCTTAGGGCCTTTTCAGTGAATTCCAACTCTTTGACCTTGATATATTTCCTGGCAGTGGCTTTGTCCCCAAACTTTTTCACTTCACAGTCAGTGCAGATTATTCCTGCCCCTGGCGCCCACCAGGCCCATTCCCCCTGATCCACTTCCCTGCCACACAGGTTGCAGGTGCCTTTGAACTTCAGTGGGATCAGGTGCATGCCTTGGACTGTGGCTGTCTTTGTGCATTCCATGAAGTGTTTTAGGGCTTCTTCAGCTGCCTGGTTTTCGCTAGGGTACTTCTGCTTTGCGAATTTCTCAAAATCGTCAGCGAGAGAGTCAGGAAGCCTGAAGATCTTCTGCTTCACCGGTGGCCCCACCTTTAGGCAGTTGCAGGTGGTTCGACCTCTTGATGCTCTTTGATGTAACACTTCACAGCTTCTTCAATGACCCATGATTTGGACCTGTCAAGCTTTTCAGCCAGGGCCACCACCACATCATCTACTGCTTTGGTGATGGTGACGCTGGCGAATCCTTTCTTGGCCATTTTTCACACCTGATGTTATGTGGTACAGTCCTTTACAGATATATGCTTTATGGTACTGTACCTTAACTCTATAATTGAGATATAGAATTCTGCTCAACAAAACATATTTAAATGGTACTGTACCACATATTATTTGTACTTCAGAGAGATGGGTTAAAGTGATGTGACATGCCAAAGCCAGGATATAAAGTCATAACGATCAATGAAGATGTTTTCAAAGAAGCCCAGGACTACATTGACAAAGTGAACAAGGAAGCTGGATACAAGAAAATTAGGAATTTTGCACAATTTATGGAAGAAGCAGTTATCAATCTTGCTGTCCACGAGATCAGGAAGGAAGCTGAAGATCCTGAGGAAGTCCTGCATAAAGTGGTGAAGATCATGCTTGAAAGGGATGACCTTCTGAAAATAGTCTTCAGACAGTTTCTTGAAATGCCACCAGAAGAAGGACACTTCAAACTGACCAGGATGCTGAACAAGAAGGAAATTCAGATACTGAAGAAACTGCTGGAAGGGGGGACATAATTGGAATCTAGGGATTATTTGTTTCTGGCTTTGGCCTTCGGTTTGACAGGTATCATGGTGCTGGGTTTTCGTGTGGTCTATGTGCATGACTTTCCGATGTGGGACATTCTCAATGCAGCTTTTCTTAGCTGTGAATTCCTGGGCATAGCACTTCTGATTGTGGGATGCCTTAGAAGGCTAACTAGGCAATAGGAATACCATCCCAAGGGATGCTCTTTACTTAATGGAAATGGAGAAGTCTGCTTTCGTTTTCGGTTTTTGACCTTTTGCTAAACTGGCTTGAAAGTTGATTCCCTTGGTTTGGCCATCAAGTCTTTAGGTATATCAACAGCCCTGACAACATTTTGAGAATTTACCATATAGACAGGCGTTCCATCAGGATTGTGCTTCTTGAGTTTCTTTATTCCAACAAGAATCAATTTAATCTTGAGAGTTGTACCATCTTTGAGTTTATAGATATTCCAATGTTCTTCCTTTTCCTCGAAGTCCACGTCTTCACCTTCAGCAATGTCTTCTGGGCTTATAACTGGCATTGCCATTGTCTATTCACGTCTCCAAAGAAAGCACAACAGCCAGCCTCTTTTAAAGCTTTCACGTTTTGGATACTGTTAAGCTATTTGTGATGACCGATACTGCTAACTTATTTGTCATAACCTAACTAAGTCCTTTGTGGCGGAATGGGTGGTATTCTGGGAACTGTTTGATTTTCTCTATCTTCCTTTTTCTTCATGAAATATGTGGACAACCCTAGAACAAAACTGAAAACGAAAACAGCAACTCCGAAAGCCAAAGGAACAAGTCCAGCGTAGAAAGCCAAAATCGAAAACACGGCACTAGCGACACCAATTGACCACATTATTGCTTTTGGATCGATTTTGCTTCCAGCATATACATTAACTTCGGCTCCATGGAACCCAGGTCCACCCGTTAGTTGACTTGTCTGCATCTGCCATAACAGTCGCTCATACAATCCAAGAAGTTCCTTGTGCCTTTCAACTAATTCGTCATATCTTCCTTTCTGATAGTTTGCACCCATGATTATCCCTTAGAAGAGTATAGAAATGAGTCTCTTTAAAACTATCGAAAGCATGTTGTTTAAACTAGGTATCTTGTGGGAATACTAGGTTTTGAAAAGATTCTGTGGCTAGGCTTTGCGTTTCCGTTTTTCTTCTGGCTCACGAAGACGTTTAATTTTTTACAGAACCTATGTATGGTACTGAAGTGATAGCACTGTTCTATGGAAAGTGATAGCACTCACTATGTTACAATACTATCATGGTTTATGGGAAACTATTATATGGAAATAAATGAATGGTACTTTTTTTTAGGTTTTGTAAAAGGTTTTGTAATATAACTTTTATCAAAACTCCATGCCCAAGTCCATAGTGTTTATTGCGCGCGCTAATTGAGTAATATGGTGTATTGAGACGTAAGATTTAAAAGCGTAGCTTCTACTAACATACTCACTAACCCTAAAAGGAGGGATATGAAAAAAGATGAAGATATTGAAGAGTAGGAAGGCATTGAGTCCTGTGGTTGCTTCAATCATACTCATCGCCGTAACAGTCGCAGTCAGCATAGCCGTAGCAGCGTGGATGGGAGCACTGACGTTCTCATTCATGGGGACAGAGCAACTTCGTATTTCGAAGATAACGTGGACTTGGAGCGGCACCGCTACCTTAAGGACGTTCACCATAAGTGTGAACAATACTGGAACCAAGGATTTGACGATAAATCAGATATTGGTAAACTATGGAACGTCAGGAGTAACTCAACCAGCGTCACTACCAAAAATTCTTAAAGCATCGGAGAGCGCAGTTTTGACTGTAACCTATGCTTACACGAACGGAACCAACTATGACATTTCAGTTGCAACGGCAAGTAACTACAAGTTCACTAACACCTTCGTTGGCGGTCAGGACACAGGATAACCTCCCCTTTTATTTGTTGAGAATGGGGGTAGGGCGAGCAAGGTCTTTCAACTTCATCTTTCCTTCGCTTCGCTTTCCCTCTTCTCTTTTCGTAATCACGTTAGCGCGCGCTCCTTTTTTTTCTTTCAATTCTTGTAGCGCGGGAGAGATGTTTATTGTTGTGGTGCGACAGTGTTTGAATATCTCTAAAGTTTTCTCTAATACTACTTTGTTCTCTACCATAGGATACTTACTTTCTCTTCTTGAAGAGCTAGACCCCAAAAAGTGGTGACACTCTCGAAATTTGGCTTAATAGTGATAACGTAATTTGTATGCGGAAAAAGACAGATTAGGGGCAGATTCGACCTATTTCCTTCTGTGATTCCCGAAATTTCTGGTGTTTTATTGCGTCTCTCAATATGGTCAGTTTCTCTAGCGCGCGCTTTCGTTGAGAGTCGTTTAGGTCTTCCAGAATATTATCTATCAAGGCTAGAAGCTCTTTCTTATCCATTTTTACCACGACAATAGAACGCGCAAGACGATTAAAAAAGGTTGTGTGAATTTTGCGGTTCTTTTAGCGAATACGCCTTAGAATACGCTCTGATTGTCAGTTCTATTTATACACATGGGCATATGTAGGCGTTTCAAGACGGAAACGCGTGTTATTATACATATGCGTCCGTTTTCTCGGAGTCGCATAACTTACGACATGACAAGAGTTTTATGCTCTGGAACCTTATGTAATACCATGAGCGTGTTAAATATGAAACGAGTAAGGAATGACACAACATGTGCGTTAAGCAAACATGCACATGACATCATTGCAAAATGGTCAGAAATTCACAACCGAAAAATAAGCGATACGCTCGAAAACCTATGTTTCCTCATCGAGTCTGGAATTGACGGCATAAACGAATGGACTATAGAGGATTTACGCAAGGAATATCAGCATTCGACTTTAGCGGTTTTTGCTGACGTAAGAACCATGTTTCCAGTGAACGGAACAGAAGGCGATTAGATATGTCCGAAAATGAACCTACTCAACAGTTTGGACAAAAAATTACCGTTAAGGTAGATTCTTCGCCTAAAGAAATACGCCTAGCTGAAGAATTAGAGGCAATGCGTAGCGAAAAAGAGGCTTTAGAGGGTGACCTTTCAGCTTTAGCGGAGAAGGCTTTTTCCGAAAAAAAGGACGAATTAATCGCTAAATACCCAGATAGAGAGAGCATAATTAGCGGAATAGAAAACCCATCCGAGTTAACACTTGTCGAGGGTTTACTGAGTGGTGAACCAGAAAAGACAGAGCGTGCTAAACCAAGTGGTGTCGTAAGTTTACAAGACAAGTCGAAAGGCTCAGATAACATTATGCGAAAAGAGTTTCCAGATGCGCGGAGCATGGTTCAGGGAGCCATGGATGCAGAAATGGAAAATCCAGAAATGGGCAACGTTGTAAACGAGCTTTTCAAAAAGTCCATGAAGGGTAGAAGTGGCAATTGGCAACTGGACGAAGGCACACCCAAGATTCCCAGTCCGAACGGAAGATATTGCATTTACACGAATAGTAAGGGACTTAACGTCTATGTGCCAGAAAATCATGCCAAGACGTTGAAACCCGAGATTTTAGCTAAACGCTTACTAGACGGATGGTACGGGTGAAATATATGAAGTGCATATGTAAAACATGTCATAAACCGTTTGAATCTGATTCAGATAAACAGATTGACGAATGTTTTCCATGCAGATTATTCCTTCAGTCACGACCTATGGGTAGTGATAGTGCGATTTTCATTGACGTTGATAACACCATTTATGCCGTTGAACCAGCGGTGTACGCATTCAGTAAGGTAGTTAGTGGCTTAGACATTAAAGGAAAAAGGAGATTCAGCTACCAAGCATTCCCGATTTACATGAACCACGAATTGTACTATTTAACGGTTAAGTTGCGATTGACTTTCCACGTTAACATAACAGAAGACCAAACGGTTCAACTGATGCAAGATGCGATTAGAAAAGGCGTAGTAAAGGTCATAGATGAAAATAGTAATAGATGTCAAGTCTTTTTCTGTCTTGATTCGTTTCTCAAAACACCCATTCAAGAACCCAGTGACACGTCCAAAATTTGCGTTGTTTTGCCTTCCAAAATTCAGAGCGTTTTAAAGAATCAAAAAGAGGGTTAAAATGTTAAAAATATTTGGGTCAGTCATAGTTGAACCGTGACTCGGATGTGTGAAAAATGTTTCGACCTAATAGCATATTAAACACGGATTCTACACATAAAACCCTTTTCCCTAAATACCCGTGTAGGCGTAGAGTATACGCTGAGATAATCGGTTCTATTGCCGAACAGACCATCCAGAAAGCATTACGTGTTATCGGTAAAAAATTGACAGTTTTGGGATACACAGTTCTAAACCACAATGTCTATGCGAACGGAACAGACATAACTTGCATAGATAACAAAACCCATGACGTTTTGACGTTTGAAGTTGTCCAACTTGGAAAAGACAGTTATGTCAGTTATGATAAGGCGTTAAGCATCAGAAGTAACCTCAAAGGCTCTAAATATAAAGGCTTAATCGTTTTTGGCTACCTAAACGTTGAACGTTCAGCTAGAAAAATACTGAAAAACATAAAGATTCTGCATTTCCCATTCATGGTTATTCCTAGACACTTCTACGATTTCTATAACGCTAGAAACGGGATGCTTCGTAAGAAGATAGCTGGTTCTAGGACGTTTAAATTGGTAATGAACCGTGTTTTAGGCTTCCTTACTGTTTTACGCTTCTATTTGCCCATGTATGTGTTTAGTAATAATAATGAGTATATTGTGAATAATAATGTTAGTCGTAATGGGTTTGTAGTGAATAGTGATGATGACGGTGTTATAGTCTGTAGTGTAGTCAACGGTTTAGTTCAGGGTTCTACAATCAATAATTCCATAGTTCAAAATTTCGACAGTTTGGGATGTGGTAGACATGGCTGAGGATGATAAGTATAGGCGATTTAATAGGCAAGAGGTAGAAGAGTACATCAACGGTTCTAAGCCTAAACCCGTTAAGATGTTCACGGTTGACTGTCAAGAACATTCATGCAAGGACTTTAAAGACAGTCTTGAAGTCTTCGAAAAATGGCACAACAAGTATTACCCTAAGGACAGCTATGAAGTTTTGAGGATAAAGTCTGCACGTAGCCACATCATCTATTACACGATTTTGCCGTCCGAAACACAGTCCACGCTGAACCATAAAAGGTAAAGCCTATCTTACGTTTTACGACATGAGGGTCAATTATGTTATGGAATAAATGTCTCAACTGTGAACGGACATGTGTTTCGTTGAATAGTACACCACAACTGTTCTGTGGCACTCAATGTTTCATGGAAACCGTTAGGCGTTACCGTCTTCCACCCTATAAAATGTCTACTCAAAAAACGCTTATGGAATTGAGTCAAGGCGTAGAAGTTAAACCGTCTAATCCGCTCTGTGCAATATGCTCCAAGCCATTCATTCAGGAACACCATAACCAGTGTTATTGCTCTCAAGAGTGTTCTGGAATTGCCGACTCACTAAGTTATCGTATGCGTAAAAAACAGTTGAAAGCTAGGGGTTTCTAGCATGGGAAAACCGTATAGTTTTATATGTGTTGAGTGCAGAAAAGTTTTCACAGCGAAAAGAAAGTTTACAAAGGTCTGTAGTGAAGCGTGTAGGAAAGCACGTGATAAAAAAGCGGATGTTATTCGTCCTCAGAAACCCAGAATAGACAGCTTTAGTTATGGGACGGTTTACACTTTAGAGAACATGGAAAAGCCCTTCGAAGAGTGATTTTGGCGTAAAGAAATTAGGAATAAAACAGATAAAAAGAACGCTGAATCCGTCAATATGCAAATTGCACATGATAAACTGATTCCTTTAGAGGTTGAAACAGATGACAGAGATTATCCCTTTTAAGCGTCTATACAATCGCTATGCCAAAATTCTTAGTAGGATTAAGGCGAAACAGTCCAGAAATGAACGTCCGTCAATCAGAGACGATATTTTCATGTCAAGATTGAGTCAACATAAAAGTCTCGTTGAAATGACACGTTTCGATTTTCTACACAACGATTTTAACCACTTCACTAAGGAAAAGAAGGTTAAGCCTAAACGTCCAAAAATACCCGTCTATGTAACGCCTTCATTCAGCGATACGTTAATGTCTATTCCACGGCGTTCAGAGTTGCCAGCCATGCCACAAACCCAGCAAGAACAGAAATGTGGACTTTTATATGGGAAATTTGACAGTGAACACGCACAGCAGGGCATTTTGCATAAAGATGGAACTTTCACGATATTACCACCACCATCTAAAGAAAAGAAACTATACGATTTTTGACCCTACCACCCTTCATTGTGAATTTTCACATTGTCCCATGGCAAATATTAACTATATCTTATTTCTGTCAAAAGTAACGCTTATTTACACGTAAAACGTAGGCATATTTGAGTGTGTACGTGTCCAGAAACGTTTTGAACAAGGGTTCAATTTCGTTAACTCCAAACTGGACGCGTATACATTCACTCATTTTGGAACGCTATTTTTAGACAGCAAAACCAATTTAATTTTTGGCTTATGTACCGAAAAACGGGAGTGCATTCGCCTATCGCAAGCCTTGATACACTCACAAAAAATAGGACTGCTTATATAGTGTCCGTCCGAATGGTGTTCATGGAGTTAATGAAAAATGAAAACCCAAAATCAAGAACTGAGTGGAAAACTTAGTGTCAACGTCCGTTTTTTTGGTGGACGTAGTAAACGGAATTTTGGAGATTGAGAAAAATGGCAGTGACAGAACAACATACGGCGGATTACAAAAGTTTGATACAAAAAGTTTCAGAGTTCGGCGATTTAGTGATTCTAGGCGTTAAAGGCTCATGCAAAACCACATTGTTAATGCATCTAGCTAGAGAATTGAGACGGGACAAAAACAACCACTGTATAGCTTTTGAGACGTTCCCAAAATGGATACACCAATTCGACAAGATTCCTTACATGGTGATTGCTGACAGTGACGTAGTTCTGGAGGAGGAAACGCCTTACTTAGAATCAGACAGAGCATACATTCAATGGAGCAAAGACTACACGATACTTAACGCTGAAGACATACTGGAGTGTCTCAGATACAACAAGGACGCAATATTCTTGATTGAATGTGAAGACATGGAAAGGATAAGCGCATTGATGACTTTCGTTATCTACCAAGTATACAGAAAACAATACCTCAGAGCTAAAGACAACTGCCTAGACAGCGTGAATGAAAGGTTTTGGTTTCTAACTGAAGAATCGCATAACCTTCTGGACAGTACGGTAATAGCTAAGAAGACCTTTAACAAGCTGAGGAAAATCCAAAACGAGTTTAGAAACCTGCACATGCACATGGTTTGTGTAGCCTTACGTTTACAAGACCTTTCGCCTAAAGTAAGAACCAAAATGAACATTGTTTTAAGTAGGGTTTCGCTTGATGACTACCAACTAAAAATAAGAAACTTGCTCAGAAACAGCAAATACAGAAACAAGATAACACAGTTGGAAAAAGGCAAATTCATATTTCCAGAAACAGACACGGAGCTTTCAACGACACCCTTCATACAGGAAGGTAAGCCTTACGAGTATGTTCAAGCGGAAAAAGTGTATTGTGGTGAAAAACCGCTTAGTCTCTGGACAAGAATAAAGGAGAGATTCAGCCATGAATAAGACGGTTAACGGTCTAACCGTATTCCCTACAGTTCGAACAGATAGAACGCGGTCAGACTGTGCCTTCCATATATAGGGGCCTGAAACACACTTCCGAGCAACAGAGCACCAGCGCATTGTTAAACAAAACAAAAAACCGCGCAGCCAACAAAACACCAAGCCCGCTTGTTCGACAAAACAAATTCCACACCACCGACAAGACTACAACCTAGCCACTTGACA
>Ga0315296_10000709_pt1 | contig 29931 bp, 28 predicted proteins | sample YL17G14_18_MG_FD_203921 | JGI IMG/M metagenome (GOLD analysis project Ga0315296, IMG submission 203921) | Sediment microbial communities from Yellowstone Lake, YNP, Wyoming, USA - YL17G14_18 | ecosystem: Environmental > Aquatic > Freshwater > Lake > Sediment | place: USA: Wyoming | collected... | reverse complement strand
CATGCTTGGCGACATCGTCTACGAGTCAGGCAGGGGAATAGCACCGGACTACCTAAGGTTCCTCGGTGCATCGGCTTTCATGGTCGGGGCTGTGAGCGGCGCAGGCGAGTTCATAGGGTACGCAATGAGACTCGTCAGTGGAAGCCTCGCCGACAGGAGCAGAGCGTACTGGCTCTTCATCTTCCTCGGCTACGGCCTAATTATCGCTATACCTCTCATGGGCTTCACCTCCAGCGTGGAGCTAGTAATGGCCCTTCTTATTCTAGAGAGACTTGGGAAGGCTCTCCGAGCACCATCCAGGGACACAGTCGTCTCTATTGTTAGCAAAGGCATCGGATCAGGAAAGGCCTTCGGGATCCACGAGGCCATAGACCAGATAGGCGCCGTGATAGGGCCGTTGATCCTCGGCGGTGTCATGCTCTACACCTTGAACAATTACTCTGTCAGCTTCAAGATCCTGTTAGTCCCCTATGCCCTGATGCTGGTGGCGATCGCATACACCTACGGCAGGATAGGAAAGAGCGTGGACATAGAGGCAAAGAGAATGGGGGGTGTCCAAGGCTCTCTCAATAGGGGTTTCTGGCTTTACAGTGGGGCGATCCTCTTCAACACCATTGGCTTGATTCCAGTCGCACTCATACTCTACAAGGGGTCCAGCATCCTGCAGCCCACGGGTCAACAGTGGGTCGTACCACTTCTCTACGTCATCGTTCAGTTGATAGATGCGCCAATGGCTTTGGTCTCCGGCGTCCTGTTTGACAGGATGGGCATCAAGGTTCTTGCTGCGCCGTTCGTCCTCTCGATTCTGCCTGCGTTCCTGGTCCTGTATGGCGGCCTCACAGGAGTGGTGGCGGCGTGCGTCGTCTACGGGCTTGTGCTGGGTATGCAGGAGTCCGTCTACCGTGCGGCTATTGTGAACTTAGTGCCACTGGGTAGGAGAGGAACTGCCTATGGCATCTTCAATATTGCACTAGGCATTGGGACCCTTATCGGTGGGGCTGTCTTTGGTTTCTTCATCGATCAGGGATACTCCGCTCTCGTTATGGCGGGGTTCGCTCTCATAATGCAGGTCGGAGCCTTGATGGCTCTGAGGAGCGACCGACAACTTTTCCCTAAAACAAGTTGAGAGATAGAAAAGGCCAGCGCTAGAAAAATAGAACCTACAGTTTATCGCGCGAAGAGACACTACATGGAGCATAGACGAGAGAGTGGAATCCTCTACCGATGCCGATAGGAAATGAGGAGCAAACAGATTACTTTTCCAAGACATACGATTTGATGGATTGTTTCAAACAATTTGAATAAAGTGCCGGGGATGGGATTTGAACCCATGGTCTTTATCCGGCTAGCGCTCTTCGCCCCTTTTGACTCAGCCTCTGGATCATGAGTCCAGCGCATTAGCCAAGCTATGCAACCCCGGCTTTGAGTCTATTATTGCAAGAGGCTAATTTAAAAAGTTATGCGGCACAATAAGGATCGAGTGAAGGATAAATGAATTTAGACAGGAATCTGGAGCGCATAAGGGAGGACTTCCCAACTCTCAAGCAAAAGGTCTACCTAAACTCCGCCGCCGTGGGGCCGCCGATGCTCCCAGTCTGGAACGCCATAAAGGAACACTGGGAATCCAGACTTAGCGGAGCCCGTTCAACGCCTCCGAAGGCGAAGGCAGAGGCAGCCAAGATGCTGAATGCCGAGGAAACTGAGATCGCCTGGGTCTCCCGCGTCGTCCAGAGCTTCAACCTCATCCGGAGCATGGTGGACTTCGAGCCTGGGGACAACGTCGTAGTCACCGACCTGGCGTATCCCTCCAATGTCCATACATGGCTTCCCATCAGATCCAAGGGAGCCGAGGTCAGGCGAGTGGAGAACCACAACGGCGACATCGAGACGGCTGACTTCGAGAAGACGGTGGATGACCACACGAAGGTCGTCTCCATAAGCCACACTGAATGGGCCTCAGGCATCACCTACGACCTCAAGGCCCTGGCTGAGGTGGCCCACGACCACGGAGCCTTCCTTGCCGTTGATGCCTACCAGTCCCTCGGGGCGGTCAAGATAGATGCCCCCAGCGCGGATGTTGACTTCCTCTTCTCAGGTGCGACCAAGTGGCTCTGTTGCGACACGGGGGCGGGCGTCTTCTACGTCCGAGGGGACCTGATAGAGGCCTTCGAGCCGGCCTATCAGTTCTATGAGCATGTCGAGGAAGCCTTCAAAGGCGGGCCTGCCTGGAATCGGGAGGATCACGACAACATCAAAGACTACGACAAACCCCTCATGAAGGATGCGAGGAGGTTCGAGCAGGGAACCGTCACAGAGACAGACATCGTAGGTCTCCACGCGGCTCTGAGCTACTTCAACGGGCTCGGGCTGGAGAACATAGAGAGGAGGGTGAGGAAGCTGAGCGGATACCTCATAGACGGTCTCCGTGACCTGGGATGCAGGGTCAACACACCCCTTGAGCCGGAGAGGCGAGCAGGCCTCGTCACCTACCACACAGGCAGCCATGAACTGAACAGGAAGAGCGTCGAGGAACTCGGCAAGGAGAACATCGTTGTCTCCCTCAGATACACAGGGGGCGTAGGCGGAGTACGCGCTGCGACACACTTCTTCAACACAGAAGAGGAGATAGACAAACTCCTGAGGGCCCAGAAGGCACTCCTCAAATAGACGTCCTATACGTAGATATCGTGAAGGGATCAAACATGTCAACCCTTGTGCTAGAGAGGAAGCCCCAGAGGGAGGAGGAGGCGAGGAGACGCTTCGTCGTCCAGGAGCACCATGCTAGGCAACTCCACTGGGACTTCAGGCTGGAGCTCGACGGCGTCCTCAAGAGCTGGGCTGTGCCCAAGGAGCCGCCCCTGCGGCCGAACGTTAGAAGGCTTGCCGTCGAGGTTGAGGACCATCCCCTGAGCTACATAGACTTCGAGGGCATCATAGCCGAGGGTCAGTACGGAGCAGGAACCGTGAAGATCTGGGACAGGGGAACCTACGTGATGGAGGACAGGAAGCCCGAGAAGATGGTCTTTTTCCTCAACGGCGAGAAGATGCGCGGTGGCTACGTCCTCCTCAGGTTCAAGGAGGAGGGCCAATGGCTCCTCTTCAAGAGGAAGGACTAAACCGCTTAATAACGACGCTATTCTGAGTAAGGAAAAAAGTTTCAGACAGCCCATTTAGGGTAGAGTACGTCACATTCCTTTAGCCACTATCTATTGCCCTCTAATAGCGCGATTGATGGCTAGAGAATTGATAAAAAAGAAGGGGTTCTATTGGGTTGCTTCTCCTTTCGCTGGTACGTTGAAGGCTTGTGCTATTTTGGGCGAGAACTCGCGTAGGTATCCCAGTCTCTTGAGCATCTCTATGCCCAAGAAGATCACGATGACCAGGGGGACCATCCAATACTGCGGGTACTTCATCAGCTCCTGCGCCATGGATATAGCCAGAGCTGTCCTACCCATAATGGTGTTGCCGAAGGATGAGCCGAGGAAGACCAGTATAAAGTATCTCCCGATCTTGCTGACATAGCGCATGGCGCCTGTGTGCTCCCTCGAGAAGTAGAAGACGAATACCGAGGTTAAAGTTCCTATCGCAATCAGGATGTTGTTGAATGTATCCCAGGGGGTTGCCCCAAAGCCCTTGAACGTGGCAGTTATCTGGGCGATGAAGCTAGAGTAGACGATCCCGTAAAAGGATGTGCCGATACCTAGGCCGACGCCGTACGCTAGGGGGATTCTGTAGAGGAAGTAATATCTCTTGGACCAGTAGGTATACCATAATAATCCTATCAACAGGGCTCCCGCATACCACCAATAGGTACCCATGTCTTTGTAGAAGGGATCCAAAGATGCATTAAGTCTGTTGAGTGAAGTCGAAAGACCCCATCCGAGGGTCGTTCCCACGTATATACTTTCCATGATCCTGTAGAACGGGTTCTCCTTGTACAGGAAGCTGTAACACATTAGGATCATCAGGGCGGAGCCTATGGCTCCGATGAACACTACATCCACCATCTTAAGTCCCCCTCCTGCGTGACCTGCTTATAGCAAAAGTCCCGATATTACCTATGACGAGTAAAACGATGACGTACACGTGTTCCAGTGACTGTGCATCCATGGTAGAAAGCGATAATCCGCTGGCGCCTATCATTCCCGTCAACTGATCGTACTCCATGGCTCCCTTTGTGCTTGGTATTATGCCGATCAATATGCCGGCGTTCATCAACGGATAGTATCCTGCAACCGAAACGCCGACCGCCCCCACAGCCAGGTTTAGGCACTTGCCAGTAGCCCACCAATAAGTTCGGTAGGCCTCGATGCCTGGTGTTCCCGCTGCGTAGCAGACCAAGAGGTCGACATCCTCAGCCTTGAATTGGGTAATGGGCTTACCAGCCTTGTTGAACGGAAGGTCTTCCAGTTTGTTTCCATAGTTGTCCTTTGAGAACATCTGCGGGTAGAAGCCGACTTGAGCCAGCTGCATGACACCGTTGTCTCCTTGAAGGATTATGCCGAGGTTAACGTAGTTCACCCCATATGTTGCCATCGCGCTCGTGATCTCCCCGATGCCACGAGCCTGAGCATATGCCTTGGTCTCTTCCACGAGGAAATTCGCTGATACTGTGGCTCCGTAACTCCACATTCCCATTAGAATCACTTTCATCCCAGCTCTCAATGCGTGAGCGAAGACGGTTCGGGCCTGAGGGTAATTCTCACCTATTTTGGAACCAAAGTCCAGTGAGAGGACGACGATGCTTCCCTTTGGGAGGTTATTGATGAATTTGAATATTGCACTTGTCTCAGGTGAGATGCCTATTGGTAGGTTTAGTGGGAATAGAAGCGGGGGCACGATCATCAGGAAGACCATAGCGTATATGATTCGGCGGTCTATGTCCCCAAATTTCTCCAAGATAGTCCTCTTCTCTTCCTTTGCCACAGCCATTACTCCACCCCTCCCAATACAGGTCTTCTCTCGTATCCGAACAGAACCCTGATACCCATAGCCACCGAGCCGACAGCTATGCCGAGGGTGATGCCACGACTACCAGCCATGTTTGGCACACTTAGAATCCACGTTTTCAAATCAAGCAACTGAGGGCCAAATATATAGGAGCCTATCGGCGCCTGACCGAGCAGGACGAGGGCGCCTGAGACCAACAGGATGGCGGAGTCGATACCCCTGATCCTGAAGGTTCTGTAGGCCGCTGAAGCTATGTAGAAGGCCAGTAGGGAGAACATTGCCGTGCCAGCGGGGTTTTGGATTGCGTCAATGAGGATGGTTCCAAAATCGTCTAATCCCCAGTCGAATAGGCCAACCGATGGCCAGCCTTTCTTCACCCCCAATCCAATCACTAGGGAGAAGAACATCATGAATATCAGAAGTATGCTGAAGATCCAGCCCTTTCTCCTTCTCTGCAAGTTCTTCCCATGTATCAACGAGATATTTATGAAGCTTATTGCCATAGCCATGTACCCAACTATAGATTGAAATACTACCGCGTTTTTCAGAAGATCATCTGTGGGTTTTGTGTAGTAGAAATAGGCGAAGGCTCCGAAGATCCCTACGATTAACGCTATACCCATTGGTACCAGCTTCTTAAGATCCCTTGCTAGTCCAGCCAATTCAATTCACCTCTACGTTAACAGGATCTGTGTGAGCCAATTTTTTGCAGGCACCACATTTGTTACCCACGCTATGATGATCCCCAGAACGAGTAGAGTCAAAGCCAACACCTTACCCCAGTCCTGGCCGACTATGCTTCCCGTAAGAACAGGATCGTGACCGACGTACGCCGCAGCTGCGTAAAGCTCCTCCCCCATCAGACAGTAGTCACATGTAACCACAAGGAACGGTACTTGCGCCATGGAGTCACTTCCAGTGATCTGTATCGCCCCCATCTCGTTTGCTACCTCCGTCAGCTCAAGAGACTCAGCCCAGAAGGCACCAAACATAAGGTTGGCTGCAGGCTTCTCACGCTTAAAGAAGCCCAAGGCACCAGCCGCGAAGCTGAACTGATCTGGCGCGATAAAGCGTACCATATCTTCGCTGAACTTCTCTGCTTTGCCGCCTGCCTTGTAAGCATCTCTGACGATTCCAGATGTGGCTTGTTGAACGATGACGTTCCTGTTCAGGACGAAGAACTTCGTGTCAAGTTCAACACACTTCTTGGCGACCTCTCCTAGGATGGCTACTCCGCACATAGTCGGTAAGCTACCAATATCTCCTAGGCCAGGTACATACGTCACGGGCTTACCCATCTCCGTTGCTCTGCCTATAGCTTCGTCCATAGCATCTAAGCCGGGGAGCTTTCGGATGAAGAGCGTTCTCGTCTTGGCAAGCCTCAAATAAAGTATAATAAAGAACGATAGTGCTAAGAGAATTACCAAAGTTCCAATTCGAGTCGACCACAGTCCCCAGGGTTGCTCAGCAGACACCAAGCTTCCTAATCCAGATGTGAAGCTCACAACTTTCTCCTCTTTTTTACTTAGGTGTACCTCTCCGTCCTCCGAAGCCCAGGAGCCTGTCCTTCAAGCTCTTAGAGCCACTTCTCTTCTTCTCCTCAAGTTCTTTCCCATCCCTCAGCCTCTCAATTCTCTGGATGAGCGCCTCGATATTTCTCCTATCTTCAAAGAGCTTAGCGTACTCGTAGAACTTCTGCTCATTTACAAAGGGAAGGAACAATGGCGAAAAAGCCAAGATGAACTGTATACCAATCCATGAGAGAGGCTTAGTCAGCTCAAAGAAGAAAACCACGCCCGCTTCCAGTTCCCTGCTCATAGCTCCTTCCGCAATATTGTCTATGAGTTCCCTCTTCGTCTCCTCTGAAAGCTCCACCGCATAGGGATCAAAGCGAACATCAGAGGACAGATTCAGCACCCTTAGCTCAAGTGCTTATTTATAATACTTAAGATTTTCCCATAAAAAACCATTCTAACCTAAAATATTACATCAAAAATAAATACCTTCACTGAGCCCTAAAGAAGCCGTCCTAGAAGTCGAACTCCCCCCTCTTTGTGAACATCAAGTTTAAAAATTGTTCATACAACATAAATTGAGGTGGGGATGCAGGGATAGTCCAACGATTGAAGAGAATGTTGAAAGGAGAGATCCACCGACTTCAATCTGTGGAGGAAGTTTCCCACCTTTGATCTAAGTAGATGGATGGATCAAGAAGTGAAGTCGCCCAGAACTCCCAGATTCGAAGAGTACCTAGCAGGAGCATTCTTTGGATACACCCTCTCAATCTTGCCCATATACATCATAACTTACCTCTTCCAAGTCTACTCCATCGATCCCAGCTCCTTAGACCCTATCTCACTCTACCTTCTCTTCATCACCCCCTTCTTCTTCGGTGGAGCCATCGCTGGATACCTCGTAGTTCGGAGATCAGAGATTGACCACTGGAAGGTTGGCATCAAGGCAGGTATAGGATGCCTAATCCTCATGGGCCTCCTAATGGGTTTGGTAGAGGGTAGACCAGCAAACCCCCTAGCACTCGCAACGGTCTTCCTCGGCTGCACCTTCAGCGGCTACCTCTACGGAAGAAAATACCAAAAGAAGATCAAAACACAAAACAAATAACCTCTCTACAAAGCGATTACTTCAAGAGACAAAGCTTTTCTCACCGCTAAAAGACCTCGAAGAAGATATTAATTGGCGCCTGGTGCGAGATTCTTAAACACTCTGAGTATTTTCTCCCAACTTCCCTCGGGGAGTGGCAGGGCGGAGAGCTGTTTTTCGTACTCTCCCCCTTCGACAGCATCAAGCGTTTGTTGGCAATACCAATCTATGATGGCTTCCCCACGCATTTCATTCTCCACAACCGCATAGGCTATGCATAAGATATACGCCGGCACTATCGCAAGGGCAGTAGCCTTCGGGCTCTCGCTGAAGATAGACCCATCCTCCACAACCTGTTCCAGCATCCCATAGTATCTCTCTCCATACCTCTTCAGAAAATAACCGATAAGATCCGTCACTTCTTCAACCCTTCTATCCTTAAAGAGGAAAAAGTGTCGGGCACTCTTCATCTTCAAATAGGAGACAGTATCCTCCTTCTCTGCACTGACAACAAGCTTTTCGCTGTCAGCCCTTTCAAACAACGGTGTTCCCGGAATCGGAATCCAGGGTTTGAATATGTTCTCCAGCGGATAGGAGGGAGCCTTTGAGAGGAGGCGAAGGTGGCGCATGATGAAGCGGATGTTCTCCTCCAAATCCTCCATCGTCATGTACGGGTCGAAGTTTATGAAGTCCAGCAGGGGAAAGATGCCCGCGGCGAGAACCGCCTTGACCGCCTCCTCGTTTGTCTTAGGCGTCGTCTGCTTGTTATACAGGTCAAGGGAGTGCTGGTTTCCCGACTCCACGCCCATTTCGATAACTTTCAATCCCTTCTCAGCCAGAACAGGCAGGATTTTTCTGTGCTTCACAACTAGGGTTGGATGAGCATCTATCTTCCAGCCGCAGCCAAACTCCCCCATTATGTCAGCTATTCTGAGAGCCCGATCCTCGTACAATAAGGTCAGTTCCCCGATTAACTCGATCTCCCTGACGCCGAGACCAACTATGTTCTCCACATCGGATCTTATTCTTTCAGGCGATTTGACCCTGTAGCTTGGGTTCATCTCAGCGATGGAGCAGAAGGAACATCTGAAGCAGCAGCCCCTGCTCTCCTCAACTGGGAGCAAGGGGTATTCGCTGGCTGGTGGAAGCAGATGGAGGGCTGGTGACGGAAGCCCATTCAGATCTGCCAATTCTCTATCTGGATTTACAACGACCTTCGCTCCGTCGTAGAAGGTGATGCCCTTTATTCCGCATAACTCCCGATTGTTGAACAGGGCGTCCAAGAGTTCCTTTGTGGTGATCTCACCTTCACCTCTCACAACAGCCGTGACCAGTTTAGAATAGGCTTCGTGGGCTGCTGTCGCCCCGTGATTTCCAACTATGATGTTGGACCCCGCTTTCTTAGCCGCCTTTATGATCTCGTTTGCCTCTTCCTCGTTGGTGTAGAGAACAGAGCAGCCGACGACGAAGGGCTTATCCTTCTCGATCTTCTTCCTCACCCTTTTAAGGCTCTCCCTGTAGCCGTATCTCTTGGCAAGGTAGAAGCCATCCACTAACTCGATTCTGTCGCGGTAGCCCTTATCCTCCAGATAGCCAGCGATGGACGCTATCCCAAGAGGGGGCATCGCCCTTCTCCCCTCAGGTGGGTAGGGAGGGCTCACCAACAGGATCTCCTTCGGCATGAGATCAACTCATTGTAGAAGTCCTCGAACTATAAAGGCTTAGACACCTTAGGGAGACCTGCCCTCCAGCCGTCTGACGCCATCTTTCGTCCCGATGTACACGACATCCGCTAATCCCAGGAAGAGACCGGTCTCCACTATGCCGGGGATCTTCTTCAGCCAAGCCTCCAGCTCCTCTGCGTCCTCGATTGAACCGAAGTCCGCGTCCATGAGAAAGTTTCCGTTATCTGTCACAACAGGACCGACCTTTCCGCCGCCTTCTCTAAGATGGGCGCTCGTAGCCCGTTCCTTCACCTTGCTCAGGACAAAAACTGAGGCGAAGGGCAGAACCTCCATGGGAACCCCCCGCCCTAGCCCAAGGATCTTGGTGAGCTTTTCCTCGTCAACCACAACTATGTATCGGTCTGCCGCAGCGGCGACGATCTTCTCCCTCGTCAGCGCCCCGCCGCCGCCCTTGATAAGGTTGAGGGAGCCATCAACTTGGTCGGCTCCATCGATAGCTAGATTCAGCCTAGGGTGTTCATCCAGCGTTGTAAGCGGAAGACCCGACTCTAGGGCCGTTGAGGCGGCTTGATAGCTAGTTGGAACGCCTGTAACATCTTTGAGCTGGCCGTTTCTGAGAGCTGCCCCGAGGGCTCTGATGGCGTAGGCGGCTGTGCTTCCGCTTCCCAGGCCTATAAATGAGCCGTCTCTGACCTCTTTCACTGCCTCGAGGGCGGCTCTCTTCTTTGCTTCCTCGATCCAGCTCAAGGGGGTCCTCCTAGATCTCGATCTCTAGTCTCTCCAGTTCTTCCAGTTCCCTGAGGACTTCTCGGCGGAGCTTCTCTATCTTCTCATCGATCTCGGACATCTTTGGCTTCTTCTGCTTGGTTTTCTCCTCGGTCTCTTCTTCCTCTTCCTCAGGCGCCTTCTCCTTTGCCTTCTTGACCGGAGCCTTCTCCTCTTCCCCGATGGGGAGCTCCAGTTTCAGTTCTTTTCTGAGTTCATCGATCTTTGCGTTGGTCTCGTTCAGCTTTGCGTCGAACCTCTTGACGATCTCCTCCCTGATCTTCTCCAGTTCGTAGAGGCCCACGACGAGCTCCGTCTGCCTGATCTTGTCTGAGAGGTTCTTAACCTTATCCTCGTAGTCCTTGGAGAGATTGGCTCGATCCTCCCTCGAGATCTCGCCCTCGTCCTCTGCCTCGAAGAACTTGGAGATCGTCATGCTGAGGGCATCCCTCTCCAAGGTCATGATCTTGAGCGTCTTCCTCGCCCTATCCACATCGGTGGTCTTTCCGACAGGTGACACCACAAGGATCTCCTCTTTGAAGATGGGCTTCTCCTCCGCCGGTGGAAGCGGGGTCTCCACCTTTTTCTTCCCGCTCCTTGTGGCCCTCATGAAGAGACCTATTGCGACGGCTGCTGCACCGACCGCGGCTATGCCCACAGCCAGGTCTGCCCCCAAGGGCGGCAGAAAACTCATTTCCCTTCACCTCTCATTAAATAATCTACATATATAAGATCACCGAAACCCACTTTATCTTTAAGGTTTGAAAGCATCCTACATACAGGGCGATGAAACGGGATGGAGGAGATCATAAGGGCCTTCAGCAGAGTCGCTGGAACCTACGAGGACTGGTACAGGACTCCACTGGGCGACTACGTGTTCAGATCCGAACTCAGAGGGCTGGAGGCGCTGCTCCCTAAGAGTGGACTCGGCGCAGAGATCGGGTCTGGAACAGGCATCTTCGTGAAGAACCTCACAACACAGGATCGCAAAGTCCTCTGCATCGACCCCTCGGCTGAGATGGTCTCCCAATCCACTGGACGAGGACTCCCAACCCTGCTCGGGGTTGCTGAGAAGCCTCCTCTTAAGCCCCACATCTTAGACTTCATATATCTAGTCACCGTCTTAGAATTCCTAGTCAATCCCTTGGAGGCGTTATCCTCTCTTGGAGCCCTCCTCAAGCCGACGTCTCCCCTTATAGCCCTGGCGATCAATAGGAAGAGCCCGTGGGGACAAACCTATCAAGAATCTGGCAGGAAGGAGGGCTCCCTCTTCAGGCATGCGCACCTCTACACCCTTGAGGAGTGCGCGGAGCTCTTGAGGAACGCGGGATACATGATTGTGGGCTCCCTCATGGCGCTGAATGTGCCTCCCGACGGCGCTCCAGAGGAGCCGAAGCTCTACACGCCTGAGGAGAGAGGGGACGCAGGGGTCTTCCTCCTGAAGGGCGTGTCAACAGAGAACTAACAGGTCTTACTTAAACGCAGCTGTTTTTAGAACCCCAACAAAAAAGGGAAAAGAGGACAGTTGTCCCCTCATTGGCTTTTGTGAGGGCTTAGATCCTTTTTGTGATGGGTTTGGCGATGATCTCCTGTACGTCTAGGTCGAAGAAGCTGGTGGTGTTCGCCGACTTGATGACTATAGCGGTGTCCGAGCCTCTTCCCTGCCCCGCCACGGCTATCACATTTTCCCCGATGGGAATCGCCCCCGCATCAGCCGCCATGACTGTGATCTCGAAGCAGACCTTCATCCCTTGGGAGAAGAGGCGGAGCACATTGGCGATGAGATCTCCCGTAGGCGGAATATACGCAGGCCAGTAGGGCTGAGGCATGGGCTGTCCTTCCACCCTTGGTGGGGTTCTCCTCATGCTGCCATCTACGCCGCCGAAGGCAAGGGTCATGGTAACAATCTTGGCGCCGAGGTCCCTGATCTTCTTCTCGTTATCAGCCGTCAGCTCAGGACCTCGTGGACCGATCGAGTGGGTCACCACGACGACGTTTAATCCCGTGGCCTCGAAGGTCTGCGCGGCTTTGACGCCTGTTTCGCCTCGGGTTGAGGCGACGACGATGTACTTTATGCCCTTCTCTGCAGCCTTCTTCTTCACTAGGTCCAGGACGACATCGGTGTTCTCGGGGGCTGCCTTCTCAAAGTATTGTATCGAGTCCTTCATAATCAGTTCACCCACTTTTAAACTTCCACATTTAACGTATAAAACTAACCTTTGGGCCCCATCATCCAATAAGTCCTTCTGAACAAGACATACTACTATTGGTGGACTCTGCAAATCCTCCTGAAGAAGTGCTTGTTCATTCCATACCGGATAACTTTTTCTTTCCAGTAAAATTTAATTATTGGCTATTAGAAATAGACCTTGATGAATAATAGTTGTTCCATGGCACAGGTTCCATGGATGATGCCTGAAGAAGAATAAAGTCGTCTCGCCTCCTACTCAATGTTTTAAACCGTTCGCATGCAAGAGTGAACATGTTCGAGATGAATGAAGATGACCGATATGGAAGTAAGACTAGAGAGGCTTGAGGCGATGCGTGCAGCCCATGCTCATGCCTTTAGCGAGATGCCGGAGAGGGATGCGTGGAGCAAGATGGAGACCTGGGCTAAGCCCAAAGGATTGCTTGAAGAGGGTGTCGGAACCCGTGTATTCGGCAGGAACACGTACCCAACTAACAACTCTGAGCCCCATGGCTACGAGTTCTTCCTGACAGTCGGCCCAAGCATAGAACCAGAAGGCGACATCGATATAAGGGAGATACCAGGTGGACTGTACGCAGTTCTCAGGTTCAAGAATCTCGACAACATCGGAAAAGCCTGGGAACGCCTGTGGAAGTGGATCAAGGAAAGCAAATACAAGCATATCGGCTGGCGGAAGGGAGAGCATGGCTGGTGCAACGGATTCGAGGAACATCTGAATTGGCTTGAAGAGTCCCCGAACCAATGGATCTTCGACCTCTGGGTACAGCTAAAAGAATAAACTTGTTATCACCAAAATTTTTGTGCCTAACAGTTGTTGCCAAACTGAAGAGTAGCGGGAGGAAGATTTGAACTTCCGACCTTGGGGTTATGAGCCCCACGGGCTAACCTGGCTGCCCCATCCCGCTTCAAAGAGAAGATCGACAGAACCAAATTTATAAGGCTTCTCCCACCCGCAGCGGGCTCGAAAGAAAGATTAATCGGCAAGCCGATCAGGATTGATGAGAATAAGACCCTCAGCAGGCAGCCAAAAATGTCCGACGCAGAGACCAAGCGCATCGCCCTAGAAAGAATACGCACACTCTTCAGGCTAGCCGACGAAGCCCTACGGGAGAAGCCGCAACACGCCCAGCGCTACGTCAACCTAGCCAAGCAAATAGCCATGCGAACCAGAGTCAAGATGCCCCGTGAACTGAGAAGAAGGGTATGCAAACACTGTAACACCCTCCTGCGGCCCGGCGTCAACGCCCGCGTCCGCCTAAGGCAGAGGAGAGAGCCCCACGTCGTCGTGACGTGCCTCAGCTGCGGCAGGGTCCTCCGATATCCCGTGAGGAGGAAAAAATAATGGGGAGACTAGCACTCATAAGCATCGGCATCTCAGACGCCCTCGACATGAGCCTCAGAGCTCTAGAGGAGGCCAAGACCTGCGACCGCCTCTACGCAGAGCTCTACACGACGATCCTCAACACGGGAATAGCCGAGCTGAGCCGCCTCATAGGCAAGCCCGTCATCCAGCTCAGGAGGCACGACCTAGAGGAGGACTCTGAGAGGATCATCCGCGAAGCCGAGGAGAAGCGAGTCGGCATCCTAATCGGCGGAGACTGCCTCACCGCGACGACCCATCTCGCCCTCCTCCTCGATGCGAAGAAGCGAGACATCGAGACACGGGTTATCCACGGCTCCTCGATCCTCACGGCAATCGCTGAGACAGGCTTGTCCCCCTATCACTTCGGCAGGACTGTTACCGTGCCTCTGCTGGAGCAAGGAGAGATGCGCCCCCCCGCTTCGCCCTACCGAGTCTTGGGCGAGAATCTGGAGAGAGGCCTCCACACCCTCCTCCTCCTCGACTTGAATGCTGAACACGACCGTTACCTGTCTGTGAACGAGGCCATGAGGCTTCTGCTGGCGGCCGAGGAAGAGGAAGGCAGAGGTGTCTTCAAAGAGGAGACCTTAGCAGTGGGAGCTGCAAGGCTCGGCTCGGGGTCGCAGACAATCAGGGGAGGACTGGTCAGAAACCTCCTAAACTTCGACTTCGGCCCTCCACCCCATGTCCTCATCGTCCCGGGCAGACTCCACTTCCTGGAGGAAGAGGCGCTGAAGCTCCTAGCCAGCGTCAGCGACGGGGACCTGAAGACACGGGGAAGATACGCCGAGGACCCGGAGGAGAGAGCCGAGAAATATATCAAGGGAGCCGAGAAGGTTCTAAAGGATCTGAGCCTACTACCCCTTCCGAGAGCAATAGACGAGGCTAGTGTGAGAGAGGCCTTGGGGTACGCGGACATGTATCTCCGAGACGCGGACCACTATCTGAAAGAGGGGAGGAAACTCTCTGCCCTGATCTCTGTCTGCTACTGCGAGGGCATCTTAGACGCCCTGAGGCTGCTGAAACTCGTCAACTTCGAGTGGTGATAAGATGAGTGAGAAAAAGAAGACAACAGTCCTGACCACAGGCGGCTTCGACATCCTCCACCACGGCCACATCAGGCTGCTGGAGGAGGCGAAGAAGGCCGGAGGCGAAGGCGCTAGGCTCGTCGTCATCGTAGCCAGCGACACGACTGTGGAAAGGCGTAAGGGCAGGAAGCCGATCCTCCCTGGATGGGAGCGGAGAGCCCTCGTCTCCGCGCTCAGGGTTGTAGATGAAGCTCTACTAGGCCAGGAGGAGATAGAGATGGAGAGGGCCATCGGGCAGATAAAGCCTGATGTGGTCGCCGTGGGCTACGATCAAGACGACATAGAGGCGAGCCTCAGGCGGCTCATCGATGAGAAGGGCTATGAGATTCGGGTCGTCAAGATAGGGCGCTATGGTTCAGAGGGGTTCGATAGCTCGTCGAAGATCAAGGGGCGTGTTATTGAGAACTGGAGAAAGAAATCCTGACGATATCTCCATCCTTCAATCCCAGACGCTTTCTAAGGTTGACTGGCGCCATGACCTCCATCACCGAGCGGTCATAGCCTGTTCTCTCCGCGATGATCACCGCACCCTCTTCCTCGTCGTTGATCAGCACAGGATAGCATCTCGCCTTGCCGAAGGATCTGTCCTTGGTTTTGAAGCTCTGGATCTCTACGCCCGGCATCCTCTCCAGCTGCTCCCTTTTCTCCAGGTCCGCCTTAGTTCTCAGCTTGATATTCAGGGTCCCAGGATAAGGCTCGAAACCAATCTTTTCCCTCACTTGCTGCCTGTATCCCTCTTGGCTTACGTAGTAGGCGCCCTCGCCCAGGCCGCTGAAGACCACGCCCTCGAAGACGAAGGCTTCCTTAGCTGACTCCCCCATGTCTATCTTTAGGTGATGGTAGACCGAGTTGAGGGTTTCCATCCCCTTCTTCGTTATGTGTATGAAGCTCCCGTCCTTCTCGATCTCCCTCCTGATCATCGAGGCGCTCTCCAAGCTCCTGAGATGCCTAGAAGCTGACTGCTGAGAGATGTCGAGGGTCTCGGCCAACTGGGTTGTCGATATCTTCACTGCACGGGCTCCCGCGCCTATTCTGAGGAGGGCATAGAGGGTAAACCAGAGGATGGGCTTCAGTTCCTGCTCTACGTCTTTCATAATGGGATTTCAGTCTCCCTTGATCGATAGTCTTGTGAAGTGTTGGAGAGAAAGTTTTCGGTTCTGCTCAGCCCTTTGTGACCGCTATGGGCTTCGCCATCACGACCTTCTTGCCTATGCCCAGCTCGTCGCTCACCTTCGCAACCCTGTGGATATCCTTGTAGCTCTCTGGAACCTCTTCCTCCACGCCTTCTCGGCTCGCTGCCCTCAGTATGATCCCCCTCTTCTTCAACTCGTTCATAACCTCGTTCATGTTGAACTGCCTTTTCGCACCTGCTCTGGAGAGCACTCTGCCGGCTCCGTGAGCCGTGCTCGCGAAGGAGATCTCCTCACCTTTATCCGTTCCGACCAGGATGTAGCTGGCGGTGCCCATCGTTCCGACGAGGAGGACTGGCTGGCCTATGGAGCGGTAGTCATCTGGAATCTCTGGGCGCCCAGGTCCAAAGGCTCTGGAGGCCCCCTTTCTGTGGACCAGCGTCTTTATCCTCTTTCCGTCGATGATGTGTTCCTCGATCTTCGCTGTGTTATGGGTCATGCCGTAGACGAGCCTCATACCCATGGCGTCCGCAGACCTGCCCAGCGTTTTCTCGAAGGATTGGCGCACCAAGTGCATGATTATGTGGCGGTTCAGGAAGCCGTAGTTCATGGCGCAGGCCATCGCCTCAAGGTAGTCCTCCCCCTCCCTGCTCTTTATAGGCGCATAGCCGAGTTCCCTGTCAGGGGTTCTGAGGTTATATTTGGCCATGGCGTGGTCCATGACGCGTATGTAGTCGCTGGCCACTTGGTGGCCGTAGCCCCTGGACCCTGTGTGCACCCACGCGATGATCTGGTCGACGCCAGTGATCCCGAAGGCTTTCGCCACCTTCTCGTCGTAGATCTCCGCGACGCGGCCGATCTCCAGGAAGTGGTTTCCCGCTCCGAGGGTGCCCAGCTGGGATAGGCCCCGCTGCTTCGCCTTTACAGAGACTTTGTCGGGGTTCGCGCCCTCCATGCACCCCTCGTCCTCTATGTGCCTGCGGTCTTCCTCCCATCCGTAGCCCCTTTTGATGGCCCATTCGAGTCCCTCGACGGTGGCCCTGTCCAGCTCGCTCGTCGTGACGCGGAGGGCTCCTCCTCTTCCGACACCGCTTGGGACGGTGTTGAAGATGCGGTCTATAAGGTCTTGGATTCGGGGCCTAACCTCGTTATAGGTTAGGTCTGTTCTGAGGAGGAGGACGCCGCAGTTTATGTCGTATCCTACTCCGCCGGGGGTGACGATCCCCGTGTCCATGTCGAAGGCTGCGACGCCTCCAATGGGGAAGCCGTAGCCCTGGTGGCCGTCTGGGAGGGTGATGGAGTACTTCAGGATGCCGGGTAGCTGCGCAACGTCGGTGCACTGCATCAGCGTTCGGTCCACCCTCATCTTCGCGAGTATTTCCTCGTCGGCGTATATTCTGCCTGGGACGCGCATGTTTGGGTTGAAGGTTTTAGGTATTTCCCAGATGTACTTATCTAACTTGTTCACTGGGATCGACATTTTCTTTCACGTGAGAGGATTCTAGGAGAGGGACCTTTATAAGGGTTTTTTGGTGTCTACACCATAGAACGTATATGGTGAAAGAGAGGTTAAAACACGTGCCTATTCGAGTCGTGAGGCGGCTCTCCCTTGAGGAGGCTAGACTCCGCATCAGGGACTTTGAGGTGAAGTATCGGCATGGCCTCGGGGATCTTCAGGACAGGTTCAACCGCGGTGGTGAGAGGGAGCTTCTGGAGGACTACGTGGAGTGGTCTTACGTGGTTCATGCTCTTGGAGCCCACAGGGAGGGGGAGGAGTTCGACTGCGTTGTGGAGGAGGAGAGGGAGGTGGCTGGGGAGTTCCTCTCGGCCTTGACGCCCAGGCGTCTTGAGCTCCTCTACGAGATTCCGCGGCAGCCGGTGAGGTCGATCAATAACCTGGCTGAGGCTGTGGGGAGGGATGTGAAGAACGTTCACGGCGATCTCAGGGGCCTGGAGGAGCTGGGCTTCGTGCGCCTCAGGAGGGTTGGTAGGAACGTCGTGCCTGAGCTCCTGGTGGAGGAGGTGACCTTCGCCTTCGAGTGAGGATGGGCTGATTACCGCTGCGGTAATGTTTGTTTTTGGCGGATCTCCAACAACTGTTGTTATGTCAATTTTTTTAAGGCAAAGTGCAATAATTTGGTAATAGGGATGCCTGTGGATGTTATCTCTACGAGGGGTCTTTACAAGCGTTATGGGAATGTGGAGGCTCTTCGTGGCTTGAATCTGGGGGTGGAGGAGGGCATCTTCGGCTTCATCGGCCCTAATGGCTCTGGTAAGACCACGACCATAAAGCTTCTTCTGGGTGCCCTCAAGCCGGATGGCGGCGAAGCCTATGTGCTGGGCTACGACTGTTTCAAGGAGTCCCTGGAGGTGAGGCGGAGGGTCGGTGTCTTGCACGAGAAGGCTGACTATCCCAAGGAGATGAGCGGCTCAGAGTACCTCGCCTTTGTGGGCAGCCTCTACGGACTTGGAAAAAATGCGGCGAGGTCGAGGGTGAACCAGCTTTTAGAGTCTTTGAAGCTCAAGGACGCCGCTGACAGGTCTATTGGGGGCTACTCAGCCGGAATGAAACAGAGGCTAGGGTTGGCCCAGGCGCTCATCGGCGAACCAGAGCTTGTCTTCCTCGATGAGCCAACAGCGAATCTAGATCCTTTGGGGAGATCGGAGCTCTTAGAAATGATCAAAACGCTGAACAGGGACAAAAACGTGAGTTTCGTCATCGCGAGCCACGTGTTGCCCGAGCTCCAGAAGGTCTGCGACCAAATTGGCGTAATCGCCAAAGGCTCGATGCTTGAACAGGGCAGCATTTCTGACCTCTCAGAGAAATACGCTAAAAACACATTCAAGATCGAAGTATCCAATCCTAACATACTCGACGAGGAATTGCGGAGAATCAGATCTATAGAAAGTATATCTATAAAGGATAATCAGATATGGGTAACGACGCTCGAACCAGATAAGCTCTATGAGGAAGTCTTCAAGATTGTACAGGACAAGAAACTTCAACTAATACTATTCGAGAGAGAGTCCTTAGATTTAGAGAACCTTTTCAAAGCCCTTCTTGAGAAGGAATAGGGAAGGAAGAACAATGCATAGTATAATAGGCAATATGAGAATTACGTGGAGCCTATTCAAGAAAGACTTCAAAGCGGTCACCGCCTTTCCACGCTTCGAGATACTGCTGGGCATGTTCACCTTCACCTTCGTGGGCATGTGCCTGTCCTCGGTAGTGCAGCCCAGGGTCTTCACGTCCCTAATCCAGCAGGGAGACTTTGCCAGGGCGTTTCAGAACAGCTTCTCCTTCTTCCTGACCTCCTTCATCTTCGTGCTACCCCCGCTCCTGACCGAGGAACTGGTGGCGGGCGACTACGAGCGTGGAACCCTCCTGGCGTTAGTGACGTATCCCGTGAGGCGCAGCCAAGTCCTGGCCTCCAAGTTCCTCGCCTCCCTGCTCTTCTCGTCCGCGGTGATAATCACGCCATTCCTCTTCGCCGTCGCCGTGGGCTCCTCCTTCAACAACCTCGCGGTAGACCCCCGGATGCTTCTCGGCTACTTCGCTGGTCTGATGCTCCTCAGCTTCCTGCTCTGCTCCGTCTCGATCCTCACGTCAGTCCTCTCAAAACGACTCTTAGTGGCGGCCCTGGCCTTCCTGGGCATCTCCCTCTGCTGGGGAATAGCCGTGGCTGGCTTGGCAATGCTCCTCCAGAAGAGCGAACTCGCGATCTACGCCTACACAGAGACCGTTAGATCCCTCATAGGCCTGATAGCCCAACCCGATGGGCACTCTATTTTCTCCAGAGAACAAATCGTCACAGCGGTAGCCGTTCAGCTAGTCATTTCAGCTTCCTCTCTCGGGCTGGCGTACCTGTTCTTCAGGAGGAAGGAGTTCAAGTGAGGCGACTGCCTTGAGGAAGAGTACAAGACTCGGCATCAACCTGCTCCTCGTCGGCGTGATCCTCCTCGTGGGCGCTCAACTCGCCCCGAGAATTGGCACACGTGTGAGTTCACCGGGAAACGGCGGGATCGTTGTTAAGTTGCCCGATAGGATAGTCGAAGGTACTTACATGTACAGGGGGCAGTCTATGTCACTAACCTTCTGGGGTCAAACATGCCCCGGTGAAAACATCACCATGCTCCCCGTGGACTGCTACATAATGAACCTTGAGCAGTACCTCAGCTTCACGAAGAACAACTCTAGGCAGTCCCTTCTCCACATGAACTCGACGGTGTACTCCCTCAATTTCAACGCTGAAAGGAACGACTACTATTTTCTCGTGCTGGAGATGGCGGGCCCCGAGGGGGTAAGGCGCTGCATAGGCTACTACCTGCAGACAGGGGGACTCAACCTCAACTTCCTGCAGCCAGCACAGATCCTCTTGGTCACCGCTACAGCCATATTAATGTACAACATATTTCAGTGGCTGACCAAAAGAGGCGATCTACCTCTAAAGGCAATCATGCTACCTTCTTCTCATCCAGAGACCAATTGCTGTAATCGCTACGCCTAGGGCTGCTATGCCTGTACCTATCATCCAGACTGGAAGGACTTCTCGAGCCGTGACAGTGATCTGATGCGTATCCATGTTGCCTGCTGCATCTTTGACTGTCAGCTTCACCGTGTAGGTTCCTGGATTAGCGTATGTGTGGGTCACTGTCCTGCCTGTGGCTGTGGCTCCGTCCCCGAAGTCCCACGCATAGCTGGTTATACCTACATTGTCGCTGGATCCGCTGGCGTCGAAGGTCACGACTGAGCCAACAGTTGCTTCTTGGCTTTGACCAGCGTTCGCCGCTGGCGGAGTCGTATCATTGACGGCGCCATGATATGCGATGTACAGCGTGTGCAGAACGTCCGTAACATAGTTGACGGCGAGGTTGAGAGAAGCTCCCGCCCTATTTCTAAAGGTTAGGTTGCCCCAGTCGTCGTAGTGCTGGTCCATCCAGACACAGTTCAGGCTTCCGTTATCGAAGGTTGTGTCGTAAGCGAGGAGTATCGTGGCGTTATAGGCGGAGATCGTGCTGAGGGTTCCGTCGAAGAGGGGGAAACCGTCGAACTTTACATCGTAGCTGGAGGTTCTCTCATTTACGTAATCCTCATAGTCACTGTGATGCTGAGACGATTCGGCGCCCCAGTCTGTACCGGTGCCCATCACATGCCCAAACACCGCCATATCCGCTATATAGTGGCTCATCGCACCAGCATATTTCGCCGCCAAAGTGAGGTTGCCTGACTGAAGATAGTTCAGGGCTTGTGTGTAGGTTGCGTTAGCCCGTATCGCAGCTGAGGCGTCAGATAAGGAGCCGCCTGATGTGAAGTAGACGTGGTGCTTGGTGGTGTCGCCGATGCCGTCTGCTGCTTGTCCATTGTCTGGCAGCTCCGTTCCATACAAGTATGTAGCAAGCCTGTCCAGTAGGTACTGCTTCTCCTCCGTCGGCAGCCAGTCCAGGGCGTGCTGGGCGATCCAGTCGTGAGTCCCATAGTCCGGGTGAGACGGGTCTTGGCTGAAGCCGCCATTGCTCCAAGCAGAGACCAGAGGAGAGGAGAAAAGAAGAAAGATCAAGCAGATGAATAGACCGAACTTTTCATAAATTAAAGGGCGGTTTCGAACCTTTATGTCAACCTTTGTAGGCAGGTAAATTTTATTCATTTCATCTGCTCCACACAATAGATCATTTACCTATGTATTTAATGAACTTAGGAAAACCATCGATGAAAGTCTTGGTTCTGCCGAGTGATTTGAGGATGTTTACGTCGCGCACGAGCGCTATGAATCAGCTTACGATCGATAAAAAAAGGGGATTTTAAGCTTATTGGATTAATCGACTCTAGTGAATGACCTGCTTGAAGACTCTGAGGTGGTTGCCTCCGAGAATCTTCTTTATGTCCTCGTCTGAGTAGCCCCGCTTCACCAGAACCCTCGTGATGTTCGGCACCTTCGAGGTGTCCTCAAGCCCAACTAAGCCTCCTCCCCCGTCGAAGTCGGAGCCAAGGCTGACGTAGTCCGGCCCTACGACCTTGACTATGTGGTCAATATGGTCAACAAGGTCCTCAACGGTAGGCTGGTATCCTGCAGCGATCTTCCCCTGAGGAACGACAAAACCCCCCAGATAGTTCATCCCTGTTACACCACCTTTGTCGGCTAGAGCCCTGAGCATGTCATCCGTCAAGTTTCTGGCTGTATCACAGAGCGCACGGCAGTTCGAGTGGGAGGCTATGAAGGGAACCTTAGTGTTCTCAACGATGTCCCAGAAACAGGCATCGGTGATATGCGACACATCGAGAACAATGCCGAGGCGCCTCATCTCCTCCATCGCCTCCAAACCCTTCTGGGTCAACTTGCCGCCTGTTCTGGCGGCTGATAGACCGTCCGCGAACTCGGTTCTCCAGTTCCACGTGAAGCTCACGATTCTGACGCCCAGCTTATGGAAGATTCTCAGGAGGCCCAGGTCGCCCATCAGGGGCTCGGCTCCTTCAATAGTGAGCATGCCTCCAACTTTCCCAGCCTCCTTGGCCTTCATGATTTCGTCGCAGCTTTTAACCTGAATGAACCTGTCCTTGTTCTCCTCCTCGGTTCTGTAGAAGGAGTCAACCATCTGGAGCGCCGTCTTCAGTGCCAAGGGATTATCGGGGATCGACCCCGTGTACATGCCGAAGGCCTGACAGGTCACGCCACCCTCTATGAGGCGGGGAATATCGATCTTCCCCGTCTCCGAGCGCTGACTAAGGTTCCTCGGCGGCTCCCTCCCCCTGGGCACGGTAGCACCCAGAGTGTCGCTATGGGTGTCGACCACTATGGCCTCCTTGTGAAGCCTCATGGCTCTCTCCTCTTCGCTCTTCGACAACTCTATCTTGAAGCTCATCTCTGATCGCACATATCACCCAGAAAAACGGATTAAAGACTTTCGAGAAAAAGGGGAGCCAGCGATCCCGCCCCGGGGCCGGCGCGCCTAGCTGACTGGTTTTGTCGCCGAGACCTTGACACTCGCGACCGAGTTCAGGGCCGCCTCCACCTGCTCGACGGACTCGCCGGAGATCTCCACGGCTGCCCTCGCCACCGGGTCGCTGGTGATTCGCTCGAGGGAGAACCTGGTCTCGTCGGCTATCTTCACTTCCTGGAACCCCGCCTGCCTCATCGTCTCCAGGTACTTGTCCCTCATCATCGCGCCGGCGACGCAGCCGATGAGGGCCGCTTCGCTGTTCCTCACGGCTTCGGGGAGTTCCTTCAGCAGGACGATGTCCGAGACCATGAGCCTGCCGCTGGGCTTCAGCGCCCTGAAGGCCTCCTCGAAGACCCTTTGCTTGTTGGGCGAGAGGTTGATGACGCAGTTCGAGATGATGATGTCGGCGGTGTTGTCGGCGACGGGCAGGTTCTCGATCTCGCCGAGCCTGAACTCCACGTTCCCGAAGCCGCCCTTCCCGGCGTTCTCCCTCGCCTTGTCGATCATCTCCGGCGTCATGTCCACGCCGATGACCCTGCCCTTCTCCCCGACTCTCCTGGCGGCGAGGAAGCAGTCGAAGCCGGCGCCGGAGCCCAGGTCGATGACCGTTTCGCCTTCTTTCAGGGACGCGAGCGCCACGGGGTTCCCACACCCGAGGCCTAGGTTAGCGCCCTCGGGGACCGACCGAAGATCCTCCTCGGAGTAGCCTATCTCCTTGCTTCTCTCCTCGTACGTCGTGGAGCTGCCACAGCAAGAGGCTGTCGGGTCGCAGCATGACGCTGCTTGGTCTTGGCTGCAGCAGGAGCCCTGCGCCATGGCTATCTTGGCATACCCTTCCCTGACCTTTCTCTTTACCTCATCCTCTTTCTTTTCTTCCATATTTTCAACTCCCTTCTTGCTGAATGAGGGATTTTCTAGCCTGTTCCTTCAGTTCCCTTATCTTCTGCACCATGGGGATGACCTTCTCAAGGAGGTCTCTGCGAGCCTGTATCCCTTCCTTGATGAAGAAGGCGGCTGCCTCGGATCGGCTTCTGAAGGCACAGACCTCGATGAGCGCGTCGATCTGCTCTAGATCGTGGTCGTCGAGCCTCGTCATGATGACGTTGCCGCGTTCCCCAAGTCCCTTGCCCAGCTTCAGCACGACCCGCCCCTTTAACTCCTCAGGGGAAGTCTCAACCTCGTTTCCACAGCACTCCATTGGGACGATGTCTTCCCTTTTTTCGTTCTCCTTCTCTTCACCTTCCTTCTCGTCCCCTTCTCTATTTTCGTCCATAGGCTTTACCTCATTCCCTCGCTCAGACAATTCGTAATTTGTAAGTTGTAATTCACTTACTTAAACCTTTCTCCTCCTGGGCGAAAACACCGCTCTCTCACCCATTGTTTGTGAGTATGTGACCTCCTGTTCTGGGCACCCGCGGCGAAAGTGATAAGTCTAGAACGCAGTAAATAGGGAAGCGAGGAGAAGACAGTTGAACAAGTATGCTAACCTTCTTCTTGACGAGCTCTCAGGCAAGATGGCTAAGGATCAGACCCTAGAGATAGCCAAGTACCACAGGGTTCAAGCCAGCCCAGGGTTCCACGACGCCGCGGTCTACGTGCAGGAACAGCTCAAGAAGATCGGCATAGAGAATCCCGTGATAGAGCAGTTCCCAGCCGACGGCAAAACGAAGTACTGGAGCTACCCCGCCATAATCTCCTGGTGGGCCGACCACGCCGAGATACGGATGGTCGAGCCCGAGGAACTCCTCCTCGGCAGATACGAGGAGCTCCCCATGTGCCTCGCCACCCACTCGCAAGCAGCGGATGTCACGGCGGAGGTGGTGGATGTTGGCGACGGCAGCGGGGACGAGGACTACGAGGGCAGGGACGTTAAAGGCAAGATCGCGCTGGTCTCCGGAGGCGCCAGGACGGCTCACCTCAAGGCTGTTGAGAAGGGTTCCCTGGGAACCATTCATCACCCGCCTTGGAACAGGGCGGCGGAGTACCCCGACCTAGTGCAGTACAACGGCATCTGGCCCGACCAGGCGACCCGCGACAAGGTCACCTTCGGCTTTTCCATCAGCGACCGCCAGTACCAACGGATCAAGAGGCATCTGGACGACGGGAAGACGGTGAAGGTTTCCTGCAAGACGGATGCGCGGCTCTACGACGGCTACATGGACGTGCTCACCGCCCAGTTCACAGGCACCGAGAAGGCCGACGAGGAGATCGTGCTCATCGGACACCTCTGCCACCCCAAGACCTGCACCAACGACAACGCCTCAGGCAGCGGAGTCCTCGTCGAGATAGCCCGCGGCATCAAGGCTCTCGTCGACTCCGGGAAGGTGGCGCCGCCGAAGAGAACCATCCGCTTCATGTGGGTACCTGAGATGAACGGCACCTGGGCCTGGATGCACGGCCACCAGGACAAGCTCAGGAACATCCTTGTCTCCATCAACCTCGACATGGTTGGGGAGCACCCCGTCACCGTGGGGGGACCACTGAACCTGACCGTGGCGCCGGACTCAACGCCGTCGTACCTGAACCCGCTGCTCGCCGAGCTCTTCGGGGAGGTGGCTGACGAGCCCAGGGGCATCTCGCTGGAGGGCTGGCCCTACGGCCTCAACTACAGGGTTTTAGCCTACTCAGGCGGCTCCGACCACGTCTGCTTCGCTGACGGCGCCTTCGGCATCCCCAGCGTCATGATCGGCAACACAGACCAGTTCCACCACACCAGCTTCGACGACGCCTCAAGGGTCGACTCGACGAAACTGAAGCGAGTGGGCGTCGTAACCGGCGCAGCGGCGCTGATGATCTCCAACGCCGACGACAAGACAGCCCTGGAGCTCGCCGCGCTGACCACCGCCTACGGGCTGGGAAAAATAGCGGAGACCGGGACGAGGCTGACGAGGAAGCTCCTGAGCCTTGACCCAGCGGAGGAGGGCTTCGCCGCCAAGCTCGGAGCCGCGTATGTTCGAGGAGTCAGGATGCTGGATGAGGCCGCGGAGGAGGAGGTGAAGTCCCTCAGAACCGTTGAGAGGCTCTCGAAGAGGATCTCAGTGGATCTCAGGGACATGGAGAGGCAGCTCAGGGACCTGTCCCAGGCGGAGAAGGACAGGCTCAGGAGGCTCTACGAGCGCGTCGCGAAGCAGGCGAAGGCGAAAACCATGCAGAAGGAACAGGACAAGGCGGTGCTGGAGACCCAGAGATTGGTGCCGAAAAGGGCTGAGGCGGGTCCTATCCGAAGCCTCGGACAGACCGAGGTCACGAGCGAGGAGGACAGGAAGCTGCTCAGCCAGCTCGGCGGGACGACGCTGGAGCTCCTCAACTTCGTCGACGGCAAACGATCCGTCTACGACATAGCCCTAGCCGTGAGCTTGGAGTACCGCGACGTGGAGCCAGCCGATGTCAAACGCTTCTTCGACCTATACAAAGCCGCAGGAAGAATCACATACGCCTAATAGCCTTCTCTTTTTTTCTTTCCTTGTTCACTCGAATTCTTGAAGTAATAAAACTCAGCTGGTAGCTCCAAATAGATTTCAATCTTACTTTCAATGGGTTTGAGTATAGCTTTTCGCGCGAGATGGTCGCCGGTAATGGAACATTCTATTTAGTAGCAATTCCTTATTCAGGATTATCTTACGAAAAAACATAAATATACTAATTATGCAATAGTAATTGAAAGTTACGTTTCCAGATTATCCGAGTATAAAGGCAAAAATCGGAAAGCTTCTTTCGGAAACATTAAGTCAAGAGATTCGAAAAGACCCATTCCTTTCAAAAATAGGATTAATACATATCAATGAAGGAAACATTACAACATATACGAGCATAGATGGGTATTCTGAAAAAGGAGAAGAGAAAGAAATCTCTTCTCCGTTTGAAATAACTGAGCAGGAGATAATTGATCAGGGTCCAAAAGCATTGTTCTCTAAGATACCAGAAGTTGCCAAGGAATTTGTAAAAGAACGATCTAAACTCGTTTTTGAGAAAATGGAGGAAGTTACACAAAAAACTGGAAACGTTGTAAATGCTAACTCACCCATTACTCCACAAATTATCCTAGATGCTTTGGAAAAAATTCAATTTGATTTTGATGAATACGGTAATCCCATTTTACCGTCATTAATCTTACACCCAGATCAATATGAAAGAATTAAGGACGAAATACCCAAATGGGAATCAGACGAGGGATTACGAAAAAGACACCGGGAGCTTATCGAAAAGAAGAGGCAGGAATGGATTGATAGAGAGAATAATAGAAAACTGGTTGACTAACACTAATGAGAGAGGGTACGAAATCCCCTTCTGCCAATATTTAATATCAAACGGTTATACAGTACTTCATTTGTCTTCTCACGGTCCGATGGAGCAAGGCAAAGATATTATTGCTACAGATCCGAATGGGTACCCCTGCGCGTTTCAACTTAAAGCCGGAAATATTGATGGTAATATTTGGAGAAGAATTAAAGGTGAAATCGATGAATTAATTGAAATACCCATTAATTACCCAAAAATTCGTAAAGACATTCCTCATAGAGCAGCCTTTGTAACAAATGGGACGATTAGTGATAAAGTAAGAAGGGATGTAGATGATCGAAATTATAGATTGCGGCAAATGGGGTTACCAGAACTTGAAATAGTAAACGGTTTTGAGTTAATTAAAAGATTCATCGATGTTCACGGAAATTTTCTCCCGACACAACCTTCTGATTTTAAGCTCTTTTTAGAGTTATTCCTAAGCGATGGACGCGAATTATTGAATAAGAAAATGTTCACGGAATTTCTAGAATCTATCTTTTCGACTGATACGAAAAAAGAACTCGAACTTAAAAGGAAGATCGCTAGCAATGTTTTACTGACCCAGTATGTGATTCAGCCTTACGACTCCACAGTGAATCACGTATCGATAATTGAAGGTTGGATTATCTTCTGTAGTTATCTACTTGGTCTCATAGAAAAATACAGTTTGTCGGAAGAATATTGGCGTCAATCCTATGATATTATACTGCAAAGGATAAATTCTCAAATGAAGCTATTGAAGACAGAATTTTTCTCACGAAAGGACCTGAAGGAAGGTGACTTGGATGGTGGTGAGTTTTATAGATCACGAATAACAATGATTTTGGGCTGGCTAAGCGCGTTTGAACTTTTCCAAAAACGAGTGAAAAGTGAGTATGAGATAGATATCCGCGTATATGAATCTATAAAAGAACATTATAGTAAAAACACTTGGTTTTGGGGTGAATCCTCTACCCCTCTCTTCATAATGATGAGTCTACTTACACACGAGCACGGAGATGAGATACTATCAAACAACATAATCTTGGACTTAATAATCAAAATCACATCCGAGAATAATATTGAAGACGGCGAAGGTATTCCAGATCCATACATTTCACCAAACGAGATTATTAGCTACTTATACAAGTTACGAGATGCAGAAATCGATATGAGTTCCTTTTTAGGCTCGTCATATCATTTGGAACCCCTTGTGGACATCCTTGTTCGGAGGGATAAAAGGAACAGCATTAATGAATTGTGGAAATACATATCTCGCTTTCAAAATCGTGGTTTTAAACCAGAACATCCTTGGATGTACTTCCAATGGCATTGTGATAAAGGCGAAGAGTATTCACGGTATTACAATGCCACTCAAAGCTGGAAAGAACTCAGAGAAAAGGCTACCGCATCAGATGACTCAATGCTACCAAGTATTTTAGTAAAGAACCCTCAGTTCGCTTATTATTTTCTACCGTGTTATCCTCATAGGTTGAACGGATATACAATAAAACTAATAGATATGAGTTGATAGGCAATTTAAGTTTTTTCAGAAGGCATAGTCATCTTTAGATTTCCATGTTGTGCATATTTTGCTTTATGTTTCACTCATTTCCTTCTTCCCTCTTCTCGTTAGGGTTACTTATCACAAATATGCTAAGCCCGCTGGATAGTCATATAAGGGCGCATCTTGACAGCCCAGAATCTCTTCATCATCTTGTATTATCTAAGCGAGAAATTTGAAACTTTACAAGGCTAAAGGAATTGAATCTAGGTCCACAAGTCACAGGTTTAACTATAAAACGGAAAAAGATGGGAAGAAAGAGGGTTTAGCGTAGTAGGGTGTTGAAGAGGAGTTTGAAGGTGGCGGCTGTCATGGCCCTGAGCTGTGGCGAGAAGCCGAAGAGGATGACGTGTCCTCTGCCGAGGCGGGCGTCGATGAGGGCTGCCCTGTTGCTGAGGTATCTTTCGCCTATGAGCCATCCGCTCTGGAGGATCTGCTCCTCGGGGTAGCTGATCACAACCCTGTAGTCGTCGTTGTTGGCGGTCTGCTTGATCTCGAAGGCCGGTGAGGAGCCCCTGTACAGGATCAGGGCGTCCTCGGCAACCCCGTAGGCCAGCGGATGAGCTCCGTCGATCTTCACCTTCAGCGTCGAGCCTGGGCAGAGGAAGTCCCTGGGGGCCACGTCCTTGACGGCGTTGGTGAAGGGCATCTTCAGGTCCTCCAGGGCGAAGTTCGAGGCGTTGCCAAGGGTGACCAGCGTGCCGCCGGCCTCCACGAAGCCGCGGAGCTTCTCTACTCCTTCCTTGCCTATGCCGCTCTGGTACTCCGGCGGATACCTGGGTGGAACAGCCCTCGGCCTCGTCCTGCGGTAGTACTCCTCCAGGTTCTCGCCGAGGATGAGGCTCCTGTCGTCGTCGGGCAGGATGATGATGTCGAATCTGTCGATGAGCTTGCCGTTCTTCTCCTTGACGTCGTCGTCTCGGATGGTGGTGTAATCGAAGCCGTACTGCTCCAGCAGCCACCTCGTCCAGCCCTCATCCATGTTGCCGCCGTAGTAGCGCTGATACAGGCTTATCCTGAGCGTCCTCAGAGGCCACTTCCTGAAGTCCTGCTTAACGGCTCGGAACACGATGCCCTGGCGATCCACGTACTCGGCCAAGTCAAGTCCCTCCTGAGCCGGGATGTAGAAGGAGCCCACGGGAAGATCCCCGACACGATCCAGAACACGGTACACCACCTTCCCCTTCTTCAGCAAGCTAGAGACAACCACGAAGCTCTCGTTCAGCCGTCCGTCGAGGAGACAGCCCTTCTCAGATCCCTCTAGTCCGCCCTTTGGTGGCACAATGGGTTCACAGAGCTCGAAGCTCCCTTTGATCGGCTTCGAAGCCTCGACGAACTTGACGCCCATGAACTCGCCGATGGTGTTCGCTGCAAGGTCGTAGG
>Ga0315296_10000708_pt1 | contig 29931 bp, 24 predicted proteins | sample YL17G14_18_MG_FD_203921 | JGI IMG/M metagenome (GOLD analysis project Ga0315296, IMG submission 203921) | Sediment microbial communities from Yellowstone Lake, YNP, Wyoming, USA - YL17G14_18 | ecosystem: Environmental > Aquatic > Freshwater > Lake > Sediment | place: USA: Wyoming | collected... | reverse complement strand
GGGCGCTGCCGCACGCAGGTGCAGGTGCGTCTCGCCGGGGACGTCCGCGAGCTGCTCACGCGCCCGCTCGGGAACCACCACGTGCTGGCGCCCGGCCATTGGGCCAACGACCTGCGCGAGTACCACGAGCTCTTCGTAGCCGCCGGCTAGAGGCTCACCGAACGAGGGAGAACGGGTCGCTCGGCTCGGCGAGGGTGCCAGGTACGCATCTAGCTGAACTATCAACAGAGGTCGGCGCGCTCGCCAGCTCCTGGTAGGCACTCGCAGCGCGGCAGATCTACTTCGTTGTCGATGACCCTTCTCCCCGTCTCCTCGGGAACCACGGGATGAAGGCGCTGGTCGTGTGCTGGTAGTCGCGGTAGTCCTCGCCGCGCGAGGCCAGAGCCTGCGCCTCGGTGGCCGGGATGCCGGTGACCTTGAACAGGAAGAAGAGCATCAGCGCCGGTCCCACGAGCGTGAGCGCCCACCAGGGCGAGCCCACCGCCAGCAGCACGTACGACCACCAGTGCAGCCACTCGAAGAAGTAGTTGGGGTGGCGCGAGAGGCGCCACAGCCCGACCCGGCAGGTCCTGCCGCGGTTGGCGGGGTCGGCGCGGAAGGCCGCGAGCTGGCCGTCGGCCAGCGCCTCACCCACCACCGCAACGACCCAGACCAGGACGCCCGCGACGCCCCAGACGCCGAGCCCGGGGGTAGGGTTCGTCATCGCCACCAGATACGGGAGGGAGAAGATCACGTCCACCAGCGCCTGCAGCTGGAAGAAGACGAAGAAGCGGCTCTGGGCACGGTCCCCCCACTTCGAGCGCAACGTCTGGTAACGACCGTCCTCGGGCTTGCCGAGCACCCGGTTGACAAGGATGTACCACGCCAGGCGCAGCGACCAAGCGCCCGCCATGGCAGCCACCAGTAGGCGCCGCAGCGGGGGCCCTGCCGCGAGGACCGCGTAGAGCACCGCCAAGAGGCCGAGCCCGGCGGCCCAGCCGACGTCCACGACGCCGGCGTCGCGGCGGGCGCGCTGGACCACCCAGAGCGCGGCCATGACCGCCGCCATCACGAACCAGCCAGACAGGACAAGCGTCACCGCGCTCATGGCTCCCCTCCCCGGCGCGATGCTAGCGCACTCGCTGGGTGGGGCGCGCAGACGGCCGCGGGTGGCCATACACTCTCACCATGGGGATCGTCACGGAGCTGCGCTCGGTGACCAAGCGGTACCGCCGCGGGGACGAGTCGGTCAACGCGCTGCACGACGTCTCCTTCACGCTCGGGGCCGGCGAGATGGTTGCGCTGGTGGGACCCTCGGGGTGCGGGAAGTCCACGACCCTCAACCTCGTCGCCGGCGTGGACCGCCCAGACGAGGGGCAAGTCATCGTTTGCGGCACCGACCTCGCGGCCGCCGGCGAGGCCGCACTGGTGCGGGCGCGGCGCCACTGCATCGGAATCGTCTTCCAGGCGTTCCACCTCATGCCCCACCTCACGGTTGCGGAGAACGTCGCGCTGCCGCTGGCCCTCGACGGCCGACGCGACCCGGCCCGTGTGGACGACCTGATCCGCCGGGTCGGCCTCGAGCACCGCCGGAGCCACTTCCCGGGCGAGCTCTCCGGCGGCGAGCAGCAGCGAACCGCCGTGGCGCGCGCTCTCGTGCACAGGCCGGCGGTCGTTCTCGCCGACGAGCCCAGCGGAAGCCTCGACTCGGCCTCCGGGGCGGCCGTGCTGCAGCTCATGGACGAGCTTCGCCGAGAAGAGGGCAGCGCCCTCCTGCTCGCCACCCACGACGAGAGCCTCGCGACGCTGGCCGACCGGGTGATCCGCCTGCGCGACGGCGTGGTCGAGGCGGTGCTCTGACCGTGCTGCTGCGCACATTCTTCCTGCGTCCGGTGCGGCGGCGGCCCCTGCGGTTCGTGACCACCGTGGTCGGGGTGGCGGCGGGGATCGCCGCGGTGGTCGCAACCATCTCGGCGAGTCAGGCGGCGGTCGCCTCGCTGCGCGAGGGCGTGGCCGAGGTGGCGGGGCGCGCGCGCCTCGAGGTCACCGCGCCTGCGGGTGTGCCGGAGGATCTGCTGGGGAGGCTCCGGCCGCTCTCCGGCGATGCGCTCGTGGTCCCTGTGATCGAGGAGATCGCGCTCGTCCCCGCCCTCGGCGACGCGGTGCGCGTGCTCGGCGTGGACCTGCTCCTCGACGCCCAGGTGCGCACCCTGGAGCCGTCGGACGAGGGCGGCTCTCCGCTCATCGTGGCCGCGCGCATGCTTTCCGGTCGCGGGGTCCTGGTGCCCGCGAGCCTCGCAAAGCGGCTGGCGTTGCGGGTGGGGGGCGAGCTGGCGGTCTCGGTGCGAGCGCGCCGCGAGACGCTCACGGTGGCCGGCATCTTTACGCCGAAGCGGTTCGCCTCGGCATGGGACCGCGTGTTGATCGTGGACGTCGCGCTGGCCCAGGAGATGTTCGGGCGGCAGGGAAGGATCGACCGCATCGAGCTCGTCCCGCGCAGTGGCGTGAGCGAAGCCGCGCTCGCCGCCGCCGCCCGGGAGCTTCTGCCCCCCGAGGTTCGGGTGGAAGCGCCTGCCGAGCGCGGGACCGAGAGCTCGCGCATGGTGCGGGCGCTGCAGTTCAACCTCACCGCGCTCTCCGGTGTCTCGCTGTTCGTGGGCGCGGTGCTGGTCGCAACCACCCTCGCCACCTCGGTTGTCCAGAGGCGGACCGTGCTCGCGATCGCGCGCTCGCTGGGCGCCTCCCGCCGTCAGCTGGCGGTGGCGGTGCTCGCCGAGGCTCTTGCCATCGGCGTGCTCGGCGGCACCCTCGGGGTGGCGGGCGGTCTGCTCGGCGCGCGCGCCGCCCTTACGAGCGTGCGCTCCACGGTCGCCGCCGCGGTGCGAGGTGTGCCCGCCACCGCGATCGAGCTGTCGCCCGCGCTGGCGGCGGTGGGCCTGCTGGTCGGGGTGCTGGTCTCTCTCGCGGCCGCGGCACTGCCCCTGGTGGAAGCGATCGAGACCCCGCCGGTCCAGGGGCTTGCCAGCGAACACCCGGCGTTCCTTCGCCGGCCCTCGCGAAGGCGGGCCGTGCTGCTCGCGACCGCGTGTGTCGTGGCTGCGGCCGCTCTCGCCCGGGCGCCGGCGTGGCATGACCTTCCGGTGGCTGCGCTCCTCAGCAGCCTGGCGCTGCTCGGGGCGCTGCTGGTCTCCGCCTCCCCGGTGCTGGACGCCCTCGCCCGCAGGACCGCAGGGCCGCTGATGCGCGGGACGACAGCCATGCCGCTCCGCCTGGCGGTGGCGGCCCTCGCCGCGGGACGGCGCCGCGCGAGCTGGGCGGCCGGCGCGGTGGGAGTCGCGGTCGCGCTCGCGGTCGCGATCGGCACGATGGTGCACTCGTTCCGCGCCACGGTGATGGACTGGGCCAACCAGGGGATGCGCGCCGACGTCTGGGTGAGGCCGCTGGCCGCTTCGACCGGCGTGCAGGTGGGAAGGCTCGACCCGGAGGTCGTGCACATTGCCGAGCGCCTTTTCGGCTCTCAGGTCATCGACCCTTTCCACACCGCCCAGGCGTACATGCGCGGGCAGCCGGTGACGCTGGGGGCCGGGGTGTTCGCGGTGGTGGCCCGGCGCGGGGGGGTGACGTTCCGCGGTAGCCGCGACTCGCGGGAGGTCTTCGCCGCCGCTCTGCGCAACCACGCCGCAGTGATCAACGAACCTTTCGCGAACCGCTTCGGGGTCAAGGAGGGTGACACGATCCGGCTGCGGGTGCCGGGGGGCGAGCTCGAGCGCCCGGTGGAGGCGGTGTTCTTCGACTACTCGCACCAGCAGGGGATGGTGGTCATCGACCGCAACGACTTCCTCCGCATCTACCCGGACGACGGACCCTCCGAGTTGGCGCTCTTCCTGCCCCCGGGAGCCGACCCCGCCGCGGCCCGCGACGAGTTCCTGGCGGCCCTGGGGGGCCGCTTCCTGGTGGAGGCGCTGCTCAACAGGGAGCTGCGGGCCGAGGTTGTGAGTATCTTCGACCGCACCTTCGCGATCACCCGCGCGCTCCAGGCGGTGGCGGCCGCAGTCGCCGTGCTCGCGGTGCTGACGGTGCTGTTCGCCCTCCTGGGTGAGCGCCGCCGCGACCTCGCGCTGCTGCGCGCGGTGGGCGCCTCGCGCGCCCAGGTCGCTGCCGTGGTCGCGGCCCAGGCGGCTTTGCTCGGGCTGACCGGGACGGCCGGCGGCCTGGCGGTCGGCCTCGCCATCGGCCTGGTCCTCGTCAAGGTGGTCAACCTGCAGTCGTTCGGGTGGACGCTGCGCTTCCTGCCGCCCTGGCCCGCCCTCGCGGCCACCGCGCTGCTCGTGACCGTCGCCTGTCTCGTGGCCGGGTTGGCGCCGGCGCTGGCCGCCGCCCGCATGCACCCGAGTGAGGACCTGCGTGAGGAGGGGTAGCAGCCTCGCGGCGATCGTGCTGCTGCTCGCCGCCCCGGCGAGGGCGGCGGAGTGGGCACGAATCACCGCACCGCCGCCGCTCGCGTTCCCGCGGGACCACGGCTCGCACCCCGCGTTCCGCACCGAGTGGTGGTACGTGACCGGCGCGCTCGCCGATCCCGGTGGACGGCGCTACGGCTTCCAGCTCACGTTCTTCCGGCAGGGTCTCGACCCGTCACCGCCCACCCCGGGCTCCTCGGCGTTGCGGGCTCGCCAGGTGCTGGCCGCCCACCTCGCGGTGGCCGAGATCGGGCAGAAGAAGACGCGCTTCGCCGAGCGCGTGCGCCGCATCGCCGCAGGGATGGCAGGCGCCTCCGAGAAGGACCTCGACGTCTTCCTCGACGACTGGGAGGTGCGGCGCCTCCCGAGCGGGGCCATCACACTCGTCGCCGACGACCGCGACAGCGGCCTCGCGCTCACCCTCGAGCTGCAGCCCGAGAAACCCGGGGTGCTGCACGGCGAGGGCGGGGTCTCCCGCAAGGGCCCCGAGCTTGGCAACGCCTCGGTCTACCTGAGCTTCACACGCCTGGCTGCCCGCGGTCGCCTGAGCCTCGACAGGCGCGAGCGCGCCGTGCAGGGGGAGGCGTGGTTCGACCACGAGTGGGGCTCGAGCCAGCTCGGCGGCGGCGTGGTCGGGTGGGATTGGCTCGGCGTGCGGCTCGCCGATGGGCGCGAGCTCATGCTCTACCGCCTGCGCGACGCGACGGGCGGCGCCGCCCCGGATTCAGCCGGCACGCTGGTGGAGCGTGACGGCAGCGCCCGTCACCTCGTCGCGACCGAGTTCGCCGTCGAGACGCTCTCGTGGTGGACCAGCCCGCGGACCGGGACGCGCTACCCGGCCCGCCTGCGCGTCCGGGTGCCGGGGGCCGGTCTCGATCTCGAGGTGCGCCCCGAGCTCCCCGATGCGGAGCTCGACGCCCGCGCCTCCACCGGTACGGTCTACTGGGAGGGGCCCGTCGCGGTCACTGGGACGGCACGCGGTGAGGGGTACCTCGAGCTCACGGGCTACGCACCGGGTACACTCACCAAATTCTGATACAACATCTCAATTTTTTCTCACTGCACGACCACGAGGACCTGGCCGCCTTCCACCGTGGTGCCCGGTGCGACCAGCACGCGCTCCACCTTCCCCGACCCTTCGGCGCAGAGCTGGTTCTCCATCTTCATCGCCTCGAGGACGAGCAGCGGCTGGCCGGCCTGCACCTCGTCCCCCTCCGCGACCGCCACGCTCACGACCCGCCCCGGGATCGGGGCCCGCACCTCGTGGGGGCCGGTGTGCGCCGGCGTGGACCCAGCCACCGCGCGCTCGAGAGGATCGTGGAGGTGCACCTCGAAGTGGCGCTGGGCGAGCGAGACCCTCCAGCGGTTGCGCGCCAGGCGTTGGCTTGCCACCGCGTAGTTGCGGCCGTCCGGGCAGCACAACGCCGAGAGCCCGGGGTGAATGGACAGTAGCTCCACTCGTCGCGGCGAGCCGTCGATGGTGACCTCCCACGCGTTCTCGAGCCGCCGGGCGGTGACCTCCACCTGGCGCCCGTCGCGCAGCACCCACCAGCGCATCACTGGGGCTCTCTCCCCTGCGCAAGGGCCCGCCCCGCCAGCCGCCACCCCCGCCCCTCCCTTTCGGCGACCTCGAAGGCATCTGCCGGCAGGTGCTCGGCCTCCTCGGCAGCCAGGCACGCAGCCGCCACGATCGCCGCCTCCTCCACGGCGGGGTCCACCGCGGCCTCCAGAGCCTGAACCGGTCCCTGCGCCAGCAACTCGTCCAGCAGACCGGTGTGCAGCAAACCCGTCTGGAACTCGGGTACGTCCAGCAGCAGGCGGAACAGCGGCAGGGTGGTCGCAATCCCCGCGATGTGGTACTCGGTGAGGGCGCGGCGAAGCCGGGCAAGCGCCCGCGGGCGGTCCTCCGCCCACACCACCAGCTTGGCCAGTATCGGGTCGTAGTCGAGAGGCACCACCGAGCCCTCGCGCACGCCGCTGTCCACGCGCACCCCCGGACCGTGGGGCCGCTCGAGGCTGGAGATGGTTCCCGGCGAGGGGGCGAAGCCACGCAGCGGATCCTCCGCATACACCCGGCACTCCACGGCGTGGCCGCGAGCAACGAGCGCCTCCTGCTGCAGGGGAAGTGCCTCGCCCAGCGCCTCGCGGATCATCAGTTGGGCGAGATCCACCCCGTACACCGCCTCGGTCACCGGGTGCTCCACCTGCAACCGGGTGTTGACTTCAAGGAAGAAGAACTCACCCGAGGGGGCGAGCAGGAACTCCACGGTGCCGGCCGATCTGTACCCGACGGCCCGGGCCACCGCCAGCGCCGCCTCGCCCAGGCGCGCGCGTAGGGCGGCATCCACCGCGACCGAGGGGCACTCCTCGAACACCTTCTGGTGGCGGCGCTGCAGGGAACACTCGCGCTCCCCGAAGTGCACCAGGGTGCCGTAGCGGTCCCCCAGGATCTGGACTTCGATGTGGCGCGGCTTCTCGATCAGCTTCTCGGCGTAAACCCGCTCGTCGGCGAAGAACGCCTTGCCCTCGGAGCCGGCGCGCGCGAACGCCTCTTCCACCTCGGCCGCGCGCCGCACGATGCGCATCCCCTTGCCGCCACCGCCTCCCACCGCCTTCAGGAGGATCGGGTAGCCGACGGTCTCGGCGAACGCTCGAGCCGCTCCGGCGTCCGGCAGCGGGTGGCTACCAGGAACCACGGGAACCCCGACCCGGCGCGCGACCTCGCGCGCCTCGGTCTTGGAGCCCAGCAGCTCGATGACGTCGGGGGGCGGGCCGATCCACACCAGGCCGGAGGACTCGACCAGGCGCGCAAAACCCGGGTTCTCGGCGAGGAACCCGTAGCCCGGGTGGATGGCGCCCGCGCCTGTCGAGCGTGCGGCCTCGAGGATCGCCCGTTGGTTCAGGTACGACTCCCGGGCCGGGGCCGGGCCGATGCGCACCGCGAGGTCGGCCGCCAGCACATGAGGTTGGGTACGGTCCACATCGGAGTAGACCGCCACGCTCTCGTGGCCCAGCTCGCGGCAGGCGCGGATCAGGCGCACCGCAATCTCCCCCCGGTTGGCGATCAGGATGCGCATCGGTCAGAGCGGGATGTTGCCGTGCTTCTTCGGCGGCATCCAGTCGCGCTTGTTGACCGAGAGCTGCAGCGCGGTGATCACCCTGCGGCGGGTCGTCCGCGGCCGAATGACCGCGTCCACGAACCCGCGCTCCGCCGCCACCAGCGGATTGGCGAATTTGGCAGTGTACTCCCGCACCAGCTCCTCCCGTCGCTTCTCTGGGTCGGCGGCCTTCTCGATCTCACGCTTGTAGAGGATGTTCACCGCGCCCTGCGGGCCCATCACCGCGATCTCCGCCGTGGGGTAGGCGAAGTTGAAGTCGGTGCGGATGTGCTTGGAACCCATCACGCAGTAGGCGCCGCCGTAGGCCTTGCGGGTGATCACCGTGACCTTAGGCACGGTGGCCTCCGCCAGCGAGTACAGCAGCTTGGCGCCGTGCTTGATGATCCCACCGTGCTCCTGTTCGACCCCCGGCAGGAAACCGGGCACGTCCTCGAGGATGAGGAGCGGGACGTTGAACGCGTCACAGAAACGCACGAAGCGCGCCCCCTTTACCGACGCGTTGATGTCCAGCACGCCGGCCAGGTGTGCCGGCTGGTTCGCCACCACCCCTACCGGCCGGCCGGCCAAGCGCACGAACCCGACCACGATGTTGCGGGCGAACTGAGCGTGAACCTCCAGGAACTCCCCCTCGTCGGCCACCGCGCGCACCAACTCCTTGATGTCGTACGGTTTGTTGGGGTCCTCGGGTACCAGCTGGTCGAGCGCGCTTTCCTCGCGGTCAGCAGGGTCGGCGGTGCTGCGCACCGGTGGATCCGCGGCGTTGTTGAGGGGGAGGAACCCAAGCAGCCGTCGGATGCCGACCAGAGCATCGGTGTCGTCCTCGCAGGCGAAGTGGGCGACCCCGGAGATCTGGCTGTGTGTGGAGGCACCGCCCAGGCGTTCCATGGTCACGTCTTCGTGGGTGACGGTCTTGATCACCTCCGGGCCGGTGACGAACATGTAGCTGGTCGCCTTGACCATGAAGACGAAGTCGGTGATCGCGGGGGAGTAGACGGCGCCCCCCGCACACGGACCCAGGATCGCCGAGATCTGCGGCACAACCCCCGAGGCGATCGTGTTGCGGAGGAAGATGTCGGCGTAGCCGCCGAGGGAAACGACCCCCTCCTGGATGCGCGCGCCGCCCGAGTCGTTGAGCCCGATGATCGGGATCCCGAACTTGAGGGCGAGATCCATGATCTTGCAGACCTTCTCGGCGTGCGCCTCCGACAGCGAGCCGCCGAACACCGTGAAGTCCTGCGCGAACACCGCGACCGCGCGCCCCTCGATGCGGCCGAACCCGGTGAGCACCCCGTCCCCCGGGATGCGCTGGTCCTCCATCCCGAAGTCGTGGCTGCGGTGCATCACCAGCCGGTCCACCTCCTCGAACGACCCCGGGTCGAGGAGGAGCTCGAGGCGCTCGCGGGCGGTGAGCTTCCCCGCCTTGTGCTGCTTGGAGACCCTCTCAGGCCCGCCACCCTCCAGGCTTGCCGACTCCAACTCTGCAAGGCGTTTGCGGACGTCCTCGCTCACGGTGACTCCCCTCGGGTTGTCCGGCCGTGCCGGAAAGCGAACTATGCTATCACGACGGGCATCATGGGACGGGACGAGGGATCCGGTCTTTCCGAACTCGCGACGGCGGTCGCGCACGCGCGCGTTGCGGGCCTGGAGGACGTGTTCCTCGAGCGCCGCGCCGACGTGTGCTGGCGCCTCGCCGAGGGCCGCATCGTCTCGCGCGAGACTTTGCTGCGTGAGGGCGCGGCGGTGCGTCGGGACGGTACGCTGGTCTCGGGGGACGGCCTGGACCGGCCGGTGCTGGCCCGGTTGCTCGGGAGCACGACCCGCGCGCTGCCGCCTTTCTCGGCACCCCCGTTCCCCGACCCGCCCCGGTTCGAGGAGACGCTGCCGGACGTTCCCGTGGCGTGGGCGAGCGTGCGCTGGAGCTGGCGGTGGACGGCCGTGCTCACTGGCCACGGCGCGGTTCCCGTGCGCCGCCCCGATCTCGCCGAGGTCACGTTCGACGACGGCCATCGCGCGCTCACCGTCTGGCCCCCCGGTACGGACCAGGAGCCACACGGCACCGTTCCGGCGACGCGCGCCAACGCACGGGTTGGGACCGCTCGCGTGCTGCTCGCCCCCGCGGCCGCAGCCGTGCTGCTCCACGAGTTGGTCGGCCACCCGCTCGAGGGCGACCTGCTGCTGCGCGGGGCCTCCCCCTGGAGCGGCAGGCAGGGGGAGCGCCTGCTGCGGCTGGAACTCTCCGTAAGCGACGACCCCTCCCGCACGGACCTGCCCGGCGCCTTCTCCGCCGACGACGAGGGGGAGACGGCACAGCCGCGGGAGCTGCTGGCCGGCGGCGTCCTGGTTGGCGCCCTGGCAGACCGCGAGAGCGCCGCCGCTCTGGGGGTACCGACGGGCAACGCCCGGCGGGCCACCGTTCACACCCGGCCCCGCCCGCGCATGTCGAACCTGGTGACGCGCGCCGCCGATCCCCTCCCGCACCCGCCCCGCAACGAGGCCGCCATCGAGGTGACGTCCCTGGTCTCGGGCACCCTGGAGCCGGCCTCGGGTGCGATCCTCCTGCAGGTTCGTAACGCGTTTGCCCTGCGCCGCGGCGAGCGTCACCGCACCCTTGTGCCGTTCACGCTCGTCGGCTCCCTCGCAGCCGTACGCGCCGGGCTGCTGGCGGCCGCCGAGCCCACCCTTTCGGTCGCCGAGCCCGGCTGGTGCGCGAAGGACGGTGAGATCGTGCCGACAGGTGCAGTGGCTCCCTGGCTGCTGCTCTCCGGGCTGGAGGTGCGATGAGGGCCGACGCCGACCCGCTGCTCCCTGCGCTCCAGGCTGCCTCCGAGGAGCTCGCCAGCCGCGGTGTCCGCTTCGAGGTGTTCGCCCGCCTCGGCGAGAGCGTCCACCTCGTCCGCGACCAGGACGGCGCGCTCGAGCGCCGGGAGAGCCACGAGCTGGGCGTCGCGTGCCGCGTGAGCGGCGGCGGCCGCGCCGGGTTCGCCGCCGCGGCGGGTGGTGGGGCGCGCGCGGGGCGCCAGGCCGCAAGGGCGGCCCTCGACGCCATGCTGCCGTCACCCGACCCGCTTCCTCCGCGGGAGGTGCTGGGCACCAGCGGCAGCGCGCTGGTTCACGCTCCGGCCGACCCCGGTCAGCAGGATGCGCTTGCCCAGGCGCTGGCCTCCGCGCTCAAGGACGCCAGCTCGGAGGTGACCCTGGTGCAGCTTCGGATCCTCGCGGGGACCTCCAGCGCAGCGATCGCGACCGGGGAGGGGTACCTGGGGCGGGCCGCCGCCGGCGGCGCGGTGGCCGAGCTGCTCCTCGCCCCGCCCGCGGGCCCGTGGCGACATCTGCACTTTGCCGCCCCGACGGTTGTCGAGCTCGATCCGGAGGTCCTGGCGCACCGTGCGGCCGAGGCCTGCCTCCTCGCCACCCGTGGCGAGGCCCCCGACCGCCAGCTTGCCGACGTGCTGCTGGCGCCGTCGGTGGCCGCGCCGCTGGTGGTGGCGTTGGCCCAGCACCTCGCGCGCCATCCCACGAACGACGGTGAACTCAAACGCGCCCGCATCTCCAAGGCCTGGCACCTGGTGGACGAGCGCCCCGGCCCTGCAGGGCTGCTGCCCCTCCCGTGGGACGGCGAGGGGCTCCCGACGCGGCGGATCGTGCTGGTGGCCGGCGGTCGCCTGCGAGAGCGGTTCGCCACCTGGGAGCGCGCGCAGCGCACCGGGGAGCAACCCGGGGGCGCGGTGCGCCCCTCGTACCGGCACCCTCCGCTGCCCGGCCCCGCCAACCTGGTCGTGCTCTCCGGGACGGCGCTGCGCCAGCCGGAGCTGCTCGCCCGCCTCGAGAGCGGCTTCTACCTGGCCCTTCCCGCCGGTGCAGTCCGAGTGGACCACGCCACTGGGCGCTTCGCCTTACGGGCGGCGGCGGTGGCAGTGGAGCACGGCAGGCCCACCGCCGCCCACCCCCTTGTGGATCTGCGGGGTTCCTTTCGCCGATTCCTTGGCGCCCTCGCCGCCACCGGCGGCGACGCCGAGAGCTTCTCCCTCGCGAGCGCGGTCACGACCCCCTCGCTCCTCTTCCGCCGCCTCGAGATCGCCTGACGAGACGAGGCACTCCCGCGTGTAAAACGCTCGTTTGATATGGAACAGATCTGCCCTGCTGTTCGTCACTTGCGTTGAAACCTGGACCCGCTCTACCAGTGGATTGACATCTCATACGGCCGTTTGATACGTTCGCTCGGTGCGGGGATGCCAGACGTGACCGCCTCGACCGTCCAACACAACCTCTCCCAGGCCGAGTTGGGCGCCCAAACACGCGAGCGGCTGCTCGACGCCGCGGAGCGCTTGTTCGCCGAGAAGGGATTCGCCGCCACCTCGGTGCGCGACATCACCGCCGCGGCGAGCAGCAACATCGCTGCGGTCAACTACCACTTCGGGGGCAAGCACAACCTCTACAACGCGGTGTTCCGGCGGCGCATGGCGGCGATGCGCGAGCAGCGGATCGCCAGCATCCGGCAGGCTCGCGGCGAGAGTGGGGCGCTGGAGGCGGTGCTTCAGGCCTTCGCGACCGCGTTTCTCCAGCCGCTCGTGGACAGGGGGAGCGGGCGGCTGCTCGTCGAGCTGATCACCCGCGAGATGCTCGACCCGCAGCTGCCGCGCGAGCTCTTCCTCGCCGAGGTCGTCGGGCCCGTTAACGAGGTGCTTGCAGAGGCGATCATCGCCGCCACCCCGGGGCTCCCTCCCGGGCCGGCTCGGCTCTGCGTGATCTCGATCGTGGGCCAGCTCCTCCAAGTCGCGCACCGGCTGCGCCGCGGCGAGCTTTCGGCCGGCTGGGGCGCCGAGCTGCCTCCGCTCCCGGAGATGGTGGATCAGATCGTGCGCTTCTCCGCCGCCGGGGTGCGCGCCTGTGCGAGGGGAGCGAGATGAGAAACCGGTGCCGTGCCGCTCGCGTAGACGTTGCTCTGGGGCGGGAGATCGCCCCTCATCCACGAGGAGAAAGACCGATGCCAGACTACCGATCCAGACCTTCCCGCCCAGGGAAGCTGCGACGGGCAGCTCCATGCGCCGTCGGTATCGCCTTGGTGGCGTTCGGCGCTGCCGCCTCGGCCGCCTGGAAAACGCCGCCCGTGCCCGAACGCCCCAACCTTCCCGTCGACCTCCCCGCCTCGCCGGTACCCGAGGGCGCCGTCGCGCCGGCGATTCCTCCGGATCTCCTCAAGCCGGGAACCACCATCACGCTGGCCCAAGTCGTTGACATCGCGCTGCAGAACAACCCCGTGACACGGGCCTCCTACCTGGCGGCCCGCTCGGCGGCGGCCGAACTCGGAAGCAAGCGTGCTCCCTACTACCCGAGCGTGGACGTCGCCGTCAGCGGAGTTCGGTCCAACCAGCTCTCACAGGATTCCAACGTCAATGCCGTTGGGGACATCTACGGGCCCTCGGTCGCAGTCAACTACTTGCTGCTCGACATGGGCGGGAGGTCCGCCAACGCCGACGACGCCCGCTTCGGCCTCATCGCCGCCGACTGGAGCCACAACGCAACCATCCAGAACGTGATCCTCAGCGTGGAGACCACCTACGTGCAGTACGTCAACGCGAAGGCGCAGATGGAGGCGGCGCAGGCCAACGTCAAAACGACCGAGGCAGCGCTGGACGCCGCCACCAAGCGCCACGATGCTGGCGTGGGCACCATCGCCGACGTGCTGCAGGCAAAGACCGCGTTCTCCCAGGCACGGCTCTCCCTCCAGACGTTCGAGGGGCAGGTGCTCGCCCTACGCGGTGTGCTTGCCACCGCCATGGGTTTCCCGGCCAACACCCCGTACGAGGTCGGGGTGCTCCCGGCCGAGGTTCCGCTCGAGCGCGGAACCGACGCGGTCGAGCAGTTGATCGCCACCGCTCGGGTGCGCCGGCCCGATCTCGCGGCCGCACGGGCGCTGATAGAGAAGGCGGACGCGCACGTTCGGGCGGTGCACTCCGAGGGCCTGCCGACGCTGTCGCTGTCGGCCGGTGCCGACCGCGTTTACTACAGCCCCGCCCCGATCGTCGACCACCAGGACCTCTGGTCGGCGAGGGTGCTGCTGACGTTCCCGCTCTTCACCGGTTTCGCGAACAGCTACAACATTCGAAAGGCCAGGGAGGATGCCGGCGTGGCGCGAGCCCAGGCCGACACGCTCGAGCAGCAGGTGATCCTCGAGGTCTGGACGAGCTACTACTTCTTCCAGACCGCCGCGCAGCTCGTCAGGACCAGCCGCGACCTCCTCGCGAGCGCCGAGCAGTCCGAGCGCGTGGCGCTCGGACGCTACAAGGAGGGTGTGGGCACGATCATCGACCTCCTGACCGCCCAGTCGGCGCTTGCCGGTGCGCGGTCGCAGGACATCCAGGCCCGCTCCGCGTGGTTCGTCGCCCTCGCGCAGCTCGCCCACGACACGGGCACCGCCGCGCCCATCGACCAGCCGATCGCGGTCCTCAAGGAAGGCACCAAGCCATGAGAACATTCCCCTCACCCAGGAGAGAAGCTTTGATCAAGACCAGAGCCGTCAAAACCGCCACGAAAACGCCCGGCCTGCAGTCGGCCGTGCTCGTAACTCTTGTCGTCGTCACCGCGTGCGGAGGCGGCGACCAACAGCGGAGGGTGCAGCCCGCCGTGCCGGTGACCGTCGCCAAGGTCGTACAGAAGACCGTTCCGGTGACGTTCCGCGCCATCGGCCACGTCGAGGCCATTGCCACCGTGGCGATCAAGGCCCGCATCGGCGGGGAGCTGCTGAAGGCCTGGTTCACGGAGGGGCAGAACGTGGCGAGGGGAGCCACGCTCTTCACCATTGACCCTCGCCAGTACGAGGCAGCCCTTCGCCTGGTCGAGGCGCAACTCGCCAAGGACGCCGCACTCCTCGCGAAGGCGGAGGCCGACATCAAGCGGTACGAGGGCCTCGTCAAGCAGGATTTCGTGACCAGGGAGCTGTACGACCAGATCATCGCAAACGCCGCCGCGCTCCGCGCCGGCGTGGCGGCCGATCAGGCCACCGTCGACAACGCCAAGCTGCAGCTCGCGTACTGCACGATCACCGCCCCGGTCGAGGGCCGCACCGGAAACCTGAACGTCAAGGTGGGCAACCTGGTCAAGGCCGACGACGCCACTCCCCTCGTGACGATCAACCAGATCCGGCCGATCTTCGCCGCCTTCTCCGTCCCGGCCCAGCTCCTGCCGCAGGTCACCAAGCATGACGGGAACCGGATCACGGTCACCGCAACCCTGCCGCAGAACACGGGCGCGCCGGAGGAAGGCGTCCTCACCTTCGTGGACAACGCGGTGGACGCCGCCACCAGCACCATCCTCCTCAAGGCGACCTTCGCCAACCGGGACGAACGGCTCTGGCCCGGGCAGTTCGTCGACATCGTCGTCACGCTCGGCGAGGAGCCCAACCGCATCGTGGCCCCTGCGCCGGCCGTGCAGACCAGCCAGCAGGGACAGTACGTGTTCGTCGTCAAGGACGACCAGACCGTCGAGCTGCGCCCCGTCAAGGTTGACCGGATGGACGAGGCGGAGGCGGTGATCGACAAGGGGGTGAGCGCCGGGGAGACGGTCGTGACCGACGGGCAGATCCGGCTGGTGCCGGGGGCCAGGGTCGAGATCAAGAGCGGCGTCGGCGGGGCGGAGAAGGGGACATGAACTTCTCCGAGCTCTTCATCCGCCGCCCCGTCATGACCACCGTCGTGATGGGCGCCATCCTGATCTTCGGCGCCATGGCCTACAGGCTGCTGCCGGTCTCCGATCTGCCCAACGTGGACTTCCCGACGATCTCGGTGTCCGCCTCCCTGCCGGGGGCCAACCCCGACACCATGGCCGCCTCGGTGGCGACCCCGCTGGAGAAGGAGTTCTCGACCATCGCCGGCGTCGACTCTATGACCTCGTCGAGCGGCCTCGGGAGCACGAACATCACCCTTCAGTTCGCGCTGGATCGCGACATCGATGCCGCCGCGCAGGACGTGCAGGCCGCCATCGCGCGCACCAGTCGGCAGCTGCCACCCGACATGCCGTTCCCACCAACCTACCGCAAGGTCAACCCGGCCGACCAACCGATCCTGTTCATCGCACTGACGTCGCCGAGCCTGCCGCTGTACGAGCTCGACGAGTACGGCGAGACCGTGATCTCGCAGCGTATCTCCATGCTCTCCGGCGTGGCCCAGGTGAACGTCTACGGCGGCCAGAAGTACGCAGTACGCATCCAGGTGGACCCACGGCAGCTGGCGACCCGCGGCATCGGTTTCGACGACGTCATGCGCGCGGTCAGGAGCAACAACGTCAACCTCCCCACCGGCATCCTCTGGGGGCCGGAGAAGTCCTACACCATCCAGACCGCGGGCCAGCTCACGTCCGCCGACGCCTACAGGCCCATCGTCGTCGCCTTCCGCAACGGCAAGCCGGTCCGCCTGGAGGAGCTCGGCAACGTCCTGGACAGCGTGGAGAACAACAAGACCGCGGCCTGGTTCGTTGACCAGCGCTCGATCATGCTCGCGATTCAGAAGCAGCCGGGCACGAACACCGTGGCGGTGGCGCAGTCGGTGCGCGAGCTGCTGCCGACCTTCAAGCACCTGCTGCCCGCAAGCGTCTCGATGCACATCGTGTTCGACCGCTCGGAGTCCATCCGCGACTCGGTCAACGACGTCAAGGTCACGCTGCTCGTCACCCTGACCCTCGTCGTGCTGGTGATCTTCCTCTTCCTTCGCAACCTCTCGGCAACGGCGATCCCCTCTCTCGCGATGCCGATGTCCATCGTCGGCACGTTCGGCATCATGTACCTGCTCGACTACAGCGTGGACAACCTCTCGCTGATGGCGCTCACGCTCTCGGTCGGGTTCGTCGTGGACGACGCCATCGTCATGCTGGAGAACATCTTCCGCCACATGGAGATGGGCAAGAAGCCGTTCCAGGCCGCCCTGGAAGGCTCGCGGGAGATCGGCTTCACGATCGTCTCGATGACGCTCTCCCTCGCCGCCGTCTTCCTGCCGGTGCTCTTCATGGGAGGGATCGTGGGGCGGCTGTTCCGCGAGTTCGCCGTGACCATCGGGGTGGCGGTGCTGATTTCCGGGTTCATCTCGCTGACGCTCACCCCGATGCTGGGGAGCCGTTTCCTTCGCCCGCCCCGCGACGTCGAACACCACGCCCTCTACAACCTCTTCGAGCGCGGCTTCAACGGGATGCTCAACGGCTACAAGGCCGGGCTCTCCTGGTCGCTGGCCCACCGCCGCACGATGATGGCGCTCACCGCTGCGATCACGGTCCTGATGGGCTTCCTCTTCGCCTGGGTCCCGAAGGGGTTCATCCCGTCGCAGGACGCCGGGATGCTATCCGGCCAGACAGAGGCCGTGGAGGGGATCTCGTTCGACTCGATGGCGCGCCACCAGCAGGCGATCGCCGAGATCCTCAGGCAAGATCCCAACATCGAGGCGTTCGGATCCTCTGCCGGCGGGCGCGGCGGCGGCTCCTCAAACTCCGGCTTCCTTTTCATCCGGCTCAAGCCCCGCAACCAGCGCGAGCTGAGCGCCGATGAGATCGTCGAGGCGCTGCGACCCAGGCTCGCCGCCGTGCCGGGCGTTCGGACCTACATTCAGAGTCCGCCGGCCATCCAGATCGGCGGCCGACAGAGCCGCGCCCTCTACCAGCTCACCCTCTTCAGCCCTTCCACCGAAGACCTCTACCGCTACGCGCCCGAACTCGAGGCCAAGATGCGCGCCAACCCCCTGCTGCAGGACGTGAATACGGACCTGCTGCTCAAGAACCCGCAGATCAACGTGGAGATCCAGCGGGACAAGGCGGCCGCCCTCGGCGTCACGCCCCAGCAGATCGAGGACACGCTCTACACGGCCTACGGCACCCGGCAAGTCTCGACCATCTTCGCCCCGCAGAACTCGTACATGGTGATCATGGAGGCCAAGCCCGAGTTCCAGACCGACATCATGGACCTCTCCCTCATCTACGTGCGCTCGGCGAACGGCCAACTGGTGCCTCTCGACTCGCTGGTCAAGATGGCCCCGGGCATCGGCCCGCTCACCGTCAACCACTCGGGCCAGCTCCCCTCGGTCACGCTCTCCTTCAACCTGAAGCCCGGGGTGGCACTGGGTCAGGCAACCGCAGAGGTGGAGAGGCTGGCCAAGGCCACGCTTCCCTCGTCGATCTCGCAGGCATTCCAGGGGACCGCCCAGGCTTTCCAGTCCTCGATGCAGGGGCTCGGGCTGCTGCTCGTCCTCGCCGTCCTCGTGATCTACATGGTGCTCGCCATCCTGTACGAGAGCTTCATCCACCCGTTCACGATCCTGTCGGCGCTTCCCTTGGCCGGCGCCGGCGCTCTCGCGACGCTCGCGCTGTTCAGGACCGACCTCAACATCTACGCCTTCGTCGGCATCATCATGCTGGTCGGCCTCGTGAAGAAGAACGGCATCATCATGATCGACTTCGCCATCGAGGCGCAGAAGAGCGGGAGGTCGCCGATGGAGGCCATCTACGAGGCGTGCGTGGTGCGCTTCCGCCCGATCATGATGACGACGATGGCCGCGCTCTTCGGCACCCTGCCCATCGCCCTCGGCTGGGGCGCCGGCGCCGAGGCGCGGCGCCCGTTGGGCCTGGCGGTCGTCGGGGGCCTCGTGGTCTCGCAGTCACTGACCCTATTCGTGACCCCCGTGGTCTACACCTACATGGACGGCTTGCAGAGCAGGCTAGGTGCGTGGCTGTGGTTCCTGGGCGGCCGAAAGAAGCAGGCAGCCGCCACGGAATAGGCCCTCTCGACCCTGACACCAGATGCGCGACACCGTGGCCGCGGATGCGGCTCCGGGCTTCTCTCACGCACTACGGACGCCGGCGGCGCGCAGGCTGGTGACCGTGGTGTGCGCGAACCGCAGCGGCTCGGGAAGGCGGAAACGGCTCGCGACAAGCACGACTCCGCATGCGCCCTCCAGGGTGATCCGATTCCCCACCGAGACGTAGACCGGCCGCACGCCGGCCCGCGTGCGGAGCGCCATCCCGATCACGTCGCCCCGGTCCACGAGGGGCACGCGGGCGCCGCGCTCTGCCGCAAGCCCGGAGAAGCTCCCCACGAGCACGCTCTTGGCGCAGCCCGCGGTGGGCAGATCGAGGGCGAGCCCAACCAGGCACGCGAGACCGCACCGGCGCGGGTGGGCGCGTCCGTGCCCGTCCACCAGGACCACGTCGGGGTGCCCGCCCAGCCTCCCGAAGGCCGCGAGTACCGCCGGCAGCTCCCGCCAGGCGAGGAATCCGGGAACGTACGGGAAGTGGGTTTCGGCCGAGGCCGTGGCCGTCTCGATGACTCGGCCGCTCGTGACATCCCAGAGGGCCACGGCGGCGTGAGCGTGTCCTCCCCCGCCGTCGTAGGCCACGTCCACTCCTGCGACCAGCCTTACGGTCTTGTGCGCGTCCTCCTCCCGTACCAACCCCGCCAGCCGCTCCTGCAGCGCGCGGGCTTCGGGTAGCGTGAGCGCCTCGAGGTCGGGCGGAAACAAGCGCACCTGCACGCCATCCCTCCATCACCGCGTCTGGTCGCGAGCAGCGCTCACTCCGAGGTGCGCACCGGCAGCACCGTCCAGGGGTCCTGGGAGGTGCGATCCACCACCGAGCCCACCACCGCGATCCCCCCGGTGGCCGTGAGAAAGAGGTCGGCGACCTGGGGTCCCAGGCACACGGCGGGCAACGCGCCGCCCAGCTCGACCTTGAGCTGACGCCACTCCCGCGACCGGAGCTCGAACACGTGCGGCGTCGGGACGGGCATGCCGTTGATGATCAGCTCACCCGGCTGGCCGGTGCGCGACTGCCGAAGCACGACCTCCACGGGCTCGGAGCCCGGGTTCGCGAGGTAAAGGTAGATCTCGAACAGCGGCGGCCGCGCACACCGGAAGGGGTCCCAGAGCAGACCGGGGAGCTGGTACACGCCGCCCGGCAGCATCAGCTCCGAGGGCGCAAGCGCCGGCACCTCCTGGCCCAGGCCGGACAGTACCCCGGCGACGCCCTCGGTCCCCCGGTCGTTGACGACCCGGCTGGAGATGCGCACCGGCCCATCCGTCTCGAAGGCGACCCCCGCGAGCACCGAGTCGGGGCACCCGAGGTCAACGGAGAGCTCGTCTGCCGTCAGCAGCACCGTGCGGTACGGCGGGACCTCACGATAGGCCGGCACCGGCGGCAGACAGGGGACCGTGGTGTTGACGACGCCTGGGATAACCTGCGGGCCACTCACCCGGACCACCGTGGGCCCCGGGTTCGTCAGAAACACCTCGGAGGACCACCGGTTGCCGTCCTTGCCCGGCCAGCGCAGGGCAAAGATCGGCAGTACCAGTTCCCCGGCCGCCGCACTGGCCGCGACACCTACCAGCAGTAGTCCGAGCCCCGTTCGCGTTCGCATATTCGCACCCCCACCGCCCCGGCGGCGGCACCGATCTTGCCCACATGTACCGACGCGGCACGCTCTCGTGACTGGGTACGCGCCGGCCCGCGCAGAGTTTTTGCCTGCGTGGGCAGCCAGATCCGACGGGTGAGGACTCACTGCAGCTTCTTCAGCAGCTTTTCGGCCTGCGTCTTGATCCAGGGGTGCTCGGCGGTCCAGCGCGGGTCCGGCGTAATCTTGACGATCTCCTTGAGCTGCTGGATGGCGCTGACCTTCCTGCCCTTGGAGCGATAGGTCTCGGCGAGGTAGAGGCGCGTGAGGGCGTTGGTGGGTGCACCGGCGAGCGACTTCTCCAGGTAGGCGATGGACTTGTCGTTGTCGCCGCCCTTGAAGAACGGCAGCTTGAAGTACATCCGCCCAAGCACCCGGTCCGGCCCCCAGCCCTCGACCGCGGGGTCGAGCTCCAGGCAGGTCTGCATCTCCTGCTTGATCACCGGGACCAGGCTTAACGATTTGAAGATCCCCTTGGCCTCCCCGTACACGCCGTAGAGCACGCCCAGCCAGAAGTGCCCCTCGACGCCCTTCGGCGAGAGCGCCACGGCTTCCTTCGCGAGGGTGATCCCGCCGTCGAAGATGGCCATCTTCTCGGCGTCCTTTGCGTCCGGGCGTGTGTAGGTGCCGTAGAAGTAGATGGCACGGGCACCCTCCCAGCGGGCCTCGTACGAGGCCGGGTCCTCGGTGGCCGCCTTCTGGAAAAGCTCCACCGCAGCCTTGGCCTGGGCGGGTTCGGCCCGGGCTTCGTAGGCGGCGCGAGCCGCAGCGAGCGCCTCACCCGCCGGCGCCTCGGCGCGTCCCGGCCCGGCGACCAGAGCGCAAAGCACGACCACACCTATCGTCATCTCATTCCTCATGGTCGGACTCCTCGCCGCAAGTCTAGCAGGGGGCAGCCGCAACCTCCGCTAGAATCGTCGCGGAGGCGGGCATGGAGTTCGGCATCCTCGGCCTGGAGCTGTCGGGAAAGACCACGCTGTTCTCCCTACTCACCGGTCACCACGTGGCGGCCGTTCACGGCAAGCGCGAGGCACACGTCGGCGTTGCGCATGTGCCCGACGCGAGGCTCGAGCGGCTCGCGAGTCTGTTCGCACCCCGCAAGCCGGTCGCCGCGACGGTGCGCTTCGTGGATGTCCCGGGCGTCGTGAAGGGTGGATCGGCAAACCTCAACCTTCCGGAGCTGCGCACGATGGATGGGCTGGCGGCAGTCGTCCGGGGTTTCGCCTCCGTAACCGTGCCCCACCCCGAGGGAAGCATCGACCCGGCACGCGACGTCGATCTGCTGGAGACCGAGTTGCTGCTCGCCGACCTGGCCGTCGTCGACAACCGCGCCAAGCGTCTCGAGAGCGAGCTGAAGAAGCACAGGCTGCCCGAACTCGAGGCCGAGCGTGTCGCCCTCGAGCGCTGCCGGCTCGCGCTCGAGGCCGGCAGCCCGTTGCGCCAGGCGGGCCTCTCGGCAGAGGACCGCCAGCACCTCAAGGGTTTCGGCTTCCTCTCCCTCAAGCCGTTGCTCGTCGTGCTCAACGTCGGCGAGGAGAGCGCCTCGGATCTGCCTGGCGCGCTGGTAGGCGCAGGGCTGGACCGCTGGCAGGGCAGACCCGGGGTGGCAACCAGCGCGGTGTGTGCGACTCTCGAGCAGGAGATCTCGCTGCTGGCGCCCGCCGACCAGGCGGCGTTCCTCACCGACCTGGGGCTGCCCGACAGGGCGCTCGACCGGTTGCTGCGCGCGGCCTACGCGCTGCTGGGGCTCGTATCCTTTTTCACCATCGGTGACGACGAGGTTCGTGCCTGGTCGATTCCGGAGGCCACGCACGCCGTCAAGGCCGCCGGGGTCGTCCACACCGACATGGAGCGCGGGTTCATCCGCGCCGAGGTGACGCCGTGGCAGGAGCTGGTCGAGGCGGGATCGTTCGCCGCATGCCGTGCGCACGGCACGCTCCGCCTGGAGGGCAAGGACTACCCCGTCCGGGACGGCGACGTGATCACGTTCCGCTTCAACGTCTAGGGTCCAGGGGTCGGCGTGCGGCGCGGCGATCCCACCCGCGGACCGCCCGGGGCCGCCGCGGCCGGCTGGGGCGTCGGTGGCGCCGCCTGGGGCACCGCCGGCTGCTGTTCTGGTATGGGTGGCGCCGGCGGCGGCTGCGGGGCGGTCTGGATCTGCTGCTCCGGTTGCACCTGGGATGCCGGTTGGGCGGGCTGACCCCCGGCCTTGGCGGCGCGGATCTGCATCATCTGGCGCACCGCGGCGGGGTCGATCGGGGTGACCTTCAGAGTGGAGGCGGTCACCGTCTGCTGGTAGTACCTGATCGCGACCTCGGTCTGCACGTGGGAGTCGGAGACGAGGGGGTTGAGTTCCGCGTTGGCCAGATCGGGCGCGTGCCGGTAGGCCCGCACGTAGTCGTCGATCGCGGCGGTGCGCAGGCCGCAGCGCTCCTCCGCCAAGGCCAGCATGAAGCGAGCCTGGGCGTACCCCGGGCGGGCCCTCAGGGTCTTCTTGTAGTACCACATCGCCTTGAAGTCGTGCCCCTGGCGCTGCAGCACGAGCCCCAGGCGGTAGGCGGCCTCGTAGTTGTCCCCGTCCAGCTTGAGGGCCTGCCGCAGGTACCGCTCGGCATCTCTGGGGAACCCCTTCTCGAAGATCAGCACGCCCAGGTTCGCCAGGTCCGAGGAGGTCGCTTTGCCCGCCTTCTCGAGAGCCATGTAGTTCATGATCGCCCTGTCCGCCGGACGCTCCGGCGAGAGGAAGCGCTCGAACACCATCGCCGGCGCGGAAGCCGCCAGCGTCAGGACAACCACGGCCAGAACCAAACGCCTCATTCCTGCCTCCCACGACGTACCCGCGCACGCACGCGCACCTGGGTGCCGTCCTCCACCACCTCGAAACCCTCCACCACCGACCCCCGGTCCTCCAGTTGGCGCCGCTGTTGCTCGAGCGTCTGCCGGAAGCTGTCGAAGCCCACCGATGCTTCCTTGCCCGACTTCCCGAGGGCGTCCACGTAGCGGCTGAAGACACCCTGATACTCGTCGCTCACCCCTCCTACGGGAGCGGGGGCGGGAGCGTTGGGCGGGCGCGCCGCACCGGCGGCTCCAGCCCGCGCCTCCTCGCGGTCGCGCATCATGCGCTGCCACATCTGGTTGTAGGTGGCGAACCGGTGCAGCAACTGTTCCATCCGGAACTGCTCGGCCGAGGCGCGACCCTCGTAGCGGCTCAGCTCCCGCAGTCGCCGCTCGAGCTCCGTGCGCTCGCGCTCCGGCGGTGTCGGGACCTGGCGGTCCCGGGCGAAGAAGCGCTCCCACTTTCGGGCCAACTCCTCCAGCTGGCGGTCCAGCTGACCGACGAGGTCCCCGTTGCTCACGCCTGCAAGGATACACAAACCGCCGGCATCCGAAGCCATCCGGCCGGCCGGTGAGGGTAGAATTCCACAATGGTTAACCCTCTCGCCGGGCTCCCTGCCGTCCATCGTCTCCTGGTCGACGAGAAGCTCCAGCAGGCGCGCGAGCTTCACGGCGCGGCGGCCGTGCGGGCGGCTGTCCGCGAGGCCCTCTCCGCCGCCAGGCAGCGGCTGGCGCAGGGCGAGCCGACGCCTCCGCCGCCCACGCTGGTGGCCGAAACCATGGCGCTGCTGGCGCGCCGGGAGGCGGCCGCGTACCCCGAGGTGCTCAACGCCACCGGTGTGCTGATCCACACCAACCTCGGGCGGGCCCCGCGCGTCGCCGCCGACGCGTCCGGCTACCTGGCGCTGGAGTACGACCTGGGCACCGGCGCCCGAGGCGAGAGGCTCGCCCCGGTGGTGGACCGCCTGAACCGCTACTTCGGCGCCGAGGCCGCTACCGTCGTCACCAACAACGCCGCGGCGCTCATGCTGCTGCTCGCCGCCCATGCCGCCGGCCGCGAGGTGATCGTCTCGCGGGGGGAGCTCATCGAGATCGGCGGTTCGTTCCGGCTGCCCGAGATCATGGCCGCAAGCGGCGCCCACTTGGTCGAGGTCGGATGCACCAACCGCACTCATCCCGAGGACTACGCGCGCGCCGTCGGTGAGGGCACGGCAGCGATCCTGGTCGTCCACCGCTCCAACTTCCACCTCCAGGGGTTCGTCGCCACGCCGGAGCTTCGCGACCTCGTCAAGCTGGGGCACGCCCGCGGGGTGCCGGTCTGGGTGGATGAGGGCTCCGGGTGCCACCTCGACCTCGCCCGCTACGGCCTGCGCCGCGAGCCGACGGTGCAGGAGATCCTGGCGGCCGGGGCGGATGCCGTCGTGTTCTCCGGCGACAAGCTCCTGGCCGGGCCGCAGGCCGGGGTGCTGCTCGGAAACAACTCCACCATCGCGCCCCTGCGCCGGCACCCCCTCCGCCGGGCGCTGCGCCCCGACAAGAACGCCTTGGTCGCCCTGGCCGCGACTCTCGACGCCTATCTCGCGGGCCGGCCCGAGGCCGTGCCGCTCTACCGGCTGCTGGCGCTTCCGGAAGCCGGGCTGCGGGCACGCGCCCGTCGTCTGGCCCGCCGCCTGCGCGAGGCCGGCCTCCCGGCCGAGGCGGCCGCTACCCGGGCGGTGCTGGGGGGCGGCACCACCCCCGACCAGACGCTTCCCTCCTGGGGTGTTGCGCTCCCGGGCGGCGACGTCACTGCCGCCAGGCTGCGGAAGGCGACGCCGGCGGTCGTCGGGCGGGTCGAGGACGACAAGGTGGTGCTGGACCTGCGCGCGGTGCTCCCGGAGCAGGACCGGCGCCTGCTGCACGCCCTGCTCGCGGCCCTGCGCGGCTAGCGCCTACAGCTCGCCCGCCGACACACCCAGGAAACCGGCCAGCTCCTCGGAGTCCCCCCCCGCAAGGCGGACGGCGAGGCGGCGGGCGAGGGCGTCCGCGAGGCCCTCCCGACACGCGGCCGCGTCGAGCCCCAGCTCCGCCACCCCCACCGGGCGGCCCTCTGCCAGGATCACCACCCGCTCCAGCAGGTTGGCGAGCTCCCGCACGTTCCCGGGCCACGGCGCCAGCACCAGGGCCGCCATCGCCGCAGGCCGCAGAGTGGGCACAGGAACCCCGTGGCGGCCACCGGCGCGTGTCAGCAGGTGGAGGGTCAGGGCCGGGATGTCCTCGCGTCGCTCCATGAGGGAAGGCAGCCGGATCGGGAACACGTTCAGGCGGTGGAAGAGGTCGCGGCGGAACGAGCCCACGGTGACCGCGTCCTCGAGGTCGCGGTTGGACGCGGCCACCACGCGCACGTCAACCACGATCTCGCCCTCGCCACCCAGCCGGGTGATGCGGTGCTCCTCGAGGGCGCGCAGCAGCTTGGCTTGCGTCGAGAGCGGCACCTCGCCGATCTCGTCGAGGAAGAGCGTGCCACGGTGGGCCTGCTCGAAGCGCCCGACGTGGCGGGCGTTGGCTCCGGTGAACGCACCCCGCTCGTGCCCGAACAGCTCCGACTCCACCAGACTCTCGGGCACCGCGGCGCAGTTGAAGGGCACGAAGGGTCCTCCGCCCCGCCGCGAGAGCTGGTGGAGAGCCCGTGCGAAGAGTTCCTTGCCGCTCCCCGAGGGTCCGAGCAGGAGAACGGCCGCGTCGGTGGGGGCCACGCGGCGCAGCGCCGTCACCACGCCTGCGAACGCCGGGGCGGCGCCCACGAGTTCCGGGAGCCCCTCGCCGGTGGGGGGCGTGGCCAGGAGCGCCCGCCTCGGCTCGCAGGCCGCGCGCAGGCCTTCCAGAACGCGCTCCATGTCGAGGGGCTTCGGGAAGTAGTCCCGCGCCCCCTGCTTGAGCGCCGCCACGGCCGTCTCCACCGTGGCGTAGCCCGTGATCAGGAACACCGGCAGCAGCGGGTCAACTGTCCGAGCGGTGCGCAGCACGGTCAGGCCGTCTGCCCCCGGAAGCTTGAGGTCGGTGAGCACCGCCAGGTACGGGCCACTCTCCTGAAGGCGCTGCATCGCGGTGTCGCCCCGCAGCACCAGCTCCACCTCGTAGCCCTCCGTGCGCAGCGTTTCGGCCAGCATCTCGCCCAGGCTGCGGCGGTCCTCGACCACGAGGAGTGGGGCGTTCATGCGACCCCCTGGAGGGGTAGCCAGACCACGAAGCGAGACCCGCCCCCCGGCCGGGGTTCGTGCCCGACGTCGCCCCCGTGCAGGCGCGCGAAGCGGCGCGCGAGGGCGAGACCGAGACCACCGGAAGCCTTGCTGGAGGCGAACGGCAGGAACAGCCGTCCCCGCAGCTCGTCGCTCACCCCCGGCCCCTCGTCCTCCACCACGACTCGCGCCATGCCGGGGGAGGATTCCACCCGCGCCAGTACCGAGCCACCCTGGCTCGAGACCGCCTCGGCCGCGTTGCGCAGGAGGTTCTCCACGACGACGCCGAGCGCCAGCGCATCGCCTACCGTGGTGATCGGCGCGCCCTCGACTCCCAGGGTGATGTCGGGAAACGCGGTGCGCACCTTGCGCGCCGCCTCCTCGACGAGTGCCAGCAGCTCGACCGGCTCGCGCCGGAGCTCGCGCGGCTGCGCGAAGCGAAGGAAGCGGTCCAACAGCTCGGCCAGACCTTCCGCCTCGTCGTTGATGGCGGCCACGAAGCGCGCGCGATCCTCACGCTTGGCGTCGGGGAGCAGGCGCAGGTAGCCGCGCATGGTGGCGAGGGCGTTGCGCAGCTCGTGGGTCATCCCCGCAGCCAGCTCACCCAGGGCAGCCATCTGCTCGCGCTCGGCGAGGGCCCGCTCGAGCGCCTCCACGCTCGTCCGGTCGGTCAGAAACAGTACCTCCCCTTGGGCTGCCCCGCTGTCCGCCAGCAGCGGGAGTCGCCGCACCTCGACGACCCGCTCCGAAAACCGTCTGCTCCGCTCGCCAGCGGCCAACGTCGCCGGGAGAGCCCCGCCGACCGCCAGATCGGGGGCGAGCTCGGCGGCCGCCGAGTTGGCGGCCCGCACGGTGCCCCCGGGGTCGGTGATCACCACCCCGGCGGCGGAGCCCCGCGTCAGCACCTCCGCGAGCACCTCCAGGTCATCCGCCCGCCGACGCAGAGCCGCCTCCGAGACCTCGAGGCGCCGCACGGTGTCGCGGAACGTCTCCACCAGGAAGCGGTCCTCGGCCTCCCCACCGGGTCCCCGTGTCACCCGCACCGCCTCCGCGAGCAGCTCGCGGTAGGGGGCGAGCACACGGGCGATCAGCGCCCACGCCAGCAGACCCCCGCCCACAGCGACCACCAGCGCGAGTGCTGCACCCAGGTCGCGCAGGCGCCCAACGGCGCCCGCTCCCGATGCCGGCACCACTGCCCGGACCACGCGGCCGTCCGCCAGCGGTTGGTAGGCGACAAACACGCTTCCGTCGCCCCTCGCGACCGGTCCCCCGACGCGCTGCCCGGCCCGCTCCCACTGCTCCTGCGACTCCCACGGCCACCATGCCGGCTCCGAGGGGCCCGCCTGTCCAACCCGCTCGACGACCCTGCCGCTGACGAGCACCGCGAGGCCCCACCCTTCCTGCCGGAGCGCCGCGGCAAAGCGCGCGGACTCGCCGCCCGCGATCCGGGAGGCGGCGAGGTGCGCGGCCGCCATCGAGGCGCGCCGCGCCTCGTCCTCGACCAGGCGCGCCACAGCCAGCATCCCGACCATCTCCACGACGACCATCCCCACCAGCATCAGGAGCGCGGCCCCGATGAGCAGCTGCGCCTCGCGGAACCGGTGGGAGGGCAGGCCGCTGGTCATGGCCGGACCCACCCAAAAACGATCAGCAGTCGGTTCCCGGCGAAGAGCACGATCATCGCGGCGAACGCCAGAAACGTTCCGAACGGCAACTCGGTGTCCCTTCTCCCTCTTCCGAGCGCGATCAGCGTGAGCCCGAGGAGCGCGCCGGCAGTGGCCGCCAGGCCCAGGGTGAGAAGAACGCCACGCCAGCCCAGGAACGCCCCGATCATCGCCAGCAGCTTGACGTCGCCGAGCCCCATCCCCTCGGCGCCGCGCAGCCAACGATAGATCACGATCACCGCGTACGGCACCGCCGCTCCGACCGCTGCCCCGGTCGCCGCGTCGAAAAGCGGCACCAGCCCACCCACAAGCGAGCCCGCGAGGCCCACGGCGATCCCGGGCAACGTCAGCACGTCCGGGAGCAGGTGGTGCTCCAGGTCGATGAACGCCAGCGGCAGCAGCAGCATCACCAGCAGCATTGCCTCCAGGCCGGACAACGTCAAGCCGAAGCGCGCAACGACCGCCACGGTGAGTGCCCCGCTCGCGAGCTCCACGAGCGGGTAGCGCGGCGAGATGGCCACCCGGCAGGCGCGGCATCGCCCACCGAGCAGCAGGTAGGAGAGCACCGGGACGTTGTCGAACCAGCGCACCGGGGTACCGCACGCCGGGCACTGGGAGCCGGGCCGAAGCAGCGACATCCCGCGCGGCAGGCGGTGCACCACCACGTTCAGGAAGCTCCCGAACACCATCCCGTAGGCGGCGGCGACCGTTAGCGCAAACCAGCCTGGCATGCCAGCTCCCGGTACAACTCCTCCTGCTGCCGCACCATCGCTTCCCGCCCGAACTCCTGCAGCCCTTCCAGCGCTTGAGCCGAAAGGCGTGCCCGCAGCGCGCCGTCGCGAAGGATCTCGCCGACGCGCTCCGCCACGCCGGCCACATCATCGGGCGGTACGAGGAAGCCGTTCTCTCGGTCGCGGACCACCTCGTTCACACCGTCCACCGCCATCGCCACCACCGGAACACCTGCCGCAAGCGCCTCGACGAGCACCCGCGGCAGCCCCTCGAAACGCGACGTGAGCGTCACCACCGTGGCGGCGTCGTAGATCGCCGGCACGTCCCGCCGCCACCCCGGCAGGTGGAGACGCCCCTCCAGACCGTGCTCGCGCCGGAGTCGCTCGAGCCGCCGCCGAAGCGCCCCGTCCCCCACGAGCAGGAAGTGCGCCGCGGGAAAGCCGGACGCCAAGCGCGCCGCGACCTCGACGAACCGCTCGGGCGCCTTCTGCGCCTTGAAGCACGCGATCTGCACCACCAGCGGCGCGTCAACCGGGATCCCGAGCTCTCGCCGGAGAGCGTCGCCACCCCGGTGCGACGCGAACGATGCCAGGTCGACCCCCGACCGGATCACCCGCGCGCGCGAGGCGGGGAAGAGCCCCAGACGCACGCCCTCCTCCAGGTTGCGCCGGGAGACCGCCACGAACGCCGTGGTCCAGCGCGAGGCCAGCCGCTCGGCGGTCAGGAACGCGAAACGCGCGAGAGACGGTTGATGCGGCCCGAAGCCGAAGCCGTGGATCGAGTGGATCACTACCGGCACGCCCTCGCGGCGGGCGGCAAGGCGCCCGAGGATCCCGGCCTTGGAGGAGTGGGTGTGCACGACCTCAGGCCGAAACCGCCGCATCGCCCGCCGCAACTCGGAGAGTGCGCGCATATCAGCGAGCGGCCGCATCTCCCGCCGCAGGTGGGGCAGCTCGAACAGCTCGACATCGGCAAGCGCTCGAGCTTCCGGGAGCAGCTCCCCCTGGCTCGCACACGTGAGCGCCACCGCGAACTCGCGGCGGTCGAGCGAGGCCACGGTGTCGAGCGTGTTGCGCTGGGCTCCGCCCAGCTCGAGCATCGTGATCGCGTGCATGACGCGCAGCGGCCTCACGACGCCACCCGCCGGGCCATCGCCGCCCCGTCCCAGAGGGCGTCCTCCATCGTGGAGTACTTCCACTCCGCCCAGCGGCCCGAGAGCAGCACGCCGGAGGCGCGGTAGTGATCGCGCAGCGAGGCCACCAGTCCTGGCCGGGCCGCGTCGAAGATCACGTACGCGGGGTCGAGGCGGATCTGCTCCGTGACCTCCACGCTCGAGCGGTCCCGCAGCAGCCCGAGCTCCGAGAGCCCGGCGAGGCAGCGCTCGGCCAGGTCGGCAGGGGCCGGGGCGCCGGCGGGCACGCTGACCTCCACCGAGAGCGTGTGGCAGCCGGGCGGCGCCACGTCACCGTGGTTGGAGGGAATCCCGACACGGTAGAACGGGAACCTCTC
>Ga0315296_10000707_pt1 | contig 30024 bp, 22 predicted proteins | sample YL17G14_18_MG_FD_203921 | JGI IMG/M metagenome (GOLD analysis project Ga0315296, IMG submission 203921) | Sediment microbial communities from Yellowstone Lake, YNP, Wyoming, USA - YL17G14_18 | ecosystem: Environmental > Aquatic > Freshwater > Lake > Sediment | place: USA: Wyoming | collected... | reverse complement strand
AGTAAGGAAACTCGGGAAGACGGCGATAACCAGCGGAGTTCCCGCAAGATCGGCGATCTGGACCATCCCGTCGTTGAGATCGCGAAAGGGCTCCTCGAAAAGCCCACTCTTGAGCGGACTCTGATTGTCCGGATGCGCGTCGGGCAGGACATAGGGCGCAGACGGCAAGTCGCCGGAGTCGGGCGGCGGATGACGGCGGCAGCCGACGCTCGAGGCGGCAAGAGCCAGGAACATGAATACGGCTGCGGATATCATGCGGATTCGAGCCATCGACATTCCGAGAGCGGTGGTTCTTCGGTGGTTCATTCTAGCACAGCGTCGCGCGCGCGAGAACGTGCCGACGTCTTCCAGACGTCGGACATCGTGACGTCTGCTTCAAGCAGACGTCCTCATGTCACCCGAATCAACATGCGCGACACCAGTGTAGCATGCGCTTCTAATGTAGCATGCGCTTCCAGCGCATGGACTCTTCGTCCCACGAGCATCATGCTCGTGGGGACGGGAGTAATGAGCAGGATGCCGGTTTTGTGCGAGGCCACGCGCTCGAAGCGCGTGTCACGAAGAGATCATGCGCTGGAAGCGCATGCTACACCGGTGCCGCGCACTGGAAATGGGGTACACAGGAACGCCGTCCGTTCGTAGGGGCGATCCGGTGGGTCGCCCAGAGGGCGAGGCATCGCCTCGCCCCTACCGGATGTCACTCGTTTTCTCGAACATAGGACCCTAGAGTGTGCACACGACTGGAACGGGCCCAAGTATGTAGGCTCCCTGGGAATGCGTGAGGTCCACGGACCTGGGCTTCGGGTGTCTGCGCCCGTTGGAATCGTACATGACCGTCACGAGGGGCTTCAGCGGGCTTCCCGGCTGTGACTTGATGACCAGCCCGATCTCGCCGTTGTTCATCCGCACCCAGCTTCCCGGAGGATAGTGGCCGAAGGCCTGGATCGCGCCGCGAATGATGCCTTTCCGGGCGATCTTTGAGCCGTCCTGGATCAATGTCGCGAGCGCGTCATGGAAGCCGGACCGCAGTCCGGTGGACCTGTCCCATGTAAGGTTCTCATACATATTGGCGAGGATCAGGATCTGGTCCCAGTCCGAGAGGGTGGTTCCTTTCAGCCGTCTCGGATAACCCATGCCGTCGTAGCGCTCGTGGTGGTTCATGACCATCTTCAGGGCGCTCTCACCCATGCCTCCGAGGTTCCACAGGTAGGAGTAGCCGGCCTCGGTATGCTCCGAGCGCTCATCGTCGGCGCTCAGCTTCACACCGCCGGCTCGCGCGCCGCGCCTGAGGACGATGCGGCCGATGTCGTGAAGCAGCGCCGCTGTCGCGTGATCGCGTACGAGCTGCGCCGGATGCCCCATCGCACGAGATATCATCAGAAAAATAATCAATACATTCACCGAATGTGAATGCAGCCCGGGATCGAAGAGAATCAGGTCCGCGAGAGTGAGAGCCACCTGGGGACTGGTCAGAACCTCCTCCGTCACCATCTGGGCGGTCTCGTGAATCCCGCCGACATCGATTTGCCCCTCCTCCTCGAGTGCCCTGAAACTCTCCGCCACCGTTTCGGAGCACTTGTGACGAACGAACTCGGATATCGCAGGCTCGACTCCGCCGGATTCTATAAATCCCTCAATCTGCCTGATGCTGACGACCGGGACGGCCAGGTCCTCGGGCTTTTCTTCTTCCCGGATCTCCACGGGCTCGACCGCCAGCTTGTCGATCCCGCGACGCTTCAGGCTCTCGACCAGGGCCTCGGTGAGCTCGGTCCCCGCGGCAACCAGCAGCCGACCCTCGTTGTCGAGAAGGTCCCTGTCGATCGCCCTTCCGATCGGCAGCTTGTCGACCTCCAGAAGGAATGCCCCCTGCGAAGGTTGCCTCTGCCTCTGCTTCTTCTCCTCCTGGCGGTCGAAGAGGTCCTTGAGACGGGCGTCCGTGTACAGGAGATCGGCGGTCAGACCGAGGCATTCATGGCACGTTCTCAAATGGGTCAGCACCGTGTGCTCCTCGGACGGCGGCAGGTCGCCGTCGAGAAGACGAACGATGAGACCCTCCTCGCGTATCGCGCGGCATAATCCCTCTGTATTGCTCATTTCGCGTGTCACTGGCCCGGCATGAAGTCTCTCGCCGCAGCCCTCGCATCTGAAAATGGTCGGGAACCTCGGGGACCTTAACCTCCGTCCCAAAACCGATCCGGATTCCCTGATGCTATGGGTCCAATAATAGTATCACCCTTGAGATGCCCCTCTTGTTCCCACGGGCAAACCAGGAAAGAAAAACCACACGAAGCTTATCGAAATCAGAGGTCCACCCCGCCCTGAATTATCGGTCAGGAAATATAGCATACATACCCGCCGGAACTCAATAGACTTTATAGAGACTTAACAAGGCCGAAAGCCCCGATGTCCTCCGGAAAATGAGAAAAGACCGGCGTTCGCCGGCCCGCGAGGAGACACCCGGGTCTAAACCAGGCCCGGAGCCATCAGCCCCTTCAGCTCGATCAGAGCCTTCTGGATGAGCGCGCCGACGCTGCCCTCGGGAATGCCCAGCTCGCTCGCGATCTCCCTGTACTTGAATCCCTTCCGGTAGCGAAGCTCGATCACCTCGCGGAGATTCTCGGGAAGCCTGCTGAGGCCGTCTCGCACCATCTCCTCTTCCTGGCGATCGATGATCTCTTCTTCGGGATTGGGAAACCTCGGATCTCCCACATCGATGTCGACCTCCTCCAGGCTCATCTTCTCCACCGTCCCGCCCCGCTTTATGGTGAGGTAGCGACGGTGATGCTGCCTGACGCGGTTGAGGGTGAGAGTGTAGATGTAGGTTTTGAGGACGGATTTCTTCTGGAAGTTGGGCAGGCTCTTGACGAGGTCCATGAAGACCTCGTGGGTGATGTCCTCGGTGTCCTCGAGTGAGAAGCGGTAGTTCTTGCCCTTCACGAGATGAAAGATATAGCTGTAGAATCTCTCGTAAAGAAGACCCCAGGCGTCGTCGTCCCCGCGAAGACAGCGTCGAATCAGTTCCTGCTCGGTGATGGAATCCGAATCGAGGGGCAGGTTGTCCATTTTCATCCTCTTGCAGCCTCGAACGGCCGACTCTCCCACCGTCTCAGCCCCTGCGAGCGGCTGTGTATAGTATACCGCATTACACGGCCCGCGCAACATATTTCGCTAATTTTTTGTATGAAATGCGAGAGCCTCCATTGGCACCCCGCCCGGCCCGGTCCCCCGAAAATTGCCCATATCATGCGGGATGCCCGCCGAGCGCGCCCCTCGTATCCACTTCTCCGCGCCCGACGGCCGATACCCCGGTGACAGATCGCCTGCCTGCATCTGCGATATATGCCGGTATAGGACGCGAAAGAGCCCCCACAGGCGCTTCGGTTCAATAATATCCGCCCGCGCTATCGTGCCGCGCATTATGAAGCTTAATGACCGGCGCCTTGCCCACCGGCGCACCACGCCTCAAGCCCTGCAATCCCTGCCCGGCACAAAGACATCCGCTCCTTGTGTCCCTTCGTGCCTTAGTGCCTTAGTGGTTATGTTCTCTTCCCGGCTGCCCGGGCGAGCGCGATGCGCCTGAGCTCCAGGCTGTCCAGGAATTCGCCCAGGGCCTTGAACCCTTCTTTCGCCCGCTCTCTCAGCCTTGAGGCGGTCTGGGTGATTCTGGTCCTGATGCGTCCGCGAGCTTCGTACGTATCGACCACGGCATCGAACAGCATCTCCGGTCCCACCACAGGCGTATGAACGGCGGGCTTCAGACCGAATTCGCGCACGAATTCATCAATCTTGGGATCGTAGCTCACCGCCACGAACGGCACCCCCTGCGCGGCGGCGAAAATCAGCGAATGGAGGCGCATGCCGACTACAAGGTCGCACATCCCGATCAGCCCCAGCACCTCCGCCGGGCGATACTTGCCCTTGACGATCATCACGGAATCCCTGTCCGATGCAAGCGCGCGCACCGCCTCCGCGTACTCCACATCCTCCGGATGATGGAAAGGGAACATCGCGACTCCCCCCCCCAGCTCCGCGGCGGTCATGTCCATCGCCCGCGCAAGCGCCGTCATCTGCCTGCGGTCGCTCCTCGGGCCCTTCACGCAGAACGCGACGAGCGGCTTGCCGGGCAGATCGAGATTTTCCTGCAGGAAAATGTCGTGCACCGCATCCGCATCCGCCGGCTCCAGAAGCAGAGCCGCGTCCGCCATGAGCTTGAGAGGCTTGCTCAGCGGCAGCCGCTCCTGGCAGAAGGCATAGCTTTTGAAATCCCGGACGCAGACGAGGTCGCACTGGCCGAGGAATTCGCCTACGAGAAGCGGGGAGATTTCCGCGTCGAGCGGCCCGATGCCCTGCGCGAATGCGACAACGCGCCTGCCGGTCACGAACCCGAGGAGCATGACGCCGAGGTAGTAGAGAAGGCTTTTGAAGCTGGTCTTGTCCTGGAGAAGTCCGCCGCCGCCCTGGATCATCACAGGGCTGCCCGGCAGTCTCTTCAGGATCGCCCAGAGACTCGCGCGGCGAATCGCGTCCGCTCCGTACGCGTCGAATGTCGCTTTCGGGTCCGCCGAGAGGACGACAGGATGGACATCATCGCGCGTCCCGAACCACTGCAGGATGGATTCGAGAATGGCCTCATCGCCCAGGTTGTCAAACCCGTAGTAGCCGGATATCAGGACAGGAAGGGAGATGGATGTGGCCTTGATCGGGGACATGAAGGATCGAGCGATCCGCTCTGCGACCGAGCAGCGCCGGTCAGGAGTATACACTCAAAGCGCGGGGCATCCAACGCGCGATCCCGCCTGCGCTACGATGGCTCGCGTCCAGGATTTGCCCATCCACCGGATAAGATACGTTAACCTGACGCTCCGCGTTGCGGAGGTTCCACCCGACCCATGCGAGACGTGAACAGGCTAGTGTGAGAGCTCGTCCGGACCCTTGCGATGCATGTCCCTCCCGAGGCCGATGGTCAGTTTGCCGTCAATGAGACGGCCGATCTCGACCATCGCGCCGAGAAGCCCGGGAAGGTCACGGTACCGCTCGACGAAATCCCCGACGCCTCGGTACCTGAGCAGGGAATACTCGATGGTGAGCTCGGGGGGACCGAATCTCTCGAGCCTGCGAACGAGCTCCTGCATCTCCTTGTCGACGATGACCTTGACCGCGCGCGGATTGGGTCCACGGACCAGATATTCGCGTCCGAAATCCGGCGGAAGAATGCACTTGCGCGCGCCTGGCAGATCGGGTCTGCGCAGACCGGTCGCCTCGATTGCCCTGTGGCGAATCCCCATTTCCACATCGGAGGTCTTCTCAAGGTGGAATGTGATCAGGAACTCGTCGGGCTGGGGGAAGAGAGCCACCGTCTCGACATTGTCGTCCTTGATCTTGGGCGCGACGGTGATCTCCACCGTGAAGCCCCTCCAGTGGCCCTTGAGGATTGGGCCGGGGAGGAGGGGTCCTTCAGTGACGGTCATACCCAGAAGACCAGCGAGTTTGTACTCATCCACGTCTCCAGCCTCGATTCCGTCGAGCCAGCGTGTATCGTTGCTGAAAACGACGTGCATACCCTATTATATAATCAGTTTGTGGTCAATTCAAAGAGGAAACCACCACGAAAATGAAGAAAAATGACAAAAATTGGCCTTCGAAATCGGAAATGGGACTATTTTTCCCCCACTTGAGCCCTCTCACACGCCGTGGCCCCATCCGGCGGGGTCATCTCGCGAGCCGCCTGCCAACATGAGCGACGATGCTCATGATGACCACGCCGAGAATAAGCCCGATGATGCAGCCGATGACAGCACCCGCCCCGGTGCGATACAGCGACAGAACCAGAGGCGTATGTATGTGGCAGAAAGTGTTTGTCAGGGATGTGAGCGCGATGGAGCCGGCGACGATCCCGGCGTACATGAGTGGGCGCCGTATCGACAGGCTGCTGAGCCCGAGATAAAGCCCGAGGACGAGCGCGGGATGTCCCACAAGTATTTCTTTTGTGCGAGGCCGCGCGTAGAGCATCGTCTCGAGCCATCCGCGAACTTTGTTCTCCCAGTCCGCGACCGAGATGATCGGGAAATTGCCGCTGCGATCGATCATGATGAACAGCGCGATTAGGCCGACCAGCGCCAGGAGCACATGCCAGATGCGCAGTTGAACATTCAGAAGCCACGCCACTCCGGACCCGAACGACCTGTTCTCCTCAGGGATGATGATCTGCACTCCGATCAGGATCGCGAGCACGATGGGCAGATACAGCGCCAGCTTCACTCCGGAGAATGCGTCTATCTGCAGGAGTGTCTTCTGGTTGATCAGCGATGCCGCGATGAGAAGCCCGCCAGTCAGGGTGATCGCCATCGCGCCGATCCACAGACTTATCGTCGGCCAGAAGGGCGTAATCCTGACGTTTCTTATGTCGCACCATGTGCCGTCATAACGGCGGACAAGCCACGCGATCGCGAGGGTCGGGGAAACAAGCGCGATTCCCAGCACCGCGACTTTCTGCCCCATGCATCCCGTCAACAGACACACCGCGAGAACAACAACAAGAATGATGATAAACACCGCGCTGTGGAATCTCACATTCAGCGTGCTCAATAGGAGGGCGATCCCGACAGCCAGGGCGACCATCGACGCGAGGCGAGCGAAGAAGCTCGCCGAGAGCGGCCCCGCGACGATCGACGGCTCTCCGATCGCAAATCCCCTGGATTCAAGCGCGCTCCGCACGCTCCCGAACATGCCGACCGACTTCTCGATCCTGTCGGCGCGGTCGACCGCAAGCAGGAACGGCTTGAGATAGACGACACGCACCGCACGCTCGCGGACCGAGCGAAGGTATCGTGCGACCGCGCGATCGACGGTGATCACCTCCATCTCCTCGTCCTCTATTGAGTGAACCCTCGCGGTCGAGTTGGCGAGCATGTCCGCGAGCACATCTGCGCCACGCTGCTCGGCGAACTCCACCCATCCGGCCCTCAGGCCAAGTCGCCGCATGGCGTCAGCAGTCCGTCGCACCAGTCCCGATCCGCCGGTGATCATGTCCCCGTCGAAGATCAAAAGCCCGCCGGGGAAAAGGCCTGCGGTCTCCGCAAGAACCACATCGATCACGTCCGCAGTATATTCGGGATAGTTCCTCAGTCGCGGGTAGAGCGTGAAGCCAAGCTCCTTCAGATGCTGTACGAGGGCGGGATCGAATCCAAGCCCCCACTCGAGCGTGATCTTCGGCTCGCCGGCCAGAGACACGATACCGCCGTCATTTCCTCTTTCGATCACCTCGACAAGCCCGGGATAGCGGGCCTGAGCGGCGGTCGCGATCCGCCGAAATACATCGGGATTATCAAATATGAGATGATTCTTGTCGTGACTCAGCCCCATCAGGAGGGGCCAGTCCGCGCTTGGCGGCTCGGCTTCCTCGATCTCCCTGCCGCGGTTGCGCTCGATCTCCTCGCGCTCCTCGGGAGTTTTCCAGCCCGGCCATCCGACGCCCTCCACGATGGTGCACAGGCCGCGCTGGGCGAGAAACTGCGGGGTGTCCTCGAGAAGGGCGATGCGAGTGACGCCGGCGTCGTCGCGGACCGCCGCAAGGACTTCGTCCACCGGCCGATTTTCGGTCTGGGCGAGCTCGAGAAGCTGCACATAGTCGGCCACAAGCGCGACCGAGTTGAATCCCCGATCGAATTCGGTCCTGTGCCAGAGTGTGACGAGTGCCGGGACGAGGCACAGAAAATACACAACCCACAGCAGGCGTATGTGGCCGGGCTTCATGTCGGGCTATTTTATCACGTCGGGATTGAGTTCGCGTGCGCGAATGGGGAAACGCGATGAGGAGCGCAGACTCTCCAGTCCGCATCATCATGAATCCCTATTGGAGCGCATGCGTCCCGCCTGCAGGAGCGCGGACTGTCCAGTCCGCATCAGGAATGGTGATTCAGGACGATGTCCCTGTCTGCATAGCGGATGCGCACGAGATAGTGACTCTCGTTCTTGGAGTACCAGGCGGTGAAGCCCTCGGATCCCAGGCTGACGCTCACAACCCAGCAATCGTACTGAGTGTTCGCAGTCTCCACTATCTCGGTGCCGGCAACTGAGGCGATCGGGGTCACAAACGAGTGCGTCGAGACATCGACCACCGTCATGGTCACGAAATTACCCTCCTCGAACGGGATGTTCCTCAGAAGGAAAGGCAGCGCGTCCGCATCACAGAAACGCCCTCCCCTTGTGAGGCTGGATTCCTCCCGCTCGGCTTCCCCGGGATAATATGCGCCGAACTGAAGGCTCTGGCCGGTGTAATTGCCCTCGAAGCGCCACTCTTGGTCGCCGACATTGACTATCCGGGACGACATGAGGGCCTTGAGGCTGGAGGCCAGCATCTTCACATCGACATCAATGGTGGTGGTTTCGTTCTCGCCGGACGCCCATGACTGCGTCCACTCCAGGCGATACGTGGGCTGATCCATCATGGTGATCTGGCTGTACTGCACCTTCGCCTCCCCCACCACCTCGCCGCGCTGCATTACATCGTATGCCTCGAATCCCCCGATGCGCCAGTTGACGCCGTCCGGGAAATCGTAATCCATATAAACTTCGCTTCTCGCACCCGATGATTGCGCCAGGAGCAGCACCACCGGAACAAGAGCCTTCAGCCAGTGTTTCATGATTCACCCCGCGCTGATTTCCGCAAGTATGCAGAGCAAAACGGATCGTGCCGGGTTCAATTCCGGCATCATGATAGCATAGAAGACCGCAATAGTACTGCGCGAGGGACAGGAACGGGTGCATCCGCATGCTGATTCTGAGATTGTCCGGGCCGGGTGCGCCGCTTTTCTAAGCGGCATTCTGAGAAAGATGCCGACTGGAAAGTCGGCGCACCCGGGATTGAGTATCAATTGCCGGATGCATCCAGAGGACTCAGATCAGTCGGCGCCCTCGATGCGAATCTCGATCGTCGTGGGATCCCGGGTGAGATCCGGGGCCGGGACCCTTATCGTCAGGACGCCATCCGTCAGACTGGCCTCGACCTTATCAGCGGTGATCCTTCCCGGGAAGTTCAGCCTGCGCATGAACGCCCCGGACGGTCTCTCCATTAGCCTGCAAGGCCCGGCCGGATTGCCTGAAGGCACCGATCCCGCTATCACGAGCTCGGACTCACCCACCTCGATCGACACATCGTCCGGATCGACTCCCGGCAGGTCCACCTTGACTGTGAACACCCTGTTGCTGAATGAAATGTCGACCGGGGGACGAAAACTCGTCCGCGGCCGCTCCTGCATGCCGGAGACGCCCTTGATCTCGAATCGCCCGCTGATGCGGCTGAAACGGAACACAAGCATCGGTCGGCTCAGTTAGATGGCGACGGCTGGGCGCCGGATTTTCTGGACGCGGACTTCCGTCGGACTTTCCCGTCCCCGCGCTTCTCCGAGGAGCGGCCGGCAACGCCGGCCCTCGCCGCAGCCTTCTTCCCCCTCCCCGCGGCCTTCTTCTTCCCTTCCTTCGGGGCGACCCGCTTCCCCTTAGCCTTGCCCACAGGCTTTTCGAGGGAGATATCGATCACGTCCCAGACATCGGACACGAAGTGGAACTTCATCCTCTCGCGGACCTCCTCAGGGACATCCTCGAGATGGGATTCGTTCGCCCTGGGAAGGACCACTTCGTAGATGCCGTAACGGAAGGCCGCAAGCACCTTCTCCTTGATCCCGCCTATGGGAAGCACTTTTCCGGAGAGCGTTATCTCGCCGGTCATGGCAAGGTCTCGCCTCACGCGAATGCCGGTGAACGCGCTGACCATCGCGGAGGCCATGGTAATTCCCGCGGAAGGCCCGTCCTTGGGAATCGCCCCCGCGGGCACGTGCACATGGATTTCCTGGCCTTCGAAGAAATCCGACTTAAGCCCGAGGGCGTCGGAGTTGGAGCGCACGAAGGTAAGCGCGGCCATGGCGGATTCCTGCATGACCTTGCCCACCTGACCGGTGATGGTCAGGAGATTCTTGCCGGCCATCTGGCGCGCCTCGACGAACAGCACGTCGCCGCCCACCGACGTCCAGGCGAGGCCGGTGGCGGTGCCTGGACGGTCGTAGCGGTAGACTTCCTTCTCGACGAACGTCGGATGGCCCAAGTACTCCACTATGTTCTTGTCGGTGATCTTGAACGGCGGTCTCTCTCCGGTCGCGATCCGCCGGGTGATCTTCCGGCACAGGGTGGCGATGGTGCGCTCGACGTTGCGGACACCGGCTTCCCGGGTGTAGCCGCGGATGATCGCCTGGTAGCCCGATCTAGTTATTTTCAGGGTCTTCGATGTAATCCCGTGATTCCCCAACTGCTTCGGATACAGGTGCCGCCGCGCTATCTCGACCTTCTCCCGCTCCGTGTAGCTCGACAGATAGATGACCTCCATCCGGTCGAGCAGAGGAGGCGGGATGGTGTCGGGAAGGTTGGCGGTTGAGATGAACATGACCTTCGAGAGATCGAACGGCACCTCGAGATAGTGATCGGAGAAATTGGCATTCTGCTCGGGGTCCAGGACCTCGAGCATGGCGGCGGACGGATCGCCGCGGAAGTCGCTGCCCAGCTTGTCGATCTCATCGAGCATGAACACCGGGTTCTCGCTGCCGGCGTTCCTTACGCCCTGGATGATCCTCCCCGGCAGCGCCCCCACATACGTCCGCCGGTGACCCCGTATCTCCGCTTCATCCCTGATGCCGCCCAGGCTCGATCGCACGAATTTCCTTTCCAGCGCCCTCGCGATCGACATCCCGAGGGACGTCTTGCCGGTCCCCGGCGGTCCGACGAAGCACAGGATAGGCCCCTTCATGTCAGGCTTGACCCTCTTCACCGAGAGGTACTCGAGCAGCCTTTCCTTGATCTTGTCCAGGCCGTAATGGTCCTCATCGAGGATCTTCTGGACATGCAGGATGTCGAGGTTGTCCCTGGTGGACATTCCCCAGGGCAGGCTGGTCAGCCAGTCGAGATACGTGCGCACCACCGATGATTCCGCGCTGTCGGGGTGCATGCGCTCGAGCCTCTTCAGCTCCTTGTCCGCCTTCTCCTTCACATCGTCGGGCATGAGGCTCTGCTCGATCTTGTCGCGGAACTCGGTGATCTCCTGGCTCTTCTCGTCTCCCTCCCCCAGCTCTCTCTGAATCGCCTTGAGCTGCTCCCTGAGGACATACTCCCTGTGGGCCTTGCCCAACTCGACCTGTGCCTGGTTCTGGATTTTCGATGAGATGGAGAGGACCTCGAGCTCCTTGGCGAGGAAGCCGACGACCTTCCTGAGGCGCTCCTCGGCGTGGATGGTCTCGAGGATCTCCTGCTTCTCGGCGACGGAAAGATCGAGGTTGGTCGCGACCATATCGGCGAGCATGCCCGGCTCCTCGATGCCGTCCGCGGCCATCAGCATCTCCTGGGAGATGTTCTTCCCCATGGTGGCGCAGCGTTTGAACTGCTCGCTGACTGTCTTCATCAGCGCCTGCACGGTCTTGTTCCTGCGCTTGTCCTCGGGGATCTCCGCGATCTCCGCCCTGAAGTAGGGATTGTCCTGCACGAAGCCCACTACGCGGACCCTGGTCAGGCCCTGGGCGAGCACGCGGACCTCGTTCTCCAGGCGGGCCATGCGAAGGATTATCGAGAGGGTTCCCACCTCGTACAGATCGTCCCGAGCCGGCGCCTCGATCTTGCTGTCCCTCTGGCTGACAAGCACAACCTTCCGGTTGGTGTCAATCGCCTCGTCCAGAGCCTGTATGCTCGCAGGACGTCCAACTGAAATGGGGGCCACCAGGTAGGGAAAGACAACGAGGTCCCTGAGGGGAATCAGGGGACTCATTTTCGGCACCTCTATGGCGTCCTGGTCGGGAAGCCCCGCGGCGTCTGGATTATCGCTCACGTCTCTTGCTCCATCCTCTTTCCTCGCACCCCGCCACTGAACAAAACGATATCGGCGACGTGCGATGCCGCCCTCGGCAGGCAGTATAACACACCTGAATCCTGCAAGCTCCGGTACCATATAGTATCCGACGATCCGTCGCGCTGTGTTTTCCCGGCGCCCACGCCCGCCTCTCGCTTGCCCGGCTTCGTGCTCCAGCAGCCTATGATATACTTTGATACAACCGAAACAGATACGCCGGGTCTTAATATTACGGATAACGATCGGCATGGCGCCGAGCGAAAGGTGGTCCGGGATGTACAGTTTCTCGCCGGCACGAATCGCAGTCATTCTTGTCTATTTCATGGTCTGCACGGCCTGCGGACGTCCCGCCGACCGTAACGCATCCGGCGGAAGCTCGGACGACGAAGGCCGGACGGCGACGGACATAAACTACATCGGGGGCGGCACCCAGGCTCCGGAAACCGAGGAGGGCACATCGGAATACCGATCGCCCACTCTCAGCTCCGCGCCCCCGCCGACTTCCCTCACCTGGGCATCCTCGATCGACCAGGCGGTACGTCTCGCGCAGAGGGACGAGCGCAAGAGGGTGATCGCGTACTTCTACTCCGAAAACTGCGCGGACTGCAGGACGATAGAGCGCGACGTATTCGCCAATCCCGACGTCATCGCGGCCTCGAGAAACTGGGTCTTCGTCAAGGTGGACAGCGAGAAGAATCCCGAGCTGTCGGAGTACTACATGACCTCGAGCGGCAGCCCGCCGGCGTTCTGTTTTGTGGACAAGATGGGACATACCTACAGGCGCTACTTCGGCCTCGTCACCCCGGAGGAGTTCGTCACCATGCTGAGGACATGGCGGTAGACCCCCATGCAGCCTGAGACGGCAATCCCCCGCCTGAAAGCGGGGGTTTTTCGTTCCTGCCTGCGGCTGCGAGACGCTGGGCGCTGAAGAATCCGCGGTTCTTCTCACCGATCGTAGCGGCGCGGGTAGTGCCGCCTGATCAGGCCGACGACGTGCTTCTCTTCCCACATCTCGGCTTCGGAGAGCCTGCGATACCGCTCCTCAAGCTCCCTGAATTCACGGCCGTGCACCTGCCTGCGGCCGTTCGAGCCGTTGAACGGGGGCGCGGCCTGGTGACACAGCTCGTGCCAGACGATGTGCTCGACCACAAAGTTCGGGACATCCGGCGCGTCGAGCACCGAGTTGACCAGAATCAAGGGTCCGGCGGGAGTGTCGCGATGCGTGCCCCATGTGATCCCCCGTCGGCCCACCCTCGCCGGCGACCAGCCCACCTTCGGCATCGGCCTGAGCCTCTTCCCCAGAAGCGGCAGCATCTTGATGAGAGCCTTCTCCAGGTCGTGGAACAGGCCCCGCGGGGGCATCACAACCAGCCTGGTCCTGCCCTCGCCAAGCACTCTCGGAAGATGTTTCTCTATGAACTTATGAAACCGCTCGCGATCTGTGTCGCTCGCCCTGCCGCTCAGCACGTCGGCGAGTGCGCGCAAATCCACGTCCTTCGCCCGCTGGTAGATCTTGTGCAGGTTCAGGGTGCCGTTCTTGCCGACCGAGGCCATGACCCGACGGTTCCTCTTCCACCGCACCTCGTGCACCTCGATCCCGCGCGATCGAGCGATCCTCAGCGCCGTTTTTCCCGCGTCAAGGATCTTTCCCGGCGACGGCTGAGGGAAACCATTCTTCCCAAACAGACTCAGTTGTTCGCCCCACTTGGACATGTCCGACTGATATTAATCGAGGGACCCGGTTCCCGCAATTGCCGATCACCCGTTTATGATGATTTTTTGCCCGAAAATCTTCCCAAAACCCCCTCCCACGCCCGCCCCTTGTGAAATCAGCCGCCTGTGTGTACCTTTTAGATGCCCCCGGGAGCATAGGGGGGCCTTGTCATGAAGAAGCTTGATCTCCGAGGCGAGGAGCGCGTCGCGACCGGTGCTACCCTGGACAGGAAGCTCGCGCTGGCCGTGGCGAGCGATCCCCGCATGGCTGCGCTCATCCGCGCCGCCGACCGCTACCTCGACGCGATCGGCTACACCGAGCACGGCCCGCGCCATACCCACCTGGTCGCCAACCGCGCCAGGAAGCTCGCGCTGGACCTGGGGCTCAGCCAGAGGCTTGCCGAGCGCACGTTTCTGGCGGGCCTCATGCACGATATCGGCAACATGCTGGGAAGGCACATGCACGGTATCTCATCCGCCGTCATGGTCTACCCCATCCTGGTCGATCACGGGATAGACTACGACGACATCACCGCCATACTCATGGCCGTCAGTAACCATGAGGAGGAGATCGGCGTTCCCGTGGACGAGACCGGGGCGTGCATGATAATCGCGGACAAGACCGACGTGCATCGCTCCCGCGTTCGATACCCGGACCCGACCACCCAGGACATCCACGACCGGGTCAACCTCGCCACCAAGAAATGCACTCTGATTGCGGACGCCACCGAGCGCCTCATCAAGCTCGAGGTCACCATCGACACCGCCATCGCCAGCGTCATGGAGTATTTCGAGATCTTCACTTCCCGCATGGTAATGGTCCGGCGGGCCTCCCGCCTCCTGGGTTGCCGCTTCCAGCTCATTATCAACGACGTGGAGCTCTCCTAGCCTGCTAAAAACCCAAGCCCACCTGTTGTGATGCAGGTGGGCCAGGGTCTTAGAGAGTACAGTTTATCGTTCCAGCCGATAGTCTCTCCTGCACGATTTCCCGGCAAAACCAATGCCATCCGATGCGCGAGCGTTTCAACCGCTTTAGGTGCGTATCAACGGACACCGCTCGCAAGGGGCGTAATCATCGGCCCCGCGCGAAGTTGCCCGCAAGTGATAGCCCGGACCCGATGTCCCATTGACGGAGGGCAGGCCCGGAACCCAGATTGGGCGGGAGAGGACATATTGTCTTCTCGCCGGATATCCGGAAAGCTCTTAACCAGCATTGAAGCAATCTGGTATAATCTAACCCACGGGGCATTCATGCTAATCAACTGATGAAGCGTCTTGATCTCCGCGACCATCAGGACTGGTGATGAAATGGCGGACCTACTCAGAATTCTGAAAGCAATGGCGGACCCGACGCGCCTGAGGCTCCTCGCCATTCTGGACATCGAGGAGCTGTCGGTAAACGAGCTGGTCAGGATCATGGGGATGGGCCAGTCCCGGATAAGCCGGCACCTGGCCGTGCTGAAGGACGCCGGGCTGCTGGCGCAGAGGCGGGAGGGAACCTGGTCCTACTACTCGATCCCCGCGACCGTGCAGGACGGCGGGGTTCTGAACGCGTTCAGGGAGAGCCAGACGTACAAGACCGTGGTGTCCGGCGACGGGCCGCGCGTACGGAATGTCATCGAGGATCGCCACGTGCAGGCCATGCGGTACCACGACAAGGTCGCCGAGGACTGGGACGACATCCGCGCGGAGTATTTCGGCCTGAGGGTCCGTAACCGCGCGCTCGCAGGACTCATTCCGCCCAACTGGACCGTCGCGGACATCGGCTGCGGCACCGGCTTCCTCCTGCTCGCTCTCGCCCCCCTGGTGAAGAAGGCGGTAGGCATCGACAACTCCCGCGAGATGCTCAGAGTTGCCCGACGCAAGGCGAGGGACCAGGGACTCAAGAACATAGAATTCATCCAGGCGGACATGAACAAGCTGCCCCTGAAGGACGGGATTCTGGACGGTCTGACCGCCAGCATGGTCCTGCATCACGCGAAGGATCCCGCCCATACCGCCCTGGAATGGGGCCGTGTGGTCAGGCCCGGCGGCAAGATCTCGATTGTCGAGCTGGAGAAGCACGAGCACGACTGGCTTCGCGACGAGATGGCGGATGTCTGGCTGGGATTCGATGACAAGGAGCTGAAGAGCTTCTTCAGAAACGCGGGATTCGAGAAGATCACCGTGGAGCGAGTGGTCGAGGAATGCTCCACCGCCGACATGGGCGCCCGAAAGACCGCCAGTGTCGGCATACAGCTTCTCACCGCCGTGCGCAAGGAGCAGTGACAAGTCAGGATGCAATGCGGATCAGGTAGCGATTCCGCATCGGGAGCCATGAGAATCCTCAACCCGATCTTCCGAAGTCTTCCGACCGGACGCAGACCCTCCTTCTGGGAGTGCTCCGGCACTTGCACCTAGCTTTTCCACGCATCCTGTGTACAATGCTCTGTCTTATCCAGCTCGGATGAGACAAGGAAGTCTGATTTTGCCCAGAAACAGGAGACACCTATGCCGGATATAGCAAACCCAGCCCTGGCCGACCAGGGATTGAATCGAATCGAGTACGCCTGGACCGAGATGCCGGTCCTGAGGAGCATCTACGAGCGGTTCGGGAAGGAGAAGCCGCTCAAGGGGCTCGTTCTTGCGCCGTGCCTGCACGTCACCACCGAGACGGCGAACCTGATGCGCGCGTTGAAGGCGGGAGGAGCGGAGATTCATCTATGCGCTTCGAATCCGCTCTCGACGCAGGACGACACCGCGGCGTCGCTGGTGAGGCATTTCGAGGTGGACGTGCACGCGGTCCACGGCGCGGATCGTGACCTCTACTATAAGCATATAAATTCATGCATCGACGCAGGTCCGAACATCACTATGGATGACGGCTGCGACCTGGTGACCACCCTCATCCGGAACCACAGGGAGAAGCTTGACGACGTCATCGGCGGTACCGAGGAAACCACCACCGGCGTTATCCGCCTGCGCGCGATGGCCAGGGACGGCGTGCTGCCCGTCCCCATCATCGCCGTAAACGACGCCCTCACCAAGCACCTGTTCGACAACCGCTACGGCACCGGGCAGTCGACAGTCGACGGGATCATCCGCGCCACCAACATCCTCCTCGCCGGCAAGACATTCGTCATCGCGGGCTACGGCTGGTGCGGACGCGGGCTCGCCATGCGCGCCACGGGTCAGGGAGCGCATGTGATCGTCACCGAGGTGAACCCGGTCAAGGCCCTGCAGGCCGTCATGGACGGCAGCAGGGTCATGACAATGGAAGAAGCCGCGCCGATCGGCGACATATTCGTCACGGTCACGGGCGACGTCAACGTCATCCGCCGCGAGCATTTCGAGAAGATGCACGACGGCGCCATCCTGGCGAATTCCGGTCACTTCGATGTCGAGCTGCAGCTCACCGCTCTGCGGGAAATGGCGTCCGACATCAAGAGAATCAGGCCGAGCCTCGACATGTACACCATGCCGGACGGTCGCAGGCTGTTTCTCGCGGGCGAGGGACGCCTCGTCAATCTGGCTGCGGCCGAGGGCCATCCCGCGAGCGTCATGGACATGTCCTTCGCAAACCAGGCCCTGTGCTGCGAGTATCTCAAGGACCACGCAACCGAGCTCGAAGCGCAGGTCTATCCCGTCCCCGAGCACATCGACAAGCGAGTCGCCGAGCTCAAGCTCGCCTCGATGGGCATCAGGATCGACTCGCTCACCCCGGAGCAGGAGAGGTACCTCTCAAGCTGGGAGGAGGGGACCTAGATTTCGGACTGAACGCCGGCCGCGCGATCGGCTGCGGGCGCCACCCTCTTCGGGAGGGGCGACAGCCTGTCGGCCGTACCGAGCGCATCCTGCGCTCGATGCCGCGGATTCGCACGGAAAAGCCATCCCTCGCGGGATGGCTCTTTTTACTGATTCGCAATCCCCGGTTATGTCCCTGGGGATCTATGTAGGCTGGATGGGACTACCAGCGTTCTCGCCTTTGGGGTCGGTCCCCACGGCGATCGTCCCTCGGACGAGCCTCATTCACCTTGATCGTGCGCCCGTCAAGCTCGCTGCCGTCAAGGGCAGCGATTGCGGCTCTTGCTTCCTTCTCGTTTGGCATCTCGACGAAGCAGAAGCCTCGGGAGCGGCCGGTTTCCCGGTCGGTGATGAGGTTTACCGACTCGACTTCGCCGTGCGGTGTAAGCAGCGAGCGGACGGAGTCCTCGGTGGTGGTGTAACTTAGGTTACCCACGAAGATGTTCATTACGATAGCTTTAAACTCCTTCTATCCGGACTTTCTCTCTGGCATATTAAAAGCAGGGGATACTCCGGTGAATAACGACGATTATATAGTCTCTCCGCGCCCTTGTCAAGCCGGACACGGGGGCCGGGTTTGCCGGCGGTCAGCTCGGGGGGATTGGGAGGGCGGGGGCTGACGAATAGGTGATGAGCCCGGGGAATCACGCGCAGCGATAGCTCGGCAATCCATTTGCCGAAAGCCCGCGCCTTGTGTAGACTAGCTGCTTATTCCGGGGACGCCATCAAGCCGTCCACGGCGGAAGAGGGTGCGTGTATGAAGTGCGAGAATTATGAAGACGTACGTCGTCTGGTGAGCGAGCTTGGCATCGGATTCATCCAGTTCTGGTTCACCGACGTCCTCGGAGTGCTCAAGAGATTCAGCATCACATCATCCGAGCTTGAGGAGGGTCTGACCGAGGGGATGGGATTCGACGGGTCCTCGATCGAGGGCTTCGCGCGAATCGAGGAGAGCGACCTCATCGCCAAGCCGGACCCCACCACGTTCCAGCTTGTCCCTTGGCAGAACGGCGATGTCCCGGTCGCGAGGATGTTCTGCGATGTCCTCACGCCCGACCAGAAGCCCTACGAGGGCGACCCGCGCTACGTGCTCAAGCGGTTCCTCGGCAAGGTGAACGATAAAGGCTACATATGGTACGTGGGGCCCGAGCTCGAGTTTTTCTACTTCAAGGGCTACCAGATGCCCGGGACTATCGACGAGGGCGGCTACTTCGACGGCCATCCCGTGGACAAGGGCGACGGGCTGCGAAGAGAGACGATCAACTGCCTGCAGAAGATGGGAATCAGAGTCGAGTACGACCATCACGAGGTGGCGCCCAGCCAGCATGAGATAGACCTCCGATACAGGGACGGCCTGACCATGGCCGACCAGGTGATGGCATACAGGGTGGCGGTCAAGGATATCGCCCAGCGTCATGGGATCTACGCCACGTTCATGCCGAAGCCGATCTTCGGCGTCAACGGTAGCGGCATGCACGTGCACCAGTCGCTGTTCAAGGGCGACAGGAACGCGTTCTACGATCCCAAGGACGAGTTCGGTCTGTCCGATCTGGCGAAGCACTACCTCGCCGGCCTTATCAGGCACGCGCCGGAGATTACATCGGTCACCAACCAGTGGGTCAACTCCTACAAGCGCCTCGTGCCCGGCTACGAAGCGCCGGCGTACATCTCATGGGGCAGACGAAACCGCTCGGCGATGGTGAGGGTGCCGATGTACAAGCCCGGAAAGGAGCGGGCCACCAGGATCGAGTTCCGGTCCCCCGACCCCGCCTGCAATCCGTACCTGGCCTTCGCCGTCATGCTCGGCGCCGGCATGGAGGGAATAGAGAAGAAGTACGAGCTGCCCGACCCGGTCGAGGAGGACATCTTCAAGATGAGCCCTGATGAGCGCCGAGCGCGCGGCATCATGCAGCTCCCCGATAACCTCTACGCCGCCGTGCGCGAGACCGAGAAGAGCGAGCTCGTCCGGAGGGTCCTGGGCGACCACATTTTCAACAAGTTCATCGAGAACAAGAAGATCGAGTGGGACAACTACCGGACGCACGTGAGCCAGTACGAGGTCGAGCGTTACCTGCCGATTTTGTAGGCTCCGCACCGAAGCAATCACCCACAAGCTACGCTTCGCTCCGCTTGTGGGCGCCACCCCGGGTACCGCCTACCGGGTGCCGCCTAACGGGTGCCGCCTACAAAATCCGTCCTCGGATTTTGTAGGTGGACCATCTCAAATCAACCGCATCTGCTTTCTATTCGTCTGTACTTTATCGAAACACCTACAAACTCGAGGACGAGTTTGTAGGCGCCACCCGCTGTTTGCCCGGTTACCTGCTAATCCAAGCTGGGTGCCGCCTACAAAATCCGTCCTCGGATTTTGTAGGTGGACCATCTCAAATCAACCGCATCTGCTTCCTATTCGTCTGGACTTTATCGAAACACCTACAAACTCGAGGACGAGTTTGTAGGCGCCACCCGCTGTTTGCCCGGTTGCCTGCTAATCCGAGCTGGGTGCCGCCTACAAAATCCGTCCCCGGATTTTGTAGGCGGACCATCTCAAATCAACCGCATCTGATTCGTATTCGTCTGGACTATATCGAAACACCTACAAACTCGAAAACGAGTTTGTGGGCGCCACCCGCTGGTTTGCCCGGTTACCTGCTAATCCAAGCTGATGGTCCCCTTCAGAAACTCTTGAGGCCCAATCCCCATTGCGAGGTAAGCGCCAGGCGTGCCGTCGGGCTGCTTGAAGTAAAACAGCGCATAGGCCCGCATCTCGCCCTCGACCACCGGCGACGGCGCAACTGTGAACGCATAATCCCCTGCGATGTCTTCGGGCGGCTCGGATTCTCCGAGACTCAGCCCTGTCACAGGCTTCCCAGCTCGCTCCCAGCAGAAATACAACGGGACATCATACCAGTCGACCTGCTTCATCGGCTCTCCACTATAGGGATTAGTCCATGCAACAGGATTGGGTTGGCCAACAAAGTCAATGTAGTCATCCAGCGTCAACGGCACTTGATCTACAAACTCGCCCATACGGCCCATGAAATCATTGACCCAGCGATACACAATGAGGACTCTGACGCGGGCTTCATCCTCGGTTGGAATATCAAAGTCGATACGGAACCGGGATGGCGGCACCGAGCCTGCCATTGCCTCCGGTCCCAGGACGATCTCTGTCTTGATGCTCTTCCCGTCAGTGACCGTATCAGTCGGGCTTCCGGTCCAAGGCAGGTCCTTTCCTTCCGTAGCTTCAGGGTCAAAATCCAGGTCCAGCTCCCCCTGGTGCCGGTACAAGCGAAACAATCCGGATGCGGGGTCCGCTTCATAGTAGATGTCGCCGGGGGAATACTCCGGAGTACTCTTGATTGGCTCCGCCGTATAGCGATTCTCAAACACTATGGGCAGAAGACCGCTTGACAACAGCTCATCGTAGTTGACGGGAAACCTGCGGCCAAGGAGGTCCCTGTTCGTGAAAACAGCGCTGACTATGGCATACTCAATGAAATCACCTCGTGCCTGGTACCATCTGGAACCCGAAGGATTCCATGGCATCACGGTATTCGGCGGGGCTGAGGCGGCTGACCGGTCCCTGGGCTCGAGGGACGCCGACTGTGGTTGCGGCTGCGCGACCTGCGGGCGTGATGTGCAGGCAGTCGCGTTCAGGAGCAGCGCAACGGCGACTGCAAAAGTAAGGTGTCTTCTGTTCATTCGCGTCTCGTCGCGCGTGCCTCCGGGACACACCAGCTTTCGTCACGGACAACCATAAGGTCAAGGGAAATCCGGGCAGGTTCCGTCCTGATTGACCGGTCTCATGGCATACACGAGCCGTGCCGCCGGCGGGGGATCCATAGGCGGAACCTCCGCCGGCAGAAGCATGTTCGACACCGTATCCAGGTACGAGTCCAGGTAGGCGGCCATAGACGCGCTCTGCGGATTCTTCGGGGCTACTTCAATACAGCCTTGAGCGGGCCAGCAATAAAGCATCATCTTGATGGGCTGATCGGGGCACGCATCCCAGTTCTGAAACCATGGATCTCCTACGTTCCATGTGCAGGTCCAGGTATTGAAGAAGGCGGCAGGTGAACCCTTCGCGCTGTCACAGTCGGGAACTCTTGCCCCGTTCGCCCGATACACCCCATCTATCTTGATCCTGACATGATAATTGTGTCCGTCCGCGGTTACGAGAGTATCGTAGGCCCAATCCGATGTGCCGAAGCGCTCGAACTTCTGGCTCGGAAGATCATTGTTACACCAGGTGAACTCGTCATCCGGGTCATAGCACGGATGCCGGTCGGTGTCCGGCGGCCAACTTGGCGCCCAGCCGCAAAGGCAAAGAACAAGCACAGGCGTCAAGAGGAAGAATAACCGTCGTTTCATCGGGCGTAGTCCTTCGTCAAGTATTCACTGAGAAGTCTAACACCCCAGTCGTCCGACCTCAATATTTGGCCAGGATTCGGAAATGGCAATGTGAGAACAGCCTCTCTGCGCAAGGCGGAAATATCCGCATACTGAGCGGCGGCTGGCGCCCACTGCCGGAGCAAAGCGCAGGCTGTGTGGGGATTCGTGATCGTGCGGGCCGGACGGCCCGCGCTACCATGCGCGCGCGCCGCAGTGCGCTCCGGAGGATGCGGACTGTTAAAGCCCGATTGACTCAGAGGGGGGCTCGTCTCCAGATACTTATTATGAAATGGCGGAGGACGCCAGGTCATACCTTGGGCTGAGGCTGAAGGGTCGATACCTCATCGAGGATCACATCGGCACCGGCCTGTCCGCGCACGCGTTCAGGGCGTACGACGCTCTGCTGCAGGGCCGGGTTGTGGTCAAGATCATCAAGAGCGAGATCGCGGGAGTGCCTATCGACCTGGGCGAGGAATGGAAGGAAGAGAGCCGCAAAGCCATGCAGGTGCGCGGCCATCCGCACATCGCCAGCATACTCGATCTGGGAGAAGAGGCGATGGAGATCGGGGGTGAGCCCGAGGTCATCCATTTCATCGTGACGGAGTTCATCGAGGGCAAGACGCTGAGGGACCTGGCAGCGGACGGCGGCGCGCTCGAGCCCCAGGCGCTGCTGGCCATCGCGCACCAGTTGCTCAGCACGCTCGATTTCCTGCAGGCCAGGAAGCTGTCGCACGACGACCTCCATGCCGGCAACATCATGGTCTCCCATCTCGGCGCCGAAAGGCCGTTCATCAAGATCATCGATTTCGGCATGGCGTCCAACACCCTCATCCCTCGCAGCAGGGAGAAAGACATCCATTTCGCCCTGAACCAGCTCGACTACCTGTGCCAGAAGTCGCTGGCGTCCGCGACCGACACGCAGCTCCGTTCGATCCTGGAGGGTTTCGCGGCCAGCCTGAAGAAGGCGCAGAATTTCATCCCGAGCGGACGGATGAGGATCGCCGATCTGGTGGCCGAGACCGAGAGTCTCCAGCAGGGCGTCGGGAAGAGCGCGCATTCCGCGGTCGGGGACGGTCCCGTGGAGGACGGCCAGCGAAGGCGGATCGATGTCATACGGAGAACGCCGTTTGTGGGGCGCAGAAACGAGATCGAGCGTCTGTACAGGACAATCACCGCCGCGTTCCTCTCGAAGCGTGGAGCGATGCTGTTTGTCTCCGGCGAGGCGGGCATCGGAAAGACCCGACTTGTGGATGAAGCCCTCAGGCGGCTCGCCTCGGAGCGCACCCGTCACCTCCTGTTGTGCACGCGATGCCAGCAGGCGCCGAACCTCCCGTTCACCTCGCTGTTTCAGGCGATCGTGGATTTCCTGAACGAGATACCCGGGAAGAACGACGAGGAGCGCCTGATGGTCGTCCTCGGGTCCGAGCACTCCCTGGTGAAGCCGCTCGCGGACCTGATGGCGGAGTATCGCGCGTTCAGCCAAGGCAGCTCGTCGGAGACGCGCGAGGGCTCCGCCTTCTCCAACACCGCACATCTGCTCATCGGCTTCCTTACCCAGTCGGCTCTCAATACGCCGGTGGTGCTGTTCCTTGACGACCTGCACTGGGCGGATGAGACCACGGTGGCATTTCTCGAGATGCTGGCGCCGCGCATGCAGGATACCCCCATTGTGATCATCGCCACCCATCGGCCCGAGGAGCTGGCCCTGGACCTTCAGGCCGGTCTGCATCCCCTGCTGACCCTCCTGACCAAGCTGGACGCGACCAAATCGTGCCGCATTGTCGAACTGGGCGGTCTAAATCGCGAGGATGTGGACGAAATCCTCAGCAACCTCCACACCTTCGTCAAGCCCGAGGATTTCTCAAACCTGTCCGACTGCGTGCGCCAGATGGCCGGCGGCAATCCTTTCTACCTCTTCGAAATAACCGCCCTGATGCGCGATGAGGGGCTGCTTGTCGAGCGTGGAGAGAACCAGTGGATCATCAAGGGCGACCTGACCGATTTCAAGGTCCCGCCTTCGATAAACAGCCTCATCCAGCGCAGGGTCGACAGGCTCAGCCTCGACGAGATACTCCTGCTCCGCACCGCGTCTCTCCAGGGCGACAGTTTCGAGCTCAACATTGTCAGCCGCATGTTCACACCCTCGGATCAAAGCCCCGCCGACATCATCCGGAGCCTCATCAGACATCACGGGTTGATCCAGGATCGAGGAGGCGGACGATACGCGTTCAGCCATCACCAGGTCCGAAGGGCCATTCTGCGGAGCATGTCGCCCGATGCTGTCGCTCGGGGCCATCGCGATGTGGCCCGCCTCCTCGAGCAGCACGCTGCGGAGAACAAGATATCCGCTCCGCACCATCTCATCGCCCACCATCTCGCCCTGTCCGGCGATTTCAAAGCCGCCGCCGAGCACTTCCATTCGGCCGGCAAGCGCGCACTCGACGCGCAGCAGTTCCATCTCGCGCTGGATCATCTGCGCCACGCGGCGGACCTCCTCAACCCTCCCGACGCCGGCGACGGGCTCGTGACCGAGGTCCTCCTCGACCTCCTGGAGGCGGTCAAGCCGCTCGGCGAGCGCAGGCTGCACGAGCGCGCGGTGCAGCAACTGAAGGCCGTCGCCCAGAATTCGCGCGATCCCGATCTGGAACTGAGGGCCATGCTCGAGGAATGCGTCTATCTCAGGATGATCAGCGACAACGAGAAATCACTGCAGGTGGCCAGGGAGCTGATAGAACTCGGGCGGGCCGGGGAGGATGGTGCGATCGAGGCCGCGGCGCTCAAGGAGGCCGGCACGACCAGCTACCTGATGGGGAACATGCAGGTCGCGGAAGAGCATTTCCATCAGGCCGCCGGCATCCTTGCGAGCACCGGAGACCGGAAGCAGCTTGCGCGGGTCTACAACAACCTAGGACTAGTGTGCAGGAACACGAACCGGCAGGGGGAGATGATCCGCTACTTCCAGAGGGCGCTGGACATATTCCGGGAGCTTGGCGACGGGATCGGGCAGAGATTCCCTCTGGGGAACCTCGGGCTGGTATATTTCGAGCGGGGGGAATACGAGCGCGCGTTCGAGTGCTTCACGGCCCTGAAGGCGTCGCTGGGGGATCGGGTCGATCTGATGATGGAGGCGAAGGTGGATTTCTCGATCGGGGAGATCTTCCTCGAGGTGGGCCTTATCGACAAGGCCCGCTCGGCTTGCGAGAGAGCGCTCGAGACCTTCCTCACCATCGGCAACCGTCAGGGAGAGAGCGAGGTCCTCGGGACTCTCGGGGGCATACACCTCGCGAGGGGCGACATTCAAATCGCGAAGGAGTATTTCACCCGGTCCATCGAGGTCAAGAAGGCAATAGGCAACATGCTGGGCATGCTGCATTCAAGAATCACCCTCGCGCGGATCGCGAATCTCGAGGGGCGTCACGATGAGGCCCTGAAGATCGCGGGGGAGGTCCTTGAGAGCGCAAGGCGCCGGAAGCTCAGATCGATCGAGCTCGAGTGCCTCACCGAGATCATGGTGGCGCGGTCCCAGATCGAGAATCCGTCCGGGGCGCTGGCTGTTCTGGGGTCGGAGGAAGAACCCTCCGAGCTTGGCGACCAGGCGTCGCCCGCCCTGGTCACATTCGCCTACAAGGCCGGAGAGCTTTCGTTCCAGGCAGGCGATGAGAGCCGGGCCCTCAAGTACATCGCCCTGTCGGGGAAAATCGTCGAGAACATCCTCGAGGGCATCTCCGAGCCGGAATGGCGCGAGGCGTACCAGAAGAAGCGCCACAGAATCCTCGAGACATATCGTCGTCTCAAGCCCGCCATTGCAAACCTGTAGGCATTTTCAGCTAAACTTGGCGCGTGAGTCCGACTCCTGAGTCGTTTTTCGAGGCTGTCCTGAAAGGACCGCGCCTCGTCCTACGCCCGTATCTCGAGGAGCGCGACCTCGAGAACATCGCCGGGCTATTTCAGGACCCCCGGGTGACCGGCCCGATCGGCATGCCGGACGGCTCCTGCCCTTTGGATAAAGTAAGAGACGCCAAGAGAGCACGGGGAGCGTCAGAAGATGCGGGTGACTGGACGGTATTCGCCACAACCGCGGAGGGGGAAGCATTCGTGGGCGAGACCGGGATTGCCGGCTGGAACGCCGAGACTCATGTCGTCGAGGTTTTCGCCGCCATCAGTCCGGAATACATGGGAATGGCCTACGGTCGCGAGGCGGTCTCGCTCCTCCTCGAGCATATATGGCGGCGATCGCCTGTCGCCACCGCCCGGGTGCAGGCTCTCTCGACGAATAGACATGCGCTGCGGCTTGCGGTGAGCCTGGGATTCAGGGAAACCGGCAGGCGATTCGTGCCGCCCGACCCGATCACAGGCTTCCCGGGCGGCGCCGGGGTGATGCTTGACTGCCGTCAGCACGAGTTCAAACCGTTCCGACTCCAGAAACAGGAGCCGGGCGGTTGAGAGCGTGATTCTCGCACTACCCCCCCTGAATCCCCCCCGCTCCGCGGGGGGGAGGTTTGCTGCTCAACTGACGCGCAATGCGGCGTCCAACCGTCCCCCCGCGATAGCGGGGGGACTACAGGGGGGTCCGCCCCGACGCGGAGGGCGCACACGCAGGTGCGCCCCTACCGGACGTGCGCGGTCTTGTCCAACGCACCATGCTGAGGTACCAGCAAAAGGCCCCGGATTCTCCCCGGGGCCTTGTTGTCTCGTTATTCGATTCCGCGACTTCTGTCGATCACAGAAAAATGTCCATCACCTTCAGAAGATCGTTCGATCCTGTGTTGCCCTCGGCGGGGACTCTGTCCTTAACGGATTCCAGAGTCTCCATGCTGTAGCCATCCTGCCCGAGCAGGAACTGTGCGAAGCTCTTCGCGACAATCAGGTCGACCTCGTTGATGTCGTCGTGGATCTGGCTTGAATCATACAAGCCCGGCTCATCAATTACCTCATCCAGCAGGCTCAGCGCCGTCTGCCCGTCGCCCTCGCCGAATGCGATCCCGGCAAGTCCCACCTTGGCGTCGAGATTGTTGAAGCCGCCGGCAAGACTCTGCCGGTAGTGAATCCTGCCCTGGGTCGAATTGTGAAAGCCTCTCGCGAACGTCCAGCCGAGACCGTTCTCCGCCGAAAGCACGCCCTGGGTCAGAAGGGTGTTCTGCTCCGGCTCGCCCTCGATGTATCGCATGTAGGGCAGGAAGACAAGCTGCCCGGACCTCGCGAGGCTCGCCTGCTCGCTGAAAAGGTCCATGGCCCGCTGATAATCGCCTTCACGGTAAGCGGCCCAGGCATCCATGTTCTGCACGTTCAGCAGAGTGAAAGTCCCGAGCTGCCGCGTGCCCTTCACAACCCTCACCTGCTCCTCGAGCTTGTAGTTGAAGCCTGCGGCGGGATTGGAGAAAGAGATCCTCATCGTGTAGTCACCCACAGGGGCATGGACGATGAAATTCCCCCAGCGGTCGGGGAAAGTCACTGCGGGATTGCCGGACAGGCTGATCATGACAGCTTCGCCCCCCAGCGGATACCCGAAGCCGTCCACCACCCGGCCCGTAAGCGTCCCGCTCGACCCGCTCGTGCACCCGCTCACCCAGAGAATGAATACCGCCAGACTTGCTATGAATGTGTTTCGCATTTTTTGCTCCTTTCGTAAGACGAATCAGGTTCGATCGGCGACAGGCATGTTTGCGCTTGGCCTGTCGCTGGCACCCGGGTGTCTGCGCGGTCCGTATCGGGAGCGCAGGATGCGCTCGATACGGCCGACAGGCTGTCGCCCCTCCGGGAGGGTCAGTCGGAGAGCAGGTACAGCACGGTAACGCTCCCGACCGGGGTGCCGCCCGACATCCCGGACACACTCACCGTGACGTTCCCGGACGTGCCCGGAGCGAACCGGCCGATATAGAAGCCCGGACGAGTCTCGACGGGCGTAAGCTCGATCATCCCGCCCACCGTCGTCTCGCGCAGCGACCATGTCGCCGTCGGCGGATAGTCCATCAGCACCAGAGCCTGCACCAGCACCATCACCTCGCCGGGGATGAGCGGACTCGCCGTCACGCCGACCCGGAGATACTGGTTGCCCGATGATCCTGTCTGGCCGACCGCGCCGAGGGCGTTCAGAATCCCATAGCCGAAGTAGTCATTGATGCCGTTCGCGTCGTTGTCCGGCCCGGCCATCGGGATCGCGGTGGCTTCGAGCCTCGCCCGCAGATCGTCGGGGCTCAGTCCCGGAAAGTGACTGAGAACCAGTGCCGCGACGCCGGACACCATCGGGGTAGAGAAGCTTGTGCCGCTCGCAAGGCCGTAGGGCGGCCCCTTCCCGTCGTAAAGATAAACCTCCTCCTCCGGCACCGTGGTCACAATGTCGACTCCCGGCGCCATGAGGCTGAGAATATCTTCGCCGTAGTTCGAGAAATCCGCCTTCAGCCCGTCATTCCCGACAGCGCCCACACCGATGACCTCCGGCAGCGCCGCCGGATAGTACAGACTGTGCCGGTCAATCTCCGGATCGCCTGTCGCCTCGTACAATCTGCCCGGATTCGCGTTACCGGCCGCCGCGACAATCAGGCAGCCCGCGTTGTATGCCTCGGTGACAGCCTTCTCCTCCACCGATATCGTGCCGATCCCGCCTATCGACAGGTTGATGATATCGCAGCCGGCAAGCCGGGCCTCATCGATCCCCTCGACCTCATCGAACAGGTCGCAGTCAAGGAATGGCCCGCCGCATGCACGTATCGGAAGCATCCTGACGGTCCAGTTTGTTCCCGCAACTCCTATGCCGTTGTTTCCGACCGCCCCGATCACTCCACACACCGCCGTCCCATGACCGCTGTCGTCCGTCACCACCCCGGGCCATTCCGGCCCCTCCCGCACATTGATGCCGGGCAGAACGAGGTTCGGAATCAGGTCCGGATGCGTGATGTCGACGCCCGTATCGATCACTCCCACCAAGACATCCGCTGACCCCGTCTCGATATCCCACCCCGCGGGCACCTGCGCCACCGCGAACTCCTCCTTCTGCAGAGTGTAATATGGATCGTTCGGAATCACCGCGGCGCTCCGGCGGTAATTCGGGTACACATCGAGGATGGTCGGGAAGCTCCTCAGGCGCGTGATGATGTCGAACGGCGTGCTCCCGTCGATGATCCGATACCGCGCCACCGGTCGGCTCGACATCGCCCGGTCGAAATCGACTCCCGGCAGTATGTTGGTGGCCTGCGCGGCCCTTGATTCCGCGTAGGAGTTGAACTCGATGATCACCTCGTCGTAGATCATCCCGTCGACGGAGTACAGAAGCGGGAGATCGGCGTCGATAGCCACGCTCTCATGCTCGGCCTCCAGCGCTATCGCGCCGCTTCCCAGCATGAGGAACCCGGTCACATAGACTGCGATAGTCAGAAGAAAAAGGCGGGGGCGTAATTTCATCTACTCACACCTCGGCAGACAATGCTCGCGGCGGTCGGGCCGCCGGGTGATTTCATCCAGATGATCTATGTGCAAGCCTACAATACTGCAGGCCGTGTTCGCAAGCTTTGTGTCGCCCGGTATGATTAATGTTCAATGCGAGGGACCGAAAATGAACCGCCGCCGACCGTGCCGGCATCCGCTGATCATTATCGTTCATCCGGGTTGTCTTCTCGCAGGCCCGTCAGGTTAGACTCCCGAAGCCCCGAAATGGATCGATAAAGCCCGCATTTAGAAGGGCCCTTGTCAACATGGTACAATCCGACCGTGGCCCCCGATATCGACAAATCCCGCATCCCCATCGCCGTCATCTCCGACGGGAAGCCCGGCCACGAGAACCAGAGCCTCGGTATCGCAGAGCACATCCCGGGCGCCGACATCCTGCTTTTCCGTCACAGCCTGAGAGAAAGCCTCTCGGAAGCGATCTTCCGCCTGCGTGTTCGATTCACCCCGCTCAACAAGGCCGTCTCACGAGAGCTTCTGGCGACAGCGCTCAGCAACGATGACCTCGATCGACTGGTGAAGCATCAGCCGCGGGCCGTGATCGCCGCCGGCACGCTCTCCGCCGCACCGTGCATCCTCGCGGGAGCACTAACCGGTGCAAAGACATGCATCTGCATGAAGCCCAGCTTCCTGCCTCTCTCCATGTTCGACCTGGCGGTCGTGCCGGCCCACGACAACCCGCCGGACCATCCGCGGATCCTCAGAACCCTCGCCGCTCCCAACCGCGTCTCGCCCGAGCGCCTTTCCGACGAGGCGCACAGATGGTGGGACGAGCTTCCGCCGGGAGAAAAGGTCATCTCCTGGATCAT
>Ga0315296_10000706_pt1 | contig 30052 bp, 49 predicted proteins | sample YL17G14_18_MG_FD_203921 | JGI IMG/M metagenome (GOLD analysis project Ga0315296, IMG submission 203921) | Sediment microbial communities from Yellowstone Lake, YNP, Wyoming, USA - YL17G14_18 | ecosystem: Environmental > Aquatic > Freshwater > Lake > Sediment | place: USA: Wyoming | collected... | reverse complement strand
CAGGAGGAAATGCTTGAAATATAATATTTAAATACCACACATCAATTTCAGATACTGGAGTAAAAATAATGAATGGTGGTGGTGGAGGAGCAGGAGGAAGCGGAGGACAATCAAGAGGAGGAAGTGTATATAATACTCCTGGAAGTCCTGGTATCTCCGGACAAAATGGAAATGCTGCAACATATAGTGGAGGAACATTTTGCATAGCTTGCTGGTTCAGCGACATATTCGGATAAAATGAAAATCGATAGAAAAGAAAGGAGAATAATCTTTGGATTTTTAATAGTCTTGACTCTTTGGTTTTTTTTCTTTTTGAATAAATTTTATGAATTAGCGGGCGGAAATGCCCTGTTATTTTATGTTTTCTTCCTGCTTGCTTATTGTTTCTTAATATCAAAATTCTTTTTTAATGATGGAAGCATAAAGGCAATTATTATCTTTTTTGTAATCATAGTCGTTTCAGATGTGTTATTGCCCCCATATATAATAGTTAACAATACTCCCCCTGTTTTAGCAGAAAATCTCAAATTTTCAGCTGATTATCTTGTTTATTCATTATTTCCTTCGTCATGGAGCCACACATTAAGATATTATTTCACCTACATAGGGTTTCCTATTGTGATGTGGAGCCTTTTGGCTCTTCTTTTTGATAGAAGAAAATTTATGTCCTTATTAATGAGGGGAATCGGAGTGTAAAATGGCACTGAACAGATTAAAAACACATCAAAAGATATTTTTATTCTCTGTCTTAGCAGTGGCTTTAATAGCTATCTTTGACATTTGGAGCATGAATTCCGGAGTCTTTGGAACCATTGAAAATTATATTTCTGGAAATTATACCCCTGGTTGGTGGACTTTATTCTTTAAAATTAATATTGCTTTTTTAGTTCTAATTTCTGTATTTTATTATTTCTTTGTAAGAAAAGATTTTAGCGAAAGTGTCTCTTTCTTTGTATCATCAACTATATTGTGGTTTACTGGATTATCCGATATTTTCTTCTTTTTGTTTAGAAGGTTGCCTGTTAGTCAAACACTTGATTGGCTTAATAATCACATTGTAATCGGAAAAGTAACTATATTATTAGGCTTTTCAGATGTTACAAGTACAGCTCTTTTTATCTCAACATTCCTTGGATTAATAATTTCCTATTGTATAACTAAAATATTAGTTGAAAAATTTTAAGAACAAAAAACAAAAAGTTTTTAAATAAGAAAGACATTTAAAAGATATACATTTACCCATAAACCCAACATGAAAGATTTTCATACAACCCAGTCCCCTAGAATAAATAATTTCGTCGGAAAACATAAAAACATTTTTATTCTTATTTGTCTTATTATTTTTCTTGGATTTTTTACTTTAGCGACGACAATAATCACAGATAACAAAATTAGTGTTCCCGGAGCCCATATTTCTGGAAATGCCAATGTCACAGGAAATTTGAATATTACTGGAAAGGTTACTGCTTCTTATTTAAGGGGTATTATTAGCTGGGACAATTTGACAGACTATCCAACTGCCTGTAATGATGATGAAGTGATTACCATGATAGGGGACACAATAACCTGCACAAGAATTGCTGGTTTAAATATATCTCATATTCAGGACATTTATCTTCTTAATTCTGGAGACATAGCGACTGGAGATTACACATTTGATACGAATACACTTTTTATTGATGCTGCAAATGATAGAATTGGCATCGGAACGACGAGTCCAAAGAACACACTAAATGTTGTTGGTAATTTTAACATCACAAATTTGACTGGAGTTTCTGCAGGAACTCTTGGACTGTATCAAAATATTAAAGCAAAGGTAGGAATAGGGACAGCATCACCAGGAAGCAAACTTGATGTTCGTGGGGCGATAAGAGCAACAGACTGGACTAATGCTTCTTCGGCTATTTTATGGACCACTGGATTTAATGCTACAGGAGATACAAGATGGTATTTAAAGTCAAATCCTTTTGGTTTTTATAATTCATCAACTTTAGTTGAGCATGACCCTAAATGGTCTGCTAACAAGACATTAGTAGCATTTTTATCAGAAGCAGAAACCATAGCAGGCAATTGGGTAAATACGGCAAATCCTTGGGAAGACAATGAGGTTTCTAATACTTTAACTATTAATTCTTCAGGAAGTGTAACCTGGTCTGCTTTAACTTCATATCCAACTGCCTGTAACGACGATGAAGTGATTACCATGATAGGGGACACAATAACCTGCACAAGAATTGCTGGTTTAAATATATCTCATATTCAGGACATATATTTATTGAACTCTGGGGATACGGGCACTGGGAATTATAATTTTGTAGGAACTTTTAATATAACAAATGGTACAGGAGGCATTTATGGATTATTTTTCAATTCTAAAAATTTTGTGGGAATTGGAACAGCAAGTCCTGTTACAAGTTTACATATTGATAGCGGGGTAAATACAGCCCCAGACACTACCGGTTCATCAACTCCGGATTCTATTATTAGACTGGAACCAACAGGTTCAAATGTTGTTCTTGACATTGGAATACTTGGTTCTCCTACCTATGCTTGGATACAGCCAAGACTGAGTTCAGATTATTCCGCAAATTATAATCTTGCCTTAAATCCAAATGGGGGAAATGTCGGCATCGGGACATCAAATCCGAAGAATACACTAAATGTTGCTGGCAATACCAATATTACAGGTTCTTTGATTATGGGTTCTTCAACAATTTCAGCATCAGACATTTCAATAATTGATAATGGAGTTATAGCCCTTACAACAGAAACCTCAGGAAATTATGTGGGAGATGTTGCTGCTGGTTCTGGTATTTCTGTTTCAGCAACACCTGATGAAGGTTATACTGAAACAATTGCTTTAGATTATGGAACAAACCTTCTTGGATGGAGCAATCTAACTAGATATCCAACAGCCTGTTCTGCCTCACAGTACATTTCTGCTTTTGGAGATACCTTATCATGTTCCAGCATCGCAATCTCTGACACACAAGTGGCAGATACTGGGAAATTTTTATTAGCAACAGGAGACACAGCAACAGGGGATTATAATTTTGGTTCAGGAACTTTCTTTATTGATTCTGTTAATAACAAGATTGGTATTGGAACCACAAGTCCGAAGAACACACTAAATGTTGTCGGTGATGGAAACTTTACAGGAATAATCTACTCTGGAGGAAATATAGTGCTTACTTCAATAAATATAACTAATAATCTTTACACTAAAACTCAAGTTGACAACAACCTCACAACAAGATATTTCAGCAGAACACAAACAGGAACTCTTTTAGGCTATTACTACAACAAGACACAGACCAATAACATATTTGGTTATTACTACAACAAGACACAGACCAATAACATATTTGGTTATTACTACAACAAGACACAATCTGACAACAACCTCACAACAAGATATTTCAGCAGAACACAAACAGGAACTCTTTTAGGCTATTACTACAACAAGACACAATCTGACAATAATCTTACTACAAGATATGTTCCTTATACAGGGGCAAGTGCGAATGTAAATTTAGGAACAAAGAATCTTACGGCAGCATATTTAAATATAAGTGGAGGTATAATATTAAATGGAAATGCAACGATAAAGCGTAGTGGAGTTGCAACTACAACCTGGATAAGCTCAACAGGAAATATGATTACAAAATTTGGATAAAATGGAAGAAATAATAAATACAGAAAAGAAGAAAAATTACAAGAAAATAATATTTTCCTTAGTCGGCATAATAATTTTATTAATATCTATTGGTGCATATTTTGGTTATTCTGGATACAAAGAAGAGATTGGTAAGGTAATAGAACAGAATATTCAAAATCAGTTGGAAACTCAATATGGAGAAGGAAATGTAACAGTAAAAGAAGTTAAAAGTGCTTCTCCAGACCTGGACATTAAAAATCCCCTTACATCTGTAAACCCAAGAAGAAGTTATCTTAATTCATCGGGTAATGAGGTTGCATACATAGACCATGAAGGGAATATTGGTGGTATTGGAAATTTAATATTTAATAATACGAATGATGGAACAGGGTTCTTTAAGTATTTGGGAAGCCAGGTAAAAAGAATTACCAAAATTTGGGCTTCTGATATTGATTCTTCTAGAATTAATGCCACTAATATAACCACTAAAAAGATAAAATCAGCAGATTGGACAAACATTACCGGCTTGGCTGACTCACAAATTTCAGACACTCTAACTGCAAGCGAGATAACCTGCACTGGATGTGTGTCTGAAACAGAAATATCCCAAAGTTCAACCTTGGATACAACAGAGATTGCTGACATTTATTTATTAAACACAGGCGACACTGCAACAGGAAATTATACTTTTGATACGAATACTTTATTTGTTGATAGTGGAAATGATAGGGTCGGCATCGGGACGACGAGTCCGTTAACAAAATTACACGTTGCTGGGACTGGGCAAAAGATTGCAATAGGTGATTATTCAGAAGCTCAACAAAACATCTTTATTGGTGAAAACGGCGGAACTGATAGCGACATACTTCAACTTCAAGGCAAACAAGGCATTCAATTCACAACTGGTGCTACTGCTGGGACTAATACTGTCAGAATTGATACCGCTGGCAACGTCGGCATCGGCACGACGGGGCCGAAAGCGCTACTTCATATTAATGGTACAGCAGCAGCATCCGCGTCTATTCCGTTAACTGCTTCTTCCGCGGGTATTGCGAGGTTTGCTACTTCTGGCACTGGCATCGCTATGGATATAGGTAATTTAAACTCTGGTAGTTATGGAACCTGGATGCAAGTTGGTGACATGACTCAAGGTACGGCATATCCATTGTTATTAAATCCAAGCGGCGGCAACGTCGGCATCGGGACTGTGAGTCCTGCGAGTAAACTTACAATAAATACTCCAACATTTACTGGAAAATATGGTTCTCTTGTCGATGATAGAACAAGTTTACTTGTTTCAGGAAATAATCCATACCATTCTATTCAGTTATCAAGCACTTTTAACGATGCAAGTATTCCAAATTACGGATTGGTTTTAGTCAATGGTCCGTCTACTTCTGATTTTGATGTCTGGGGGATTATGCACGACGGTCCTGCGAACGCCAATGGAGGACTTCAATTTGCTTATTTGCATGGGACGGGGGCTGGTGCAAATATTCATGCTACTACCCCTATGGTTACATTCCAGAAGAGCGGCAACGTCGGCATCGGGACGACGAATCCGACAACACAATTACAAGTTTATGGCACTTCTGCTCCTCATCTACAGGTTCTACAATCAGGTGCAGGCGGTCAAGCTATCGTATCGGCTTCAGGTGATGATAGTACGATAAGTATGAGGGCTTATGATGATGGTTATACAAGTGTAGCAAGGGTTGCTGGTAACGGTGTTCTTGAGGTTGAAAGTGGTAATCTTGTCCTTGGTTCTTTTGATAGTAATGTAGAAATTCAGGCTAATAGCAGAACGACACCTCGTATGTTTATAAATGGAAGCACTGGCAACGTCGGCATCGGGACGACGACGCCGGAGGGCAAATTAACTATTGAAGGTGGGAGTGTTTATATTAGAAGTGGTGGGTTTTTAGAGTTTCGTCCAACAGCAAATGATTATGGTTGGAACTTACAAGCAACTGGGTATGACTTTGGAATTTTTGATGGAGTCACTCCAACTGTTGCAAGTATAACAGTTCAACACACAACCGGCAACGTCGGCATCGGGACGACGAGTCCGGGGGTAAGATTAGAATCAGCCATTTCTGCGGCGGATGAAATAACAAGTGCATTACGAGTAACTAATTTAAATGTGGTTGGATATGGAATAGGTATTGATTTTGCGGATGCTTTGTCGGCTGGTAGGGTAGCCGCAAGGATTGCTTCCATTACACCAGGAGATGCGACAACAGGTGATTTATATTTTCAAACAAGAGTATCCTCCGCTTTAACAACAAAGATGACAATTAAAAGCTCCGGCAACGTCGGCATTGGGACGACGGGGCCGAGTGGCAAATTGCACGTTATCGCAGCGGATTATCCTATTATCTCTGAAACGAGTGCCGCCTCAAATGAAGCAACACTTTTGGCATTAAAAAGAAATGGCTCGGCCGCGTGGGAAATAAATTTAGGGCAAACTACTAGTGATTTAAAGTTTTACTCATATGGGACAAGTAGCTATGTCTTTAATATTCAAAAGAGCACCGGCAACGTCGGCATCGGGGACACAAGTCCTGACCACAAACTTGATGTTGTCGGTAACATTGGGTTAGATACAAGCAATTATGTAAACTGGGGTGACACAGATGGAACAGGTGGTTATGGATTAAGAGATAATGGAGGAATTATGGAATTTAAAAATTCAGGAGGTAAATGGTCTGCTTTAGCAAATACCACTAGTGGTGTTGGAGTCAGTAGTGCTGCTGGTTGGACATTGACAGATGAGAATTTAACAACAAGCACAAGCTTAAATGTAAATATTAATGCAGCAGCATTCCTTGTGAATTCCACGACAGGCTATGTGGGAATTGGTGGTTTATCGAAACCTAAAAATCTATTAAATGTTAAAGGTGTAATTAATGCAACAGGACAAGTTTATTCAAATAGTTTGGCTGTTTTAACTTCTTATACAGAACATGACCCTAAATGGTCTGCTAATATTTCAAGTTATTACACAAAGGCTTTAGACCCATGGAGTGCTAATTATAGTTTATATTATACAAAAACAAACATAAACAGCATTTTTGGTTATTACTATAACAAAACCCAAACTGATAACAACCTTACTACAAGATTTTATTCAAGAACGGAGATAAATACCCTTAACTATTATAATTCTTCTGATTTTAGTATTAGTAATTATTATCTTAAATCTAATCCATTCGCATTCTGGAACTCTACAAAAGCCACATTCAATAAAACCTATGCTGATACCTTATATTCAACAAAAGCAGAACCTTTATGGAGCGGAAATAGAACATCATTATATCTTAAATCAAATCCTTTTGGATTTTACAACTCTTCAAATGCTTATACTAAAACCCAGGTTGATAATAACCTCACAACCAGATATTACCTAAGGATAAATCCCTTTGGTTTTTATAATTCATCAACCCTTATTGAACATGACCCCAAATGGTCTGCTAACAAGACATTAGTAGCATTTTTATCAGAAGCAGAAACCATAGCAGGCAATTGGGTAAATACGGCAAATCCTTGGGAAGACAATGAGGTTTCTGATACACTTACAGCGAGCTATGCCACAGCCGCTGGCACTGCGAATGATATGTATGCTTGGGCAAGAGCATCTACTAAACCATCATATGGTTTTTCAGAGATTACTGGGTCAGTAATAGATGCTCAGGTGCCAAATAATATTACAATAGATTATACAGCCAGTGCTGGAAGCGCATCAACAGCAAGTGCTCTCGCAGCAAACGGAGCAAACTGCGATGCAGGATATGCACCAAGAGGAGTAGATGCAAGCGGGGCAGTAGAAAGTTGTACAGCATACTTAACAGGCGAAACATATACAGGAACAGTTACAAGTGTTACAGGAACAGCCCCAATTGTCAGTTCTGGGGGAACTACTCCTGCAATAAGTTTGACTTTGTTAAAAGACATTGTTGCAAGCGGAACAGGAATGAGTGGAGGAGCAGATGATGTTTTACCAGGAGCAGATAGTGATGTGACAATAACACTAACAACAGCGAAAGACATTGTAGCAGGCGCTGGATTAACAGGAGGAGAAGACAATGTTTTGCCAGGAGCAGATGCAGATACTACATTAACAATCGGAGCGGGAACTTGTATTACGGTAAACGCTGATGATGTTGCGGTTACTGGAGACTGCATAGGAGACACTCAACTTGCATTCAACACAGGGCAGGAATTGACTACAGGAAGTAGTCCTACATTTGTAAGAACAACATTATCACAAACAACAGGCACAGCTCCTTTAACAGTTTCGTCTACAACTTTGGTTAGTAATTTGAATGCCGATTTATTAGACAGTATTAGTTCAGGCAGTTTCTTAAGAAGTGATGCTGCAAATGTTTTCAATGATGCTGGAGCAGATATTGATTTTAGATTTGAAGGGGATACCAATGTAAATTTGTTATTTTTAGATGCTTCTGAAGATAAAATTGGGATAGGGACAAATTATCCTGCATCACCATTACATATTCAAAGTGGGGCAGGGGGTATGACATTTAGTAGTGGTGGTCAATATCTTTCGGCTGTAACTATTGTTACTGGTGGTGGAGACCTTTTCATAGCTCCTGCTGTTTCATGGAATGCTGCATTAACTATTTGGGCTAGGGGTGGGGATTGGGACCAAAGTGAAAGTATAGATGCTGATTTAATTATTGAGGGAGATACTAGAACATATAATATTTATACAACTGGTGCGAAGAATTACTTTGGTGGAAATGCACAGATTACAGGGACCTTAGAAGTAGGAGACCACGGAACTGGCACAACAGACCAGGTAGTTAATGTTGTCTATACGACAGGTGCTTGTCCAACAGCAAGCACAACCACAATCGGAACCCTTTGTATAGTTTACACTGCTTAAAATGGATGAAATAAAAATAAAGATAAAAACAGCGATAATCATAATTTTAGCGATTTTGTTAGTTGGCTCTGTAATATTTTTAATCCAAGTAATCAAGGCTTCTCCAGGAGCGGGAACATGTTCTGGTGGCACAAAAGCATGTACCAGTCTTAGCCAACCTGAGTGTAATTATTGGACATGCGATGGTAATTGTTATTGGGATTGGGAGATTGGGCTATGTATGGGTGGAAACTATGATTGTAGTGGTTTTGATGAGGATGAGTCTACATGTGGGTTGTGTGGTTGTTCCTGGATACCTGCAGGACCACAAAATGTTTATTTGAACATAGGGGATTCATGGAAAACTGTCTCAGGGGCTTATATAAATATTGGGGATGCTTGGAAAACAGCCGATGCAGTTTATATAAATATTGGAGATGCTTGGAAAACAGTGTATCCATAAAATGATAATCCAAAAAAAAAACCCTCCCTCTTTTTATTAAGCATATTCCTTTTATTTAGTCTTGCTTCTGTTAGCGCAATAACTTTACAACCAGGAACCATTCTGAACACAACCTCATCAAATTCTTCAATGACTTTTTCCATAACTGTTAGCGTTCAAAATGTAACTATCAATCCCAACTCAATTTATTTATACTGGGTTATTTATACCCAAGCAAATGACACAAAATTCTGTACATTTATAAACTGGACTACTCCAAATACAAACAAAGACAGCGCCACATTTGGATGTACTGGGACTGTCCCTATAGCTGGGGGTGGTGGAGAGGTGGTTGAAGTGGAAGTGGGAGTCCCTACAGGAACTTTTTGTGGAGACGGAACATGCCAATCAGAAGGAAATGATTTAGGATTTAAAGAAGATTTTTATAGTTGCCAACAGGATTGTCAACCTTTTGATTTTGATGCCCTTATCTTTTCATTTACAAAAAACTGCTGGGATGAAGACCCATCAACAATATGTATATGGGGATTTGGAAATGTAAAAATTGAAGGAGAGACAACTTTTGAAAATTGGAAAGTATGTATAAATGGAAATTGTGAAAGATTAAGCGGAAAAACTCTGATTGGAAATTGTTTAGATAAAAAAGATAAAAATACCCCCTGTTTCTGGGATACTAATGAATCCTCATTTTTCCTTTTCATATTAATGTTCATACTTATAGCACTGTCATTTACCAGGATAAGAGCTCCAGGAAAGAAGAAAAAAGTGAGCCCTTATACATATGTATACTTAAGGGTAAAGGATTTAAGATTGAGAAGAAGACTAAAAAGATTAAGAAAAAGAAAAGGGTTGAAAGGGAGAATATGGAAAAGGGAAAAATAATACTAAATATTTATAAAAATTAAAATGAATAACCGATTTCTTTTAATTATTCCCTTGATGCTATTAGTACTTCCATTTGTAGTACCAAATTCAGACTTAAAGATAACTCTAACCCCCATCTTCTTCTTAAATGGTACAGAGACACTATACCCCCATGAGACTAACTTTACTGAACTCTCTTTTGATATTGTCGGAAAGAATTTTAACAATAAATACTTAATTTATAATATTTCAATAAAAGATGCGTTTCCTAAGGAATTCAAGGACTCTCTTTTTAATATTTCAAAAACACCCATAATGTTAAGAATATTACAGGAAAAAGTATTATGGAAATCTAATTTGATAGATATTAGAAGTTTTTCTGGCCAGAATTTATCCTTTTTGCTTGGAGTCAGGGGATTCGAAGAAGATGGGATTGAAGTTTATGATGGGGAATATTTGAAAATAATGATAAATACTCCGACGGTAAAATTGGAAGAAAAATCTTTTTTAGTCAGGTTTGGAGATAAAATTTGGGAAGGCAACCCCAAAACTGGAGTTATAGCCTTAGTCGTAGTGATTATCATTTTCTGTTTCTTTTGGTGGAAAGAGGATGGATTTGGGGTTGTAAACAATTTAAGAAAGTGGAAGAACAAACTTTTCGGAAAGGACATCAAAACAGTTGAGAAGTTAAAAAGAAAATATTTTGATAGTGACATAGAAAAAGTTAAGAAATGGAAAAGAGAACAGAAAGAAAGAAGAGAACAAAGAATGGGGGAGGAAGAGGGGTGGTGATAGTAAAATATAAATACTTTAAAAATATTAAAATATGAGATTAAATAGACCCATAAACCCAATATGAATATAAAATTATTTTCGGCTATTTTATTTGGAATTTTTTTAGTTAATTTTGTTTCATCATTAAATATAAGCCTTTATCCAAATCCGGGCTTGAGCGAGGCAGATTCATTCATACAATATTCTTTCAATTTTACAAGTTCAACAAATTGTAATCCTGCCAATAATCTTCTTAGTTATACTAAGATAGTTCATATAAATAATAATGGTGTGGGGTATGTTAGTCTTGACATATCTAATTTAACACAAATTCCAACAAGACTTTGTGAAGGAAAAGATGGAGTATTAAGGGCAAATCATTCATACGCTGATATAATTGTTAATACAATTTATGCTAAATATCTTAATCTTTCTGGAGATGCTATAATTAAGGGGAGATTAAAAGTTAATGGAACAACTCTTTTTGTTAATACAAATGGTAATGTAGGGATTGGAACAATAAATCCTAAAAATAAATTGAATGTGATTGGAAATGGAAATTTCACAGGAACGATTTATCAAAATGGGGTAGTTGTTGCAGGAATAGGAAATTGCCCTTCAGGACAATTTGTTCAGAATACAACAACTGGTGGTGTTCAATGTTCAGCAGCAGCAGGTTCAGGCGATATAACAAGCATCCAAGGAGACCTGTATATTGTGAATGGTTCTGATAACGGAAATGTTCAATTAGTTTTTAATACAACATATGCTGGGTCAAATCTTAATATAAACCGTTCTAACTATTGGGATAATTATAACACACCCTCTGGTTTCTTATGGATTGCTGGATTTAATGCTACTGGTGATACAAGGTGGGCATTAACATCTAGCCTCTCATCTTATTATCTTAAGTCCAATCCTTTCTCTTTTGTTAATATCTCAACTGCCTCCAATCTAAATTATAGAATACTCTCTTATTGGTTAAACATAACAAATAGGCCAACTTACCTTTCTAATTTTACAAATGATTTGAGTTTTTTAACAGAAGAACATGACCCCAAATGGTCTGCTAATATTTCAAGTTATTACACAAAGGCTTTAGACCCATGGAGTGCTAATTATAGTTCATATTATACAAAAACAAACATAAACAGCATTTTTGGATACTATTATAACAAGACACAAATAAACAATTTAGGTTATTACAATTCCTCCGATTTTAGCATTTCTGATTATTATCTTAAATCAAATCCATTTGGGTTCTATAATAGTTCCAGCTTTAGCATTTCAAACTACTACACCAAAACACAAGTTGATAATAACCTAACTACAAGATTTTATAGTAGAATACAGATTAATACTTTAGGTTATTACAACTCTTCAACAGCTTACACCAAAGCCCAGGTTGATAATAATTTAACCACAAGATATTATCTTTTATCTAATCCAAATAAATATTGGAACTCAACATTTGCTTTATTCAACAAGACTTATGCTGATGCCTTATATTCAACAAAGGCAGAACCTTTATGGTCTGGGAATTTAACTTTAGTATATCTTAAATCAAATCCTTTTGGTTTTTATAACACTTCAACTCTTGTAGAACATGACCCTAAATGGTCTGCTAATATTTCAAGTTATTACACAAAAACTCTAGACCCTTGGAGTGCAAACAGAACTTCTTATTACACAAAAACACAGACTGACAATAATCTTACAACAAGATATTATTTGAAGTCTAACCCTGCTAAGTATTGGAATGCTACTTTTGCTACTTTCAATAAGACTTATGCTGATACTTTATATTCAACAAAGGCAGAGCCTTTATGGAGCGGAAACAGAACATTATTGGTTCCTTACACAGGGGCAAGTGCTAATGTTGTGTTGGGGGCAAGAAACCTTACAACAACAGAAATCCTAAAAGGAGTTTATTCTAATGCCACTTACGGAAACTTTAGCTATGCTAAGATAAATAAGAATCTTTATGCAACATACGGAAACTTTACTGATATTAAAGCTACAACTGCATTCCTCACTTATGGAAACTTCACATCAATTAAATTAACTGGAACAGGATACTTGGTTAATATCAGTGCGACAAGTGGAATAAAGACCACATCAAGCATTTTTGGAAATAAGCTGAATATTACATATGGAAATTTCAGCGAGATAAAGGTTTCTAAGAATGTCATAGGAACTTATGGTAATTTTACGTCAATCAAAGCAACAGGGAATGTTTTCCTTGCCACAAGCTCAGGCAACGTCGGCATCGGGACGACGGCACCGGGGGCGAAGTTAGAACTTTCAGATGGAACGAACGGAACGAGGTTGGCAATTGGCACTAGTGGCAGTCTCTCTTTTACTACAACAAATTCAGCTGGAGATATTAATATTGACCCCCAAAGGTATTTGAATTTTGGAACACTTACGGGACAAGTGGACGCCGTGATAATGGGTAGGACAGATGTTGCCACCACACCTATAGTTTTTAAATCCGGTGTAGAAACTATGAGAATAATAAACGGCAACGTCGGCATCGGGACAAACAATCCTAAAAACACTTTAAATGTTCTTGGAACATTAAATGTAACTAACGCGTCTGGAGTAGGAACTTTAGGGTTATTTCAATCAATTCTTGGAAGAGTAGGAATTGGTATATCTTCTCCAACAAGTAAATTACATGTTATTGGAGCAACTAATACTACTAATTTAATAGTGACTAATGTTTCTGCTGCAAGTTGTGATGTTAAGGCATATCAGACTACTGGGAAACTTTATTGCGGAACAGATGCAACAAGTTCTGGTGGTGCTGCATTTACTCAATATAATTGGACATCAACAAATATTGCGACAACTTCAAACACAACCTATACAAAAGTGATGACCCTTCCACTTACATCAGGAAAAATGGTAAACATAGAATGTGAATTTTTGTCAAATACAACAAGCGCTACTGCAGGATTTGCATATAATTTAACAGTTTCAGGCACATCCTCACGAACATTTAGTATGTTGGCTTATAGAACAGCTATTACACCCCAACATTACCAAGCCACAACGGCACAAGCATTATTATTTACTAACACTTCAGTAGCAACAAATATAACCCAAACTAAAATACATATTTATACTGTCCAGTCAGGTACGGGGAAATTAATAGTGAAAGTAAAGAAAAGTAAAGGAGCAGGAGCAACCGTAAGCATAAAAGTAGGAAGCTGGTGTAGAAGTATAGAAAATTAAAATGAAAAATATATTTATATTCTTAGCTTTTGGGTTGCTTTTTTTTAATTTTATCAGTGCTTTAGACCAAGAACTTCCAAATGATATATGTGGTGGTGATGACCAATTAGTTATTTCTTGCTTAAGCGATGAACAACTTATTTTTATTGGTGGGGTACCAGCGATAGGAAGCACTTCTGGAGATGTGCTAAGAACGACTACGATTCCTAAAGAAGAACCTAAGGAATCACTAATATCGCCTTTTTTTAGCATATTTCCTTTTTTTGGGTTGGGAGAAGGCGAAATTTATTTAGATATAGCACTTATAGTTTTTTTCCTAGTGATATTCTTACTTTTAATAATGAAAAAAAAGAAAAGACCAAAGATGGAAGAAAATAAAGAAAATAGAAATGTTTAAATATTTGGTTATGTTGGATATAATATAAAAAATGGCTAAAAAAATAAAATATAAAGTTTACATAGACAGGGATTTTAAAACTGTTTCTACCCGTAATCCTGAAACCGGGAAACTTACCGGAAGAAAAAATATTGGAGGATTAGGAGATAGGACCGCTATTCGAAGAGTTTCGTCCCCTAAAAAATATAAAGGGTGGCTTATGGGAAGAACACCACCTATTCCAGTACGAGGGGATGAAAGAAAAAGGGGAACACTTCGTCGTTCTCTTTGATAAATAAATTTATAAATTTGAACAGGAATTCAGGGAGAAAAAAGAAGATGAATGAAGAATATTTAGATTTTATAAATTCTGATGAATGGAGATTGAAGAAAATATCGGAAGTTGTGGAGAAACTTGTTAAGGAAAGAAAAAAATGATACAAACATATAAACTAAAGCACGAGCAGGATTTTTCTAAAGAGTTGGAACTCGCTGAAAAGATTGCTTGGATTGGATTTTATTCAAAAACAATTTCAAGCAAAGATGTAAAACATATTGGATTGAAGTCAATTATTTCAAATCAAATCCTGAAAAAATATTCAAGAAATAAAAAACTTAAATCTGTAAAGTCGGTTAAATTGGCTATTCCAAATCAAGGAATTAAAATTAAGGACGATAAAATATATATTCCTTGTTTAAAGTTATCTTTGGAAATTTGGTTTGATAAAAACTTTAAAAAGATAAACCAAATTGAAATAGGGAAAGAATATGCTTATATTTCTGTCAGTTATAAAGAGCCAGAATTAATCAAGCCAGAAACTTTTATTGGAGTTGATAGAAATACAACCCATCATACTTTGGTTGCTTCAAATCTCCAGACAGGAAAAGTTTTGAAACTCGGAAAATCCTGCAATCATATTCATAAAAAATACAAAGAGATAAGAAGAAATTTACAGAAAAAAGGAAAATACCAAAAAGTCAAATCAATAAAAAATCGTGAGAGAAATATTATAAAAAATATCAATCATCAAATAAGCAAAAAACTTATTGATTATGCTCTAAAAGTGAAAGGAGGATTGGTTTTAGAGAAGTTAAAAGATATAAGGAAAACAGCGAAGACAAGAAAGAAACAAAGATATTCTTTGAACTCTTGGAGTTTCTATCAACTTGCACAGATGATAGAATACAAAGCCAAAAAGCAAGGAATACCCATCTTCTATGTTGAACCTCAATATACATCCCAAAGATGTTCAAGATGTGGTCATATAGAAAAAGCAAATAGACAAGGAAATCTTTTCCAATGCAAAAAATGTGGAAAAGTTGAAGATTCTGGCGTTAATGCGGGATTTAATATGGCAGAAATGCAACAGAAAGGAATACTTCAATTTGATATAGAAAGAGATATATCAAAAGGGAACACTGATATCCCTAAAGAAGCAATGCTTATCCAAGCAACTTCAGAACCCCACGCTCTTTAGAGGTGGGAGTATGTCAAATCAAGATGTAGGATTATTCCCAATTATAAGATGAAAAAAGAAGAAATTCCCGAATTTGATGAGTTATTAGACGATTTAGATGAAGAAGAAGAGAATAAAGAAAGAGAATATTATTATAGAAAAATCAAAGAAAAAGAGTGACTTTCCAAAATTATCTTGTTGTATTTTGTGGATTGTAAGGGACCAAGAAAAGTGTCTGGTTTCCTATTGTTAATTGAACATAACCTTGTTGTTGAAGCTGTGTTAATATTGAATTAATAGCAACATTGTACCCCTCCACTCTGTGGTTTTGAGCGGAATTTTCTAATCCTGGTTTGATTATTACAAAATAAGACAAAATAATAATCATAACTACTATTACTGCGATTAAAATATAAATTACTTTTTTATTTTCCATTTTTTTATTTATTTTTTTTCTTCCAATTATTTAATTCTTCTTCAGATTTATTGTCTTGTATAAATGAATCCCATCTCATTTCATGTGCTCTTTGTCTGTCTTCAATGTCATTTATTCTTTCATAGCAATAAGCGAACCCAAAAAAGACTATAGCACCACCAATCCCTATAAGCATTCCCATCACTGCTTGGCTAGTATCTGGATAAACCCACATCCAACGCACTCCTGCAAGAATCATCCAAAATAATCCCAATATACCACCACCAATAAAGATAGAGGTAAGTCTCCTCATATTTTTAGCCTCTCCTTAAGGTTATTTAATTCCATCTTCTTAACATCACACTCCCATAGCCTTATAACTTTATACCCCTTATCAATTAATTCTTTTGTTCTTATCTTGTCTTCTTCAATTTGGTCTTCTTGTAAGGCATTAAATCCTTTTTTATTACAAATTGGACAGCCATGCCAGTAGCATCCATCACATTCTATTATTGTCTTAATTGATGGAATTAAGATATCGCATTGATATTTGTGGGTTATCTCCGAAATATAATAATGAGGCATAAATTCAACATGAAGCAGTTTAAGATAGTCTTGGATTTTGACCTCTATTTTAGTGTCCTTGATTGGAAATACCTGTTTCATCCTTGCCTCTCTTCTTTTTTCATTTGCTTCTTTTGAGTACACACCCTTTTTTCCTTTGTGCCAGGGGATATTTCCTTTCAATGAAAAACTTCTTTTTTCTCTTGATTCTTTCGATTGATGCCTTCCCTTATTTGCCAGACTAATCTTTGCCCTATGTTCTTTTGTTATCCTTAATTTTCCTTCATCAAACAACTTTTTTCTAATCCGTGAAAGAGACTCACTAATCTTTTTAACCTTAATATCGGTTTCTTTAGTATGTCCTTTATTCCAAGGTTCTATTCCATACATCGGATTATTTTTTCCTATTCTCTTCAGTCTTATTTTTTCTTTAGTCTCTTCTGAAAGATGTTTTCCATAATTTGGATGTTTCTTTCCTAATTTTGCTTCTCTCATTTTTATTATAGATTCTTCTGAATGTTTCTTTCCATACATTGGGTTATTTTCCCCTTTGGTATTACAGACATAAGTCATGCTTCTCATCTTCTACCCCCCTTTTCAAATAACATTGATTTAACAACAAGATAAATTCCCACAACAAATAAGATTATCATAGTAAGGGAATTCAAAAAAGATGGCTTTATAAAAAAGGAGGTTATTGAGAATATAAGCCAAAGAATAGCACCGAACACAAGGGATTTAAGATTATTTATTCTTCTATCAAAATGTTCTCTTGTCAAAATTTCGCTTTGTTTTTTCATTTTAATCTAACTTTTTTTCTCCTAATTCCTTTTAATGTCATATAATTTGAAATCCTTGGAACAGTTGTTTTAATTCCAAATCTGTCCTTAATAAGTTCTACGAGTTCCTTATTCGTGGATTTATCTATATTAGACCTTATAAAAGACTCCATTTCTTCAGGATATTTTTGCCTTCTTACTTTCTTTCTTAATATTTTCTTTTCTTTAAATTTTCCCATCTCTCTTTCAAATTCTTCAAGTCTTTTTCTGCCTTCAACATCATAATTCCAGTATATCCTAACTAAGGTATTTGAAATTAATTCTTTTCCAGATTCTATTGATTTACTATCATCAACAGCAGCCAAATCAATATGATATTTTGCTGCAGTATCTTTTATTATCTCATCTAATTTTTCTTCAAGTTCAGTTACAAATTTTGGTAATATAATTACAACCATTTTATTTTTCCTCCTCCAAAATTTCTTTAATTTTTTTAAGATGGGTTGGTGACAGATTCTCAAGTTTCTTCCCAATTTTTTTATACAACTGAATTCGCTGAAATTGTTCATAATTTTCACTTAAAAGTAAGTCCATTAGTTTTCCCATTTTATTTTTTTTTGGATATTTTTCCTTTGTTTAGTACTTTATTTATGCATTCTTCACAAACATCCCTTTCTTCGTTCACTTCGTTATTCTTACAATTTTCACATTTTTTCATTTTTATTTATCTTTTTGTTTTTTCATTTTGACTAAATCTCCGATATCAACAGCATCCCCAATTTTTAGTTTTCTGATTTTTAATTCCTCTTTTGTAAGAATTATTACAGCGGAATTTCCCCATTTCTTTATTTCCTTCCACATTTTAACCTATTAAACAAAATTAAACAAAGTTTATAAGCTTTTCGGTTTCGGTTTTTGGGAACAGGAAAGAGGAAAGAGGAAAGAGGAGAAAGATTTAAATATTCCACTAATTTAGTATATTTATCACCTCTTACCCAGCGAGAGTGTCCCCACACAATTAATTTTTTGTGGTTGGTTTGCCTAAAAACTTACTGTAAAAAACTCTCGTATGGTTTTATAAAATAACAATCTTCTTTTCCCTTTAGAATAAATATTTTGGCTCTCCTAATTTAGCAGACACCAACCTTTCTTTTGTGACTATCCTTTCTGCTTCTGATTCACTAACCCCCCTATCACCCACCACCTCGCTTATCAACCTCTCTCTGACTTCTGCCCTTTCCCTCGATTCTAATTGACTCAACTTCTTGCCCTTTTCTTCTTTTAATCCTTTAATATTTTTTGTTTCTATTTCTTCTAATTCTTCAATCTTTTGAGAGGCACCTATCTTTTCAGATATTACATCCCTTATTCTATTACCAACAAACTCTTCTGTCTCGCTCCTATTCAATTCTGAAGGCAAACTTCTTGCCTGTCTTTTAAGAATTTCTAACTCAAGTATTTCTGTTTCTGTGCTTGCTTGGTCCTGTATTTCGAAGGGTTTAGCTAAGTTTTTTGCAAGGTCCCTCATTCCACTTGTTTGTTTTCGTACAAGATTTCCTTCTTTATCCTGTAATAACCAAGGCAATATTTTATCATAATCTCTTAATGTACTTAGTTCGATTTCTTTACGCTCGAAAATGGATTCAAGATAACCCATAATTATTTGGAACTTGTCTTGTATTCCACAAGCCACAATTTAGTTAAATTATCTTCATTTGAATAAATAATTTTTGGGATTTCTGGATATAACTTTCTCATAAAGTTGAGATGGGCAGAGCTAACAGGATTTGAATATATCTTTTTTGTATCCCCTATAATCTTTAAAAACTTTGGTCTTCCCTTAGAAAATTTTTTGGACCAACGCCAGCACCACGTTTTGAACCTGTACTCCATAGGCAACCTTTTATAAGATTCATCACAACTTGTTCTATCCTGTATATTGATTACTTCATGAAAATCTTTTTTATCTGGAAAAAAAGCAAGGAAATTTCCATATTCGTCCCCATTAGAATCTTTTGACAATTCCGTACAAAATAAATAACAGGGCGATAAATTAAATTCATTTTGAACAACCTTTAATTGGGCTTCCACCAACCATTTCAGCTGACAATCAAAATCAAAGAAAATTACCGATTTCATATCTTCTGTTCTAGAAGACCATCCCCTAATCTTTTCTGTTGGTATTTTTGTACTGTTCAAAACAATCGCATATTTTAAGTTTTTGGGATTAGATTTTTTTTCAAATTTTTTCCCAATTTTATAAACTTCCTCAAGAAAACCCCTATAATTTTTATAATCAAAATATAGGTTTATTTTTTGTGCTCTATTTTCTTTATCTACTACTCTCATTTTGTTTTTAACACCCAGCTAAATCATAGCCATTTTCCATCCAAATCCAGGACACCGCCCCAAAATGCCAGACTCATCTCCTTTTAAAAAGATATGCCCTTATTTTGGGTGGTGGCTGGCTATTTTAATAAGTATTCAAAATATTTAAACCTTTCTAAAACCTTTTCTTTATTCTCTCAAGTTTCTTTTCTGCTTCTTCATTCATACCAGCCTCGATTTTGTTCTCGATGTGCCTAAGCAAATTGATAACATCTTCGTTTTGCTTTATCAATTTATCCAATTTGTTATTGGTCAATCCCAGTCCCCATACTTTGACTTCTTGTTCTGGCGCTTTTCCTAACTCTTCAGTTTCTTTATCTTTTTCCATTTTTTCCTCCTTTCACCTTTTCTTTTTCTTTAGTTTAATTCTTTCGTCCTCTCTTGCTCTTTTTATTTCCTTGTCATATATCTCTTTTGTTAAAAAAATGAAGAAGAAAAGTAACAGGAAAGAAAGTATCTCCCACCAACCAACCAAAAATTTATCCATAAAAACCCAAAAAATACAAAACAAAAATGCAATATAGACACTCTTAAAAAAAGGTTCTTTATATTCAATATATTTTTTTCCTTTGATTATTTTTATGTCTCGTTTTTTCATTTTAATTTTTTCCCACCGAATTCAAATCTTAATCCCACCTTTGTAAGGTCAGCATAATTCATACGGAAATATTTATCTCTTTCAGAATCATACAGCCAAAAAGGGCTTTCATCTACAGGATGGTTACATTCATGAGAAAAGAATAAAGAAAGACTGGAAGACTGAAACTTCTTTTTTAATTCTAATGAAATGTCATAAACTTGCGTGTTTGGATGAAAGAATATGCTTTCCTTATGATTAGAGTAAGTTGTTTGTTCTATATTAATATTAAAATCAAATTTTTTGAAATTGGTATTCAACCCCAACCCTAACTTAGTCATATATTCATTTTCATATCTTTGAAAGAATGTCCTCTTCGGAACATAAGCTAATTCTAAATACCCATATGGTTTTAACTTTAAATTTTGGGCTTTAGCAGAACCACCAAGAGTTCCTAATCCAATTGTTCCCGCGAGTAATAAACTAACTAATGTTTTTTTCATTTTTTCTTCCTTCGATAATAAACTTCAACCACCTTTCCAAGCAATTCTTTAGGAAGAGTAATCCCTGCCCCAGTTCCAGCTTTAACAACCTTAACTTTGGCGTGATATTCAGTTATTATTCCTTCCTTGGTTGTTCTTTTTATTTCAAGTATTTTTCCCATCATTTTTCTACTTATATCCTACTTATAAATCTTTCTATAAAGCAAGATTTAATTTTTATACTTTTTATTTTCTTCTAATTTCTCTTTGAAATATTTAATTAATCCTCTATAAATTTTAAGTTCAAGAGTAGTATGACATTCCTCACAAAGAGTTATCAAATTTTCTGGTGAATCATCGTTTGTCAAATGCTTCGGAATTATGTGATGAATAGTATTATCTGGATTTATTTCAAAAACATTTCTTTTACAAAAAGCACAGGAATTTTTATCCCTCTTTCTTACTTTTGCTTTTTTATTTTGTTTTATTTTATTTGTTAGATTTGGATATTCCGAATAAAGAAGCTTCTTGAATTCCCTAATTGTATTATGGTCTTTGATAGCCTGCTTTTTCCTTTCACTTGTTACCTTTTGAAGTTTAAGAATATGTTTGGTCGTCTTATTAATTTTTTTCTGAAAATCCGATTTAATTTTATTCATCTGTTTATCTTTAATTTCCAAAATGTCTTTTATATCTTTATTCATTTTTTTCTTCAAGAGCCTCTAAAATCCTCTTTTTTATTTTTATGTCTTCGTGATTATGGACATTTACTATCAAATCTTTTTCTTCATCTAACTCATAAAGAGGAGTTATTATTCTATCTTCTTCCCAACATTCTCCACAGATTCTCTTTACTTCAGTGATTTTTCCTTCACTCATTTTTAAGTTAAAATATCTAATTCTTTATGACATCTCTTACAAACCTTCATAAGGTTTTTAGCCTCATTAGTTCCCCCTGCTACAAGTGGTTTTATGTGATGTATGTATAATTTTTCTTTGCTTTGAGAGACCCCACATTTTTGACAATACCTTATCTTTCTCAAACTATTTTTCTGATGGAGAGTTCTATCTCTTAAAGATTTTAATTTTTTTGAGCTCATTTTTTGCTTTTCCTCATGGCTTCTTTTATCTTTTCTAATTCTTCCATATTCTTTCCAATTGGATAGACCCCTGTATAATAAGCAATATTATTTTTTAAATTAATTAATTTTCGATGTTCTCTTCTATACTTATTCTGATTAATACCTTGTCTTTCTCTAGTTTTTTCTCTATAGATAGATTCCTTTTTCCTTGTTTCAGACAGATTTTCTCGTCGTCTTTTTCTCCTTCTTTCATTAAGTTTATCTTTATTTTTCCTTGCCCAATTTCTCCTATATTCTTTTATATCTTCTTTGGACAACTTTACATACAATTTTGGGTGTTCTTTCCTTTTTACCTTTTGTAAATTTTCTATTCTATTATCCGTCTTTATCCCATTTTTATGGTGTAAGGTTTCGTCTTTTCCTATAAAATCTTTATTTCCATAATTTTTCCACCAAACATGCCTATGCTCAAAAACTCTCCCTCTTTTATCTGAATAAGGGCAATCATATTTATTGCAGAGTCTAATATATCCTTGCCAAGTTTCATATTTTTTAGTCTGTTTCCAATTTTGATTCTTATGTAGCATTAATCTAACCAATCATCTTAACTATATAAACTTTTGCTTGTTTCTCTCCATCTTAGCCTTTCTTATTGCCATATTCTTTTTTAATCTTTTGTTTCTTTCTACTCTTTCATACCCTTCAACATCAACCCAACTTTTCTTTGGGATAAATCTTGTCATATCCTTTCTTGGAAATCTTAAGCCATCTTTCCAGCTCATCCATTCATCATACTGGGGTTGGGGCTCTAAAGCATCTTCAATCATTTCAGAATATTTTATTGTAGGATGAACAATTCTTGGTGTTCGCCAACCCCTATGTCTGCGTTGTTTGGTGGTAGGTCTTCTTTTTGGGGTTCTGTCAATTTCTCCTTTGTGTGTTGACAAAGGTGCCTTTTCACTTAAAGCATTAAGAATTTTTTTTAGCTTCTTTTTTCTTCTGCTTTTTGTCATTTTTATAAAGCTCTGGAATAACTATTTTCTCTATTCTTAAATGAAAATCGTCAAACCAATCGTTCATCTTATTCATTTTTAATGTTTTTCTGAAATCAATGCTAAGTTCTGAAGGCGAATCAACCATATAAAATAAATCATAAAGGTTAGATAAATCTTCTTGCGTTAATTTAAATTTTTTCCCTTCTCTTTCCAAGTATCTTCTATATTTTTCTATTTCCTTTTTTGTTGGTATTTTCATTATATTTTCAATTTCTTTTTTAGTTCCTCAAGAATATCAAGTTTTCCGGCAGTAACATCTCCATCACACCTGTTAAAATGTTTTTTGTTCCATTCGTCTTTATTAGGGTCGTATACATTCTTAACACACTCCTTTTGTTCTCTTTCCAACTTCTTAAGCTCTCTCTTTTCTATTTTATAAATTATTTTCTTAATAGGTATCATCTTCTCTTCTATAATAAATTGGTTCCTCATTTCCACAGACACAGACATATCTATCACCATCCATATTCTTTTCCATAGCCCTTCCACATTGGGAGCATATCCGAGGAGTGGTCATTTTAATTTTAATAATCCTCCTCCCCTTCCTATTGTAACTTTAATTATATCTGTTTCCCTTTCTATTATTTTTATGGGAGCAAGATATAGGGGGAAATAGAAAAGGGCCCTGTTCTTTCCTCCGGAAAATTCATCATCATTAATTGTAAGCCCATAATGTTTTATTATTTTATTAAAAAAGTATTTTGCCCCATAATGCTTTCCAGTTTCAAGGTTTATTATGTTGTTAAAGATAAAATTTATTTTTTCTTTGTCAATTATTGTGGGACTTTCAGATTCATAAAGCCATACCCTATAATCATTGTCAAATCCCTTATATATGTCATAACTATGGCCATCTCTTTTAAATCCTATTCTTTCTATGATAATATCTGTTGTTTCAAACAATTTTTTATATGCCACCATTATTTCCTGAAGAAAGATTTCAAATGTTTTTTTATTAATTATCTTGTCCTCCATATTTCTAACAACCTGAATCTTTCCCTTTAAATATGTCTCAAATCTTTTAAACTTGCTTTTTGAAACAGAGAATTTTTTTATTAATTTTCCTTTCTCCTGTTCAGGAATTTCCTCTGTTTGTGTTTTTCTTTCAAATATCTCTTTACCCATTATACAAATACTAATTTCTCTTTATTAAATTTTTCCATAAGCTCTATGACTTTTGTGTCTTTTCCATATCTTTTTATTAAATTCGCAATTATGGCTCTAACATCCCTTACTGTTCCCATAATGATTAGTGCTTTCATTTTTATTCAAACCACTTTTTAATTTTGTTTATTAATTTTTTAAACCAATCCCCCTTTAGTTTTTCTAATTCTAATCCAACTTCACTTAATTTATTTGTTAAATTTCCGCATTCTTCTTCCAACTCTTTGATTCTTTTATCTTTCTCTTCTGTTGGGATTAGTTTGCTTATCGCTTCCTTGATTTGTTCCTCTGTATTTTTACGACTTGCTAACATTTCAACATAACTGCTTATATTTGCCTTTATTAGTTTTTCAACTGTTTCAGGATTGTCAAAAGTTATCCAAGCAGGAGGAATTTTTTTAGGATACCTTGCTTCATAACCCTTATTAGGTTCTTTATGAATTGAGTATGCAAGGCTCGTTGGAATTCCCCGAAAATCTCTTAAAACAAGGATGTTCAAAAACTGCTGAAATTGTTTCATGCTTACTCCATAAAGTCCTGTTTCTATTTCAAGTGTTTTTGATTTTTCATACCAATCTTCTTCCTTTTCTTTTGGGGTGATAAAGAACTTGGGCATATTATATTCTTCCTGTAACATCCAAATTACTGCACAAATATGCTTACATGCCAAAGCCGAATTGCTTTTGTAATGGTGGATTCCGTGGTCGGTACAAGAGCAATCAATAAACATATCTACAACATATTCTTCTATTTCATATCTATGACGGATTAATTTAGGATTTCCGTTTGAATCAAGAGGTTTCCACTTTTTTAGGGTAATAAGGTATTCTCCATTCTCCCCCCCAACATTAGCCCTAACATCAACATCTGTTACTGCTCCTTCCTTTATTTTTCCTTCTTTATACAATTTTAATCCTTCTAAAACCCTTTCATCTTCAAATAATTTATGGACTTCTTGTAATGATGCCTCTCTTCTCATTTGGTAGTTAAAGACATCTTTTATTATTTCATAATAATATTTCTCAATATATTTGCTAGCAGGAGCTAATTTAAGAGGATTTAATTTACACACTTCTTCTACCTTTTCTTTTCCTTTAAATTTAATTACTTTTTTCTCATCCATTTTTCTTCACCATTACACATACGTGTCCTATTTGGTCAATAAGACAATACCCATCTTCATTATAAATAACCAAAAAAAGATGTATTTCTTTCTCGTTCATAGGGTATTTTAAGTATCTATATCCAAAACCCAACTCTTCTGCCGCTTCTGAATATAAATATGTATAATCCCAACAATCACCACCCTGTTCCTTTATTTCTTCAAGAGTATGGGGAATATTACCTTTTGTTTTGTTATATTTATAAAAGGTTTTAACATTCTTAACCAAACAATCAGCACTTTTAAATAAACTGAGATTTTCGCATCCAACCGAGATATTTCCTTCTATGGACTTTTCTAACCCTATAAAATCCAAAATTTCCTCTTTATCATTATAAAGACATCCGATAATTACTCCAATCAATAAAAAAATCAAGGATACCATAATCATTTCAAATTTATTCATCTTTTTTCTCTCCGTCTTCCGCTCTTTCTGATACATTCTGAACAAATATTATTATATTTTGATTCTGGTTGGAATATTTTTTCACATCTTTTACACGGTTTATTTAAAAACTTATGTTTTCCACTTTTTATTCTTGTTGACATTTTTCTTTTTTTTTCTGATATTTTATAATGTTTGATATCATCCTTTTCCTGAATTCTTGGTCTTCGTGATATCTTTGTTTTTGATATTTAACCTTTCTTAGATTATATTTTTTCTCTCTTTTTCTCAATTCTTCTTTTGTTAATTTTGCCCTTGATTTTTTCGCCCTTTCTATGGCATCTTTTTTATATTTTGGATTGAGATGATAAAAAAGAGTACTTCTACATATCCCAAATTTTTCTGCTAGCTCTTTTCGTGTCATATTCTTACTTAATTTTTTCATCTCCTTTACATCATCTGGAGAAATTTTTCTATATTTGTACCTTCTTTTCATTGTTCTTTTCTTGCTTCTTTGGAATTCTTCCTCCCATAGTTGTGAATTTTAGTTTTTTTATTCCAACTTTGATTCCAAGTTCTGTTTGTAGTTTCTTCCCTTTCATAGTTGCCAATTGCTTTACTCTGTAGTACTGAAGTTTTCCGTTATATTTTATTACTTTTCCGGTCTCCTCATTTACCAAAGCATAAGATTGTTTTTTATTTACCATTTTTGTTAAATCTTTTTATATTTAATTTATATCTTGAGAGGAGGTCTTGTCTCATAAGTTCCAAGTCAGAGAGTAACATCCCCATTTCTGCTTGTGTGAGGTTCTTTAAGGTAGTTTTCGTTATTACATTTCCCTCATTTACAAGTATGATTATTTTTGCTTGTCCCATCTTTCTTTGTTTTTTTGTTTTTGTCAAACCCTTCCCTGTTCAAATTTAGCAACAATTTCTCTTGCCTGTCTTTCAGTTATACATTTTAATTCAGCAATTTTTTTGACTTTTTCGCTTCTTTTAATCTTGCTATTGAAAATTTTCCAAATTTCATCTACTTCCTCAAAATATTCAATTAAATCTAAATTTCCTATTAAAGATAATGAAAAAGAGGCAATTTTTGTTAACCTCCAAAAATCTCGCATAGATTTTGGTTCTTTATTTTCAATGATGTTATATAGCTTGTTCTTTTCTTTTTTTACTTCCGAAACTTCCGTTTTTGTATCTAATCTTTCTTTTATTTCTGCCCATATTTTTAAATTTGGGCGATAAAACTTACCACTTATTATTTTTTGTTTAAGTTGTTCACTTGTCAAACTGATTTCATTTGTAAAAACCCTATCTTTCAATGCTTTCATTAAGGGTGTATTTGGAGATACATTTGTATTAAAAATAATCAGGCCTTGAAAATTATGTTTTAGACTTTTATTATTGTTTATCCATTCAACATTTCTGTTCCATAGAGCATTTAATAATAGGTTTATAACAGTATTATTTGATAAAAGGTCTGCCCCCTCATCAACAATAATAATGCCGTCTTTTTCTAAGATTTCAAAAAAAGCCGTTGGGGAAACATGTCCTGCCACAAGAATGTGTGGAATTTTTAGTAATTTTAGTAATTCTGCTGTTGCCCTTGTTTTTCCATGACCACTTGGACTTATGTTTAAAATATGTATATTTTGGTTTATTGCCATTAAAGTTGAAAGGGTTAATTTTTCAGTATGTGGGCTATATTTTCTAATTTCTTCTAATATTTCTTCATTTTTCATTTTATTTTTTCACTGATTTTTTTAATATAATCCTTTAATCCTTTATCTGTCTTAAATTCTCCTAACCATCTTCCTTTCAAATAATATTTTCCACAAGAAAAACATAATATTAGATAATTAGTATTTTTAAGGTGTTTATGTGAACCATTACAATTCCAACAACTTCTGAATACAGGTTCGCCTTCTTCAAATTCTATTTTCCCTTTTTTATTTATTTTCATTTTTCCTCCTCCTTCATTCGTTTTATTATGATACCTCTACTATGTTTCCCATATTCATTGAGTATTTCCCTTGCTTCTTCCAAACTATCCACTATGAATGTTCTTTCTGGAATAATTACTTCAAATTTTTCTTTTGTTAATGATTTTCCCATTTTATTTTTTCACTCCTTGTATCTATCGTGTATAATTTTTCTTCACAATTAGGGCAATATCCATCAAAACCGACCATCACAATCTGAACCATCCCCCCACATTTTAGACAGTATTTTATTTGATTTATTCTTCTTAATTTTATTTTGGAGAATGCCCCTTTGTATCCACAAGAGCATATAAACCCCTCTTCTTCCAAGTCTTTTTCCATATGTTCCTCGCAACTGGGACATTTTTTGTTATGTATCATAGTTTTTTATTTTTTGTATTTTACAAATAATTTTTTAAAATAATAAGGAATCGTTGAAATTCCCATAATTATTTCAGGTATTCTAATATACAATTTTGGTTCTAAAAGAATTATACAGTGTTCTCTATCATATATTAAAAAAAATAAAATTGTAAGTATTGCTCCAAAACCCACTATTAAACTATAAATTTCATAAAATTTCATTTTATATCTTTTTTATACCCGTATTTTCTTATAAATTTATTAATTTCTCTTATAGATATTTCTTCAACTATATCATGAGCCAAATTCCTCTTCCCTTCATCATTTAGTTCGTCGGGGTTTATATCTGTTACCTTGACAGCATCAGACAGCCAGTCTCCTTTTTCCTTATCATGTTTTTCCATTAATCTTTTAGGCAAGGGGACTACCGAATTTATTCGGTAGAGGAATTGCCTTTAATTTAGTTAAGTTTAAATAGTTTGAATTGATTGTATTTTTGTCAAAATGCAAAAAATAATTAGTATCAATATTAGAACCCCAACAATTAGGAAGCAAACAGAACTTAATAAATTGCAATTTGAACATCTTGCTTGTTGTCAAGAATTGTTCTCTATTCTTCAAGCCAATAAAGGAGTTACCCAAAATGAATTTCATCATCTCACCTATAATGATTTTAGAAGGAAGTATAAACTCTCTGCCGATTTGCTTATTTCTGCCAGAACTTGTGTTTGGAATAGAAGGAAAATAACCAATAAAATAAATAGTGTTCCAATAAGATTTAATTCCAAACTCTTTAGAATTGATACAAATAAGAATTTTATTATATGTCTTAGTTGTCTTAATAAGAGCAAAAGAATCGCTCTTCCAGTTATCCAAGATGGAGCTTATCAAAGACTTGTTAAAAATCTTGTTAATGGTTTTGTTATTAGTTCTGTTCTTCTGTTCAAAGATTTCAGAGTTCAAGTCTTGATTAAAAAAGAATTTGAAAAACCTGTTGAAAGCAAAAATATTATTGGAATAGATACTAACGGAAATAATATTGCTGTTTCTATTTATAATTCTAAAAATAAGAAAATTCTTAGACATTTCTATTTTGGAAAATATATGTTTGTTAAGAGGAAGATTATTGAAAGAAGAAAATCCAAACTTCAAGGATTTTCTGACTTGGGAAGTCAGAAGGCTTTCAAGTCTCTTAGAAGATTGAAAAGATATGAATATAATTTTATTAAAGATAGTTGCTGGAAAATTGCTCATAAAGTTATTGATTTGAGCAAATCCTATGAAAATGCTTCTATCGTTGTTGAGGATTTGAAAAACTTGAGGACTGGAAGAAAGCTTGGAAACTCCAAAGGTAAAAGAGTTAATAAGATTATCAACAAAATTCCTTATAATAGGTTGTTTACATTCATTAGTAATTTGTGTGAAGAAAATATTATTTCCTTCAATAAAATCACTCCTTATCATACTTCTCAGCTCTGTAGCAGATGTGGAGCTTTGAACAAATCTGGAAAAGTTTACAAAACCTATGTTTGTAAGTCCTGTGGACTGATTATGAACAGGGATAACAACGCCAGTAAAAATATCTGTAAATTGTTCGGAGAGCGAAGCATTTTGACAAATACTTCTCAGACTTCTCTGAATAGGGTTGCTGTGAATCAACCTTTGCTTTTCAATGAAATTTATGCTTTGTGATGATTGTATCATTTTAGTATGAATTGATGGGAAGCCACCCAACTTGTTGAGTGGTCATTCACTCTTTTTGTTCTTTTGTGTCTAAATCCCCATATGGATTGGCATAACATTTACTACACAGCCCTTTACTACTATTATATTGAACATGACTTATTATCTTATTACAAATCTTACAATTATCCGCCATTTTTATCCTATACCTCGCTTTTTTGGTTTTTGGGATTCATAAGCCAGCCAACAAA